>Ga0326727_10000118_pt1 | contig 338582 bp, 316 predicted proteins | sample MB2enrmetagenome_FD_207643 | JGI IMG/M metagenome (GOLD analysis project Ga0326727, IMG submission 207643) | Lab enriched peat soil microbial communities from McLean, Ithaca, NY, United States - MB29MY | ecosystem: Environmental > Terrestrial > Soil > Wetlands > Peat | place: USA: New York... | reverse complement strand
TTCGAGTTCGCGTTCGCCCTGCGCGTCTCGCTGCCGTTTGAATTGACGAGCGTCCGATGGCCGCCGGAATTGCTCGGCTCGTTATGGACGGTCGAAGCTCGATGGCCGCGTGCACTTGACCCCGCAGACCTCGGCCCCGCAGACGAACGGGATATTGCCGGCCGGGCACTGACGTGACGCGCGCCACCGCCGCCGCCCGTACGCATACCGCCGCCGCTGCGAGCATGCCCGCCGCCGCCACCGCCGCCGGGATGGCCACCGCCAACAGCGTGCCCGCCACCGCCGCCGCCAGGATGGCCGCCGCCACCGGGGTGACCACCACCGGCGCCTTTCGGGGGGGCCGCGTAGGCCGCAGCCGACAGCGCCGTCGCAAGAACAAAAATGGCAACCCCGAATTTGATTCTCGCCATGACGTCACTCGACCTGTTGGAGCCCGACTATGCCGCAGCCCGAATGGCAATGCGCTCAATTATTAAATGCGGCAGACAAAGCACGGTTGCATTGACCGAGATCAATAATGTCCGCCACCGGACATTATCTCGGCAGTCTTACGCGATGAACTTTCTGCTGGAGCGAACCTGACGTATCGCCCGGCCGCCGAGCAGACGATCGAATTCCTTCTTGGAGACGCCATAGCACTCGCATGAGCGGCGGATCAGGCCGCGGCGATCGATGATCGTGACGTTGCCGTGCTTATAACGGACGAGACCGGCGCGCTGCAGGGCGCCAGCCGCGGCCGTGACACCGGTCCGCTGTACCCCCAGCATCATGGCCAGGAATTCCTGCGTCAGCAGGAACTCGTCGGAATGCATGCGGTCGTGCGTCATCAACAGCCAGCGGCAACATCGTTGCTCCAGGGAATGAAAGTGATTGCATGCGGCGGACTGCGCGACCTGGTTGAAGAAGGCGTGGGCATAGTGAAGCATCACGGTGCGCATCGACGCGCTTCGCGCCAGTTCCTTTGCGAACAGCTTCGCCGGCATTTGCAGGCCAGTCCCGGGGACCTGTACGTAAACGCTGGTCGGCGCCCTGTCGTCGCCGAACACGACGGGCAGACCGACCAATCCCTCGTTGCCGATCGTTCCGACCTCGGCGGCCTGGCCGTTCGCCATGGTGTTCACCAAAGAGCCGACGCCGGTCTCGATGAAATAGACGAATTCGATGGGCTTGTTCGCACGATAAAGCGACTGCCGGTACCCGAGTGGGATGCCGCGAAGATGCCGGCGAAGCCGCCCGTAATCCCGCGGCGACAGCAAACCGAGCAGACGGTTGGCAGGCGAACCGGCAGCCTTGCGGCTAGCCACCACCTCGTTCTTCCTTCCGGTCATGCGCGAGCCCAATCCCGGTTGCTCCGTCGCCGGCCGATCGTCCGCCGGGAGCGTCGCTGCCGCGGCTCTGTTCCAGTTTGAACTTGGCCTCTTCTTCGGTCAGCAAATTCAAAATCCGCGACCGCTCGGTGGCGCTCGTCGATTCGCCGGCAAGTTTGCGATACCGCTTGATGTTTTCTCGGGCGACGAAGCTGTCCATTGCAGCCTCGGAAGGGCTATCGGACATTTTAACATCCTCGCCTCTCGACCGCGCCTCACTGTCTGACGCTGCGCCTTTCCAGCCGGCGACGCAAGCTTAATGTCCGGTAGCGGACATTTTACTCGACTTCGCCCAAAAAAGAGCGGCAGCTTGACAGCGGCGATAACGGACGCCGCGCAAGCGCACGCGTCCGAGCCCGTAATGCTGCTTTCTATCTAGCCGCTGAACGGGCCTCCGTAGCCGGCGCGTCAAGAAATATGAGATTGACGACACGGCAAACGGTCGAAGCCTAACGATCGGGGCAGCAGCATCAAATTCGAAATGTCCGATATCGGACATGATTGACTTGTATCAATGTGGCTTGGGGTTCTCGGCCATAATAATATAATTGGGAATGCGGCCGGAATGCAGGAAAGGCCGACAGATGGGCGTCGAATATTCGCCGTGCACGATGGTTCCGACCGTGAATCTTGCTTTGGAAGATCCCGAGGGCCGCACCCGCGCGAGCTACGAACGCGAGCTGACAAGCCATAGGCGCTTGGAAAGCGGGCTGCGACAGGCTCTTGCCCGCGACGAGACTCTGCTTCATCAAAAGGACGAATTGATCGAACAGCAGGCGGTTTTGAGCCAAGAGTCCGACCATCGATTTCTCAACGGCCTGCAAATGATCGTAAGCCTTCTCTCGCTGCAAAGCCGGGCAGCGACGAATGCCGAAGTTGCTTCCCAATTGGCCACCGCCGCCGATCGCGTTGCAGCGATCGGCCGTATCCACCGGCGTCTTCACTCGTTGAATGGCGTGGAAGTCTTCGCGCTCAAGCCGTACATCGAGGATCTCTGTGGCGATCTCGCCTTGATGCTCTCGGCGGAGCACCCCAAGCGCTCGATCGTCGTCGATGGCATCGAAATCAAGCAACCGGGCGGCACCGCTATTCCGCTCGGCTTCATCGCCAATGAATTGATCACGAACGCGGTCAAGTACGGGATCGGCCGGATCACCGTCAGCTTGGAAGCACATCCGCCAAAGGGTTACGCGCTCACCGTCGCCAACGAGGGCCCAGGCTTGTCGGATGGCTTTGATCCAGCCGCCCGCAAAGGTCTGGGAATGAAGATCATTCGGTCGCTCGTCGATCGAATCGGCGGCGAGTTGCGGATCGGTCGAGGTGACAACGACCAAGGCGCGCAATTTACAGTGTTGTTTTCCTGATTGCGGACAAAGCGCGCGGCGACGGGAAAGTGATCGCAGAGGCCGCCAATGGGCCGGGCACGCGATTAAAGCTAGGTACTAAAATGGTCAAAAGCAATGGCCGTTCCACGGCTCATCACGATACCCGATTTCAAGATGGCCGGGGGTCTCTTCCGGCCCGGCGCGCGCGGCTCAATACCCCTCATCCCCGGTTGCGCGCGCCACTTCCTTCCTCAATCATCCGATGACTTGCGCGGTATGAACTTGGTGATTGAATTCCGCCGGGTGGGATATCAAGATAAGGACACTCAGCGTCGCTTCCGATGGAACCAAACACGGCGTTGTTCGTTGTACAGCGCCCCCAAGGAGGAGGCGATCGAATGAAAACGAAACTTATCACCGCTGCCGCTCTTGTAGTGGCATTCGCGATGCCGGCCTTTGCTGCCGACGAATTTTATGTCGTGCAGGATACGGCGACAATGAAATGCTCAATCGCCGAGACCATGCCCACGGTCAGCACGATGAAAGTCGTCGGCGCCGCTCATAAGACGAAGACGGCGGCCGAAACTGCCTTGAAGGCGGACAAGACTTGCATCACGCCATAAGCCGATAGCGTCAGGCCGCCGTGAGTAGCCTACGTCGGCGGCAATAAGTCTCGAGAATTTCGAACAGCAAAATGCTGATCCGCCGGCTCAGTCCCCCACTCCCCCGATGCCGGTTGATCATTACTGAACCCCCGACGCAAGTCGGGGGTTCCATTTATTTCTGATGTCAGGCTACTTTGTTGATCGAGATCAATGACAGCCGCGGGTGAAGCTTCAAAGTGCGTTGATGAAGCCCCTATCTTCAATACCTAACGAACAGGAGAGTAGACCATGGATAAGGATCGAATCAAAGGTTCGGCCGAGCAGGCCAAGGGAGCCGTGAAAGAAGCCGCCGGAAAAATCCTCGGCGATAAGAAGCTGGAAACTGAAGGCAAGACCGAGAAGGCCGTCGGCAAGGTGCAAAATGCGGTCGGTGGATTGAAGGATACGCTGCGCGGGAAATAAAGCCGCCACACTCTAAGCCCGGCCGGAGGGTGGATCATGTGGTCGAACAACACAAGAGGACACGATTATGAGTGATGATAAGAGCGGAGACGCACGGAAAGGCGAGTTGACGCGTCGCACGGCGCTTTCCCTTGCGGCAGCCGTTGCGGCTTTCGGAGCTGCAATGGGCACGCGTCCCTCAACCGCGATCGCGCAGGACGAGCGCGAACATAGGCACGAGCATAGGCACGAGCACGAGCATAGGCATGAGCACGCGCCTTGGCACGAGCACGAGCATAGGCATGAGCACGCGCCTTGGCACGAGCACGAGCATACGCACGAGCACGAGCACGAGCATTAGGCGCAGGCACGAGATCGAAGGCGAGCGCGGTCTCGCCTTCCTTTGCACCTCTGGGCTTGTCCGTCCGTCGCTGGGCTAGGTATCATCTAACGCGCCTCAATTGACGGCCTCGTCCGGCGATGCTCGCCAGCCGCCGATGTGTCGCATGTTGTTGGCGTGGCGTGCGAATTCGCGAGCTAAACGGCGGCGACGCTATGCCCGGGATCGGGACAAGGGGAGTCTAAAATGTCAATCTGGACCATCGTTCTCATCATCTTGGTGATCGCATTGTTGGGGGGCTTCAGTGGATTCGGGGGCGGCCCTTTTTATGGTATGGGTTATTATGGGGGCGGCGGTCTCGGCCTTATAATTGTTATTTTATTGATCTTGATTTTGATGGGCAGGCTTTGACTCGGCGATGGCAGGCCTCTGGTTTGCTGCGCAATATTCGGTATCGAGCCAAACGAGAAAGGCGTCACGCACGATGAGTCGCAACATTCTCTACCTCATCATCGGCGCGCTCGTCGTCGCCGTCGCGGTGTTCGGCTATAACCTCTACCAGGAGCGGCAGAAGGCCGGCGGTATCGACATCAGCATCGACAAACGCGGTGTTTCGATCGAGAAGAAGTAGTTCGGGATTTCCGCACGAAGCGCGGCCTGTCATGCCGAAGGGAATAAAATCATGGGACTGATCCTCATCATCATCCTCGTCATCTTCCTGCTTGGTGGCTTCAGTGGCCGCTTCGGCGGCTACGGTTACGGCTACGGCCACGGCGGCGTCGGCCTCATCGGCATTATCCTGATCATCCTCGTCGTCCTGGTTCTCATGGGTCGGCTTTGATCTGACCGGAATCCTATATCCTGGTGCTACTGGGGAGACTTTGATCATGAGCGTGATCGCATTCGCCATCGAGGCGTCCAAGCTCGCCATCATGGCGATCATCCTATGGTTCGTGTGCGAGGCGTTGCCCATGCCGCAGGTCCCGAAGCGGGTATGCCAGGTGCTGATCGTCCTGATCGCGATCCTGGCGTCAATCCAGATGGTACTTGCAGACGCGCAGCCGGGATTGGCGCGTCGATCATTCGACCCGCTCTCGCCACCGAGTATCGCGGCACCGGAAAGGCGTTGAAGGAACCTCCACCTCGCTGGCGCTTTCACGGCGTAACTTAGCCGCTTTGGCCGAAAGGTCCGGGTCCATAAGAGATTCAAGATGACGACGAACCAGCATTCCGACAGCGATCGCGTGCCCGTAACAGCGGCAAAATCGCTCCATGACCACTGGATTCTCTTTCTTGTCGAAGGCGTCGTCCTGGTGTTGTTGGGGCTCTTGGCAATCGCCGTTCCGTCGATCGCCAGCGTGAACGCGACCATTGTTCTGGGCTGGCTTTTTCTCGTCAGCGGAGCCGTCGGTTTGGCGACAACCTACTGGGCGCGGCAGGCACCGGGATACTGGTGGTCCCTCATTTCGGCTTTACTCGCGATTTTTGTCGGCGTCGTCCTGATCGCCAACAAGCCAGAGACGCTGTATGGCGGCATGATGGGATGGCCATTCGCGGAAGCCGGCCCGCTACGGCTGATATTGGTCCTGTTTTTCCTGGTCGAAGGCGGCGCGTCCATCATGTTCGCGTTCGAACACCGACGTCAGTTCTCCGGGCGCTGGGCCTGGATGTTGGCAAGCGGCGTCGTCGACATTGTCTTGGCGAGCGTCATTATTTTCGATCTTCCCGGGACCTCCGCCTGGACGATGGGCCTCCTGGTCGGGATCAACATGATCCTCGGCGGCTTCGCTCTGATCGCGATGGGATTACATGCCCGCACGGTGCGTAGGGCGGATTAGCGGCAGCGTAATCCGCCATTCCGTCGCTGAGAGACGGCGGATTATGCCTTCGGCTAATCCGCCCTACGTTCTTCAGCCTCACCTCGCCGTCGGGGAAATCGCCGCCACCATGAAGCGCCCGCTCTTGGCGGCCGCTGCACGGACAAAAACGTCGAGCTGCCGGCGGGTGCGAATCATGCAGATTACCGGATTTCTCGTCACGCATGTCCGATCGCGCGTCGCTTCATCGACGTCATTCTGGTCGATGGGCACGATGCCATAGGTCCCGTCGGCGAGCTTGCGGCCCAGGAGATACACATGATCATTTTCGTTGGCCTCGATGAGCAAATTGCCGCCGTCGAAAGGTTGGATCACGAAGTATTGCACGCCTGAGGAATCGCCGCTGACCAGCGCGTAGTGGTTGCCGCTCCAGTGGAAGACCGACGTCTTCACGGAGCGCGCTTTTCCTTCGGCAAAATCTTGATAGAGGGTCAGCTGAAATCGCATTCCGAGCAGCGGCTTCGATCCAGCCAGCAATGGCTTCTCGGATTGCACGCAGGCGGAGAGCACGAATGCGGCGAAAAGGATCAGCGCAACAGGAAGAGCAGCCTTCGCCGTTCGCGATCGATTGTCGAGCATATCGTCCTCCTGGGCGTGGCATCCGCCGGCAGATCAATTGCGTCTGCGGACGCGAACGCTCCTTTCCGCGATCCAGAGTCTCGTGAGGATCGGCGTGATCCAACGACTAAATCGGCGTACTCGGAACAGCTTTTGGCCACGATTGCGCCCGTTACCATAATTTAGATAGCATAAAAGCCGTCGCGTTTTAAGAAATACCTTGAGATTTTGTCCCGATTTCTCCGCGATGTCGTCCTCGGACAGCGCCAAGAGCAGGTCATCGTCGTCGAGCGGATTGAAGCAAAAATCAATCCTGGCCGTCACCGTCACTCCGCTCGGCGTTATCGTAATCACGAACGCGGCGGGCAAAGGCCGGATCCAATGATCTCTTGATCCGCCTTGACGGCACCGCCGTAAAGCAGCAACCTGAAGCCCAGCAACCAAGCCATCAGGGGAATGTCGGATAAACACTTGGGGTCGGATAAACACTTGGGGTCGGGCAAACACTTGGGGTCGGGTAAACACTTGGGGTCGGGTAAATATTTGGGGATGCCTGCTGTACTCGCAGCGATCGCTCTGATGCTGCTCGCTCTACCCGCGCGGGCTGACGATCGCGTGCCCGTCCCGGCAGCGTGCCGGGCATTGGCTGAGCGGGCCGGGATTCCCCTGACGCTGACCCATGCCGAAGCCGCGCGCGCTGTCGCCTACATCCGCGTCATGGTCAGCGACGACCCGGCGGTCGCGCGTTGCCGCTTGGCGCTCCGCAACTATTGAGGAGAGGCCGCGATGCTCTCGGCGGGGTCGGATTGCGACTCGCCAATGCATGGCAGGGTACAATAGTTTTCTCGATTGTGTACATCTCTCGGTCATGATATTGTTGCAATAGAGGAATTTATTTCAATGGCGCGGTGGGATCAAATGACAGGTTGGAGGGTCATCCTCGGTTTTCTGATCGGTGCCGTGATCGCCAGTGTAATAACGGCTGGCATGTTCGTTTACACGGGCGCGAAAGTTCTCCAAGCAACTACCGCGCGGGAACTCCTCGCTGAAATAGTAGCCATAGATTCATTACAGGAGGGCTGGCTGCTTCAGGGCGACGACAGCCAAACTGCAAAACTGTCAGACCACCCAGGCCTTCCGGAAACGCAAAGCGGCTCCGGTCTTTGGCTTATGCCCGTCGAGATTAGGACAATTCTGGACGAAGCCCAATGGAATCCTCCGTCGGATGCGAGCTACGGCTTCATACATGGGCGCAGGGTCTGGATCATCAGAAATCAAATATTGCCGGACGCTCCGCTTTCATACTCGGGAGTCAAGCAAGAGCATTTCCCCGAGCTCATCAGCTCCGATGGACGGCAAGAACTGTGCGCCTGGATCGAGCGCGTGCAGATTGCGTACAATGGCGGCACGCTGACCGATCGGGGACTGGCGCCGCTCAGGCCCTATTTGGTGCCGTTAGCGCAGGAAGATCGCGTGAATGCACTTGGTATCGAGTTGTCTCGGGATGCTCGAAATTTCCTGGCCGAGATCCGCGCGCGATGGGACAAGACGCCATTTGCTAATTGACGCGCCAAGGACGCTTAGCGGTGCGTACCGGCCCACATATATTTGCTACTGTATTGCGTTCGTGAGACAGTTTCAGTGGGTCGAGCCGGCGAGAGCACCGGCGGCATAAACCGTGACGGCCGAAGCTCATCACCGTACCAACAGAGGGGTCAGCTATGATTTCAGTCTTAATCGGGGTTCTGATTATTTGCGTCGTCGGTGCCATTGCTTTTTGGGCCATCGAAAAGTTCGTCAACGACAGTCGTTTGGCAAATCTTCTCAAACTGCTCGTAGTGCTGATTTGCCTGGGGGCGATCCTGGCGCGGGTGCTGCCGCTGGCGGGAATTAATTGGTTTTAGCCGCCGCTTCCAACAATGCCGGCGGTCTCGATCGACGGCTCGTCCGCAAAGATTCCATTTCTGCAAATTGACGCTGCCATCCTCGTCCCGAGCGCCGGTTCTTGGAGTATTGAACTCCGGGCACCATCGGCTTTACAGCCACGCCGGCGGATCGTCGTCTACTAAGCTACCAAGCCGACGATCCATTTTCGCGCCGGAGACCCTCTCCCGGCCAGGGAACGCCCTCGCCAAACGCCGATTAAATGAGCATATCAGGTGCTTCGCGCATCGCATCGCGAGCCCGACCGGCGCCTCATCGCCGATATCCTCAGGAGGAATTCGTGGCGACATTGACCCAAAGCTACGCCCACGGCGTGTCGATGACGCCGCTCATCGGCGACACCATCGGCGTGCATTTCGACAAGGCGGCGGAGCGCTGGGCCGATCGGGACGCGCTGACCGTGCGCCAGCAGGACGTGCGCTGGAGCTATGGCGGCCTGAAAGCGCGGGTCGACGCCTTCGCCGCGGGATTGCTGGCCTTGGGGCTTAAGCCCGGCGACCGCGTCGGCATCTGGTCGCCGAACAATGCCGAATGGGTGATCACGCAATTCGCCACCGCGAAGGCCGGGCTCGTTCTGGTCAACATCAATCCCGCCTATCGCCTCGCCGAGCTCGGCTACGCCCTCGACAAGGTCGGCTGCAAGGCGCTCATCACCGCGGATTCGTTCAAGACCAGCGACTATGTCGGCATGCTGCGCGAGCTGGCGCCGGAAATCGAAGGGAGCGTGCCCGGTAAGCTCAAGGCCGAACGCCTGCCGGCGCTGACGACGCTGATACGCATCGGCGGCGGCGAAGCGAACGGCTTCCTGCGCTTCAACGACGTGCTCGCCACGGGTACCGCGCCGGGCGGCGAGCGCCATCGCGCCATGCTTGCCGACCTGGCGCCAAAACTGCAGTTCGACGACGCCATCAACATCCAGTTCACCAGCGGCACCACCGGGCAGCCCAAGGGCGCCACCCTGACCCACCACAACATCCTCAACAACGGCTATTTCATCGGCGAGGCGCAGCACCTCACCGACCGCGACCGCGTCTGCATCCCGGTGCCGCTCTATCACTGCTTCGGCATGGTGCTCGGCAATCTCGCCTGCATCACCCATGGCGCCGCGATGGTCTACCCGTCGGAGGGTTTTGATCCGCTGGCGACGCTGCAAACAGTCGAGGCCGAACGCTGCACGGCGCTCTACGGGGTGCCGACCATGTTCATCGCCGAACTGGGCCATGCCGAGTTCAAGCGCTTCGATCTATCGTCGCTGCGCACCGGCATCATGGCCGGGTCGCCCTGCCCGATCGAGGTGATGCGGCGCTGCGTCAATGAGATGAACATGGACGAAGTGACGATCGCCTACGGCATGACCGAAACGAGCCCGGTGAGCACGCAGACCTCGTACGACGACACGCTCGAGCGGCGCGTCGGCACCGTCGGCCGCGTGCATCCGCATGTCGAGGTCAAGATCGTCGACGGCGAGGGCCGCATCGTGCCGCCGGGCACGCCGGGCGAACTCTGCACCCGCGGCTATTCGGTCATGCTCGGCTACTGGAACGACGCGGAACGCACCGCGGAGGCGATCGATGCCGCCGGCTGGATGCACACCGGCGATCTCGCCACCATCGACGCGGACGGCTACTGCAACATCGTCGGCCGCATCAAGGACATGGTCATTCGCGGCGGCGAGAACGTCTATCCGCGCGAGGTCGAGGAGTTTCTGTTCCGGCATCCCAAGATCGAGGCCGTGCAGGTGGTCGGCGTCCCCGATCCCAAATACGGCGAAGAACTCTGCGCCTGGGTCAAGCTCAAGCCCGGGGCCACTGCCGGCGCCGACGACATTCAAGGCTTCTGCCGCGGGCAGATCGCCCACTACAAGATTCCGCGCTACATCAAGTTCGTCGAAGAATTCCCGATGACCGTGACCGGCAAAGTGCAGAAATTCGTCATGCGCGACGAAACGATGCGGGAATTGGGGCTCAGCCGGCAGAGGACTGCATAGAGCATGCCCCGCAAAAGTGGGGACCGTTTTGCGAAAAGGGCGTGCTCCAACAAAAAACCAGAGCGGGATGACGATTCGAAGAAACGTCATCCCGCTCTGGCCTCGGCGCGGCCGCTCGGCTTCACGTCGATCGCCTCCCGGACGACGCGGGCAAGCGCCGAGATGTCGTACGGCTTGCGCAGCACCGGAAAGCCGGGATCGTCGTCGAGCCGTTTGGCGTAGCCCGTCGTCAGCACCACCGGAAGGTCGGGCCGCAGCGCGCCGAGGCTCTGCGCCAAGGCGAGGCCGTCGAACGCGCCCGGCAGCACGACGTCGGTAAAGACGAGATCGACGCGCGGGTCCGTGCCGAGCATGTGGAGCGCGGCGGGTCCGGAATCCGCGGTCACGGTCCGGTAGCCGAGCTGCTCCAGGAGCATGACGGCGACGGCACGCACGTCGGGATTGTCTTCGACGATCAGGATCGTTTCCTGCCGCCCGCCCATCTCATGGGCGCTCGGTTGCGCCGCTTGCGCCGGCGCGATGGGGCTGCGCGGCAGATACATCGTCACCGTGGTGCCGCGCTCGAGTTCGCTCGCGATGCCGACGCTGCCGCCCGAGCGCCGCGCAAAACCGTAGACCTGCGACAGGCCGAGCCCGGTGCCCTTGTCGAGCGCCTTGGTGGTGAAAAACGGCTCGAACACCCTGGGAAGAACGTCGGCCGGTATGCCGGCGCCCGAGTCGGCAATTTTCAATGCGATGTAATCGCCGGAGAGACCGTCGGGACCGCCGTTGCCGTCCAGACTGACGTTGACGGACGAGATCGACAGGCGCCCGCCGGCCGGCATGGCATCGCGCGCATTGATGGCGATATTGACCAAAGCGAGCGCAAACTCCGACCTGTCGACGCAGATCGGCCAGGTGTGTTGCGGAATATCGATGGCGAGATCGATGTTCACATGCGTCGAGCCGAACAGCACGTCGCGGATCGCCTCGACCGCTTCGGCAGGATGGACGATGACCGGATTGAGCGGCTGGCGCCGCGAAAACGACAAGAGCTGCCGGGTCAGGCTTTCGCCGCGCGACACCGCCCCCTGGATGGCCTCGATCGCGCGCGCATTGCGCGGCTCGACCGCGTGTTTCTTCAACATCTGCGCATAGCCGCCGACGATCATCAAAAGATTGTTGAAGTCGTGCGCGACGCCGCCGGTGAGCTGGCCGAGCGCTTCCATCTTCTGCGCGTCGGCCAATTGCCGCTGCACGCGCTTGAGCGCCTCGGCGGCCTCCTTCTCGACCGTGACGTCGCGGCCGGCGACGTAGATCAGGCCGTCCTCCGCCGTCATCGTCCACGCGATCCAGCGCCAGGACCCGTCCCGGTGGCGAAAGCGGTTTTCCATGCGGATCGTCGGCACGCCGTGCGCCAGTTTTTCCCGCCCGGCGATCGAATGGGCCGCATCCTCGGGGTGCCGCAGCGCGCTCACGTGCAGCGACTTGATCTCGTCTTCGCTAAAGCCCAGCGTCTTGGTCCACGCCGGGTTGATGCTGATGAAATAGCCCTCGAAATTGGAAACGCCGAGCAGATCTTCCGACACATTCCAAATGCGGTCGCGCTCGCGCGTGCGCCGTTCGACCTCCGCCTCCAATTGTTCGTTCAACGCAGCGAGCCGGGCTTCGGCCTGTGCCCGCTGGGTGACGTCGACGAGCGAGCCGAAATAACCTTTCACAAATCCGCGCTCGTCCCGCTCCGGCGTATAGACGCCGCGCAGGATCCGCGTGCCGATGCGCTCATAGGGGACCGCCTGCTCATAGTGCACCGGTTCCCCACGCAGAACCTTTTCGATGTTCGGGAGCACCGTGTTGAATGCCGCTTCCCCCATCACATCGAAAAGGTGTCTGCCGACGATCGCATCACTCGGCAGCCCGAGCATCTCCCCATAGGCGCGACTAGCGAACAGGACCGTATAATCGGAACTCACGCGCGTCAGCATGAACGGCGTCTGGTCGATGATGCTTTCCAGCGCCGCCTCGCGGCCGCGCGAGGCGTCTTCGGCGCGGCTGCGCTCGATCGCAAAACCGAGCTGACGCGCGATCGTCAGCGCAAGCTCGATCTCTGCTTCGCCGTAGCGGCGCGCCCGATCGTAATAGGTCACGAACTTGCCGATCAGCTTGCCGTGCGCCACGAGCGGGATGAAGGCGAGCGCGCCGATGCGTTCGCGCGCGACGACGACCTTCAAGGCTTCGGGGAGATCGGCGCCGGCGACATCGTCGATGCAGATCGGCGTCGGCGCGCCGTCGTCGGCCGCCCAGGGCGAGTGGCCCTCGGCGGCGCGCCGGTAGTCGTCGGACAGGCCGCGCCACGCGACGAAGCGCATGGTGCCCGCCTCGTCGAACAACAAAATCGAGGCGCGTTCGCAGTTCAGCGCGGTCAGAACCGTATCCAGGCCGGCGTCGTAGACGTCGCGCGGCGATTTGGCGTGAAACAGCTTTTCGGTGAAGCCGTAGAGCGCGTCCAGCTCTTGGACACGTCTCGCCAGATCTCCCATGGCGCCGTCCCGGACCCGCATCGTTAATTCGCTCAGCTTTTGTAAGCTGCGATCTTACACGTCGCGGCCAGGCGCAGAGGAGAAGTGCCGCGTTGCGAAGTATAACGCATGTTGGGCCGCCGACGATTAAATCTCGGGCCAGGGTGGACGGGAACTTTTGGGCGGGTCATGCGTTATGCGCGCTATTTCGCCACCGCATCAAGCGTTGCCGGCGGCTTTTCTCGCGCTGGAAGCCGGCGGCGTTGCCGGACAACGTCGCAGCGCCCGTTTTCTCCGGAGGCCGGTTTCCTTCGGAGACTCGCGCTTTCGTTGCCGCGGCCATGGCCGTTTTAGTGAAATATTTTACCGAAAACGAACTCGCTGGAACAAAACAGAAACAAATGGCCGCCATCGCCTCCCATGCGGATCCGGAACGCGCTATGATTATCGGTCTTCGTGTTGTCGAGGAGTAGATCGTGGCCCCCCGCGCGTATTGGAAAGGCTATCTGCGCCTTTCGCTCGTTTCGTGTCCGATTGCGCTTTATCCGGCGACCTCCGAGCGCGACAAGATCACGTTCAATCAGATCAACCGCGCGACCGGGCATCGCATCCGCTACCGCAAGGTCGATGCCGAGACCGGCGAAGAGGTCGCCTCCGACCAGATCGTCAAGGGCTACGAAGTCGCCAAGGGCGAGTATGTCGAGATCGCGGACGACGAATTGCAAGCGATCTCGCTCGAAAGCACGAAGACGATCGATATCGCCGAGTTCGTGCCGCGCAGCGAGATCGACGAACTCTATCTGATCCGCCCCTATTACATCGCCCCGGACGGCAAGGTCGGGCAGGACGCTTTCGTCGTCATCCGCAACATCATCGAGCAGATGAAGATGGTGGCGATCGGGCGGGTGGTGCTCACGAGCCGCGAGCACGTGATCGCGCTCGAGCCGCGCGGCAAGGGCCTGATGGGAACGCTGCTGCGCTACCCCTACGAGGTGCGCGACGCCGGCGAATATTTCGACGACATACCGGACGTGAAGCTGACCAAGGACATGATGGATCTGGCGCGGCACATCGTCGAGACCAAGAGCGGGCATTTCCATCCGGAAAAATTCGAGGACCATTACGAGCGCGCGCTGCAGGAACTGATCGAGAAGAAGGCGAAGGGCGAGAGGATCGAGGTGCCGAAGGTCGAGCCTACGGCTAAGGTCATCAATCTGATGGACGCCTTGCGCCGCTCCGTGCAGGCCGAGCAGAAACCGGCCGCACGTGCCGCCGCCCCGAACGCGCGTCCCGCCGCCGCAAAGAAGGGCCGCAAGCGCATCGAGGGCCAAAAGGAAATGCTGCTGCCGATTTCCGGCAAGAAGCCCGCCGCTGAGGCTGCCGGCAAGGCAGCCGCGAGGCCGACCCGCGCCGCGGGGCGACACCGCAAGGCGGGGTAATTCCGTAGGGTGGGCAAAGGCGCTCCGCGCCGTGCCCACGTTCTTTAGACTCCCGAAGAGGCCCGCGTGGGCTTCGCTTCGCTCAGCCCACCCTACAGCCGCGCCTTCACCACCGGCCGCCGCGCTCGCGCGCAGCGCGATATTGCGCGTTCCAATCGCGGAAGGGATTGAAACCAAAAAAGCCGTCGTCCCAGCCGTTATGGCGCGCGACCTCGACAGCGTCCGGACGCCGGCGCATCGCAAGGCCGCCCTGTGGCTGGTTGTTCAGCACCACGACGAACTCCGTGCGATAGTTGGTCTCGCGGTTGAGCGGCTCGTCCGAGATGATGATCGAGGACCCCGGCACTGCGGTGGGCGCGACGCGATCGTTGACCTCCTGCGGGAAGACGATGCGGTCGAGCGCGTCCTTGGCGTCATCGCCGCTATCGATCGTGACCGCGGTCCAGCGCAAGCCGCCCGCGGCGCGCGCGACGGCGGTGAAGATGTGCGTGCCGATCGGCCTGTCGGGGTCCTGGATCGTAAGGGGAACCTCGAGGGTCGCGTCGAACATCTCGCCCCCGTCCGGCACCGGCTCATGCGTGGCGCGCCGCACGTAAAGCTTCTGCGTCGCGCGGCTGATAAAGATCGACACCGGCTCGAGCGCGAGTTTGGCCTCCTTCGCGGCCTTGGCGGCTTCGACCCGTTTAGCCTCGGCCGTCTTGGCGGCCGCTTGGGCGGCCACGACGGCTTCCTGCTTGGTCTTTTGGTCGGCCGTAGCGGCCTCGAGCTGCGCGTGAAGCGCCTCGACTTTGGCAGCAACCTTCTGCTTCACGTCCTCAGCCGTGGCCTTGGCTTCGTCCGTCTTGGCTTCGTCAGTCTTGGCGGCGGCGAGCGCCTTTTCGGCACGGGCGAGCTCAGCGTCGGCGCGGCTCTCGAGACGTTCGAGCTTGGGCACCGCCACCGCGGCCGCCGCCGCCTCGCGCTTGGCGGTCGCGACGGCGGTCTTCGCGCCGGCCGCCGCCGCGGTGGCATCGTCCGCTTCGCGGGCCAGCGCTTCGGCGCGCGCCGGCGCAGCGTCGATCATCGCCGGCTTGGGCACGAACAGCGACGGATGGGAAAACCCGACCGGTTCCGCGTCGCTCGGCGAGATGATCACCCGCATGCCGATGTGCGTCTGGTCGAAAATGTTCTCGGCGAAGTCGTAGGGCATGCGGACGCAGCCGTGCGAGGCGGCGTAGCCGGGCAGCGGTCCGCCGTGCAGCGCGATGCCGCTCCAGGTGATGCGCTGCATGTTCGGCATCCAGGCATCGTCATAGAGGCTCGAATGGTGGTCCTTTTCCTTCTCCACGACGGCGAAGACGCCGGCCGGCGTCTCGCGCCCCGTCGTGCCGCTCGACACCGGCGCGCGCAGGATCCAGCCGTCGGCATCATAGAAGGTCACCTGCTGGCTTTTGATCGACACGATGGCCATGATCGGCTCCCCGGCCTCGCGCGGCGCCGTCGCCTCGGTGGGGCGCGCGGGCCGCGCGTGCTTGGCCGCGGCGTCGGCGGCCGGTGCCGCGGTGAGCGCGACCATGGCCGCAAGCATCACCATGGCCGCAGGCGCCAGCCGCCGCGGCGCTTCGGCCGGTGCGCGCAAGTCCGCACCGCGAAGGCGGGTGGACCGCGCCGACGTCAATTGATGTGTCATGCTCGGTTGAACCGGATTTGCCCCTGACGCCCCCGAACCTGGATGGTAGCGATTCTCGCGGCTTGCCGAAAGCAGCGACTCTGCGTACCGCGCTCGTCAGCGAACGTAGGATTTTTTAGTGGGGTACCGTCAATAAGTACGGTATTCGAGGGTGATATGGACGAGTGGACACCAATATTGGCACTGCCAAATTTGGACATGCGGGGTACGATTGAATGCCCGCACGCCGCTATCGTTCCAGCTACAGACAATCGGATTTGGAAGCTACGCGAAGATCACCCGAAGCTGACAACATTCCTTTCAAAGTTCTCGGGACAATTCGGCGAGCGGGTATGGCCATCGTTGCTGCTTCTGCGCACGGAGGCTCCAAAGTCCTACTACACGCCAGAGGCCGTAGCCGCATTCCGAGACATTATCTCGTTATCTGTTGTGCCGTACGCCCGCACAAGGCGGTTGCGTTTCAACCGAGCGAGCGGCTTGGCATTTACAAATACGTTCCAGTTTTACCCATGGATGATTGATAAGCAATTCGATGGAATGATCATGCTAAATCCCGCTCAAAGGAGCTACCATCTTGTCGAAGAATTTGGCGGTCAGTCTTTTCCAGAACATCCGCAAGCATCAATTATGGAAGGCGACATAGATTTCCCGCTGGCCGAAGAACTTTTGAACCGATGGATTATCCGCTTTTCTGAGAGCGAAGTAGAGTGGGAGGACAAGGCGCTCTTTCGCTCACTGAATATGGCGAATGAGGCGGGTCGCATACCAGCCTCGACGGCGGCGGCGATATTTTACGACACAGGACGATCAGTGGCCCTGTGGGTTAGCGCCTACGAGATTTTGGCTCATCCCGGAGGTACAGGCCAGTCAAACTTCAAAACGGTGTCTGCCCTGCTTGAAAGCGTGAAGTGGCTCGACGCGAGGCTATCAGCAGCAATGCACATCATTCCCGGCAAACCTCCGCAACATAAGCAACTCGCAACGTGTCTCTGCAAAATGGTCTACAACCTTCGTAATGACTTTCTTCATGGCAACGATGTTGAAGGACCGGCTCTGATGCTTAAGGGCAAGCCGATCATCGATTTCGCCGCTTGTCTCTACAGGTTGGCGCTGACTGGATTTCTCGACCTGCATTTCAAGCTGCCAATGCCCCCAAGCGATGATGCGGAAGCGGTTGGCGCTTTTCTCAATCAGCGAATGAAGTTCAATAAATTTCAATCTGCCTACGAAGAAGCACTGCTAGCCGCCATCTGACTAGAGACACCTTGGTGCTAAACAACGACAAAAGCTAAGAAGACGGGGATTTCCTACGCTCGCCGACCCTAAAAATCCTCAACCTCCTAAAAAGCCCGTCATTCGACAATCTGAATTACGGAATTACGGGAATTACGCGGAATTACGGTGACACCTTACCCATTGCAGCAATCGCTACTTCGCTGCACCTTTCGGAGGTTACGGACGAGCGGCATTAGAAGCCTGGTGCGGAGCACGAAACGCGGCGAGCGTGCGGCGCGGTTGAACACAGCAAGCGTAGGGTGGGCAAAGGCGCGCAGCGCCGTGCCCACGCGGTTCATTCGCCGAAGCGACCGGCGACAGTGACCCCGTCCCCGCCCCAGTCTGCCGGCAAGATGCTGCGTTCAACATAGCGGTGGAAACTTGAATGAGGCCAATCGGCGACGCGGGAGACAAGTCCGTGCTTGACGGGATTGTAATGAATGTAATCGACATGGCGCTCCAAATCGGCGTCATCGCGGATGGCGTGCTCCCAAAAACGGCGTTGCCAAATTCCGCTTTCGCGCTTGGCGATTTTGCTCCTCGAGCGCGATGGCGCCGCTGGCAGGCCGCGTGAGAAGCTGGACTTGACGATGCCCCAGCGCGAGCCGAAATCCGCATCGCCTTCGGGCAGGAGCCAGAGCGCGTGCAGGTGGTCGGGCAGAATGCAGATGGCAATGGTCTCGAAGGGAAGGCGATCCTGAGCCACCTTGTAGGCGCAGCGCAGGCGATCGATTTCCCGCACCAGCAAATCGCTGGAGCGGTCCGCAAGTGCCAGCGTGAAGAAGAACGCGCCACCCTCGATCTTGGCGCGGCGATAGCGTGACACCGGGATTCGCTCGAGCGGTTACGTGGGCACGGCGCTTCGCGCCTTTGCCCACCCTACAGCATTTCGCTGCCCGACGGGAGGAGCGAACAAAATGAAGGCGCGTTGCGTCGTACCCGCGCAAGAAACGGTCCCGAATACAGCGACACGCCGTTGACAAACCGTCACGAGATGAGGTACAAGAGCGAATCTCGCCCACGTACCAGGACGTCGGCCGGGTGACTCCGGTCGGCGGGGCGAGTGCGGTTCCCGCGGGTCGAGGCTCGTCACCTCGGCTCCCGGGCGGCTTGGGCAAGACACGCCCGTCCGGCATCACGACCGGTCTGCGGGTGCAATCTCGCTGGACTGGGACTTTGAGGCGCGGGTAACGCCCGCGAGTGCCGCTCGATCCCGCCGTATCTCGGGCCTCGGTGCGATGCGCGCGTCTTTCGAACCATCGGGGCGCGCGCTCCGAACACGTCCCAGGAAGTCGCGTGGCTCAAGCTGAGCGGTGGCGTTCGGTCGCTGCCGCAAGTGCCGTGGTGGAACGCCGAGAGGCGAGCGCGCCCGAACGGGCGCGTGCTGCATCGCAGGATGCAGCGGTTGTTGAACAGCGCCTTTCGGCGTTCCGCTTTCCTTTTTTGTTTAGAGCGTTTCCCGGGCGCAGCGCAGCACGCAGTGATGCGCTGCAGAACCGGGACCTTCGGGAGTTCCGCGTTCGCGAAGGTCCCGGATCGGCGATGCGCCGCTGGCGCGGCGCATCTTGTCCGGGAAACACATAGCGTTCTTAGCCGCGCGTGATCGTGATGGCGTCCGATTCCACCATCGACGCCGTCTGACGAAGATCGCGCCCGGATTTTTGTTTGTTCGCTTGGGTAGCCGGCATGGCTCGGGCGCGAAGGGGCGCCGCGAGAACGCGGTCGCTTGGGGCGAGACAAGCGCTACTCTTTATCCTTGGAGGATAGCTTGCACTCTGGGCTTAGCTTCCAGCCCTTTCTCGGACATGACGTCGAGCACGGGCTTGGCCATGAAGCCGTCATAGGCCGTCGCGAACGACGGCCGCGCGCGGACGGTGTCGAACCACTTCGCAACGTGGGGTCGCTTGTCCCACAAGTGCGAGAGTTGAAGCTGGTCCAGCCGGTTGACGTAAGGCGTAAAGGCAATGTCGGCGAGCGAGTAAGCCGCGCCGGCGAGCCAGGCCGAGGCCGCGAGGTCCTTCTCCATGTCGGCGAGCATTTTTTCAAAACGGCGGATAGCGGGCGGGAAGTAAGCGGAATCGACGCCCTTCTCGTAGATGTCGATCTGCCGGTCGCGCCGAAACGGGTCGGGTATCTTTTTGAGAATGCCGAGCGCGTCCTCGCGCGGCTTGGCGAGGAGCTGATAGCGAAAGCCGATCGCGAAACTGATCACGCTGGTGAGCTGGTGGATGGAGTCGTCGAGCTGCTTGGTCCAGTAGCGCATCCGGGTGCGCCCGAGCGGGCTCGAGGTGACAAGGGACGGACCCGGCAGGATCTCGGCCAAGTACTCCAGAATGATATTGCTCTCGATCACGACGTTGCCGTCATGCACGAGGGTCGGCACCACGGCGTTGGGATTGAGCTTCAGGTATTCGGGCGTCTGCTGATCGCCGGCGCGAAGGTCGAGCTTGTGACTGACGAACGGCGTGTTCCGCTCGGCGAAGAGAATGCGCACTTTTTCCGAGCATACGGAAATGCCTGCGTGATAGAGTTCGAACATCGTTCCCTTCCCATTTCAATTGCATCACTCTGGGCGCGGTATAGTCCGCGGCCATAAAAGTATACCCCTTCGGCACGGCCCCATGTCGCCTGATCGGTTGAACGAACGCGTGGACGTCGCCAAGGAGCCTATTCGGCGCCGTCGGCCCCCCTTTGCCGCCAATAAGCCTCGCCGTCCGCCTCCCCGGTCCTGCCGCGATCCCGTCCTTGGCTCGGCGCCGATGATCGGCCGGCGGGTTGCGGTCTTGGCCGCGGCACTTGCCGCCCAATATGCTGTGCTCTGCGCCGATGCCGGCGCGCAAGAGCCGGGCGCGCAGGCTGCGGTCTGCGGCGGCGAGGTGCTCGCGCGCGGCACGGCCAAGCAAATTACCGACGGCCGAACCTTCCTGCTCGACGACGGTCGCGAGGTGCGGCTTGCCGGGATCGAGGTGCCGGCGCTGTCGCAGCAAGCCGACGCGGCCAGCGACGGCGTGGCGGCGAGGGACGCCCTCGCGGCGCTGTTGGCGGGCGCCGAAGTGGTGCTCAAGCGCGCGGAGATTCAAACCGACCGCTACGGCCGCTTGGTTGCTTACGCCTACGTCACACACGGCGGCGTTGAGCGCCTGGCGCAGGCGCAGTTGCTCGAGCACGGTTTAGCCCGGGTCGCGCCGCGGGTCGGAAGTCACGCCTGCGCGGTGGAACTGCTCGGCCGCGAACGCGCCGCGCGGCAGGCCAAGCTTGGCCTTTGGGCCAATTCGTATTATGACGTACTCGGCGCCGACAAACCCGCGGACGTGCTGGCGCAACGGGGCCGTTTCGCGCTGGTCGAGGGCAAGGTCGTGTCGGTGCGCGAAAGCGGGGCGACGATATACGTGAATTTCGGGCGGCGGTGGACCGAGGACTTCACAGTTACGATCGCGAAGCGAAACGAGCGTAGATTTGCGGCGGCGGGGCTCGCACTGAGGCGGCTTGCCGGCAAGCGCGTGCGGATTCGCGGTTGGATCGAGGAGCGCGGCGGTCCGTGGATCGAGGCGGCGCAGCCGGAGCAGATCGAGCTTTCCGAGCGCGAGTGAGCGCCGCAAATCGCCGCCGCGGCCGAGACCGCGGTGGACGGGCGGGGTTGAAGTGGTGATCGGATTGTCGCCATTGTCGATTACAGGCCGGTTTGTTGCGAGCCGGCGGCTGGCGCACGCGGCCATCGCCGCCGCGGCGCTGCTGCTCGCCGCCTGCACGGCCTCGCCGCCCGCGATGGCGCCGCAGGTCTCATTGCAGGCGCCGGCAAAGCCGGCGGCGGATACCGCCGACATGTCGCCCGCGGCCTTGCGCGAACATCAGCGCATCCTGGCGGCCTATGGCGGCGCCTATAACGATCCCAAGCTGCAAGCGATGATGGAGCAGACGGTCGAGCGGCTGGTCGCGGCATCCGAGCGGCCGGACCTCCACTACAAAGTAACGATGCTCAATTCGCAGTCGATCAACGCGTTCGCGTTGCCGAACGGTCAGTTGTACGCCACGCGCGGCTTGATCGCGCTCGCCAACGACGAATCCGAGCTCGCTTCCGTGCTCGCGCACGAGATGGGGCACGTCATCGCGCGCCACGCCGCGATCCGCGAGGAGCAGGCCCGGCTCGCCGACCTCAGAAGCCGCGTCTTCACCGACGTGGTCAGCGATCCGGAAGAAGGCGCGCTGGCGCTCGCCAAATCGAAATTGGCGCTGGCGAGCTTCTCGCGCGCCCAGGAATTCGAGGCCGACGCCATCGGCATCGGCATCGCCTCGCGCGCCGGTTACGATCCCTACGGCGCGGTGCGGTTCCTCACCTCCATGGAGCATAATTCCGAGCTCAAGCCCCAGCAGACCGGCGCGATCGATCCGCGCGCCGCCGACTTTCTCTCCTCGCACCCGGCAACGCCGGAGCGCATCACCAATGCGCGCGTCAATGCCCGGCAATACAGCGGCGCGACCGGCTCGACGCCCAATGCGCCGCCGGCGCTCGGGCGCGACAAGGATACCTACCTCGGCGGCATCGACGGCATCGTGTTCGGCGAGGATCCGAGCGAAGGCTTCGTGCGCGGCCGCCGCTTCCTGCATCCGCGGCTCGGCTTCACCTTCACCGCGCCGGAAGGGTTTCAGCTCGACAACACGGCGCAGGCGGTGCTCGGCGTCAAGCACGGCGGCAATCAGGCGCTGCGGCTTGACGTCGTGCGCGTGCCGGCCGAGCAGACGCTCGCCGCCTATCTCACCTCCGGCTGGATCGAGAACATCGACGCCGCCACCGTCGAGGACGTCACCATCAACGGCTTCCCGGGCGCCACCGCGGCGGCCAAGGGCGACCAGTGGGATTTCCGGCTCTACGCCATCCGCTTCGGCAGCGACGTCTACCGCTTCATCTTCGCCAGCAAGCACCGCACGCCGGACACCGACCGCATTTTCCGCGAGTCGATCGGCACCTTCCGCCGCATGAGCCTCGCCGAGATCGAGGAAGCCAAACCGCTGCGGCTGCAGATCGTCACGGTCGCCCCCGGCGACACCGTCGAGAAAATAGCGACCCGCATGGCGATCGCCGATCGCCCCTTGGAGCGCTTCCGCATCCTCAACGGCCTCGAACCGGGCGACAAGCTCAAGCCGGGCAGCGAAGTGAAGATCGTGGTGGAGTAGCGCCGCCCGTCATTGCGAACTTCGTCATTGCGAGGAGCGCAGCGACGAAGCAATCCAGAGTTCGCGGCAGTGACTCTGGATTGCTTCGCTTCGCTCGCAATGACGAAAAAGATCAAAAATTGATGGCGCGCTTGGCGACGGCGAGCGCCGCTTCCTTGACCGCCTCGCTCAAGGTCGGATGGGCGTGGCAAGTGCGCGCGATGTCCTCGGACGAGGCGCCGAATTCCATGGCGATGGCGGCCTCCGCGATCATGGTTTCGGCGTCGGGGCCGAGAATGTGCACGCCGAGCACGCGATCGGTCTTGGCATCGGCGAGGATTTTCACGAAACCTTCGGTCGCCAAATTGGCACGCGCGCGCGCGTTGGCCGTAAAGGGAAACTTGCCGACCTGATAAGCGACGCCGGCAGCTTTCAGCTCCTCTTCGGTCTTGCCGACCGAGGCGATTTCCGGGGTGGTGTAGACCACGTTCGGGATCACGTCGTAGTTGACGTGACCCGCCTGCCCGGCGATCAGCTCGGCGACCGCGACGCCCTCCTCTTCGGCCTTGTGCGCGAGCATCGGTCCGGCAATGACGTCGCCGATGGCATAGATGCCGGCCACGTTGGTCTGGTAATGCGGATCGACGACGACGCGGCGGCGGTTGTCCATCTTCACGCCGACCGCCTCGAGGCCGAGGCCTTCGGTGTAGGGCACGCGCCCGATCGCCACCAGCACGATGTCGGCCTCGAGGGTCTCGGCTGCGCCGCCGTCGGCCGCCGGCTCGACGTTCACCTCGAGCACCTTGCCCGACGTGTCGACCGCCGTGACCTTCGACGACAGCTTGAACGCGATGCCCTGCTTCTGCAGCATGCGATGGAATTGCCGCGCCACTTCGCCGTCGATGCCCGGCAGGATGTGATCGAGAAACTCGACGATCGTCACCTGCGCGCCGAGCCGCCGCCATACCGAGCCCAGTTCGAGCCCGATGATGCCGGCGCCGACGACCAGGAGCTTCTGCGGCACCTTGGCAAGTTCGAGCGCGCCGGTCGACGACACGACGCGCTTCTCGTCGATATCGATGCCGTTGAGGCGGGCGACATCCGAGCCGGTGGCGATGACGATCGCCTTCGTCGCCAAGGTCTGGGTGCTGCCGTCGTCGGCCTTCACCTCGACCCGGCCCGGCGCGACGATGCGTCCGGCGCCGCGGAACGGCTCGATCTTGTTCTTCTTGAACAGAAAATCGACGCCCTTGACGTTGGCCTCGACGTTGCCCTCCTTGTATTTGAGGAGCGCGGCGAGATCGACGCTCGGCTTGCCGACTTTGATGCCCATTTGCGCGAAACTGTGTCCGGCCTCTTCGTAAAGGTCCGAGGCGTGCAGCAGCGCCTTCGACGGGATGCAGCCGACATTGAGGCAGGTGCCGCCGAACGTGGCGCGCTTCTCCACCACGGCCGTTTTCATGCCGAGCTGCGCCGCGCGGATCGCGCAGACATAGCCGCCGGGACCGGTGCCGATGACGATGAGGTCGTAGGACATGGGGAATAACTCAGTTTAGATTGCGATGAGCCTATGTAGTTCGGCCTGTTTTTCGGCATCTCGCCGCAGCGAATCCGCCCCCAAGTCGATCTCCTGGCCTTTGTCATTAGTCCAGAAAATGTGGTGCCCGTATTCTTCGATCTGGACCTTACGGAAGTTCTTATCCTTCTGCAGCCAAGCAAAGAGACGGCTCTTCGCAATCAGAGGCCTGATGTCGACGACGCCCTCGTAACCATCGGTAAAGACAAGCTTGAGCACTCCGTGAATGACGGGTTCGACCGAAACGATTCTCGGAAGCTTCTTCATCGGTGTGAGACTACAAATCCAGAATGAGCCGCGCCGGATCCTCCAGACATTCCTTCACCCGCACCAGGAATGTCACCGCCTCGCGGCCGTCGACGATGCGGTGGTCGTAGGACAAAGCGAGATACATCATCGGCCGCGCCTCGATCTTGCCGCCGACCACCATCGGCCGCTCCTGGATCTTGTGCATGCCGAGAATGCCGGACTGCGGCGCGTTGAGGATCGGCGTCGACATCAGCGAGCCGTAGATGCCGCCATTGGTGATGGTGAAGGTGCCGCCCTGCATGTCCTCGATCTTGAGCGAGCCGTCGCGGGCGCGGCGGCCGAAATCGGCGATGGTCTTCTCGATCTCGGCCAAGGTCTTGCTGTCGCAATCGCGCACCACCGGCACCACCAGGCCGCGCTCGGTGCCGACCGCGATGCCCATGTGATAATAGTTCTTGTAGATGATGTCGGTGCCGTCGATCTCGGCGTTGACGTTGGGAATTTCCTTGAGCGCCTGCACGCAGGCGCGCACGAAGAAGCCCATGAAGCCGAGCTTGACGCCGTGCTTCTTCTCGAACAGCTCGCGGTACTGGCTGCGCAGCGCCATGACGTGCGTCATGTCGACCTCGTTGAAGGTCGTCAGCATGGCGGCGGTGTTCTGCGCCTCTTTCAAGCGCCGGGCGATGGTCTGCCGCAACCGCGTCATGCGCACGCGTTCCTCGCGCGCGGCGTCATCCGGCGCCGAGGGGGCGCGGACCTGCACGGCGGCGGCGGGCGAAGCGACCGGCGTCGGCTGCGCCGCCGCGCGCTCGATCGCGGCCAGCATGTCGCCCTTGGTGACGCGGCCGTCCTTGCCGGTACCGGGCACGCCCGCGGCGTCGATGCCGGTCTCGGACGCGAGCTTGCGCACCGACGGCGCGAGCGCGCCGGCGGCAGCGGGCGCCGGGCTCGGTGCCGGCTTGGCCGCGGCGGGAGCCGGAGCGGCCAGCGGCGGCGCTTCCGCGGCTTTGGCTGCCGGCTTCGCCGCAGCCGCGCCGGCGGCGCCTTCCTTGATGGCGCCGAGGAGCGCGCCGACGGCGACCGTGTCGCCGTCCTTGACCGCGACGTCGGTGAGGACGCCGGCCGCGGGGGCCGGCACCTCGATCGTCACCTTGTCGGTCTCGAGCTCCACCAGCGGCTCGTCGACGGCAACGACGTCGCCAGCCTTCTTGAACCACTTGCCGATCGTCGCCTCGGTGACGGATTCTCCGAGCGTCGGAACACGTATCTCAGCCATGGCATCCTCTTCGTCACGGCCAGCGCGGGGCCATCAGTTTGCTGCGGTCACGCCGTGAGCGCGGATGCCCGGCACGAGGCCGGGCACGCCGGCGCGACAATCATCCCAACGCCTCTTCGAGCAACTGCTTGAGCTGCGCCAAATGCAGCGACATCTGCCCGACCGCGGTCGACGCCGACGCCGGCCGCCCGGCGTAGCGCGCCCGGCGGTGCTTGCCGTTGATCTGGTTGAGCACCCACTCGATGAAGATATCGACGAACACCCAGGCGCCCATGTTGCGGGGCTCTTCCTGGCACCAGACGATCTCCGCCTGCTTGAAGCGCGACAGTTCCGTCATCAGCGCCTTGGTCGGGAACGGATAGAGCTGCTCGATGCGCAGCAGATAGACGTCGTCGATGCCGCGCTTCTCGCGCTCCTCGTAGAGATCGTAATAGATCTTGCCGGAGCAGAGGACGACGCGGCGGATGTTGGCGTCCGGCACCAGCTTGATCTTCTCGTCCGGCAACAGCTGCGCGTCGTCCCACAACAGGCGATGAAACGTCGTGTCCGCCCCCATCTCGTCGAGCCGCGACACCGCGCGCTTGTGGCGCAGCAGCGACTTCGGCGTCATCAGTATCAGCGGCTTGCGGAACTCGCGTTTGAGCTGGCGGCGCAGAATATGGAAATAATTCGCCGGCGTCGTGCAGTTGGCGACCTGCATATTGTCCTCGGCGCACATCTGCAGAAAGCGCTCGAGCCGCGCGGAGGAATGCTCCGGCCCCTGGCCTTCGTAGCCGTGCGGCAACAGGCAAACGAGCCCGGACATGCGCAGCCATTTGCGCTCGCCCGAGGAGATGAACTGGTCGAACAACACCTGCGCGCCGTTGGCGAAGTCGCCGAACTGGGCTTCCCACAAGGTGAGCGCGTTGGGCTCAGCCAGCGAATAGCCGTATTCGAAGCCGAGCACCGCCTCTTCCGAGAGCATCGAGTTGATGACCTCGTAGCGGCCCTGGCCGTCGCCGAGATGATTGAACGGCGTGTAGCGCTTCTCCGTCTCCTGGTCGATCAGTACCGAATGGCGCTGGGAGAACGTGCCGCGCTCGGAGTCCTGGCCGGACAGCCGCACGCGGCGGCCCTCGAGGAGCAGCGAACAGAAAGCGAGCGCCTCGGCGGTCGACCAGTCGACGCCGGCGCCGGTTTCGACCGACTTGCGCCGGCTGTCGAGGAAGCGGTTGAGCGTGCGATGCAGATGGAAATCCGGCGGCAAGGTCGTGATCTTGGCGCCGATCTCCTCGAGCTTGCCGATATCCACCCCGGTCTTGCCGCGGCGGGGATCGTCGCCGTCGCCCGCGGTCTTGAACCCGGCCCAGCGGCCGTCGAGCCAGTCGGCCTTGTTGGCGCGGTAGCTCTGCGCGGCTTCGAGTTCGACGTCGAGGCGGCTCCGCCAATCGGCTTTCATCTTGTCGACTTCGCCGGCGGTGACGACGCCCTCGGCGACCAGCTTGTCGCCGTAGATTTCCAGCGTCGAGGGATGCGCGGCGATCGCCTTGTACATCAACGGCTGGGTGAACGACGGCTCGTCGCCTTCGTTGTGGCCGTGGCGGCGGTAGCAGAACATGTCGATGACGACGGGCTTCTGGAATTTCTGCCGGAACTCGGTCGCCACCTTGGCGGCGAACACCACCGCCTCGGGATCGTCGCCGTTGATATGGAAGATCGGCGCCTCGATCATCTTGGCGACGTCGGACGGATAGGGCGACGAGCGCGAAAACCGCGGATCGGTGGTGAAACCGATCTGATTGTTGACGATGAAGTGCAGCGAACCGCCGGTGCGGTGTCCGCGCAGACCGGACAGCCCGAAACACTCCGCCACCACGCCCTGCCCGGCGAACGACGCGTCGCCGTGGATGAGGAGCGGCATCACCATGGTGCGGTCTTCCGGCGTGGCGCCGAGCTGATCCTGCTTGGCGCGCACTTTGCCGAGCACCACGGGATCGACGATCTCGAGATGCGAGGGGTTCGCGGTGAGCGACAGGTGCACCTTGTTGTCGTCGAACTCGCGGTCGGAAGAGGCGCCGAGGTGATATTTGACGTCGCCCGAGCCTTCCACCTCGTTGGGCGTCGACGAGCCGCCCTTGAACTCGTGGAAGATGGCGCGATGCGGCTTGCCCATGACCTGCGCCAACACGTTGAGCCGGCCGCGATGCGGCATGCCGATGACGATCTGCTGCACGCCGAGCGCGCCGCCGCGCTTGATGATCTGCTCGAGCGCCGGGATCATCGATTCGCCACCGTCGAGGCCGAAGCGCTTGGTGCCGGTGAATTTCAGGTCGCAGAATTTCTCGAAACCTTCGGCCTCGACCAGCTTGTTGAGGATGGCGCGCTTGCCGGCGCGGGTGAAGGTGATTTCCTTGTCGGGACCCTCGATGCGCTCCTGGATCCAGCCCTTCTGCGCGCCGTCGGAAATGTGCAGAAACTCGACGCCCAGCGTCTGGCAATAGGTCCGCCGCAGGATGGCGACGATCTGGCGGATGGTGCCGAATTGCAGGCCGAGCACCTTGTCGAGAAAGATCGGGCGGTCGAAGTCGTCGTCGGTGAACCCGTAGGTATGCGGGTCGAGCTCGCTTTCGCTGTTCTGCGGCTGCAGGCCGAGCGGATCGAGGTTGGCGTGAAAATGCCCGCGGGCGCGGTAGGCGCGAATGAGCATCAGCGCGCGCACCGAGTCGCGCGTCGCCCGTTCGACGTCGGCGTTCGACAGTTCGACGCCCTTGCCTTGCGCCTGCGCCTTGACCTTGGCGCCGACCGCCTTGCCGACCTCGCCCCAGTCGCCGTCGAGCGCCGCGGTGAGATCGCTGCGTTCCCGCACCGGCCAGTCGGACCGCCGCCACGACGGACCATGCGCCGCCTCGATCACGTCGCGGGAATCATCTTTCAGACTCTGGAAAAACGACTGCCATTCGGCGTCGACCGCCTTGGGATCGGCTTCATAGCGGGCATAGAGTTCCTCGATGTAGGGGGCATTGCTGCCGTAGAGGAACGAGGTCAAAGCGAAAGCGGCATTCGCGTCTTGGCGAGACATGGGTGGTTTCCTAGGGCGACTGACTGGCAGGTTCGTGCGCGGTTCCCGGGCTCAAGCGACTGGCTGACGGAGAGCGAAGCAGCGATCAGTGACACCAATTGGTGTGAAAAGGCGAAACTTCGAAGCAGCCCGGCCCGGTCGGGCGAGTTCACTTGTACCCTATTTAGTATCGCGATGCGGTAGCGAAAAGAACGTTAGAAGTGAATCCTATTTCAACACTTCAGCGAGCGTCTTTCCGAGCCGCGCCGGCGACGGCGACACCGTGATACCCCCACCCTCCATGGCAGCGATTTTCGACCCGGCGTCACCTTTGCCGCCGGCGATGATGGCGCCGGCATGCCCCATGCGCCGTCCCGGCGGCGCCGTGCGGCCGGCGATGAAGCCGACCGTCGGCTTTTTGCGGCCGCGCTTGGCTTCATCCTTGAGGAATTGGGCGGCGTCTTCTTCCGAGGAGCCACCGATCTCGCCGATCATGATGATCGCCTCGGTGGCGGCATCGGCGAGAAACATTTCCAGGATTTCGATGAAGTCGGTGCCCTTGACCGGATCGCCGCCGATGCCGACCGCGGTGGTCTGACCGAGCCCCACTTGCGTCGTCTGGAACACCGCCTCGTAGGTGAGCGTGCCCGACCGCGACACAATGCCGACCTTGCCGGGCTGAAAGATGTTGCCGGGCATGATGCCGATCTTGCAGGCGCCGGCCGTCATGACGCCGGGGCAATTCGGCCCGATCAGGCGCGACTTCGAGCCCGACAGCGCGCGCTTGACCTTCACCATGTCGAGCACGGGAATGCCCTCGGTGATGCAGACGATGAGCGGCATTTCGGCGTCGATCGCCTCGCAGATCGCGTCCGCGGCGCCGGCCGGCGGCACGTAGATGACGCTGGCATCGGCGCCGGTCTTATCGCGCGCCTCCGCGACGGATTCGAACACCGGCAGACCGAGATGCGTGGTCCCGCCTTTGCCGGGCGACGTGCCGCCGACCATCTTGGTGCCGTAGGCGATCGCCTGCTCGGAATGAAAGCTGCCGTTGCGGCCGGTGAAGCCCTGGCAGATGACCTTGGTGTCTTTGTCGATCAGGATGGGCATTGGGCGCTTCTTATCAAGCCAACTTTCGCTCAGCCGCCGTGGCCGAGTCGCCGGTGTTCGGGGTGCCGGTGGGTTCGATCAGCAGAATGTGCGCTTCCCCTTTGCGAGCGACGGGCCGGTGCTCGACATTTTTCGGAACAATGAACAGCTCGCCTGGTCTTAGCGTGACCGTCCGATCGCGCAACTCGATGTCAAGTTCGCCCTTGAGCACGAGAAAAAAGTCGTCGGTATTGTCGTGCTTGTGCCAGACGAATTCGCCGTCGACCTTGGCCACCATGACATCATGACCGTTGAACAGCGCCACGGTCCGCGGCGACCAGCGTTCGGCGAACGCATCCAACTTGCTGGCGAGGTTCACGACATTCATGTCACGCGCTCCGCACCGCCTTGACGATCTTCTGCGCGGCGTCGTCGAGATCGTCGGCGGGAATGACATTGAGGCCCGAGTTCTTGATGATTTCCTTGCCGAGCGCGACATTGGTGCCTTCGAGCCGCACCACCAGCGGCACCGGCAGGCCGACTTCCTTCACCGCGGCGACCACGCCTTCGGCAATGACGTCGCAGCGCATGATGCCGCCGAAAATGTTGATGAGGATGCCCTTCACGTTCGGGTCGGAGGTGATGATCTTGAAGGCGGCGGTCACCTTGTCCTTGGACGCGCCGCCGCCGACGTCGAGAAAGTTCGCCGGCGTCTCGCCGTAGAGCTTGATGATGTCCATGGTCGCCATGGCGAGACCGGCGCCGTTGACCATGCAGCCGATGGTGCCATCGAGCGCGACGTAGTTGAGATCGTAACGCGACGCCTCGACTTCCTTGGCGTCTTCCTCGCTGAGATCGCGCAGCGCCATGATGTCGGGGTGGCGATAAAGCGCGTTGTCGTCGAAGCCGATCTTGGCGTCGAGGCAGACGAGTTCGCCCGCCTTGGTGACGACGAGCGGGTTGATCTCCAGGAGGTTCATGTCCTTGGCGACGAACGCCTGATAGAGCTTCGGCAGTACCGCCTCGGCCTGCTTCGCCACCTCGCGGCCGAACCCGAGCGCGCGCGACACCTGCCGCGCATGATGGGACATGAAGCCCGTCGCCGGATCGACCGAAAACGACAGAATTTTTTCCGGTTGGGTGCGGGCGACCTCTTCGATCTCCATGCCGCCCTCGGTCGAGGCGACAAAGGCGATGCGCGAGGTGGCGCGGTCGACCAGCGCCGAGAGATAGTATTCACGATCGATCGACGAGCCGTCCTCGATGTAGAGGCGATGGACCTCTTTGCCGTGCGGCCCGGTCTGGTGCGTTATCAGCGTGGAGCCCAACAGCCGTTCGGCTTCGCGCCGGACGTCGGCGATCGATTTGACCACCTTGACGCCGCCGGCCTTACCGCGGCCGCCGGCATGGATTTGCGCCTTCACAACCCAGACCGGCCCGCCGAGGTCGTTGGCGGCCTTCTCGGCTTCTTCGACGGTGAAGGCCGGCAGGCCGCGCGGCACCGGCACGCCGAATTCCCGCAACACGGCTTTGGCCTGGTATTCGTGGATGTTCATGCCGCTCTCTCACGTTTCCCGGATGCGACGCATCGCTGATCCAGGACCTTCGCATGCGACGATCCCGGGTCTGCAGCGCACCGCTCCGCGCTGCGCCGCGCCCGGGAAACGAGACGGGTTACTTGCCGAGATCGGGAGCGATCTTCCTGCAGGCGTCGACCAGGCTCGCCACGGCCTGGGCTGATTTCTCGAACATGGCGCGTTCGGCACCGTTGAGCTCGATTTCGACGACGCGCTCGACGCCCTTGCTGCCGAGGACGACCGGGACGCCGACATAGAGCTCCTTCACGCCGTATTCGCCGTTGAGCCAGGCCGCGGCCGGCAACACCCGCTTCTTGTCGCGCAAATAGCTTTCCGCCATGGCGATCGCCGAGGTCGCGGGCGCGTAGAAGGCCGAACCGGTCTTGAGCAGACTGACGATCTCGCCGCCGCCGTTGCGGGTGCGATCGACAATGGCGTCGATGCGGGCCTGCGTGGTCCAGCCCATCTTGATGAGGTCGGGCAGCGGAATGCCGGCGACGGCCGAATACCGCACCAGCGGCACCATCGAGTCGCCATGCCCGCCGAGCACGAACGCGGTCACGTCCTCGACCGAGACGTTGAATTCGTCGGCCAGAAAGTAGCGGAACCGCGCCGAATCGAGCACGCCGGCCATGCCGACGACCATCGGCTTGGGCAGGCCGCAGGCGCGCTGCAGCGCCCACACCATGGCGTCGAGCGGGTTGGTGATGCAGATGACGAAGGCGTTGGGTGCGTATTTCTTGATGCCGGCGCCGACCTGCTCCATCACCTTGAGGTTGATGCTCAGAAGGTCGTCGCGGCTCATGCCGGGCTTGCGCGGCACGCCGGCGGTGACGATGCAGACCGCCGCGCCCTCGATCGCCTCGTAGGAATTGGCGCCGCTGAAGCGGGCGTCGAAGCCTTCGACCGGGGAGGATTGGGCGATGTCGAGCGCCTTGCCCTGCGGCACCCCTTCCATCACGTCGAACATCACGACGTCGCCCAGCTCCTTGAGACCGACCAGGTGTGCCAGCGTGCCACCGATTTGGCCCGCGCCGATCAATGCAATCTTGTTTCGCGCCATCCGAGAAATTTCCTTGTGAGGCAAAAGGAAGCCCGGCTGCCGGGGTCATTAGACCTTTCGGCAGACGCGTTCAAGCCGCCCACTCGATTCCGACTCGATTCGCGCCGCACTTTGACCGTCAGGTTTCCACGATGCCGGCAAAGGCGGCGGAAACATCCGCCCGCGCGGCGCCGTGCGGCCGCGCCAGATAGGCTTGTGATCGCATCTCGATCAGACGCGAAGCCGTGCGCTTGAACTCCAGCGCCTCGAAGCCCTCGTCGGCGCGATAGAGCGCGTCCGGCTCGGCCGCGGCCGACGCGATGAGTTTCACATTGGCGTCATAAAGCGTGTCGATCAGCGTGATGAAGCGTTTGACCGCGTTGCGCATGTCGAAATTCATGACCGGGATGCGGTCGAGAATGATGGTGTGGAATTCGCGCACGATCCGCAGATAGTCGGCGGCGGACAGCGGCTGCTCGCACAATTCGTGGAACGTGAAACGCGCGACGCCCATGGCCGCGCGCGGCACGTGCAATGTGCGCCCCTTGACGACAAGCTCCTGCGCGCCGCCGTCCTCGTCACCGGTCAGCCGCCGCCAAAAGTCGTCGAGCGCGGCGTCCGCCGCCGCGTCGAGCGGCACGCGCCACACCGGCTGGCTGCCAATTTTCTCCAGCCGGAAGTCGGTGCGCGCATCGAGCCGCGCGACGTCCATGTGCTGCTCGATGAGATGGATGAAGGGCACGAACAAGGCCCGGTTCAGGCCGTCCTTGTAAAGCTCCTGCGGCGCTACGTTCGAGGTGGCGACGACGATGACGCCGCGGGAGAGGAGCTCTTTGAACAGCCGGCCGAGAATCATGGCGTCGGCGATGTCGGTGACATGGAACTCGTCGAAGCAGAGGAGCCAAGCCTCCTGCGCCAAGGCCATCGCCACCAGGCGGATCGGATCCTCGCCGGGATGACCGCCCTGCTTCATCTTCTGGCGCAAGGCGTGGACGCGCTCGTGCACGTCGAGCATGAATTCGTGGAAATGCGCGCGACGCTTGCGCAGCACCGGGCTCGCCTCGAAGAACAGATCCATCAGCATGGTCTTGCCGCGGCCGACGTCGCCGTGGATGTAAAGGCCCCTGATCGGCGCCTCGCGGCTCTCGCGGCCGCCGAACAGCCAGCCGAGCGAGGAGGATTTGCGCGCCAAGCGATGCTGCGCGATCCGCGTCTCGAGCCGCGCCAGCCGTTCGACGACGGCAAGCTGCGCGGCGTCGCGCTCGACCCGGCCGGCGGCGACGGCGGCCGCATAGCGCGCAGTGATCGAATTCGTCATTTAAATTCTGTTAACCTTTAAATTCTGTCGACCGATGTGGATGAAACGCGGCGAGGGCCCCACGCTTAGCGGCGTTGCACCGCTCGTGCCAACATCGAATCTTCACCTGCTGCGCCCCTTTGCCGTCGCTAAATAGTCATGCGCATGTGCCAGCCATGCGCCGACAAGCCATGCGTAGACGGAATGCACGCCTGCCCGGCGATGCATCACCTTGCCTCAGTCTGAAGATACACAACATAGTAGGTTTGATTCGCGCCGAGCTTAAGGTGCTTGGCGCGGGTCTGCCGGAGGAGGCGATCGGGAGGGTCTTTGACAAAGTCAGGAGACCCTTGGAATGCAGGACGTTCTTCCCGAAGGCGGCATAGTCCGCAAATTGTGGATCGCCGAGATCGCGAAATATCGCGAGCATATGCTGCGGCTCGATGCCGATAGCCGGCGCAGCCGATTCGGCGGCGGCGTATCGGACGAGTTCGTCGGCAAATACGTCGATATGTCGCTGGCGCTCGACGCCGTGGTGCACGGCTTCTTCGTCGACGGCGTATTGCGCGGCGCCGCCGAATTGCGACCGCTCGGGGCCGGCTTCCCGCACCAGGCCGAGGCCGCGTTCAGCGTGGAAAAGCCGTGGCAGAGCCACGGGGTCGGTTCGGTGCTGCTTCGCCGCACCTTGCTGGCCGCCCGCAACCGCGGCTACCGGCTCCTGCACATGGCTTGCCTCGCCGAGAACCGGCGCATGCAGCAGCTGGCACGCAAATTCGACGCCGAACTGTCGTTCGATTTCGGCAGCGTCGTCGGCGAATTGGAATCGGTGCGCCCGAACGCGCTGTCGCTGATGCGCGAAATCATGGCCGACCATCACGGCTTCGCCACGGCCATGCTCGATCTGCAGACACGGATGCTGCGCGCCTGACGAGCAGCTCCCTCTCCCCGTGGGGGAGAGGTGATTCAACAAGTGTCAGCGCGCTTGCGCCCAGCGCAGCTCCGACGCCTCGAACGGATAGGCGGCCTCCACGACATAGGGGCCGCCGCCGACCGAGGAGCGCGAGGAGAACAGCACGAAGCGCGAGACCTCGAACGACGACGAGCGATAATGGCCGCGTTCGGTCAGATAATCGGCGACCTGCCGGCTCGATGAATCGCGCAGCCGCGCCAAAGTGACATGCGGCGTGAATTTGCGGCCTTCGGGCTCGAGCCCGAGCCGCTGCAGCAGTCTTTCATGCTCGGCCTGCAGCTCCATCAGCGGGCTGATGGCCGACACGGCCGCGACCAAAGCGCGCGGCTTGCGGCCGCCGAACGAGGACAGCGCGTCGATGCGCAATTCGAACGGCGCGCGCTCAACGCGGCCGAGCAGGCCGGCAATGTCGCGCGCCAAGCCGTCGTCGATATCGCCGATAAAGCGCAGCGTGATGTGATAATTTTCCGGGTCGATCCAGCGCGCGCCCGGCAAGCCGCCACGCATCATCGCCAGCGACTGGGCGACGCGCGGGGGTATTTCCAGACCGGTAAAAAGACGGGGCATGACACCCTGCGGCTCGTGGTCGGCGATTCGCAGCAAACTTGACAATGCGGTCTAGGGGCGCGGCAAGCAACCCCAATGAACGCAACCCTTATGAACGCAAACCGTTACGACGGCCTTTCGCCGTGAACATGTTGGCTCCGGATCCGGGCGACCAGGTCCTCCACCTGCGGCAAGATGCGCGCGACGATCACGGCGACCCCGGCGGGCGTGGGATGCAGGCCGTCGTGTTGCACCAGGCCCAGATTGCCGGCAACGCCGTCGAGAAAGAACGTGTACAGCGGGAAGCCGTATTTGGCGGCAAGCTCAGGATAAATGCCTTCGAAGGCCCGGCCATATTCGGCGCCGAGGTTCGGCGCCGCGCGCATGCCGCAGATGAGAACCGCGATATGGCGCTGCTGCAGCCGGCGCAGAATCGTATCCAGCGCGTCGCGCGTGGCGTTGGGATCGATGCCGCGCAGCATGTCGTTGGCGCCAAGCTCGAGGATGACGGCGTCGGTGCCGTCCGGCACCGACCAGTCGAGCCGCGCCAGACCTCCCGAAGCGGTGTCGCCGGAAACGCCGGCATTGGCGATCGTGACCGCGACCCCTTTCGCGGCCAGCGCCGCTTGCAGGCGCGTCGGGAAACTGTCGCCGTCGGCAAGGCCGAGGCCTGCGGTCAACGAATCGCCCAGTGCCACGATCTTGACCGGCGCCAGCGACTCGGCGGACGCGGTCGTGCCGAAACCGGCGAGCGCACCGCTGCAAACCGCCGCGGCCAGCGCCACGCGCACGATTTGGCGCCGGCTCGAGCTCGCCCCATATGAGCGGGCAGCGATCAACAGCGAGGGGCGCGGGTCGGCCGACAGCATGAATGACATTTCGTCCTATCCTACCGTAGGCGACGCGATCGCGCTGCGCGGGGTCAATCTCGCGCTCGGCCGCGGCGCCGCTCGCGTTCATATCCTGCACGACATCGATCTCAATATAGGCCGCGGCGAGGCCGTGGCCCTGCTCGGCCCGTCCGGCTCCGGCAAATCGACGCTGTTGATGGTGATGACGGGGCTCGAACGGCCCGACGCCGGCGCCGTCGTCGTCGCCGGACAAGACTTGCAGAAATTCGACGAGGACACGCTGGCGCGCTTTCGCGGCAAGAATGTCGGCATCGTCTTTCAGGCTTTTCATCTCATCCCGACCATGACGGCGCTCGAGAACGTCGCCGTGCCGCTCGAGCTTGCCGGTGCGCGCGATGCGTTCGCGCGTGCCAAGCGCGAGCTCGAGACGGTCGGGCTTGGCCAACGCCTGTCGCATTATCCGGCGCAGCTCTCCGGCGGCGAGCAGCAGCGCGTCGCGCTCGCCCGCGCGCTTGCGCCCAATCCGGCGATCCTGGTCGCCGACGAGCCGACCGGCAATCTCGACGAATTAACCGGCGGCGAGATCATCGATCTGTTGTTTCGCGGCCACCGCGATCACGGCGCCACGCTGGTCCTGGTGACGCACGACACGGCGCTGGCGGCGCGGTGCGACCGCGTGGTGCATCTGCATTCGGGACGGATCACGGCAGCGCCGACGCTGCAGCCGGCGGAGCCGGCATGATGCCACTTCCCTTGCGTTTCGCCTGGCGCGAGCTGCGCGGCGGCCTGCGCGGTTTCGGCGTCTTCATCGCCTGCATCGTGCTCGGCGTGATGGCGATCGCCGGCGTCGGCTCGGTGGCGGAAAGCCTGTCCGACGGCCTTTCCGCGGCCGGCCGCGTCATCCTCGGCGGCGACCTCGCCTTTTCCCTCGTTCAACGCGAGGCCACGGCGGAGGAACGCGCCTTTCTCAATGCCCACGGCACGGTTTCGGTGGCCGCGACGCTACGGGCGATGGCGAGGACACCCCCACCCAACCCTCCCCCGCATGCGGGGGAGGGAAGGGAGGGGGCCGCTCTCGTGGAGGTCAAAGCCGTTGACGACGATTATCCCTTGTTCGGCACGGCCACGACCGACCCGGTCCTTCCGCTCGCATCCGTGCTCGTTAAGCATGGCGACGCGTTCGGGGCTGCGGCCGATCCCGCCTTGTTCGCGCGCCTCGATCTCAAGCCCGGCGACCGCATCACCATCGGCACCGTCCCGATCGAGCTGCGCGCGGCGTTGACGAGCGAACCGGACAAGCTCGCCAGCGGCATCGGCTTCGGCCCGCGCCTGTTGATCAGCGAAGCCGCGCTGCGCGCGAGCGGATTGTTGCAGCCCGGCAGCCTGGTGCGCTGGCAATACCGGCTGCGCCTGCCCGAGGCGGCGGCAAGCGAGGCCGCAGTGACAGCGCTCGAGCAACAGGCCCAGGCGCAATTCCCCGACGCCGGCTGGGAAATCCGCACCCGCCAAAAGGCTTCGCCGCAGCTCGAGCGCAATGTCGAACGTTTCAGCCAATTCCTCACCCTCGTCGCTTTGACCGCGCTGTTGGTCGGCGGCGTCGGCGTCGCCAATGCGGTCGCCTCCAGTATGGCGCGCAAGCGCGACGTGATCGGCACCCTCAAGGCACTCGGCGCGACTGGCGGCGACATCTTCGTCGCCTATTGCGCTGAGATCATGCTGGTCGCGCTGTTCGCGACGCTGATCGGTGCTGCGCTCGGCGCCGCGCTGCCGTTCGCGATCAGTTGGGCTTTTGGGGCCGCCATTCCGCTGCCGGTCGCGCCGGCGCTTTATCCGGCGGTGCTGATCGAAGCGATCGTCTATGGCCTTCTCACCGCTTTGGCGTTCGCGCTGTGGCCGCTCGGCCGCGCGCGCGATGTTCCGGTCGCGATGCTGTTCCGCGACCAAGTCGCGGCGGAGCGGCATTGGCCGCGGCGGCGCTACATCGTCGCGACGGCGCTGGTCGTCGCCGCGCTCGCCGCGCTCGCGATCTTTTTCGCCTACGACCGCTACCTCGCCGCGATCTTCGTCGGCTCCGCCGCGCTCATTTTCGTCGCTTTGCGGCTGATCGCGCTTCTGATCATGGCGCTCGCCCGGCGACTGCCGCATCAGCGCTCGACGCTGCTGCGGCTCGCGATCGCCAACATTCACCGGCCGGGCGCGCTGACACCGAGTGTCGTGCTGTCGCTCGGGCTCGGCTTGTCGCTCCTGGTCACCGTGATCGAGATCGACGGCAATCTGCATCGCGAGTTCGCCGCGGCGCTGCCGGAACACGCTCCGGCGTTCTTTTTTCTCGACATTCCCGCCGCCCAAGCCGACGGCTTCGATACCCTGATGCACCAACAAGCCCCGGGCTCGCGGATCGACCGCGTGCCGATGATGCGCGGCCGCATCGTCGCGGCGAAGGGCATCAAGGCCGCGGATCTCAAGCCCGGCGAAGGCTCGGCCTGGGTGCTGCGCGGCGACCGCGGCATCACCTACGCGACCGCGGCCCCGCAAGGTTCGCGCCTCGTCGCCGGCGAGTGGTGGCCCGCCGATTATGCCGGACCCCCGCTGGTCTCCGTGGAAAGCCGAACGGCCAAGGATCTCGGCCTCGCGCTCGGCGATGCCGTCACCGTCAACGTGCTCGGCCGCAACATCACGGCGCGCATCGCCAATCTGCGCGTGGTCGATTGGCAAAGCCTCGGCATCAATTTCGTGCTGGTGTTCTCGCCGAACACATTCGCCGGCGCGCCCCACACCGACATCGCGACGCTGACCTTCGCCGACGGCGGCACCGGTCCTGAGGAGACGCCCATCGTCAAGGCGCTGGCGCGGACGTTTCCGACCGTCTCCGCGGTGCGCGTGAAGGACGCGCTCGACGCGGTCGACCAGATGGTCGGCAATTTGTTGCTGGGCTTGCGCGGCGCCAGCGCCCTGACGCTCCTTGCCGCGGCGCTGGTGCTGGGCGGTGCGCTCGCCGCCGGCCAACGCTTTCGCGTCTACGACGCGGTGGTGCTGCGCACGCTCGGAGCGACGCGGGGGCGCCTGATCGCCGCCTATGCGCTCGAATACCTGCTGATCGGGCTTGCCGCCGTCGTGTTCGGCATGGCGTTCGGCACGCTTGCGGCAGAGTTGGTTTTGACCCGGGTCATGGAACTTCCGTTCCACTGGATCACCGGACAGGCCGCCGCCGCGGCCTGCGCGGCGCTGATCGTCACGGTGGTTCTCGGGCTCGTCGGCACATTCAATGCGCTCCGCCACAAGCCCGCGCAGGTATTGAGGAATCTCTGATAGTCCGGCCCCCAAGCGCGAAAAAAAGGCCGGATTAAAGCTTGGTAACCGATGCCAATTATCGCACCGGGGCCATCTGGCGCAGTTCATGCTTTGGCATTAGATTCGGCCCGACAAGTTTTTGCGTCCGACACCGGACGCAGCCCGGCCGATGCCGGGGTTAACCAAGGGGTATCCTCCATGTCGGACTTCGACCGGAATTACGCGACTGCCCGGCCCGGCTATCGCACGGACCAGGTCGCGATCGACGCGGGCCTGCGCGCGTATATGATCCGCGTCTACAACTACATGGCCGCGGGCGTGGCGCTCACCGGCGTCGTGTCCTGGCTGACCTATCAAGCCGCCGGCGGCGACAGCATCCAGGTCGTCGGCCACCATGTCAGCGGCCTCACGGCGTTCGGCCAGGCCATCTTCGGCGGCCCGCTGACGCTGGTCCTGTTCGTCGCCACGCTCGGCCTGGTCTTTTTCATGAGCTTCCGCATCAACCGGCTGCAGGCCTCGACGGCGCTCGGGCTGTTCATGCTCTATGCCGGCCTGCTCGGATTGATGCTGTCCTCGGTGTTTCTCACCTATACCGGCACGTCGATCACGCGGGTGTTCTTCATCTCCGCGGCGTCGTTCGGCGCGCTCTCACTTTACGGCTACACCACGCAGCGCAATCTCTCGCCGATCGGCTCGTTCCTGGTGATGGGCCTGGTCGGCCTCCTCATCGCGATGGTGGTGCAGATGTTCCTGCAGAGCGCCGGCCTGAATTTTCTCATCTCGATCGCCGGCGTTCTGATCTTCGCCGGCCTGACCGCGTGGGACACCCAACAGATCAAAGAGATGTATGACGTGATGGACGACGGCACCGTGGCCGGCCGCAAGGCGGTCATGGGCGCGCTGCGGCTCTATCTCGACTTCATCAACCTGTTCCTGATGCTGCTGCGCCTCATGGGCGACCGCCGCTAACCAGCCACAGACAAACCTCCGCAACGCCCCGGGCCAAAACCCCGGGGCGTTTTGCTATTGTGGAGCATGACCGAGGTTGGCATTCGCGCCGCTCACGCCGCCGACATACCCGCCATCACGCGAATCTATGGCGAGGCTGTCCGGCATGGCACGGCGACATTCGAAATCGAGCCGCCTGACGAAGCTGAGATGGCTCGCCGTCAGCAGGCCCTGCTGGCGAAAGACTATCCTTATCTGGTCGCCGAGCGAGACGGCGCGGTCGCGGGTTACGCCTATGCGGGCCCTCATAGGCGCTAGGTTAAGGTACGTTTCCCGGGCGCGGCGCAGCACGAAGTGATGCGCCGCAGAACCGGGACCTTCGGAAACTCCGTGTTTGCGACGATCCCGGATCAGCAGTGCATCACCATAGCGCGTCGAAGACGCGCGTAACCGCGCTGACGGTGCTGCACTGCATCCGGGAAACACGGCTTAACCTAACGCCTATGACCATCTACGTCGCGCCCGAGTGCCACCGTCAGGGATTCGGCCGGTTCCTGCTGGCGCGGCTTGTCGCGAACGCAGAAGCGCGCGGTTTCCATCAGATGGTCGCGGTTATAGGCGATTCGGCGAATGCCGCGTCCATTGGGCTGCACGCGGCGCTTGGCTTCCACCACGTCGGTACGCTGCAATCCATCGGCTTCAAGCACGGCCGCTGGCTCGATGTCATCATCATGCAGCGCCCGCTGGGGGACGGCGATTCGACCGCGCCGTAGATATTCGCCGGGGCGACGCGGGCGCCGATTGGATCGGCCAGGATCGCGGCCAGAGCTGCCGTTCTCGAGCCGGGGCGGCCGAAGCTGGTGCGGTGCCACCGCTGACCCAACGTCATCCGGCTCCTCGGACGCGCAAGGCCGCCGGCGTAAAATCGTCGTTCAGCCGGCGACCACGCGGAGCGAGCGGTCGAGCGCGCTGAGCACGCGGTCGAGTTCCTGGCCGCGCCGCAGAATGTGGCCGGTCGCCGAGATGACGCTGTAGGCGCCTTGTCGGCGCGACAGGCGCGGATTCTTCTCGATGCGATAAATCGGGAATTCGCTGGCGCGGCGGAAGACGGAAAACACCGCGCGGTCTTTGAGGAAATCGATGGCGTAGTCGCGCCATTCGCCGTCGGCCACCTTGCGGCCGTAGAGACTGAGGATGCGGTCAAGTTCGCGGCGGCTGAAGGTGACCTTGCTTGTCGGCGCGGGAGCGGACGCGCGTAACTCGCCCCCGCGGATAGGGCTCGGTTCAGTATCGCCGATGGCCATGCGGCGCCTCCTGTATGGTCGGGGAATTTGTCGGGTTGGGGATCGTCATCGGGAATGTCATCGGGAGGTCATGATCGCGCCGGACGCGGGCGCCGGCAAGGGGCTTCTCGAGACCCTCGGGCGTCAGCGCGATACCGCGCGGTATGGGGAAGGGGATGAACGCGTGATTTCAGCCCCATAATCAGGCAGGTGCGACATTTTCGACCGCGGGAATCACGGATTCGTTAAGTAAATCATAAAGCGGCCCTATTTCGGCCAAGCACGCGCCAAGCTAGACTGGCAAATAATAAGCGTTGCCTCAGGGCCCGGTCCGGATCGCGCTCCGGATTCCTCAGCCCCCCAGCCCCCCGGGGTGTGGACGGACCGGGCCATTGTCGTTTTGTTTTCTGCGTACGGTTCAATCCCCCAATTCTTCGGCCGGCATCACAGCCGGCCTCTTTTTTGTCGACCGTCTTTTTGAGCATGATCCGGAAAGCCTGCCGCCGGACTTGATCCGGTGGTGGATACCGGTTTTCCGAAAAGATCATGCTCCATCAAAGAACTTGAACCGCAATTCCGGCAACCGCGCATAAAGCCTTGTCGGTTCTGATCCGATGAGAGCCGGGCTTCAGCTTTTTGATGGGCGTGGTCTAACGACGGTCGGCGCACCCGCGACGGACGGCTGTTCGTCCGCTCGCGCTGTGTTCACTGCGCCTCTATGGTCTCGCTCTTATCGACCGCCGCGTGTTGTGCGACCGGAGAAATGGCGGCGCCGAGAATGACGCCGGGCTTCTCGCGCGTGCCTTCCTGAACCAGTACGGCGGCGCCATCGGCGCCGTCGGCGATGACTTCGCTCGTCGGCACCGTCCAGCTGGCGGCGGTGCCGGTCCAGTCGCCGAGCTTGAGCCAACGCCGCACGACATTGTGGTACGTGACCGTGCGTCCGCTGTTCTCGCCGCGGCCGATCGCCACCGTCACCGCGCGATCGAGGGCGCAAAGCCAGACCTCGCCGGTGAGGTGCTCCTTCGCGGCCGGCCCCGCCGTCACGGTCAGATCGCCGCCGACGATGGAGAGGTGGACCGGCAGCGACATGACGGCGCTGTTGCGCTCCGTCTGCACGATCATGTGCTCGACCGCGGCCCGGTCGCTGCCAAGGACGTGCATGCTGCCGTTGACGACGATCTGCGGCGTGTAGACCTCGCGGTCGCCGCGCACATGGGCATAGGCGCGCTGCCGCGCCGAATGCGCCGGATTGGCGAGCGTATCCTTCCAGCCGAGATAATCCCAGTAATCGATCGGCAGGCTGAGCGCGACGACGCCGGGTTCGACCGCAAGCTCGCCCAGCAATTGGTCCGCCGGGGGGCAGGACGAGCAGCCTTGGCTGGTGAACAATTCCAGAAACGCATGCGGTTCGCCGGCGCCGGCGATGCCGTGCAATGCGATCAGCACGCCGGCGATAACGGGGATCGTCGCCAAGTGGCTCCCCAAGTGGCGACGCCGCATTCGAGTCTCCACGCTGCCCGCTCCTTTCGCCAGCACGCCCGCACTCATGCCCGCCTGCATGCTCGCAATGTCGATGAGCCGTGCACTGATATCGGCCGCGCCGCTCACCTTCTACTCAATTCACGGTGAGCCCGCGCCAGTCGCGGTCACGATGCCGAGAACGCCACCGCCCCGGAGCCTCTTCCGGGGCGGCATCTTGTTTCCAGAACCGATCACGTCTCGGTGCAGCATGATCGCAAATAAATCATCTACGCCGCGAGGTGGCGCAGCACGTAGCGCAAGATGCCGCCGTTCTTGAAGTATTCCAGTTCGTCGACGGTATCGATGCGGCAGATCAGCGGCACACGCTCGAGACTGCCGTCGGCCGCGACGATCTCGGCCTGGAGTTTTTGGTGCGGCTTGAGGTCGGCGTGCAGCCCGCGGATGGTGACCGTCTCGTTGCCCTTGAGCCCGAGCGACTGCCACGATGTCCCTTCCTCGAACATGAGCGGCACCACACCCATGCCGACCAGGTTGGAGCGGTGGATGCGCTCGAACGACTGGGCGATCACGGCGCGGATGCCGAGCAGGATGGTCCCCTTGGCCGCCCAGTCGCGCGACGAGCCGGTGCCGTATTCCTTGCCGGCGAACACCACCAGCGGCACCTTGTCCTTCTTGTAGCGCATGGCGGCGTCGTAGATTGTCATGCGCTCGCCGTCGGGTTCATGCACGGTGAAGCCGCCCTCGACCCCGGGCACCATCTGGTTCTTGAGCCGGATGTTGGCGAAGGTGCCCCGCATCATCACCTCGTGATTGCCGCGCCTTGTGCCGTATTGGTTGAAGTCGAGCGGCTTGACCTTGTGGTCGATCAGGTACTTGCCGGCCGGCGAGTCGGCCTTGATCGATCCCGCCGGCGAGATGTGGTCGGTGGTGATGGAATCGAGGAACAGCCCCAGCACGCGCGCGTCGATGACGTCGGTCGGCGCCTCCGGGCGCTTCGCCATGCCGGAGAAGTAGGGCGGGTTCTGCACGTAGGTCGAGTTGTCGTCCCACGGATAGGTCAAGGCGCCCTGCACGCTGATCTTGCGCCAATTGGCGTCGCCCTTGAACACGTCGGCGTATTTGCGCTGGAACAGCTTCTTCGTGACGTTCTTGCGGATGAAGGCGTTGACCTCCCGCGTCGTCGGCCAGATGTCGCGCAGATAGACCTTGCGGCCTTTCTGATCGGTGCCGAGCGGCGCCTTGGCGAGATCGATCTGCATCGAGCCGGCGATGGCATAGGCGACGACGAGCGGCGGCGACGCGAGATAATTGGCGCGCACGTCGGCGTTGACGCGGCCCTCGAAGTTGCGGTTGCCGGACAACACCGCGGCGGCGACGAGATCATTGTCGTTGATGGCTTTGGAAATCTCCGGCGGCAGCGGCCCCGAATTGCCGATGCAGGTGGTGCAGCCGAAGCCGACCAGATTGAAGCCGAGCTTGTCGAGATCCTTCTGCAGTCCGGCTTTGTCGAGATATTCGGCGACCACCTGGGAGCCGGGCGCCAGCGACGTCTTGACCCACGGCTTGACCGTCAGCCCCTTCGCGGCCGCCTTGCGGGCGACAAGCCCCGCCGCGATCATCACGCTCGGGTTCGAGGTATTGGTGCACGACGTGATGGCGGCGATCACCACGTCGCCGTGGCCCAGCGTGTATTGCCGGTCGGCGACCGACACGCGCTTGTCCAGCTCGGCGCCCTTGCCGAATTCCTTGTCCATCGACTGGGTGAAGCCGGCCTTGACGTCCTTGAGCGCGACGCGGTCCTGCGGGCGCTTCGGCCCGGCGAGCGAGGGTTCGACCGAGCCGAGTTCGAGCTTGAGGACGTCGGTGAAGACCGGGTCCTTCGTCGATTTGGTGCGGTAGAGGCCCTGCGCCTTGGCATAGGCCTTCACCAGCGCGACCCGATCGGCCGGACGGCCGGTTTCGGTCAGATAGCTCAGCGTGTCGTCGTCGATCGGGAAGAAGCCGCAGGTGGCGCCGTATTCGGGCGACATGTTGCCGATGGTGGCGCGGTCGGCGATCGACAGATGGTCGAGGCCGGGACCGAAAAACTCGACGAACTTGCCGACCACGCCGCGCTTGCGCAGCATCTGCGTCACGGTGAGCACGAGGTCGGTCGCGGTGACGCCTTCCTTGAGCTTGCCGTTCAGGCGCACCCCGATCACTTCCGGCAGCAGCATCGAATAGGGCTGGCCGAGCATCGCGGCTTCCGCCTCGATGCCGCCGACGCCCCAGCCGAGCACGGCGAGCCCGTTGACCATGGTGGTGTGCGAATCGGTGCCGACCAGCGTGTCGGGATAGGCGAGTTCCGTCGCGGTGACCTTGCCGTCGAACTTGATCTTGTCCTTGGCCGTCCACACCGTCTTCGACAGATATTCGAGATTGACCTGATGGCAGATGCCGGTGCCCGGCGGCACCACGCGGAAATCCTCGAACGAGCGCTGCGCCCACTTCAGAAAACGGTAGCGTTCCTGGTTCTGCTTGTACTCCTCGGCGACGTTCTTCTTGAACGCCGACTTGTCGCCGAAGAAATTGACCACGACCGAGTGGTCGATGACGAGATCGACCGGCACCAGGGGATTGATCTTCTTCGGATCGCCGCCCAGCATCTTCATGGCGTCGCGCATGGCGGCGAGATCGACCACCGCCGGAACGCCGGTGAAATCCTGCATCAGCACGCGCGCCGGCCGGAAGGCGATCTCGCGCTCGGAGGTCTTGGTCTTGAGCCATTGCGCGACGGCCTGGATGTCTTCCTTGGTGACCGAGCGGCCGTCCTCGTTGCGCAGCAGGTTTTCGAGCAGCACCTTGAGCGAGAACGGCAGCCGCGAAATGCCCTTCAGCCCGTTTTTTTCCGCGACCGGAAGGCTGTAGTAGGCGTAAGTCTTGGAGCCGACCTTCAGCGGCCGCAAGCACTTGAAGCTGTCGAGCGATGTCATGATTATTTTCCCATCCTGCCGGCCGCCCGCCGGCGCAAATTGGAGGTAAATTGTTGCCGAAACGTGCTGCCCCTCCCTGCCCTCCCCCGCCCCGCGGGGGAGGGCAGGGAGGGGGAAGCCGGGGGATAACAGGCGTCGCCGGCGCGCTGCCATCCGTCCCGCGGCTTATAAGAGCTTTTCAAGTCTTGTGCCAGATCGGACGCCGGGAAAGACCATGCCGATAATGCGCGCTTGTTGCTCGCTGCGGACGGGACGCCGCTGATGCGATTGATTGGTTCCGATCTCGCTTGCCGGCGCGGCGGCCGCGAGGTGTTCGCCGGCGTGAGTTTTCGCGTCGCAGCCGGCGAAGCCTTGACCATCAGCGGCCGCAACGGGGCGGGCAAATCGTCGCTGCTGCGGCTCGTTTGCGGGCTCCTCCGCGTCGCCCGCGGCCGGCTCGCGATCGAGGGCGGCGACGACGAACTCACCATCGGCGAGCAGGCGCATTATCTCGGCCACCAGGACGCGCTCAAGCCTTCGCTCTCGGTCGCCGAGAATTTGCGGTTCTGGGCCGGCTTCCTCGGCGACGGCACCGGCGACCTGGCCGGACCGCTGGCGGCGGTCGGCCTCGATCAGCTCGCCGACCTGCCGGCCGCTTATCTTTCCGCCGGCCAAAAACGGCGGCTGTCGATTGCACGCCTCATCGCCGTCAAGCGCCCGATCTGGCTGCTCGACGAGCCGACCAGCGCGCTCGATGTCACGGCACAACAAAGGCTGACGGAGCTGATGCGCGCGCACCTCGGCTCCGGCGGCCTCATCCTCGCGGCAACCCATGGCGCGCTCGGGCTCGATAACGCGCAGGAGCTGAGGTTGGGGGCGGTCCAATGAGGCGGCGCGCACTTCTTTCACCCTCCCCTGCAGGGGGAGGGTCGGCGCGCGCAGCGCGCCGGGGTGGGGCACTCCTCCCCGGCGCGTCACCCCACCCCGACGGCCTGCGGCCGTCGACCCTCCCCCTCCAGGGGAGGGTAAAAGAGTTGCCATGACCGCGCTCTCCGCCATCCTCGTGCGCGACATGCGCATTGCCATCCGTGTCGGCGGCGGCGCGCTGATGGGGGTGCTGTTCTTTCTCGTCGTCGTCACGCTGACGCCGTTCGCGGTCGGGCCCGACCTCGTCCTGCTCAAGCGCATCGGCCCGGCGATCCTGTGGATCGCCGCGCTGCTGGCGAGCCTGCTCGCGCTCGACCGGCTGTTCACCGCCGACTTCGAGGACGGCTCACTCGACCTCATCCTCATGGGCCGCGCGCCGCTCGAACTCGTGGTCGCGGTGAAGGGCCTTGCCCATTGGCTCACCACCGGCTTGCCGCTGGTCATCGCAGCGCCGGTGATCGGCCTCATGCTCGACCTCGATGCGCCGGCCGAAGGCGCCTTGGTGCTCACGCTCCTGGTCGGCACGCCGGCGCTCACCTTCATCGGCCTGATCGGCGCGGCCATCGCCGTGACACTGCGCCGCGGCGGACTGCTGCTCGCGGTCATCGTGTTGCCCCTGACCGTGCCGGTTCTTATTTTCGGCGTCGGCGCGGCCAACGCGGCCGTCATCGGACCGGTGCCGTTCGGCACGCCGTTCACCGTTCTTTGCGCCCTGACGCTGGCGAGCCTCGTAGTCGGGCCGTTCGCCGCCGCCGCGGCGTTGCGTCAGGAAATGGAATAAATTGAAATCCACGTTCCGCAGCCGGGGATTGTGCCGGCATGGGCATTTGGATTAGGTAGCAGCCGATGCCGATCACCGACCTCGCCAATCCGTCGCGCTTTTTGGCCTTCGCCAACCGCACCATCCCATGGCTCTCAGGCTTCACGGTGATCGTGTTTGCGTTCGCCATCAATCAGGTGCTGATCGCGCCCGACGACTATCAGCAAGGCGCGACGGTGAAGATCATGTTTCTGCATGTGCCCGGCGCCTGGCTCGGCATGCTGGGCTGGGGAATCATGACGGTCGCCGCGCTCGGCACGCTGGTCTGGCGCCATCCGCTCGCCGACGTCGCGGCCAAGGCGGCGGCGCCGCTCGGCGCGGCCTTCACGCTGATGTGCCTGGTCACCGGCTCGCTGTGGGGCCGGCCGATGTGGGGGGCCTACTGGGTCTGGGACGCCCGGCTGACGTCGGTCCTGGTGCTGTTTCTCCTTTACCTCGGCGTCATCGCCGTGTGGCGCACGGTCGAGGAACCCTCGCGCGCCGCGCGCGCGGCCGCCATTCTCACCCTCGTCGGCGCCGTCGATCTGCCGATCATCAAATTCTCGGTCGATTGGTGGAATACGCTGCACCAGCCCGCCTCGATCTTCCGCGTCGGCGGCCCGACCATCGATCCCTCGATCCTCATCCCGCTTTTCATCATGGCGCTGGCGTTCACGCTGTTGTTCGTGACGCTGTTGCTGGCGGCGATGCGCAACGAAATTCTACGCCGGCGCATCCGGTCGATCCGGCTGATGCAGGCGAGCGCGACGACCTGACCATGGCAGCGATCCCTCATCTCGGCTTCATCGTCGCGGCTTATGCCGCCGCGATCGTCGTCATCGGCGCGCTGGTGGCGTGGGTGACGCTCGACTACCGCGCGCTGCGGCGCACGCTCGCCGATTTCGACCGGCGCGGCATTTCGCGCCGCTCGGGCTCCGAGCCCCCGCCCCCGGTCCGGCCGGCCATGGAGCAGGCGCGGGGCGACGTATGAGCGCCGCGGCGAACGACAACACGGACGAGAAGGCAGGCGTCCGCCGGCGCCGTATCTTTGTATTCGCGCCGCTCGCCGTTTTTCTGTTGCTGGTGCTGCTGTTCCTGATCCGGCTGTTTGCCGGCGATCCGTCGCGCATTCCCTCGGCGCTGATCGGCCATCCGGCGCCGCAGACGAACCTGCCCCCGGTCGCCGGCCTCGACCGCGACGGCCAGCCGGTCCCCGGGCTCGACCCCGCGAGCTTCAAGGGCGCGGTGACCGTGGTGAACGTCTGGGCGTCGTGGTGCGTGCCGTGCCACGACGAGGCGCCGCTGCTCCTGCAGCTCGCGCAAGACCGCCGCCTGCGCGTCGTCGGCATCAACTACAAGGACGAGCCGGATAACGCGCGGCGCTTTCTCGGCCGCTACGGCAATCCATTCAGCGCCGCCGGCGCCGACAAGAACGGCCGCGCCGCCATCGAATGGGGCGTCTATGGCGTGCCGGAGACCTTCATCGTCGGCCGCGACGGGCGCATCGCCTACAAGCTGGTCGGCCCGATTACGCCGGAGAATCTCGGCGCGGTGCTCACGCCGCAGATCGAGAAGGCGCTGAAAGAGGGCTCGTGATACGTTTCCCGGGCGCAACGCACCACAAAGTGGTGCGTTGCAGAACCGGGATCGTCACAAGCGCCGCGCCCGCGAAGATCCCGGCCGCGGTGCAGCGCTATCGCGCTGCACCGCGTCCGGGAAACGAAATTCATTCCGCCGGCTCCTCCGCCGCGTATTTCTGCAACAGCGGATATTGCAGCGCGCCGAACAGCAAGGTCAGCGGCAGGACGCCGAACACCTTGAAATCCACCCAGATATCAGTCGAGGTGTTGCGCCAGACGATCTCGTTGAGCACCGCGAGCGCGAAGAAGAAGATCACCCAGCGCACCGTCAGCTTGCGCCAGCCCTCGTCGGTCAAATGGAACAGCGAGTCGAACAAGACCCCCAGGAACACCTTGCCGAACAACAGCCCGCCGAGCAGCACCGCGCCGAACAGCGCGTAGAGAATGGTCGGTTTGATCTTGATGAAGACGTCGTTGTGCAGGACGAGGGTGAGGCCGCCGAACACCAGCACGATGACCGCCGTCACGACCGGCATGATCGGCAGGTGGCGGGTCAACAGATACGACGCCGCCAAAGCCGCCAGCACCGCAACCATAAAAGTCGCCGTCGCCGCGAAAATGCCGTAGCGCGAATTGGCAAAGAAGAACAACGCCAGCGGCCCGAGATCGAACGCGAGCTTGAGCAGCGGATTGAGTTGCGGTTTCGCCGTTTCCGTCATGCCGTTTCAATCCCCGCAATCGCGCGCGCAAAGTCAAGCGCCGAGAACGGCGCGAGGTCCTCGACGCTTTCGCCGACGCCGATGAAGTGGATCGGCACGGCGAATTTCGACGCAATCGCGACCAGGATACCGCCGCGGGCGGTGCCGTCGAGCTTGGTCATGACCAAGCCGGTGACGCCGACGGCCTTCCCGAAAATCTCCACCTGCGACAGCGCGTTCTGCCCCACGGTGGCGTCCAGGACAAGGAGCACGGCATGCGGCGCGGCCGGATCGAGCTTTTTGATCACGCGCACGACCTTCTGCAGCTCCTCCATCAATTCGGTGCGGTTCTGCAGCCGGCCGGCGGTATCGATCAGGAGCACGTCGACGCCGCGCTCTTTCGCCGCGCGTAAGGCGTCGAAAACCAGGCCCGCGGCGTCGGCGCCCGCTTCGCGCGCGACAAAATCCGCGCCGGCGCGCTCGCTCCAGATTTTGAGCTGATCGATGGCGGCGGCGCGGAACGTGTCGCCGGCGGCGAGCATGACCGAGCGGCCTTCGGCGCGGAATTTTGCCGCGAGCTTGCCGATGGTCGTGGTCTTGCCGGAACCATTGACGCCGGCGACGAGAATGACGAACGGCTTTTGCGCCGCGTCGATCGCGAGCGGCCGCGCGACCGGCGCCAGCACTTTCTCGATCTCGGCCGCGACCACCGCCTTCACCTCATCCGCCGAGATCCCGGACTCGTAGCGGCCCTGGCCAAGCGCGGCAGCGATGCGCCCGGCGGTGTCGAGGCCGAGATCGGCGCGGATGAGCACATCCTCGATGTCCGCGATCATCGCCGCATCGAGCTTGCGCTTGGTGACGAGGTCGGTGATGGCGCCGCCGACCGCCGACGAGGTGCGCTTGAGCCCGCCGGTTAGGCGCCGCCACCAGTTTTTCTTCGCGCTGTCGTTCACGTCGGTAACGCTGTCGCTCATGCGGGGCCCGTGATAGCGGTTTCGGCAAGGTACGCAACCATGACGCAACCATGACACCAGACGAGATGGTGTCGCGGCTCCTCTACCGCGACGGGCTGATGCTGGTGATAGACAAGCCGGCGGGGTTCGCCGTGCATCGCGGTCCCAAGGGCGGCGAAAGCCTGGAGGATTATTTCGACGCGCTGCGCTTCGGCCTGCCGCGCGCGCCGGCGTTGGCGCACCGGCTCGACCGCGACACCTCCGGCTGCCTCGTGCTCGGCCGCCACCGCAAGGCGCTGGCGACGCTCGGCAAGCTGTTCAAGAACGGCGCCATCGCCAAGACCTATTGGGCCGTCGTCGAGGGCGCGCCTGACGCAGACGAGGGCGTCATCGAGTTCCCGCTCGGCCGCCTCGACGCGACGCGCGGCTGGTGGATGAAGCACGATCCCACGGGCCAGCCGGCGGTGACCAAGTGGAAGGTGATGGGGCGCTGTTCTTCCACCTCCCCCTGGAGGGGGGAGGTCGCCGGCCGTAGCGCGCAGCGCGAAGGCGGGCGGGTGGGGGTGCGCGGCCTCGCCGCATCACCCCACCCCGACGCCGCGCTTACGCGCGGCATCGACCCTCCCCCTGCAGGGGAGGGTGAGATGCTCACTTGGCTCGCGCTCGAGCCTGTCACCGGCCGTACCCACCAGCTGCGCGTCCACTGCGCGGAAATGGGCTGGCCGATCCTGGGCGATACGATCTACGGCCATGCCCCGCGCAGCGGCGGCCCGATGCTGCATCTGCACGCCCGTGAAATCGTGGTGCCGCTTTACAAGAACAAACCGCCGATCCGTGTCGTCGCGCCGGTGCCGCCGCACATGCAGGCCGCGCTGAAGGAATGCGGATGGGCGGGCGAGACGGCGCCGCAAGCAGCGGAATAATTCACGCTGCGAGCAAATTCTTGCCGTCGTGCGCGCTAATGCGAAGGTCGAGGATCGTGCCGGGTGCGAGCGGCGAAGCCAACTTGACCGGCGTGAATTGCTCGGTACGGCCGCGCTCGGGCGTCTCGGTGAGCACGCGGCGCGTCGCGCCGACCTCGGCGTCGAGATGCGTCCGCAACGCGTCGGCACCGCGTTCGCGCAGGCGCCGCGCTCGTGCTTTGACCACATCGCGCGAAACCTGAGGCATGCGCGCCGCCGGCGTGCCCGGCCGCGGCGAGAACGGAAAGACGTGCAGGTGCGTCAGGCCGCATTCCGCGACCAGATCGAGCGACCGCGTAAAGGCGTCGTCCGTCTCGGTCGGAAAGCCGGCGATCAGATCGGCGCCGAACACCACGTCGGGCCGCAGCCGCCGCACGTCGTCGCAGAAGGCGATGGCGTCCTCACGCAGATGCCGGCGCTTCATGCGCTTGAGGATCAGATTGTCGCCCGCCTGCAGCGACAGATGCAGATGCGGCATCAGCCGCGCATCGTTGGCGAACGCGTCGAGCAAATCGCGGTCGGCTTCGACCGAATCGATCGAGGAGAGCCGCAACCGCTCCAGCTCGGGAACGTGCTTGAGGATTTGTTTGGTGAGCGTGCCGAGCTTCGGGCTGCCTGGAAGGTCGGCGCCGTAGCTCGTGATGTCGACGCCGGTGAGCACGATCTCGCGGTAATCGGCGGCGACGAGCCGGCGCACATCGTCGATGACGGCGCCCATCGGCACCGAGCGCGAATTGCCGCGGCCATAAGGGATGATGCAAAAGGTGCAGCGATGATCGCAGCCGTTCTGCACCTGCACGAAGGCGCGGGTGCGGCCTTCGAACGCCTCGATCAGATGCGCCGCGGTTTCCTTCACCGCCATGATGTCGTTGACGATCGCCTTCGGCGCGTCGGCGACACCGAAAGAGGCGTGCGCCCGCGACCAAGCCGCGGCGTCGAGCTTTTCCGTATTGCCGAGCACCTGATCGGCCTCAGCCATATCAACGAAGGTCTGCGGCTCGGTCTGCGCCGCGCAGCCGGTGACGACGATCCTGGCGTGCGGGCGCTCGCGGCGCAGCGCGCGGATGGTTTGCCGGGCCTGACGGACGGCTTCCGCCGTGACGGCGCAGGTGTTCACGACGACGGTGTCGCGCACCCCGGCCTGTTCCGCCTCGCGGCGGATCACTTCCGATTCGGCGGCATTGAGCCGACAGCCGAAGGTCACGACCTCGACGCTCATGGTCAGGCCGCTCCCAGATCGGCGAACAGCGCCGCCTCGAAGCGGCCCTTGCGCTCGTATTCGACCGGCCCGGTCATCAGCACGTGATCGTCCGCCTCGCGCCATTCGATGGCGAGGTCGCCGCCGGGGAGCGTGACTGTCACCTTGCGGCCGGTGCGATTAAGCCGCGCCGCAGCGACCGCGGACGCGCACGCCGCCGAGCCGCAGGCCTTGGTGAGGCCGGCGCCGCGCTCCCAGGTGCGGATCACGACGTGATCGCGCGACGGCGTTGAGGCCAAGGTGATGTTGGCGCGCTCGGGGAACAGCTTATGGTGTTCGAGCTGCGGACCGATGGTGCGCAAATCGTAGACCTCGACGTCGTCAACCCAGAAGATGACATGCGGGTTGCCCAAGCTGACCGCAGAAGGCGCGCGCAAGATCGGCGCGCCCGGCTGGGCGTAATCGAGGTCGAGCACACGCGTGTCGGCAACTTCGTGCGCCAGCGGAATCTCGTCCCAGCGAAACCGCGGCACGCCCATGTCGACCGTGAACAGCCCGTTGCCCGCGTTCCAGCACGCGACCAAGCCGGCCGGCGTTTCGAACGCGAGCGCCGCCTTGCCGGTCGCCGCGCTGACCAGCGACGCCACGCAGCGCATGCCGTTGCCGCACGCGCCCGCTTCCGAACCGTCATTGTTGTAGATGCGGATCAAGGCGTCGGTCGCCCCGCGCGGCGGATAAAGCACCATCAGCTGGTCGTAGAACTCGCGGCGCGCCGCCGCGCGCGCCTCGGCGGCGTCGATTAAGCCCGGCGCATGGCGCAGATCAACGACGACGATCTCGTTGCCGAGACCGTTCATCTTCACGAAGTCCCTGTTCGCCAACGCGCCCATGGTAACGGGCCCCATCGTAACGGACCCATGCAACTCCGATTGTCCGCTGACTTATATGAGGTATCGGGTCTCCGGCGCCAGTAGCACGATCGCGTTGCGGCGGCCGGCGGGCGCCGTGCTAAAATCCGATCGGGGACGAAGAGTCGGGCAGCGGCGCCCTGCGGCGATGCCCCACCGCGGATGGGAGAATCGGATGTTGCTTCGCTTCGCGCTCGTTATCGGTGTGGCGTGCATGATCGTCGCCTCGGCCGCGCCGCCGTCATCGCAGGCGCAGCCTGCGGCGCAGCCGCCCGCGCAGACGCCGCCGGCGGCCGCGACCAAGCCCGACGCCACACCGGCGCCGGGCGCGACGGCCCAGCCGGGCGACGCCTTCGGCGAAGATGCCACCCTCACCGCGAAGCCGATCATCTATCTCAAGAGCACCGGCACCTGGGACAACGCGTTCGAAACCGTCACCGGCGCGCTGAAGAAGCTCAAGGCCTATACCGACAAGCAGGGCCTCGAGATCGACGGGGAGATGATGACGATCTTTACCGCGACCGACGACACCGGCTTCCAGTTCGAGGCCGCCATTCCGGTCGCCGAGCCGCCGAAGAACCCGCCGGCCGGCGATATCTCCGCCGGCAACTCGCCGGAGGGCCACGCGCTCAAATTCGTGCACCGCGGCTCCTACGAGACGCTGGACAATACCTACGAGGCGATCACCAATTACCTCGACGAAAAGCGGCTCGAAGCCAAGGACATGTTCATCGAGCAATATGTGACCGATCCCTTGACCACCAGCGAGGATCACCTCGTGGTCAACGTCTATGTCTTGGTGAAATGAGCCGCCTCTGGCGCGGTTGACAGGGCGCCGCGCGCTCACTACGTTCCGGCCGCTCTCGCAAGAGACTGAAAGCTTTTGATCGCCGACCGGCCTACGAGGCCGGAGGCCCCCGCCCGACAGCGCGATGCGCCCTCGGGCGTTTATTGTCATTGCCGGGCTTGACCCGGCAATCCATGGGGTGGTTCGGCCGCATGGATGCCCGGGTCAAGCCCGGGCATGACGAAAGGAAAATTGATGTTCGACAGTCTTTCCGAGCGTCTCAATAGCGTCCTCGACCGGCTGACCCGGCGCGGCGCGCTGTCGGAGGCCGACGTCGAGGCGGCGCTGCGCGAGGTCCGCCGCGCGCTGATCGAGGCCGACGTCGCGCTCGATGTCGCGCGCGCCTTCACCGACGAGGTGAAGAAGCACGCGGTCGGCGTCGACGTGATCAAGTCGGTCACGCCGGGCCAGATGGTCGTCAAGATCGTCCATGATCAGCTGATCGCGACCTTGGGCTCGAACGCGGAGCCGATCGACCTCAACGCGCCGGCGCCCGTCGTCATCATGATGGTCGGGCTGCAGGGCTCCGGCAAAACCACCACCACCGCGAAAATCGCCAAGCGTCTCGCCGATACCCAGAAGCGCAAAGTGCTGATGGCGTCGCTCGATACGCGCCGCCCGGCGGCCATGGAGCAGCTTGCGGTGCTCGGCCGCCAGGTCAACGTCGATACGCTGCCGATCGTCACCGGCCAGAACCCGGTGCAGATCGCCATGCGCGCCCAGCAGGCGGCGCGGCTCGGCGGCTATGACGTGGTCATCCTCGATACCGCCGGCCGCATCACCCTCGACGAGGCGATGATGACCGAAGCGGCGGAGGTGCGCCGCGCCGCCTCCCCGCACGAAGTGCTGCTCGTCGCCGACGCGCTGACCGGCCAGGACGCCGTCAATCTCGCCCGCGCCTTCGACGAGCGCGTCGGGCTGACCGGCATCGTGCTCACCCGCGTCGATGGCGACGGCCGCGGCGGCGCCGCGCTGTCGATGCGCGCCGTCACCGGCAAGCCGATCAAGCTCATCGGCACCGGCGAAAAGCTGGATGCGGTCGAAGACTTCGATCCGGCCCGCATCGCCGGCCGCATTCTCGGCATGGGCGACATCGTCGCGCTGGTGGAGAAGGCGGCAGCGACGATCGATGCCGAAAAAGCAGCCCGCGTCGCCGAGAAGATGCGCAAGGGCGCGTTCGATCTCGGCGACCTGCGCGAGCAGCTCATCCAGATGCAGAGCATGGGCGGCATGTCGGGCCTGATGTCGATGCTGCCCGGCGTCGCCAAGATCAAGAACCAGGTCGCCGAGCGCAATCTCGACGAGACGCTGCTCAAGCGCCAGGTCGCCATCATCGATTCGATGACGCCGAAGGAACGGCGCAATCCGGATATCCTGAAAGCCAGCCGCAAGCGCCGCATCGCCGGCGGCTCCGGCACCAAGCCCGAAGACATCAACAAGCTTCTGAAAATGCACCGCACCATGGCCGACATGATGAAGGCAATGGGCGGTGCCAAGCGCGGGCCGATGGCCGGCCTCGCCAATATGCTCGGGTTCGGCGGCGGCATGCCGAGCGCCGAAGAGATGGCGAAGCTCGCCGAGAAAATGCCGGGCGGGCTGCCGGGCGCTCCCGGTCTGCCGCCCGCCCTGCCGCGGATTCCGGGCTTGCCGCCGAACTTTCCCGGCGCGCCGGGAGGTTTGCCGGGCGGACTACCTGGTCTCGGCCCCAAGCTGCCGGGCGGTCTGCCGCCGAATTTCCCGGGATTCGGGAAGAAGAAGTAATTCCGTTTCAATGAACGAAAGGAACTAAAAGATGCTGACGATCCGCATGGCCCGCGCCGGAACCAAGAAGCGGCCGTTCTATCACATCGTCGTCGCCGACAGCCGCTCGCCGCGTGACGGACGTTTCATCGAGCGTCTCGGCTTTTTCAACCCGCTGTTGCCGAAGGACAAGACCGAGCGCCTCAAGTTCGATCTCGACAAGGCCAAGGCCTGGATCGCCAAGGGCGCGCAGCCGTCCGACCGCGTGATGCGCTTTCTCGACGCCGCCGGCGTGATGCAGCGGCCGAAGCGCAACAATCCGGAGAAGGCGGTGCCGCGCAAGGAGCGCAAGGCGCAGGCCGAAGCGGCCAAGGCGGCCCCCGGCGCCCCCGCCGCGCCGGCCGCGTAACTCTTTCACCTCTCCCGTTCCGGGAGAGGTGGCCGAGGGCGCGCAGCGACCGAAGGCCGGTGAGGGCCAGTCCCTTATGAGCAGCCGCACCAGCAAAGCCGAGCCCTCACCCCGGCACGCTTCGCGTGCCGTCCCTCTCCCGCAAGGGGAGAGGGAAAAGCGCATCTGCGTCGGCCAAATCGGCGCAGCACATGGCGTGCGCGGCGAGGTCCGCGTCCGCTCGTTCACGGCCGATCCGCGCGCGATCGTCGACTATGGCCCGCTCGAGGCCGAGGACGGGCGTGTGTTCCGGATCGAGGAGCTGCGCCCGGTGAAGGATCATTTCGTGGCGCGGCTCGCGGGCGTTGCCGACCGCGAAGCGGCGCGGGCGCTGGCGAACACCAAGCTCTACGTGCCGCGCGACCGGCTGCCGGAGCCGGAAGCGCCGGACGAGTTCTACCACGCCGACCTCATCGGTCTCGCCGCTGTCGATCCGGCCGGCAACGCGCTCGGCACCGTGGTCGCCGTGCATAATTTCGGCGCCGGCGACTTGATCGAGGTGCGCCCCGTCGCCGGCGGCAAGACGCAATTGCTGCCGTTCGACGAGGCGACGGTGCCGTCGGTCGAGATCGCGGCGGGACGGATCGTCGTGGTGGCGCCCGAGGATCTGTTTTCCGCCCCGCCCAAGGCACAGGCCGAGCCGAGGACATGATGTGGCGCGCGAGCGTCTTGACCATCCTCCCGGACGTGTTTCCGGGACCCTTGGGGGCGAGCCTTGCCGGTAAGGCGCTCGCCGCCAGCCTGTGGTCGCTCGACATCGTCGATATCCGCACCTTCGCGACCGACAAGCACCGCAGCGTCGACGACACGCCGGCAGGCGGCGGCCCGGGGATGGTGATGAAGGCAGACGTGCTCGGCCGCGCCATCGACGCGGTGGCGACCGACGACCGCCCGCGTCTCCTCCTTTCGCCGCGCGGCGCGCCGCTGACGCAGAGGCGTGTCGAGGCGCTGGCCGCCGGTCCCGGCGCCATCCTCGCCTGCGGCCGGTTCGAGGGGGTCGACGAGCGGGTGATCACGGCGCGCGGGCTGGAAGAGGTCTCGATTGGCGACTATGTGCTGTCCGGCGGCGAAATCGCCGCCATGGTGCTGATCGACGCCTGCGTAAGGCTGTTGCCGGGCGTCATGGGCAAGCCGGCCTCAGGCGCCGAGGAGAGCTTTGCCGACGGCCTGTTGGAATATCCCCAATACACCCGGCCCCAGGTCTGGGAGGGGCTCGCCATCCCCGAAATCCTGCTGTCGGGCGACCACGCCAAGATCGCGGCCTGGCGGCGGCAGGAGGCGGAGCGGATTACCACCGAACGGCGCCCGGATTTGGCGGCGGCGCGGCGCCTACGGGCGGCGCGAACCGGCAATAACGAGTGACGACAAGGTGACAAACGCCGCGCGGTAGCGTAGAAGCTCGCCCGAAACCCGCTTAGACCAAGCTCGGAGCCGCGCTCAGGCACGCGCAGCTGTTGGAGAATTCGCCATGAACCTGCTCAAGGAAATCGAACAAGAACAAGTGGCGAAGCTTACCGCCAACAAGGAAATCCCCGAGTTCCAGCCGGGCGATACCGTGATCGTCAACGTCAAGATCGTCGAAGGCGAGCGCACCCGCGTGCAGGCCTATGAAGGCGTCTGCATCGGCCGCGCCGGCGGCGGGCTCCACCAAAACTTCACCGTGCGGAAGATTTCGTACGGCGAGGGTGTCGAGCGCGTCTTCCCGCTCTATTCGCCGATGATCGACTCGATCAAGGTGGTGCGCCGCGGCCAGGTGCGCCGCGCCAAGCTCTATTATCTGCGCGGGCTGCGCGGCAAATCGGCCCGCATCGCCGAGCGCCAGGACCACAGCGCCCAAAGCGAGGCCGCCGCCAAGCCGAAGGCGGCGGAGTAAGCCGGTCGTTCTTCGGCGTTCCACTGAATGTCGGGGTCGATTGGGCGGCGCGAGGGGTGATCGCGCCGCATGACTGTACGACAGCTTCGCACGATGTGACGGACGAGCATTGCCCGGTGAACAGCGATGGCCAAACCCTCCACCCTCTACGATAAAATCTGGACCGACCACCTGGTCGACGAAGAGCCGGACGGCACCTGCCTCATCTACATCGACCGGCACCTGGTGCACGAAGTGACGAGCCCGCAGGCGTTCGAAGGGCTGCGGCTCTCCGGCCGCAAAGTGCACGCGCCGGAGCGCACGCTGTGCGTCGTCGATCACAATGTGCCGACGACCGACCGGCGGCAGAAGAATCCCGATCCCGAGAGCGAGGCGCAGATCGCCTATCTCGCCGAGAACGCCAAGTTCTTCGGGCTGGAATATTTCAACGAGTTCGACAAGCGCCAGGGCATCGTCCACATCATCGGGCCGGAGCAAGGGTTCACGCTCCCCGGAACGACGCTGGTGTGCGGCGACAGCCACACCGGCACCCATGGCGCGTTCGGCGCGCTCGCCTACGGCATCGGCACGTCGGAAGTCGAGCACGTCTTGGCGACGCAGACGCTGATCCAGAACAAATCGAAGAACATGCGCGCCGTCGTCGACGGCAAGCTCCCCGACGGCGTCACCGCCAAGGACATCATCCTCGCCATCATCGGCGAGATCGGCACCGCCGGCGGCACCGGCTATGCGCTGGAATATGCCGGCGAAGCCATCTCGGCGCTGTCGATGGAAGGCCGCATGACCATCTGCAACATGTCGGTCGAGGCCGGCGCCAAAGCGGGCTTCATCGCGCCGGACGACAAGGCCTATGCGTATCTGAAGGATCGCCCGAAGTCGCCCAAAGGCAAGACCTGGGACGAGGCGGTGCGCTACTGGCAGACGCTCCGTTCCGACGACGGCGCCCATTTCGACCGCGAGATCAGGCTCGACGCGGCCAAACTGCCGCCGCTCGTCACCTGGGGCACCAACCCCGAGCAGGTGGTCTCGATCACCGGCCGCGTGCCGCGCCCCGACGACATCAAGGACGCGCACAAGCGCGAGGCCGCCGCACGTTCGCTCGCTTATATGGGCCTCGCCGGCGGCGAGAAAATCGCCGACATCTCCATCGACCGCGTCTTCATCGGCTCCTGCACCAACGGCCGCATCGAGGATTTGCGCGCCGCCGCCCGCGTCGTCGACGGCAAGAAAGTCAGCGGCAACGTCAAGAACGCGATGATCGTGCCCGGCTCCGGGCTGGTGAAGGAACAAGCCGAGGCCGAGGGGCTCGACAAGATCTTCCTCGAGGCCGGCTTCGAATGGCGCGAGCCGGGTTGCTCGATGTGCCTCGCCATGAACCCCGACAAGCTCGCGCCGGGCGAACGCTGCGCCTCGACCTCGAACCGCAATTTCGAGGGCCGCCAAGGCTACAAGGGCCGCACCCACTTGGTGTCGCCCGCCATGGCCGCCGCCGCCGCGATCGCCGGACATTTCGTCGATGTGCGGGAGTGGCACTGAGCCATTAGACGTTTCCCGGGCGCAGCGCAGCACCAAAAGCGCGTTCACGCGCGTCTTCGACGCGCTATGGTGGTGCGCTGCAGACCCCGGATCGTCACAAGCTCAGAGTATGCGAAGGTCCCGGATCAGCGGTGCACCGCCATAGTGCGTCGAAGACGCACGTAAACGTGCTAATGGCGCTGCACCGCATCCGGGAAACGACGGAGCGAATTTCACCCCCGCACCCACCAGCAATGCTTCGCCGGGAACAGTACAGTCCCGCTCGGACGATATTGCACGACGTATTGAACTTCGCAGCGCCGGTAGAGCAGCCGTCCCGGGTTGACCTCGACGCGCGGCCGCCCGCCGTGGCGCGTTGAGGACGGTTGCGCCGCCACCGTTAAAGTCGCGCCAGCGACGAACAACACCGCCAGGCCGAGAGCCGCGATCCGCGAAGGCTGACGCATCGACTGTTCCATTCGTTGTCCCCGGTGACGACCGAAGATCCGGCATCACGATCCGCCGGTCAATCGGGACAGAACCGCCGATCCGCTCTACACTAGACCGTTGGTCGCATTTTCTTGCGGAAAACCGGCGACCACTTTTCCGGAAAATGCTCTATGACCATGGCAAAGACAGCCCCCGATCCCCTCGCTTGGCGCGGCATCAAGGCGCCCTCGCTCGCGGCGTTCGAAGTGCTCGCCGGCGAGGTGTTTCGCCGGCTGCCGCGAAAATTTCGCGACTTGTGCGCCGATGTCGTCATTCAAGTCGACGATTTCCCGAGCGACGAGGCGATGGACGCCGTCAACGCGGCGAGCGAATTCGACCTGCTCGGCCTGTTCCAGGGCGTCGGCCTGCCGTTCCGCGCCGAGAGCGCGCCCGTGCAGATGCCGAACATGATCTGGCTCTACCGCCGCCCGATCCTCGATTACTGGGCCGAGCACGATGACACGCTGGGCGCGATCATTCAGCACGTTCTGGTGCACGAAATCGGCCATCATTTCGGCCTCTCCGACGCCGACATGGCCGCGATCGAGAACGCCGCGGAGCAAACAACGGGAGCGATATCGTGAAAATCGACGGCCAATGCCATTGCGGCTTCATCACCATCGAGGGCGAGGTCGACCCCGAGAAGGCCACCATCTGCCATTGCACCGATTGCCAAACCGCCTCGAGCGCGCCGTTTCGCGTCTCGATCCCGATCGCCGGCGACAAGTTCAAGATGACCGGGCAGCCGACGATCTACATCAAGACCAGCGCGGACAGCGGCAACCCGCGCGCGCAAGCCTTCTGTCCCAAGTGCGGCACGCCGCTTTATTCGACCTCGCCGGGCGAGGGGCCACAGCCGTTCTATATGCTGCGGGTCGGCATTCTGCGCCAGCGCGGCGAGCTGATGCCGAAGCGCCAAATCTGGTTCCGGTCGGCGCAGCCTTGGGTGACGGAGCTCGGCCACATTCCATCCATCGACACGCAACAAGGCACCGCGCACCTGCGCTGACACGAAGGAGAAATGCCGCCATGATCGTGACGGTGTTTCGCTCCCGCCTGCGGCCGGGCGTCGGCGACGAATACGTCGCGCTCGCAAAGCGCATGGCCGAAATCGCCCGCACCATGCCCGGCTTTGTCTCGGAAAAGGACTTCGTCGCCGACGACGGCGAGCGCGTGACCATTGTCGAGTTCGAGCACGCGGAGGGCCTGCACGCCTGGCGCACCAATCCCGAGCACAGGGCGGCGCAAAAGCTGGCCCGCGAGAAGTATTATACCGAGTACCACATCCAGGTCTGCACGCTCGACCGCGAATCGAGGTTCAAAGCCGCGGAAGTCGCTACGGCAGCCGCCCCGGCGCAGGGTTGACCGGCCGGCGCCGACGCGGCATTTAGCTTTCCTCTCCCTCTCCCCATGGGGGAGAGGGTCGGGGTGAGGGGGCTCCGGCGTGTGAGAAAAAGGCCCGGCGCCGGAGCCCCCTCACCCTCGCTCCCCTACGGGGAGAGGTTAATCCAGGGGCACTCGAAAGCGAGGCTTATCCTCGCAAAATAGAAACGTCCGGCAGGCTCAACGCAATGGAAAAATTCACCGTTCTCGAAGGCGTCGCGGCGCCGCTGAAGATGATCAATGTCGACACCGACATGATCATCCCCAAGCAATACCTCAAGACCATCAAGCGCACCGGCCTCGGCAAGGGCCTGTTTTCGGAAAAGCGCTATCGCGACGACGGCTCGGAGGACCCGGATTTCGTCCTCAACAAGCCGGCCTATCGCAAGGCCAAGATCCTGGTCGCCGACGACAATTTCGGCTGCGGCTCCTCGCGCGAGCACGCGCCCTGGGCGCTTAAGGATTTCGGCATCACCTGCGTGATCTCGACCTCGTTCGGCGACATCTTCTACAACAACTGCTTCAAGAACGGCATCCTGCCGGTGCAGGTGTCGCCGCAGGATTTGCAAAAACTGTTCGACGACGCCGACCGCGGCGCCAACGCCACGCTCACCGTCGACCTTGAAAAACAGGAAATCCGCGGCCCCGACGGCGGCGTCATCAAGTTCGAGATCGACGCCCACCGCAAGCACTGCCTGCTCAACGGCCTCGACGACATCGGCCTGACCATGGTCAAGCGCGCCAAGATCGACGGCTTCGAGCACAAGGCCGCGGAAGCGCGGCCCTGGGTATGATCGCGTAGGGCGCGGTTAGCCGGAGGCGTAACCCGCCAGGAACTTTGAGCCACGGTGGCGGATTAGGCTGACGCTAATCCGCCCTGCGAGTTCCGCGCCGGTCTGCGCGGCACGTTCACCATCAACACCGATGCACCATCAACACTGATGCCACCCGCATGGCGGTTGCATGGGCCACCCGGCGTGCATTCCCGGCGTGTAAAACTGATAGGGGCTGCCTCCCGCGGCCGGCGGTCGCGTTGGCGGCGTTCTACCCCCCAGCGGATGGCCCAAATAGACGCCACGGCCGAACAGGCGCGCTTCGACCGACTGGAGCATGGATGTCGCGATCAGGAAGGCCGCGATGATCATCATGAAAATGCGCATTTGGCTCTCCATCGTTTGCGGTACTTTCAGTCATTGGTCGTTTGCAGTCGGACGGAGGTTCAAAGTGGCGTAATCGGCGTACGCGGCAATCGCGCGCCGAACATTTCAGCGCATGCGCTCGACCCATTGCGCGCGCGAGGGCCCCGGCTCGAAAGCATCGCCGAAGTACTGGGTCTCGCGGGCGACCTTGCCGTCGCTGAACTCCATGATGCTCACCGTGTAAGACGGCACGCCGTCGTAGGTCAGAATGAATTCAGTGACCCAAAGGTCGGCGGCGCCGAGTATACGCCGCACCGTAAAGCGCTTCTTGTTCGGCTGCGCGGTACGCGACGCCTGAATATTGCGCCGGCCGCGGATCCGCTCGCCGGACTGCGGATACTCGAGCACGGCATCTTCCTGGTAAATCTCGTGCTCCGCCTCGAAATCATTCGCGTCCGAGGCCGCCCAGTGGCGATCCAAAGCCGCGCGAATGTTCTGCTCATCATTCATGGTCTTCTCCCACATCGAAGTGCAGGGCATGCAGTTGCACCCAAATGGCCGTTCGTGGGCACGAATGAAATGTCCGCTAGAGGCATAGCGGCAGAATTCAACGTAAAGACCGCGTTAGCCAAAAGCGCGATCCTGGCCGAAAAGTTCCCGACGGGTTTCGGATTACGCCGACGCTCATCCGCCCTGCGAGCTGGCCGTTGATCGGGAAAGCCAAGAAATCCGTGGCCCCGACGGCGGCGTCATCAAGTTCGACATCGGTGTGATGGCCTCGGCCCCGGAATGACGAAAGTCGTGTAGGAGGACACGAACGCACGGCTCGGGGCCGATGTGGGTCGCTACCCCTTCATCGTAGTGGTCTTGCACCACCTACTCCTTGCCGGTCTCCCGGCGCACGCGAAGCGACAGCCGGGGCTGCCTCTCCGCCACTTGTCCCGGATGTCCACTCATGCAGGCTACTCGCTGCAAATCATCTTTCGCGGCGTAAAGCGGCGCATCAAATCAAAAGATGTAGCCGCCAACTGAGGCGGCCTTCCTTTGGCCATTATGCTACGGCTGAGTGAATTAGCTCGCCTTCTCGGCATTCAATGCCAGCGTCCCAACATTCCGGCTTTGCCATTTTAGACGCGATGGGATAAGCGAGCCACCTCGTTGCTCTCAGAGAACTCGCTATGGCCGATGGCCCTGGAGAGATGCACGGGTTAGCGGGTTGGCTTCATCATAATGAGCCATCCAACGGGCATACTTTTGCCGCGGCACAAGAGGTAGCCAGTCTTCGGAAACTTAAAGCGTTCCTAGAGAAACACCCCTATCTTAGAGCGGAAGCCGTTAGACTTGCCAAAGACACGAGTGATCCCCGAATGATTCTTGCCTCTCTTCGATCGGCAAAGAGCCAACGTGTCGGCATGCATGACATCAAGATTCTTCGTGAAGGCCGTTTAGCGATAGAGAAATTAAGGCTGGTCAGCCAAGTTGGTCTGGATTGGAATTGGGCGGAAGATAAACTTACAGATCCGCACGGTAACGATCCGAACAAAGACCTTCGTGAACCGTAAATAGGACAGCCCAGAAGTCAATTTAGGACAAAAGGCTCGGAACTAGGACGGCACACGACTTGACATAAGAACATAACAGGAACAAGCTGCGCCTTTAACATAAAGGTGCGGAATCCATGCCCGCCCCCTTTGACGTCCAGACGTCTTTCGCCTTATCCTTCGATTCGGGGAGTGATTCGATGGCGCGGGCACCGGGCACGATACGCGACGCGATTTTGGCCTATCTCGCGGAAGCGGCGGCAGGCGAAGCCTCCGTCGCCGAAATTGCGGCGGCCGTGGCGCAGAAGCTCGGCAAGGTGCCGGCCTCATCGATCCGCTCCTACCTCAATCTCAATGTCCCCGAGCATTTCGAGCGCGTCGGCCGCGGCCGCTACCGGCTCAAAAAAAAACTGAACACTGAACCGGGCAAGATCGAATTTCTGTCAGTTGCCGAGGGCAAGGCGCAGATTTTGCCGGCCGATTGTTTCGATTGGCTCGCCCGGCGCGAACCCTGCTCGATTCACGCCGTCGTCACCGATCCGCCATACGGCCTCGTCGAATATTCGGAAAAGGAGCAAGCCAAGCTGCGCCAGGGACGCGGCGGCGTCTGGCGCATTCCGCCGTCCTTTGACGGCCACAAGCGTGCGCCGCTGCCGCGCTTCACGGTGCTGGACGAAGACGACCGTGAGGAGCTTTCTCGGTTTTTCCGGCGACTCGGCGAATCGTTGATGCGCGTCGTCGTGCCGGGCGGCAATGTCGTGATCGCCAGCAACCCGCTCCTCGCGCACATCGTCGCCGCGGCCATGGGGGAGAGCGGCCTGGAGCTGCGCGGCTACATTTCGCGGCTGACCATGACCATGCGCGGCGGCGACCGGCCGAAAAACGCGCACCGGGAATTTCACGGCGTGAGCGTGATGCCGCGCTCGATGTGGGAGCCGTGGGTGCTGTTGCGCAAACCACTCGACGGGCGAGTACAGGACAATCTGCGTAAATGGAAGACGGGGGGCTTTCGCCGTCCCAACGCGGAGCAGCCGTTCGGCGACGTAATCCGCTCGCATCCGACGCCGCGGGCAGAACGGCAGATTGCGCCGCATCCATCGCTGAAGCCGCAGGAATTTCTGCGCTGCGTGGTGCGAGCCGTGCTGCCGCTCGGCGAAGGCGTCGTCCTCGATCCGTTCGCCGGCTCGGGCTCGACCCTCGCCGCGGCGAACGCGGTAGGCTACGACAGCATCGGCTTGGAGAAGGACCCGGCCTACTTTCAGATGGCGCTCAAAGCCATTCCCGCTCTTGCCGCGCTGGCGCCAAATCGTGCAAGCTCCACGGCCCGAAGCGCCAGGGGGAGCCGTGCCGCCAAAGCTGCCAAAGGACTTAAAGCCGGTTCATATTGAAAAGGCGGTCGATTACGTCGAGCGCGAAACGATCGATTTGGTCGACATCTACCTCGAACAGGCTAATGTGTTCAGCGGCATCATCGGCATTTATGGCATCAAGGCACTGCACGCCGTCAGCCCTTACAAGAAGCACAAGCATCCCGACGTCGCCCAACAGCGCTTTCCCGATCTTTCGCTGGGCGGCAAGCTCAATCCGCCGCCTTCGCAAGCGCTGGAATCGAAAGGCAGTACCCGGCCCTGGGCAATCCAATCCCACTACGATCATCCCGGCTGGTATATTATCTGGCGCTATCTCGTCGATCCGACCTGCAGTATCAAGAAGGATCGTCCCGTCGTGATTTGGCGCGTCGACGTTGCATACTTCGATAAGGCGGACTGGAAATACGAAACCAGCACGGCAGGAGCGGGCCGCGGCGGCCGAACGCATACGTTCGGCATCGCTTCCCCGGCAGAGAAACTGCGGGACTGCGCCGCCTACGTTCTCGACAGCGTCGAGCTGAAGGGCGGCAAGCCGGTTCTGAAAGAAAGCCGGTCCTGAAGGACCCTTGCGTCGGGAGTTGCCGTTCTGGTCGAAGCGCGCAGGGGCGGGTTAGGCGCAACCCACCGGGAACTTTTCAGCCAGGAAAAGCGGATTACGCTGACACTCATCCGTCCCCCCGAGCTTCTAAAACGCCTTCACGACGTTCGTCACGTGCTCGCGGTCCGGCGCGGTGATGCAGAAACCGACGCACAGATAGGGGATCGTGTCGTGGGGGTTGTGGCCGCGGTGCATCTTGCCGATCGGTTCGGAATAGACGTCGCCGGCCTTGGCGCGGATGAGCACGCCCTCCTCGAAATGCGCCTCGAAGATGCCCTGCAGCGCCAGAAAGAAGGTCGCGCCGTTGTGGCAATGGAAGTTGGTCCAGCCCTTGGGCCCGATCTCGGCGGTGTAGATTTGCACCTTGGCCTCGGGGTCCTTCGGCAGCGAGGCGTAGAGCTGGTCGAACAGCACGCGGCGATGCAGCTGCTGGCCCGGCGGCACCAGGCCGGCGATCTTGAGCGTCATGTCCGCGGTGCGATCGTCGAGCGTCGGCATGGTGTTCCTCTTTTATCGTGCGGCTGAGTTGATCCCGCGCCGTGTTGTCGTCGATGCTAACGCATGGGGCCGCCGTCGCAAACGTTCGCTGCCCGGTCGCGACGCATGGCCGGGATAACCCGAGCGCCACTCTGCTTCGTCATGCTGAGGTGCTCGACGCGAAGCGTCGAGCCTCGAAGCACGCACGGCGGCGCCGTGGTTGCGTCCTTCGAGGCGCGCTGTCGCGCGCGCCTCAGGATGACGGGGCAGGCTAGCGCTTCGTCGCCGATAAGAGGACGATCACTTGACAAATCGTCGCTAAATGAGGTACACGGTACGAATCTCGCCCACGTACTAGGACGCCGGCCGGGTGACTCCGTCTGGCGGGGCGAGTGCGGTTCCCGCGGGCTAAAGGCTCGTCACCTCGGCTCTCGGGCGGCCTGGGCAAGACACGCCCGTCCGGCATCACGACCGGTCTGCGAGTGCAACCTCGCTGGACTGGGACAGCAAGGCGCGGGTAATGCCCGCGAGTGACGCATGGAAAGCCGTCGCCGGCTTTCGCATCATGCGTTGCGATGCGCGCGTCTTTCGAACCATCGGGACGCGCGCTCTGAACGGGTCCCAGGAAGTCGCGTGGCTCGAGCTGAGCGGTGGCGTTCGGTCGCTGCCGCAAGTGCCGTGGTGGAACGCCGAGAGGCGAGCGCGCCGCAAGGCGCGCGCCGCATCGCGAGATGCGGCGGTTACGGAACACGCCTTTCGGCGTTCCGCTTTCCTTTTTTCTTCGTAGCCTGGGTTGAGCGCAGCGAAACCCGGGAGCGCTTGCGAAGCGTCGAGGTCGTCCCCTGGGTTTCGCTGCGCTCAACCCAGGCTACAAATTTTCCGCGCATGATCGTGACGGCATCCGGTCCCACCACCGGCGCCGTCTGACGAAGATCACGCCCGGTCGTTGTTTGTTTGCTCGCTTGGTACGGCACAACTCGGGCGCGGATCGCGTCGCGAGAACGGCTCCGTTTGTCCGCTCCTGCGGAGCGCAGCGCAGCGGGGGAGTCGGGACCACGCGAAGCGTGGTGGAGGGGGCCTGCGGCGGTTGGGAAAATCACGAGCGGTAGATATGCGGCACGACCCCCACCCCTACCCCTCCCCACAAGGGGGAGGGGACCGCGCGGAGAGGGAGAAGATGCATGGCGGGCTTGCGGGTTTCGCCTCGCGTTCGCCGCCGCCGCCGCGTAAAACGGTCGCCCGATTCGCCGGCAAGGAAAAATGCCCCCCATCATCTCCGTCGAAAAGCTCTCGAAGACCTACGCCACCGGCTTTCAGGCCTTGAAGTCGGTCGATCTCGCCATCGAGCGCGGCGAAATCTTCGCGCTGCTCGGCCCCAACGGCGCCGGCAAGACGACGCTGATCGGCATCATCTGCGGCATCGTCAATCCGACCGCCGGGCGCGTCACCGTCGACGGCCACGATATCCTCGAGGACTACCGCGCCACCCGCTCGCTGATCGGTCTGGTGCCGCAGGAAGTCGCCAACGATCCGTTCTCGACGGCCTGGCAGACGCTCACCTTCAGCCGCGGCCTGTTCGGCAAGCCGCCGAATCCGCCCTATCTCGAGAAAGTGCTGCGCCAATTGTCGCTGTGGGACAAGAAGGACAATGCCATGCGGACGCTGTCCGGCGGCATGAAGCGCCGCCTGATGATCGCCAAGGCGCTGTCGCACGAGCCGCGGATACTGTTCCTCGACGAGCCCACCGCAGGCGTCGACGTCGAATTGCGCAAGGACATGTGGGACATGGTGCGGGCGCTGCGCGATTCCGGCGTCACCATCATCCTCACCACGCACTACATCGAGGAAGCCGAGCAGATGGCCGACCGCATCGGCGTCATCAACAAGGGCGAGCTGATCCTGGTCGAGAACAAGGCGGCGCTGATGCACAAGCTCGGCCGCAAGCAATTGACGATCGAGCTGCGCGAGCCGATCGCGGCGGTGCCGCCGGATCTGGCGCCGCACCGGCTGGAGCTTGCCGGCGGCGGCCACCGTCTCGTCTACACCTACGATACGCAGAGCGAGCACACCGGCATCACCAGCCTGATCGACGATCTGCAGCGCGTCGGCCTGCGCTTCCGCGATCTTCACACCGAAGAATCCTCGCTCGAGGACATTTTCGTCGATCTGGTGAGCGACAAGCCGGGAACCGACAAGCCGGGAGCCGGCAAACCATGAACCTCCTGGGCGTCCGCGCGATCTACAATTTCGAGATGGCGCGCACCCGGCGTACCATCTTTCAGAGCGTCGTCTCGCCGGTCATCTCGACCTCGCTCTATTTCATCGTGTTCGGCGCCGCCATCGGCACGCGCATCAGCCAGATCGACGGCGTCAGCTACGGCGCCTTCATCGTGCCCGGCCTGATGATGCTGATGCTGTTGACGCAGAGCGTGACCAATGCCGCGTTCGGCATCTATTTCCCGCGTTTCGCCGGCACCATCTACGAGATCCTGTCGGCGCCGGTGTCTTCGTTCGAGATCGTGCTCGGCTATGTCGGCGCGGCGGCGACCAAGTCGATCGTGCTCGGCCTGATCATTCTGGGAACCTCGGCGCTGTTCGTGCCGCTGCACATCGCCCACCCGGTCTTCATGCTGGCCTTCCTGGTGATGACCGCGGTCGCCTTCAGCCTGTTCGGCTTCATTCTCGGCCTCGTGGCCGACGGCTTCGAGAAGCTGCAGATCGTGCCGCTGCTCATCATCACGCCGCTGACGTTCCTCGGCGGCACGTTCTATTCCGTGAGCGTCCTGCCGCCGTTCTGGCGCACCGTCGCGCTGTTCAATCCGGTGCTCTATCTGATCAGCGGCTTTCGCTGGAGTTTTTTCGAGGTCGGCGACGTCAATATCAGGGTCAGCGTCGCGGTCATTATGCTGTTTCTCGCCTTGTGCCTGGCCGTCGTGTGGTGGATTTTCAAGACCGGCTATCGGCTGAAGACTTGAGGGTGTTTCGCCACGACGACGAACGCTCAACCGGGCTTAAGCCTGCACGATCGCGTCGGCGATCGCGACGGTGCGCCGCGCCATGTCGGCGTGCAGGATTTCGACCATGCGGCCCTCGACCTGGATGACGCCTTTGCCCTTGTTCTCGGGCAGGTCGAAGGCGGCGATGATCTTGCGCGCCCACGCCACTTCTTCCGCCGACGGCGAGAAGGCGTCGTTGCAGGGCGCGATCTGCTGCGGGTGGATCAGCGTCTTGCCGTCGAAGCCGAGGTCGCTCGCCTCTTTGCACTCCGCGGCGAACCCCTCGGCATTGCCGAGGTCGTTATAGACGCCGTCGAGAATGTCGAGGCCGAAGGCGCGCGCCGCCGCGACGCACGTCATCAGCCATGGCAGCATCGGCGCTCGGCCGGGTACAATTCGTGCGCGCGTGTCCTTGGCGAGATCGTTGGTGCCCATGACGAAGCCGGCGAGCCGCGTCGCGGGATCGAGCGCCGCCGCAGCGATGTCGCGGGCATTGAGCATGGCGAGCGGCGTCTCCATCATGGCCCAGACCCGGACGTTCGCCTCCTTGGCGACGCCGACGAGGTGCTTGCCCACCTCGCGAAGCTGTTCGGGCGTCGAGACCTTCGGCACCAGAATGGCATCCGGGCCGGCGGCCGCGACGGCGAGATCGTCGAGCCACCAGCCGGTGTCGAGCCCGTTGATCCGCACCAGCACCTCGCGATGGCCGAAGCCCCCGGTCTTCAAGGTCTGCACGATCATCTCGCGCGCCTTGGCCTTGGCGTCGGGCGCGACCGCGTCCTCAAGGTCGAGAATGACGGCGTCGGCCGGCAGCTGCCGGGCTTTTTCCAGCGCCCGCGCGTTCGATCCGGGCATGTAGAGCACGCTGCGCCGCGGGCGGATGGTCATGGCTTTGCTCCCCTTTTCGATTCCGGCCTGAAACTAGCGGCCCTGCAGGGGGCATGCCAATGGCGAGACCGCGGACCCATGAGAGACCGCCGCTGCAAGACTGTACCGTTTTCCACAAAATGGCGCTCGGACATGGCTGGACTCCACCTTCCGGACATGATGCTTTCGGCGCGGGTCGGATGGGGAAAACGGGCGGAGGAAAATCGTGCTCAAAGGATTATTGCTTGCAACGGTGGCGATGAGCGTGGCGGCGGTTCTGACGCCGAAGGTTGCACATGCTGCCGATCCGGCATTTTGCCATGCTTACGCCGAGGCGGCGGTCAACCAGGTTCGCGGCGCTCTCGCGAATCCGCGATGTGCGCATCGCATCGAAGGCACGCGCTGGGCGCCGGAAGCCCGGGCGCATTTCGAGTGGTGTCTCACGCAGCCGCCCTCCGCCGCGGAAGCCGAGCGCGTCGCGCGCACCGAGTTCCTGCGGGGTTGCCGATAAGTAGCGGCCGCTCGGCGCGTAGCGGCTGGACGATTGCCAGTGGCGGGTACGGCGTGATTGAGTAAGTTGCCGCGTCCCTGAGGCCAGTTTGCTGCGTCGCATGCCGTTTCCCCCGCGTCTTGTCGAAGGCTACCGCTCATTTCTCGATGGCCGACTGCCGCACGAGCAGGATCGCTATCGCGAGCTCGCGGAAACCGGCCAATCGCCGGAAGTGATGGTGATCGGCTGCTGCGACTCGCGGGTCTCGCCCGAGGTCATTTTCGACGCCCGGCCGGGCGAATTGTTCGTCGTCCGCAATGTCGCCAACATCGTGCCGCCCTACGCGCCCGACGGTCACGCCCACGGCGTTTCCGCCGCGCTTGAATTCGGTGTCGCAGCGCTCGAGGTGAAGCACATCGTCGTGCTCGGCCACGCCCATTGCGGCGGCGTCAAAGCCTTCGCGGAAAACGCCGCGCCGCTGTCGCCCGGCGATTTCATCGGCAACTGGATGCGCCTGATGGCGCCGGCGGCCGAAAAAGCCGGCCCACCCGGCGGACTGTCACGGACGGATTATCTCGCGCGGCTCGAGCAGGCCAACATCGCCAACAGCCTCGACAACCTCCTGACGTTTCCGCGGCTGCGCAAGCTGATCGAGCGCGGCGAGGTCGCGATCCATGGCGCCTATTTCGGCGTCGCGACGGGAGAGCTTTCAGTGCGCGACGAGGCGACGGGCGCTTTCGCGCCGTTGGCGGTGGGCGCTCGTTTGTTCCCGCCGCGCCCGTCGCCCTGACGACTTGCGGACTTACGCGGCCTTCCGCTTCGCCGTGATCAGCTTGCGGTTGATCAGGCATTCGGCGATCTGAATGGCGTTGAGCGCCGCGCCCTTGCGCAGATTGTCGGACACGATCCATAGCGCGAGCCCGTTCTCGACCGTCGCGTCCTCGCGGATGCGGCTGATATAGGTCGCGTCCTCGCCGGCGCACTCGTAGGGCGTCACGTAGCCGCCCGGCTCGTGCTTGTCGATGACGATGCAGCCCGGCGCGTTGCGCAGCACGTCGCGCGCTTCGTCCACCGTGATCGGGTTCTCGAACTCGATATTGACCGATTCCGAATGGCCGATGAACACCGGCACGCGAACGCAGGTCGCCACCAGCCTGATCTTGGGGTCGAGAATCTTCTTGGTCTCGACCAGCATCTTCCACTCTTCCCTGGTGTAGCCGTCCTCCATGAACGTATCGATCTGCGGAATGATGTTGAAGGCGATGCGCTTGGGAAACTTCTTCGCCTCGACCTCGTCGATCTGAAACACCGCCTTGGTCTGCGAAAACAGTTCGTCCATCGCGTCCTTGCCGGCGCCGGACACCGACTGATAGGTCGAGACGACGACGCGCTTGATCCTGGCGCGGTCGTGCAGCGGCTTGAGCGCGACGACAAGCTGCGCGGTCGAGCAATTCGGATTGGCGATGATGCCGCGCTTACGGAAGCCCGTGACGGCGTCGGCATTGACCTCGGGCACGACCAGCGGCACGTCGCTGTCGTAGCGCCAGCACGACGAATTATCGATCACCACCGCGCCCGCGGCGGCGATTTTCGGCGACCATTCCTTGGATACGGCGGACCCTGCCGACATCAGGCAGATATCGGTGCCCGAGAAGTCGTAATGCTCGAGCGCTTTGACCTTCAGCGTGTGGTCGCCATAAGAGACTTCGGTGCCGAGGCTGCGCCGCGAGGCGAGCGCAATGACCTCGTCGGCGGGGAACGAACGCTCGGCCAGAATGTCGAGCATTTCGCGGCCCACATTGCCGGTCGCGCCGACGACGGCGACGCTGTAACCCATCGTTAACTCTCCTTCGCAATTTCGCTCTGCTCGCGGGTATCCCGGGAAGGAGAGCGCAAGCGGTTCTAGGCAAGAAAACCTCCCAACACAACGCCGCCGGGGGGCTGACGTGCCTACGCTGTCGCGAACGGTGCCGGAAGACATCGAGGGCACCATCGTGCGCCTGCTCGCCTATATGGGCGGGCTTGTCGTGCTGTCCATCGCGGCGGCCGGCTTTTTCCGCGTGCCCGAACTGGTGGCAGCCGCTCCGCAACCGGCGCCGCGCCCGCAATGGATCGAGGTCGAGCGCCCGCATCCCGCGTTCGATCTGATCCTGCCCGAGGACGGCGGCAACCCCCCGCGCTACGCGATCCTGCGCCGCGAAGCCGACGATGCCCGCAAGGACATATTGACCTGGGGCGAGGCCAAGGGCGGCGGGGTTTACGCCAACCTTGAGATCTACCGGCCGGGCGGCGCCGAGCGCTTCATCGATGCGGCAAGCGAGATCGCCGCACGCATCGTCGGGCTGGCGATCACCGACGACGTCAAACCGGCCGGCGTGCTCGACAGCAAATTCGGCCCGGTGGCCTTGGTCGACTTCGCCATCGCGGGCCAAGCCAGGCAGCGCCGTTGCCTCGGCTTCGCCCGCGCCTTCAACGATCCTTCGATGCAAATTGCCGGCTGGTATTGTAACACCAGCGACGAGGCCGTCAGCCGCGCGACGCTCGCCTGCGCAATCGACCGGCTCACCATCCTGTCCGCCGGCGGCGACGGCAAGGTCGCCGAATTGTTCGCGCACGCCGAGGTCAAGCGCACCTTCTGCGGCCAGCGCAACCCCATCCTGGCCGCCACGCCCGAGCGTCACGATCAGGTCGCCGGCCTGCGGCTGAACAAGCCCCACGGTCGCCACCGCGCCCAGTGAAGGCTCTCCCCCGCGGCGCGCGGGCCGACACATGACCTGGGTCAAACAGGTGTCCGGCGAAATGTGCGAAACGAATGGCACCGGGGCGCGTTCTGATTTCAATCAGTCCCGATAAGCCTCTAGGACGAGCGGGCAAATCAGGCTAGACTGGGATATGGGGAAGCGAGGTAACATGCGTATTGTTGTCGCGATCGTGGCTGCCCTTGCTGTTGGCGCGTCTATGAGCGGCTCCGCCGCGGCAGCAACGAAGCCGAAGCAACCGCCTGTCGAGCGGTCGGCCGCCGGCACCATCATTCAGCCGACCCGCACCATCATCCACCACGAGGACGGTACCACGACGGTGATCGTCGTGCCGCGGCGCTCCTATCTCGACACCGGCACCGAAGTGTCGGTCGGCGACCGCAAATTCACCGATTATGCGTTTCCGCCCGAAGGCGATCCCGGCCGCCCGAACTGGGTCTACGGACCCGACCTGCGCGGCGAAGGCAGCTTCCCGATCCCGCCGCCGCTCTACATCCCCGGCCTGAATTCGGGCCCCTACCGGTAACCGACGCCCGGTCAAACCGTCAGCCGCGCCAATTCCCCGATAATTGCCGCGCCCATCTCGCCGGTGCCGACCAGCGTCGTGCCCTCCGACTTGATGTCGGCCGTGCGTAAGCCCTTGGCGAGGGTCGCGGCGATCGCGGTGTCGATGAGGTCGGCCTCTTTGCCCATGGCGAACGAGTAGCGCAGCGCCATGCCGAACGAGGCGATCATGGCGATCGGGTTCGCCATGCCCTTGCCGGCGATGTCGGGCGCCGAGCCGTGCACCGGCTCGTACAGCGCCTTGCGCCGCTTGGACTTGGCGTCGACCTCGCCGAGCGAGGCCGACGGCAGCATGCCGAGCGAGCCGGTCAGCATGGCGGCGACGTCGGACAGCATGTCGCCGAACAGATTGTCGGTGACGATGACGTCGAACTGTTTCGGCCAGCGCACCAGCTGCATGCCGCCGGCGTCCGCCAGCATGTTTTCCAGCTGCACATCCTGGTATTCGCGCGCGTGCACTTGCGCGACGACCTCGTGCCACAGCACACCGGTCTTCATGACGTTGCGCTTCTCCATCGAGGTGACTTTGTTGCGCCGCGCCCGGGCGAGATCGAAGGCGACGCGGGCGATGCGCTCGATCTCGTAGGTGTCGTAGACCTGGGTGTCGACGGCGCGCTTCTGGCCGTTGCCGAGGTCGGTAATGGTCTTCGGCTCGCCGAAATAGACGCCGCCGGTGAGTTCGCGCACGATCATGATGTCGAGCCCCTCGACCACCTCGCGCTTGAGGCTCGAGGATTCCGCCAGCGCCGGGTAGCAGATCGCCGGCCGCAGATTGGCGAACAGCCCGAGGTCCTTGCGCAGGCGCAGGAGCCCCGCTTCCGGCCGCGCCTCGTAGGGCACCTTGTCCCATTTCGGTCCGCCGACGGCGCCGAAGATCACCGCGTCCGCCGCATGGGCCTTGGCCATAGTCTCGTCGGTGATCGAGACCTGGTGGGCGTCGTAGCAGGAGCCGCCGACCAGCCCCTCCTCGGTGTCGAACTGGGCGATGCCCTTCTCGGCGAAAAAGCCGATGAGGTGCTTCACCTCGGCCATCACTTCCGGGCCGATGCCGTCGCCGGGGAGGAGCAGGAGCTTGAATTTGGGCATGAACTTCGACCTCGAATGCGGAGAATGCGGTGGCAGTGCTAATCGCCGGACCGGCAGATGGCAACCGTGGGATAGGCGCCCGGCTCAGAGGGGACGCCCGACGCGACATTCGCACCGAGCCTGCGATATGATAAATATGGCGCGATCGAGAGGGGTCTGATCATGCGAATCCTACGTGTCCTTGCCGTCTCGTTACTCCTCGCCGGTGCTGGCGCGCAGGCGCGGGCGGACGACGCACCGTCGCCCGAGGGGGTGCAGGCCGCGCAAGAGCTGTTCGCGATTCTGTCGGGCGATATGATGAAGCAGCTCACCGGGCAGGTCACCAATGCGTTGTGGCCGCAGGTGGAAGCCCAAGCGCGCGCCGACAAGATCGACGACGCCACGCTCGGCGAAATGCGCCAGGCGTTCGATCGTATTCAAGTCGCCTTCATCGACGAAGCCATGAAGGACGCGCCGCCGATCTATGCGCGCCACTTCACCGTGGCCGAACTGCATGAACTGGCGGCGTTCTATCAGTCGCCGACCGGGGCGAAGGCGCTGCACGTGCTGCCGCAAGTGATGGGCGAGTTCACCACCGCTTTGGTGCCGCGCCTGCAGACCGTGCAGAAAGAGACCGGCGAAGCGTTCGACAAAATCCTGCGCGAGCACGGCTACTTGAAATGATGCGCCGGCTCGGCTTGCAACGGAAGCCGCCGCAGCCGGCGCGTCACAGCCCGCTGAACCAGTTGTAGCCCTGGTTCTCCCAATAGCCGCCGGCGTCGTTGTTCTGCACCCATAGGGCGGTGACGTATTTCGGGTTCTTGAAGCCGAGCTTGGTCGGGATGCGGATCTTGATCGGAAAGCCGTAGGCGCGCGGCAGGATCTGGTGATCGAATTTCAGCGTCAGCTGCGTCTGCGGATGCAGCGCGGTCGGCATGTCGATCGTGGTCGAATAGCCCTCGGCGCATTGGAACCAAACATATTTGGCCGTGGTGTCGGCGCCGATCGTCTCGAGAAAGTCCGACAGCTTGACGCCCTGCCAGGAGCCGATCGCGCTCCAGCCCTCGACGCAGACGTGGCGGGTGATCTGCGACACCTCCGGCAGCTTGTAGAGCTCGGCGAGCGTCCACGGCTTCTTGTTGTCGACGAGACCGCCGATCTCGAGCTGCCATTTGTCGCCGTCGATATCGGGGGCTTCGTCCTCGCTGTAATAGGCGTTGAACGGAAACGGCCGCGTGATCGCATTTTCAGGGTAAGTCGGCGCCAGCGTCGTGGGGTTGAACAGCAGCGCCTGGACGCGGTCGTTGAACGTCGAGATGACGCGCAGCGCCTTCTCGGACGTGTCGTTGTCGATGACGTCGCAGCCGGACAGCGCGGCGAGCGCGCCCAGGCTTGCCGCGCCGCGCAGAAACAGCCGCCGCGACGGCTCGGGCAAAAGTTTTGCCGCGTCCTTGACCAGCAGTCTCGGATCGACGCCGGGAATCTTTCTACGCTCACCAGCCATTTCATGTTCCTCGCGGCTCAGCGGCCGACGATCATCGCGCGCAGGCTTTTCGGCACCAGGATCGCGAGCGCCACATGCACGACCAGAAAGGCGACGATCGCCGTCATCGCCGCGAAATGCACGTAGCGCGCGGTGTCGTAGCCGCCGAAAAAGCCGGTGAGCCATTGAAACTGCACCGGCTTCCAGATCGACAGTCCCGACACCACGATCAGCACGCCGATGAGCAGAATGCCGAGATACAGCACCTTTTGCACCGCGTTGTAGACCGACAGATCGTCATGGCCGAGGCGGCCGCGCAGCGCGGCGATGAGATCGCGGAAAACCTCGCGCGGGCGAATGGGAAACAGCTTGCGCCGAAAGCGGCCGGTCAGAAGGCCGAGCGCGACATAGACGACGCCGTTGATCACCAGGAGCCACATGGCGGCAAAGTGCCAGAGGAGCGCGCCGGCGAGCCAGTTGCCGAGCGCGATCTCGCGCGGAAACACGAAGGGGAACAGCGGCGAGGCATCGTAAATCTGCCAGCCCGAGCCGATCATCGTCAGCATCGCCAGCGCGTTGATCCAATGCGTCACGCGCACCCAGCCGGGATGGATCAAAGGTGGCGCCGCCCAGTCGGGGAGCGTCACCGGCGAAGCTGTGGCCTCGATCGTCATGATGGTTTCAAACCCTCGTCGGGGCAGCGAGATTCGGCATCGAGATTCGGCGTGGAGCTATAACAAAAGCCGTCCGCATCGACCGCTCACATTCGCGTCACGGCCCTCTCAGGACGCCAACACGGTGGCGTGAGCGAAGCGGAAGCCCTCTCCTCGCGGGCGAGGAGAGGGGACGCGGCAGATCCGCGCACGGCGGTCGGCTTTAGGGCAGCAGCACGGTGTCGATGACGTGGATGACCCCGTTCGACTGCAGCACATCGGCGATCGTCACCATGGCGACGTCGCCTTTGGCGTCGGTGATGCTGAGCTTGCCGGGGCCGGCGTCCTTGACGGTGATGGTTTCGCCGGCGACGGTCTCGAGCTTGGCTTCACCCTCGCCGTCCTTGACCGCTTTCATCAGATTGACCGCGGTCATGCGCCCCGGCACCACGTGATAGGTCAGGATCTTGGTGAGCGTCGGCTTGTTCTCGGGCTTGAGCAGATTGTCGACGGTGCCGGCCGGCAGCTTGGCGAACGCCGCGTTGGTCGGCGCGAACACGGTAAACGGCCCCGGCCCCTCGAGGGTCTCGACCAGACCCGCGGCCTTCACCGCCGCAACCAGCGTGGTGTGGTCCTTGGAGTTGACCGCGTTCTGGATGATGTTCTTCGAGGGATACATCGGCGCACCGCCGACATTGACGGTCTTCTCCGCCATGGCGGCCGAGACGGGGACGATCGCGCTCGTCGAAAGGGCGAGAGCCGCCGCGGCGGCAACCAGAACGAAACGCTTGGATACAAGACGCTTGGATACAGAACGCTTGGACATGATGGGCTCCATATTGGCCATTGTGGCTGCGGTGGGAGCGGCGGTTCGCCCGCCGTCCGGTCAGGACGAGCACGTGGCCTCGTCGCATCCAGATACGGCCCGCCCCGGCGCGAGTTTCAGCCGCGCTGTCACGGCCGCGTGAACCCCACAGGGGCCCAGAGAGGCGCTTTCCCGGCGCGCGGCGCTGCGTTATGAACCGCTGCGCATGGAGGCCGGGTCCCGACGGAAAGGTATTGCCAATGTCCAAGACGAGCCCGGGTAATTGCTTTGAAGATTTTCGCATCGGCCAGGTGATGCGGCACGCGACGCCGCGCACCGTCACCGTCGGCGACGTCGCCGTCTACAATGGCGTGTTCGGACCGCGCTTCGCGGTGCAGTCGTCCGACGACTTCGCCAAGGCGGTCGGCTATCCGCGCGCACCGATCGACGACCTCATCGTCTTCCACATCGTGTTCGGCAAGACCGTGCCCGACGTATCGCTCAACGCGGTCGCCAATCTCGGCTATGCCGGCTGCTATTTCCGCAGCCCGGTCTATCCGGGCGATACGCTCACCGCGCTGTCCGAGGTGATCGGACTCAAGGAAAATTCCAGCCGCAAGACCGGCATCGTTTATGTGCGCACCACCGGCTACAAGCAGGACGGCACGCCGGTGCTCGAATACGTGCGCTGGGTCATGGTACGCAAGCGCGACGAAGCCGCGCCGGCGCCCGGCGATCACGTGCCGCGGCTGCCGACCGTGCTCGACCCCAAGGTACTGGGCGAAGCCTGCCCGCCGATCAAACTTGCCGGCTACGACACCGCGCTGTCCGGCAGTCCGTATTTCTACGGCGATTACGAGGTCGGCGAACGCATCGATCACGTCGACGGCATCACGGTCGAGGAAGCGGAGCACATGACCGCGACCCGGCTCTATCAGAACACCGCGCGCATCCATTTCAATCAATATGCCGAAGGCAAGGGCCGCTTCGGCCGCCGGCTGATCTATGGCGGCCACGTGATTTCGCTCGCCCGCGCGCTCTCGTTCAACGGCTTCGCCAACGCCTTCCACGTCGCCGCCATCAATGGCGGCCGCCACGTCGCGCCGCTGTTCGCCGGCGGCACGGTATTCGCGTGGTCGGAGGTGCTGGGCAAATCCGAGCTGCCCGGCCGCGACGACATCGGCGGGTTGCGGCTGCGCACCATCGCAACCCGCGACCGCCCCTGCGACAACTACCCGCTCAAGACCGGCGAGGAGTACGACCCGGCAGTGCTGCTCGACCTCGATTATTGGGTCCTGATCCCGCGGTGACTGTAGTCTGGATCAGCGCCGCTTCGCGGCCGTCTTGAACGGAAAGACGCGGAACCAGGCATCGGGCACGTTGAATTTCGTGTTCGACGCGTTCGGCGGCGTCTCCGCGCTCCTAGCATGGGAGTTGACGCAATTTTACGTTCAGAGCTGAGGGGGATCAAACAGTATCCCTGGCTCGCGGTGACGCGGCCGGCAACTTCGCCTCCGCCCAATTGATGTGTTATTCCTCGGCCGAACCAGCCCGCAGCTACGATCGCGAACCGGTTCCGCGTTCGCGGCCACGGCTCTCAATAACACGCTCGCCTTGGTGAAATTCAGAAGTTGAAATGCCGAATCGGCAATCCGAGATGCGCGCGACCGACCGGCGCCCAGAAATTCTCGAAGAGCGACGAGGGATGAGCGCGATACATCTGCGTATCGCGGAAGTAGCGCTCCATTCGGCTGCCCTTGCGCGTCACCGACGTGCCAGCGTTCTTGAATAAAAGTTCGACTGCATCGCACGCCATACGCCCGGCTTGTTGCATCATTGCCCACAGCCGGAGGTTCTGTTCAACGGTAATCAGCGTGCCGTCGGCCGCCCACCGTTGGCACATTTCCATATAGACCTCGCCGCCACGGATCATGAGATTCTCGGCCGCATCGGTCAGAATCGTCGCTTGCCCGAGCGCGCGCTGAAAGTCCTCGTGCTCCGCGCGCGCGACGACCGGCGGAAAGGTAGTCTTTTTCGTTCGGATGATGTCTTCGTATTCGTCGAGCGCAGCCTTGGCCGCGCCGATGACCGGCGTAATCAGCGACATGTGATAGGGACCGGACACGCGCCCGAGATACATCGGATTGCCGTGCAGCCGGGTTCCCGGCGTGCCGTCGCGCATATCTTCCGGACGCGTGAACAGACCTTGCACCGGGACCGCGTGATGCGCCGGGACGAAGGCGTCTTTGATCTCGACGCTATACGAGCCGCTGGCGCGCATGCCGAGCGTTTGATCGCCGCCCCAATCATCGAGAATACGCAGCCCGTCGCGCGGCACCGCGACACAGAGAATCTCCGGCGGTCCGTCGGCGACCGGGAGGCGGGCGCCGCATACGAGATGGGTGGAGTAAGGTATGCCGGAGCAGAAATCCCACAGACCGGTGAGCCGGTAGCCGCCTTCGGCAGGCGTCAGCACGCCGTTCGGCGGAACGCGGTGTGGCGCGGCGAAATGCCCGTCGGTTCCGAACAATTCGCGCTGTGCCTGCTCGGGCCAATGCGAGGCGATCAGGAAGGGATGCGACGCACAGAGCGCGAGGCACCAGCCGGCGGACGGATGTCCCTGCGAGATTTCAAGCATAGCCTTGTAGAACGTCGGGAGATCGAACTCATAGCCGCCAAACATGCGCGGCTGCACGGTCCGATAGAGGCCGGCGTTGAGGAACGCCTGGTGCAGTTCCTGCGAATAACAGCCGCGTTCGTCGTTTTCCGCCTGCTGTTGGCGCAACAGCGGCTTGAGGGCCGCGGCGCGCGCGATCAATTCTTGCGGCGTGAGATCAGGTTCCGGAACCGGCAGAACGGTCCGCACGGGTCGCCGTTTTGCGAGGGGCACTGTCATTTATGTTTCCCGGCGGCGGATTGCACGCCGGCAGCATAGCCGCATCGTTGGAGCCGGCATAGCCGTCACGCCGCCGGCAGGGTGCGCGCGATGGGCCAGAAGCAATTTCCGCTGCGGGGGTCAAAAGCGAACGTAGCGGCTCCAATTTGTGAGCGCGGGAAACCGCTCGTTCATGCTGCGAGCGCAACCGTGATTTTTAGTATGCGCGGGGACCGGATTCAATTTTGACAATTCGTAGTTTATAAACTACATTGCGATATGTTCGAGCTGAGCAGACCAAAACATTTCGCAAATGGCGAACGCAGCTCAAGGATGAGCGCACACGGGGCGTTGATCGCCTCCCGCCTGGATCGGCTCGCCTATGGGCACGCCGGCGATACCGAGCCGGTAGGAAAAGGGATCAGCGAACTACGCATCCACTTCGGCCCCGGCTACCGCATTTATTTTCAGAGGTGGGGCAAGACAGTGATCGTCCTGCTTTGCGGCGGCGACAAGAGTACCCAGGCCAAGGACATCAAGACGGCGAAGCGGCTCGCGGATGAACGGAGTGAATGAAATGGCTGAAAAACTGACGATCTACGATCCCGCCGAAGACCTTACCTCCAACAAGGCGATCGCGACCTTCATGGCCGAAGCCTTCGCAACCGAAGACGCCGGCTATATTGCGCATGCGCTTGGGGTGGTGGCCCGCGCCAAGGGTATGAGCCAGATCGCCAGCGAGACCGGCCTGTCCCGCGAACAACTCTATCGTTCGTTCAGCGCAAACGGCAATCCGACGCTGAAGACAACGATGGCGGTGATGAAAGCGCTCGGAATCGCGTTGACGGCAAAGGCCCATGCTTAGGCGAAAGCGACAGAGTCGACGCCGCGGGCCTGCCCGCTGAGGGTGTGGAGGACTTGGAGGCGTCTGGAATTGCCGATCACGTCCGGACAATGATTATACTGGCCCGATGCTGCGATTGCTGATCCGCTTCCTGCGGCGTTTGCTGGTGTTCGCGCTGGGCGTGCTGACCGTCTGGCTGATCGTCTTTGTCGTCTTCAGGTTTGCCGACCACAGGCTGCCGTGGATTCTGGCCGTGGCCGTCACCTATGCGATGGCGGCCTATGTCATTCTGCCGCGCGTTGTCGTCCTGAGCCTGAAGATCCTCCAGCGCAGACACGTGCCGCGCTATACGCTGACCGGCGACGGCTTGCCCGGCGATCCCGTCAATCTCGTGCTGGCCGGCACGCTGCAGCAGCTGCGCGCGGCGTTCGCGGCCGCCGGATGGTCGGAGGCCGACCGGCTCACGCTGAGAAGCTCCTGGCGCATGGTCCGCGCCTTCGTGCTCGATTCGCCCTATCCGACGGCGCCGTTCAGCACGCTTTATCTGTTCGGGCGGGGACAGGACATCGGCTTTCAGAAGGCGATCGACAACAGTCCGCGCAAGCGCCACCATATTCGCTTCTGGGCTCTGAGCCTGACGCGCGCGGAGGCGACGCTCGGAACGGCGGATTTGTGGCTCAAGAGCCACCGCCCCCCGGACCACGAGCACGTCTACTGGGTCGGCGCCGGCACCCGTGACACCGGTTTCTCGCTGACGCAGCTGACCTTCCAGATCACCCACGCCACCGATTCCGACACCAATGCAGAACGGGACTACATCGTCGGCGATCTGAAAAAGAACAACGTCATCGGCGAGGTCAATTCGTATCAAGCCCGCCAGCATCTGCCCGCCAAGCAGGTCAACCACTACGTCACTGACGGCGCCGTCGTCGCCGCCAGCCTGGTGGTGGATATCTGATGCTTGGTGGCGTCACGCCGTGCCGAGATGCGCGCTCACCCCACCCGACCCAACGGCGCCACGACGGCCATCGAGGCTGAAGGCGCCCGCGCCGAACGCCGCGACCTGAAGCAATCCGCCGATGATGGCGATGTTTTTCAGGAAGTGGATGAGCTGGTTCTGGTCGGCGAAGTTGTGGTGGAACCCGAGCGCGGCGGCGAGCGTGAAGATCGCGAGGACCGCGGCGACCGGCCGCGTCTGCCAGCCCAGAACCAGCAGCGCGCCGCCGCCGACCTCGACCACGACCGCGATCAGGTAGGCAATGAGCGGCGCCGGCAATCCGGCCGATGCGATGTAGCCCTGCGTCATGGCCGGCGCGAAAATCTTGCCGACGCCGCTGAAGAGAAACAGGAGCGCGATGAGCAGGCGGCCGAGGGCCGCGACGTAGGACGCGTTGGTCGTCATTGAACTACCTCTGTGAGTGGCCCGACGCGCTGCAAAAGTTGCGATGCCGGGGCGTGTGATCGGTGCCTCAACTCAGACCTAGGCATTCCGTGCATCGACAAAAAGTCGTAAAGTTCTGGACATAACGTTCGAGGAATTAGAAATGCAAGGGCCGGGCTCTCCCAGTCTCGAGCAGCTCCGGGTGTTTCTCACCGTGGTGGAAACGGGCAGTTTCGCCGCGGCGGGACGGCGGCTGCGGCGGGCGACATCGGCCGTGAGCTATGCGATCGGCAATCTCGAACAGCAACTCGGGGTGGCGCTGTTCGACCGCAACCGCACCAGGAAGCCGACGCTGACGCAAGCCGGGGCGGCCGTCCTCGCCGAAGCCAAGACGATCGCTGCGGGCATCGACAGCCTGAAGGCCAAGGTCAGCGGCTTGACGACCGGCCTCGAAGCCGAGGTGTCGCTCGCCGTCGACGTGATGATGCCGACGTCCCGTCTGGTCGATGCCCTGCAGGCCTTCGAAATCGAGTTTCCGACCGTATCGCTGCGGCTCCACGTCGAGGCGCTCGGCGCCGTCGCTCAACTCGTGGCCTCGCGGATCGCCACTATCGGCATCGGCGGTCCGCTGCAGCTCGATCTGCCGGGGATCGAGCAGACGGTGGTCGGCGGCGTCGAACTTATCCCGGTGGCCGCGCCCGGCCATCCGCTCGCGCGCGGCAAGAACGCGCCCGGAGCGGCGCGCAATCATGTGCAGCTTGTACTGTCCGACCGGTCGGAACTGACGAAGGGCAAGGATTTCGCCGTGATCAGCGTCAAGACGTGGCGGCTGGCGGACCTTGGCGCCAAGCATGCCCTGCTGCTCGCGGGCGTCGGTTGGGGGAGCATGCCGGAACCGATCGTGCGCGACGATGTCGCGGCCGGGCGGCTCAAGCACCTCGATCTGCCAGACTGGCGAAGCGGCTATTACCGGCTGCGGGCGCTCTATCGTGCCGACACGCCGCCCGGACCTGCCGCCGCGTGGATGATACGGCGGTTTGCCGAGCAACCGGACACCGGCGGCGAACCCCCGCAGATCATCCCCTAACCTTGCGTGCGCAGATGCTCGACCAGTTGGCGTGCGTAGAGCGGCAGTTCCGCCAGGCTGCGGATGCAGATCGTCAGCTCGCGCTCGGCCCAGGCATCCGTCAGCGGCACGACCGCGATCGCCATGGTCTTGGCGACGCGGCGCGCCGTCGTCTCCGGCACGATGCCGATGCCGACCCTGCATTCGACCAGCCGGCACACGGCGTCGAAGCTACGTAATTGTACGCGCAAGCGCAGTGGCCGGCCGATGCGCACCGCCTTCGCGGCCAGGAAGCGCTGCAGGGCGCTGGCGCGATCGAGCCCGACGAAGTCGCGGTCGAGCACGTCGGCAAAGCCGATCTTGGCGCGCCTGGCCAGAGGATGATCGAGCGCGACCACCAGGACGAAGCGGTCGCGGCGGAAGGGATAGGTCTCGAGCGTGCCCGCATCGACCGTACCGGCGACGATGCCGAGGTCGGCGACGCCTTCGGCGATCAGGCCGACGATCTCGTCGCTCAGCCGCTCTTCGAGATCGACGCTGACGTTCTGGTGCGCGGCCAGGAACGAACTCAGCGCCTCGGGGAGAAACTCCGTCAGCGCGTTGGTGTTCGACAAGACCCGGATCTGTCCGGCTAGGCCGCCGCCATAGGCGCCGAGGTCCTCGTGCAAGCGCTCCGCTTGGCGCAGAATGGCGCGCGCGTGCTGGATCAGCGTGCGGCCGGCCGGCGTCGGCGTGACGCCTTGGCGGCCGCGCGTCAGCAATGCGACGCCGAGCGCCGCCTCCATGTCGCGGATGCGGGTCGACGCGGCGGCGAGCGCCAGATGCGCGCGTTCGGCGCCGCGGGTGATGCTGCCCGCCTCGACGACATGGCGGAACAGACTGAGATCGGCGAGATCGAACCGCATGGTCCTTCGATTTGGCTTTCGGCTTTGGCCTTCGGATTCTGCGAAGCCGGGCTTTGCGGAATGCCAATTGAACAGCCGCGTTCCAACGCTATTATTTCGTGTTCGGCGAAGCAACTCCGCGACGCGGTTCGCAACGATGCTTTATTGCAACGTTGCGGCATGCGCGGGGATTGGATAGGAACGGTTCCAAGCTTGGCGCCACCGCCGCGCGACGATCGGATGAGTTGAAATGGCAGAAACCAGGGCCCCCGCTGAACGGCCATTGTCGCCGCACCTGCAAATCTACCGGCCGATGCTGACCATGATGATGTCGATCGCGCATCGCATCACCGGCTTCGGTCTCTACTTCGGCACGCTCATCTTGGCCTGGTGGCTGATTGCGGCGGCGTCCGGGCCCAACGCCTACGCGAAATTCGAGTGGTTCGCGGGCTCCTGGATCGGCCGGCTGATCATTTTCGGCTACACCTGGGCGCTGATCCACCACTTGCTCGGCGGCGTGCGGCATCTGATTTGGGACAGCGGCCGCGGATTTGGGCCGCAGGAGCGCGAGTGGCTCGCGGCCGCCAATCTGATCGGCTCGATCGCGCTGACGATCGTTCTCTGGATCGTCGGTTTCCTGGCGATGGGAGGGCCGCGATGAGCCAGGCGCCGCTCAAGCACATCCGCACCCCGCTCGGCCGCGTCCGCGGCTACGGCTCCGCACGGTCCGGCACCGATCATTTCTGGCGCCAGCGCCTCACCGCCGTCGCCAATATCCCGCTCACCATCGCGGCCGTGTTCATCATCATCACGCTGCTCGGCCGCAACCAGGCCGCCGCGGCGCAGGTCCTCGGCTCGCCCGCGGTCGCCATCATCATGCTCTTGTTCATCGTCTCGATCACCACCCACATGCGGCTCGGCATGCAGGTGATCATCGAGGACTATGTGCATGACGAGAGTACCAAGATCATCCTGATCATGGGCAATACGTTCTTCGCGATCGCCGTCGCACTGGCCTCGGCTTACGGCATTCTCAAGCTGTCGTTCGGAGTGTGAGCATGGCATCGAATGGAACGAACGGCGCGGCGGCGCCGGGCATCAACGGCCGCGCTTACCCGATCGAGGACCACGCCTACGATGTCGTCATCATCGGCGCCGGCGGCTCGGGCCTGCGCGCCGTGGTCGGCTGCAGCGAAGCCGGCCTGCGCACTGCCTGCATCACCAAAGTGTTTCCGACGCGCTCCCATACCGTGGCGGCGCAAGGCGGCATCGCCGCCGCGCTCGGCAATATGGGCGAGGACGACTGGCGCTGGCACATGTACGACACCGTCAAGGGTTCCGACTGGCTCGGCGACCAGGACGCGATCGAATATCTGTGCCGCAACGCTCCGGAGGCGGTGTACGAACTGGAGCATTGGGGCCTGCCTTTCTCGCGCCGCGAAGACGGCAAGATCTATCAGCGCCCGTTCGGCGGCATGACCACGCATTTCGGCAAGGGCACCGCGCAAAGGACCTGCGCCGCCGCCGACCGCACCGGCCATGCCATGCTGCACACGATGTACGGCCAGGCGCTGCACCATTCGGCCGAGTTCTTCATCGAATATTTCGCCATCGATTTGATGATGGACGAGGACGGCCGCTGCCGCGGCGTGGTCGCGCTCAATCTCGACGACGGCTCGATCCATCGCTTCAGCGCGCAGATGACCATCCTGGCGACCGGCGGATACGGCCGCGCCTACGCCTCCTGCACCGGCGCCCACACCCAGACCGGCGACGGCAACGCCATGGTGCTGCGTGCCGGCCTGCCGCTGCAGGACATGGAGTTCGTGCAGTTCCACCCGACCGGCGTCTACGGCGCCGGCGTGCTCATCACCGAGGGCGCGCGCGGCGAAGGCGCCTACCTCGTCAATTCCGAGGGCGAGCGCTTCATGGAGCGCTACGCGCCCTCCGCCAAGGACCTCGCCTCGCGCGACGTTGTCTCGCGCGCCATGACCATTGAAATCCGCGAAGGCCGCGGCGTCGGGCCGAAGAAGGATCACATATTCCTTCATCTCGATCATCTCGATCCGAAAATCCTCGCCGAGCGGCTTCCCGGCATCACCGAATCGGCACACATCTTTGCCGGCGTCGACTTGACCCACGAGCCGGTGCCGATCGTGCCGACGGCCCATTACAACATGGGCGGCATCGCCACGAATTATCACGGCGAAGCGCTAATCAAGAAGGACGGCAACCCCGACCACGTGGTGCCCGGCCTGATGGCGCTCGGCGAGGCGGCGTGCGTCTCCGTCCACGGCGCCAACCGGCTCGGCTCGAATTCGCTGATCGATCTCGTCGTCTTCGGCCGCGCGGCGGCGCTGCGCTGCGCCGACATCCTCACCCCTAACGACCGACAGGCCGACCTGCCGAAGGATTCCGCCGAGCGCGCGCTGTCGCGGCTCGACAAATTCCGCCACGCCTCGGGCGGCACGCCGACCGCGCAGCTGCGCGCCAAGATGCAGCACGTGATGCAGAGCAATTGCGCCGTGTTCCGCACCGGCGAGGTGCTGCAGGAAGGTTCCAAGCAGATCCACCAGGTTTTTGACGGCGTCGCCGATGTCGGCGTCAGCGATCGCTCGCTGATTTGGAACTCCGACCTGATCGAGACGCTGGAATTCGCCAACCTGATCGAGCAAGCCGTCGTGACCATGGACTCGGCGGCCAATCGCACCGAAAGCCGCGGCGCCCACGCGCGCGAGGACTTTCCCGACCGCGACGACAAGGACTGGATGAAGCACACCCTGTCCTGGCTTGACGTCAATACCGGCAAGGTCACCATCGACTACCGCCCGGTGCACACCTACACGCTCACCAACGATGTCGCCTATGTCGAGCCGAAGAAGCGGGTGTACTGAGGGCGGCGATGGCAGACGAACCGGAAAATCTGACATTGCGAATGCCGCGAGGGGTGGATGGTAAACTCGACACCCTTATGGACCGCATTCATGATTTCGCCGCGCGGATCGGTTCGATCGAAGATCAACTCGTGGGCATAAAGTCCGAGCTATCTGGTCTGCGCACCGATTTCGTCCGCCTTGAACATCGGATGGACCGCGTTGACGAAAGACCTCTCCGCATTGAACGCCGCCTCGATCTGATCGAAGCATAGGACAAGAATAAATGGTCCAGTTCACGCTGCCGAAAAACTCCAAAATCGTCGAAGGCAAGACCTGGCCGCATCCGGCCAAGGCCAAGACCGAGCGCGAGTACCGCGTCTACCGCTGGAACCCGGACGATGCGGACAACCCGCGCATCGACACCTATTACGTCGACACCGGCGCCTGCGGGCCGATGGTTCTCGACGCGCTGATCTGGATCAAGAACAACGTCGATCCGACGCTGACCTTCCGCCGCTCATGCCGCGAGGGCATTTGCGGCTCCTGCTCGATGAACATCGACGGCACCAACACGCTCGCCTGCACCAAGGCTGCGAGCGAGATCAACGGCGCGGTCAAGATCTATCCGCTGCCGCACTTGCCGGTGGTCAAGGACCTCGTGCCCGACCTGACGAATTTCTACGCGCAGCACGCCTCGATCGAGCCGTGGCTGCACACGGTGTCGCCGACGCCGCAGAAGGAGTGGAAGCAGAGCCACGACGACCGGCAGAAGCTCGACGGACTCTACGAGTGCATCCTGTGCGCCTGCTGCTCGACCTCGTGCCCGAGCTATTGGTGGAACTCCGACCGCTATCTCGGCCCCGCCGCGCTCCTGCAGGCCTACCGCTGGATCGCCGACTCGCGCGACGAGGCGACCGGCGAGCGGCTCGACGATCTGGAAGACCCGTTCCGGCTCTACCGCTGTCACACCATCATGAACTGCGCCAAGGCCTGCCCGAAACACCTCAACCCCGCCAAGGCCATCGCCGACATCAAGCGCCTGATGGTCGAGCGGCAGGTGTGAGTTTCACCTCTCCCCGCCCGTGGGAGAGGGAGCGCGGCGGAACCGCACAGCCGCGCTTCGGGTTACCCGCTTATGGCGGACCAAAGCCATCTCGACCGCGTCTGGGACATCATGGAACGCGTGGGCGTATGCATGCTCACCACGCGTTTCGACAGCGGCCTGCGTGCGCGTCCGCTGGAAGCACGGCCGGATCGCCAAGCCGGCCTCGTCTGGTTCGTGACCGATCGCCGTAGCGGCAAAGAGCACGAGATCGAAGCCGAACACGATGTCGGGCTCGTGTTCGTCGACAAGGGCGCCAGCGCCTATCTCTCGATCACCGCGCGTGCCGCAGTGCTGAAGGACCACGCCGAGGCCGCCGCCATCTGGAAATCCACCGACGACATGTGGTGGCGGGGCCCGCATGACCCGAACGTGTGCGTGCTGCGGGTCAGCCCGCTCACCGCCGAGCTGTGGGACGGTCCTGCCAGCAAGGCCGTCGCCGTGTTCGAATTCGTCAGGGCCCGGCTCACCGGCGCCAAGCCCGATCTCGGCGAGAACCGCAAAGTCACGATCCCGATGTAATCGGCGGCCGGGGGAACGAGCCGCGCCATCGGGTCGTTATCGAATCAGCGGATTTTCACGAGCAGGCCAGAGGAAACACCCCATGACCGACGATGCCACCAACGTCAGGATGGTCGCCGCCGCCATGACCGGCACCCCGCCCGATATGGGCGACAATCGAAAGGTGGCGATGCGATGAACCCGGCAATGAATCCAGAACGCGAACATCCCAAACAGCCGCCCGAAGATCCCGAGCAGGGACCGAACGGCCCGCGCACGCCCTACCCTGTCGACGAGCCGCCCGATCCGCACGGCGCCGGCTCCGATCCAAACTATTTCCCCGGCAAGCCAGCCGACGGCGGCCTGCCGAAGATGTCGGTTTTAGGAAGTTGAACGCCACGCTCGTCACTGTTGCGGTAGAAGCCATTATAGCTTCAACTTCTTCTTCCTTTGCCCCAGCGTCCGTAGCCGCAGCGCGTTGAGCTTGATGAAGCCCGCGGCGTCGCGCTGGTCATAGGCGGCCTTGCCCTCTTCGAACGTGACCAGATCCTAGTCGTAGAGCGAATATTTGCTCTCGCGGCCGACGACGCTGACGCTGCCCTTTGGCATGCCTTTACCAAGCCCGGCCCGATGTTGACGACACCCGTTCCGCGTGCATAATACCACTAGTAGAACTCGACTCAGTGCAGGTTGGCGGTTATCTAAGCGCCACCGTGATGCGGGCCGGCCGTTAAGGTGCCTGTTCGATCGCCGTCTGCGCCGCAAACGCTACAACACGATTCGATCACGGCACTTCCTTCCAAGACTTTACTACGGAGCGACACTTGGAAGCATTACAAGCTGTCTTTAAGGAGCTCTACACGAGCTTCCTTCTCCGAGACTTTGCTGGTAAGATTGTTCCAGGTTGTTTTTTGTTGCTCTCATACGCCTTATTGTTTTCACAACCTCGGGACATCATGAAGGCCGTTACTGGGAAGGTGTCTTTCGTTTCAGTGTTTTTCGTGGCGGGGTTAGCGTGGACCGTCGTTTTGGGCATTCAAAGCCTGGCGGAATTGATTGGTCTCTGGAAATACTACCCGCCAAGTGCTGGTGCTGAAATGGCTATCCAGTCCAACGTTATCGAACGATTTTTACGCATTTCGTGCCCTGCCGAACGTTTGCAATACGAACGGTTCGTCGTGATAAAGGAGGCGACAGGCAACCTTTTCGTCGTCGGACTTCTATCAATCCCGGCGTGGCTGTGGTGGCTTAACACACTTTTTAGTTCGCTCGAGACGCGGAAGGCAATCTGGGGAAATCGGAGCCTAGCTGCGCGAACAATCACTATGGTGTCGCTCGCGGTCCTAATCTTGACGGGTCTATGTATAATGAACCGGGAACACGTCAATAAGCAATACGAACTCCCAATTAGGATTCTGCAAGACATTGACAAAGGCGCGTCACATGATTGCCCTGGCCGAACGTAAGCCCAGGACGCAGAATTATCTGCTTAGGGCTTGAACAGCACCGTCACTATGGTCCATATCCCTAGATCACAACACTGAGCGACTGATGTATTTCATCAACTCGAAGCTTGATGCGCTTTTTAATGGCTTCGATGTGATCGTATTTGACCTGAATGGGCTGCTTGTCGATGACGAAGCGATCCAATTGCGTGCTACGAATACCGCACTCGCGGCATATGGTGTAAAAATCACCGAAAATAATTGGATCGAGCAATGCGTCGGTCATAAGCCAAGTGAATATTTACCGAGTGTATTGCCTGGCGCTTCCAGTAGCGACGTCGCGCAGCTGATCCGCAACAAAGATATCGCCTATGCTACGCTTATAGAGGGTAGAGTGAAGGAAATGGCCCGCCCCGGCGCCATGTCACTGCTAGAATATCTCACGGATTCAAATAAAATTCTAGCTGTAGCCACTTCGACAACAAAAACCGGAACACGCGCAATTCTTGGAGAGAGTGGTCTAAATATATGGCACAACTTCGCTCTCATAGTTACCGGCGATGAGGTTGAAAGGGCAAAGCCCAATCCCGAGATATACCTCAAGGTCCGGTCGATGTTGGGAAATACGCTAACCTATTTAGCGCTTGAAGATTCGGCTAGCGGCGTTGTTTCAGCCAAGGCAGCAGCGATGACTTGCGTCGCAGTTCCGAGTCGTTTCACTGATTCTCAAGATTTCTGTTGTGCCGATATCATCGTGACGAGTTTAGAGCGTGACGCAAGTATCCGCTAATCGAATGTCACGAATTACCGGTTCTGCATAACCGGGTCTTGACTCGCAAGATGACACGGCGACGACTTCATTCCATTGTGCAATACTGTAGCAGCTTTTCCGCGTTTCTGAGATTGGCCGAAAGGTCTCTCTCCCGCCTGCGTGAAAAGGACGTGCAGATCACAGCTTCAGCTTCTTCTTCCTTTGCCCCAACGTCCGCAGCCGCAACGCGTTGAGCTTGATGAAACCCGCCGCGTCGCGCTGGTCGTAGGCGACTTTGCCCTCTTCGAACGTGACCAGATCCTGGTCGTAGAGCGAATATTTGCTCTGACGCCCGACAACGCCGACGCTGCCCTTGTAGAGCTTGAGCCGCACGCGGCCTGAAACGAATTCCTGGCTCTTGTCGATTGCCGCCTGCAGCATTTCGCGCTCGGGCGAGAACCAGAAGCCGTTGTAGATGAGTTCGGCGTATTTCGGCATCAGCTCGTCTTTGAGATGCGCGGCGCCGCGGTCGAGCGTGATCTGTTCGATGCCGCGGTGGGCGGCGAGCAGGATGGTGCCGCCCGGCGTCTCGTACATGCCGCGCGATTTCATGCCGACGAAGCGGTTCTCGACCAGGTCGAGCCGGCCGATGCCGTGGCGGCGACCGAGCGTGTTGAGCCGCGTCAATAGCGCGGCCGGCGACAGCGCCTTGCCGTCGACGGCGACGGCATCGCCGCGCTCGAAATCGACCGTGATGTAGTCCGGCTCGTCGGGCGCCGCGCCGGGATCCTCCGTGCGCGAATAGACGTAGTCCGGCACCTCTTCCGCCGGATTTTCCAGCACCTTGCCCTCGGAGGAAGTGTGCAACAGGTTGGCGTCGGTCGAGAACGGCGCCTCGCCGCGCTTATCCTTGGCGATCGGGATCTGGTTCTTCTCGGCGAATTCGATCAGCGCCTCGCGCGACTTGAAATCCCATTCGCGCCAGGGTGCGATCACCTTCACGTCCGGCTTGAGCGCGTAATAGCCGAGCTCGAAGCGCACCTGGTCGTTGCCCTTGCCGGTCGCGCCGTGGGCGACGGCGTCGGCGCCGACCTTTTCCGCGATCTCGATCTGCTTCTTGGCGATCAGCGGCCGCGCGATCGAGGTGCCGAGCAGATACTGCCCCTCGTAGATCGCATTGGCGCGGAACATCGGGAACACGTAATCGCGCACGAACTCCTCGCGCAAATCCTCGATGAAGATGTTTTCCGGCTTGATGCCGAGCGTCAGCGCCTTCGCGCGCGCCGGCTCCAGTTCCTCGCCCTGGCCGAGATCGGCGGTGAAGGTGACGACCTCGCAGCCATAGGTCGTCTGCAGCCATTTGAGGATGATCGAGGTGTCGAGCCCGCCGGAATAGGCGAGCACGACCTTTTGCACGCGCTTGGCGGCGTCGTTCTGGGACATCGGCAATCCTGAATTCAACAACGTTGCGGAAGCGATTTGTTCGTACCCTTAAGCAGGCCGCGCAGATCTTTACAATCGCGTGTCTTTACAACCGCGTGCTCGCGCGCCCGCCGAGGCGCTGCGCCAGCGCGCCGACCGCCGCGCGCAGCGTCTCGCTCGGCCACGCCAGCGCGCGCTCGACGCCGGCGTCGGTGAGCCGCGTGGCGCGCCAGCGGTAGATCAGGCCGTGGAACAGCCAGATCAGCGTGAACATGAACACGCCGGCGAACACCACGTCGGTGAAAAAGTGCCCAGCGCCAGCCATGCGCAACAGCCCGACCCCGGCGCCGAAGGCGATCGCCGCGCCGTAGGCGAGCGGTCGCCATTGCGGCGGCATCAGCGCGGCCGGCGCCAGCGTCCAGAACGCACCGGAGGGCTCGCCGGCGATGAACGAGCAATTGTTCGGACAGTCGCCGCGCGGGTCCCACCAGGCGGTGAAGTGGTCCGCGCCGCCCAGCGCCGTGATGTAGAACGGCCGCGACCGCGCCCAGTGATCCTTGAGGATGGTATTGGCGAGAATGCCGGGCCCGAGCGCGAGCGTCGTGAGCAGAAACAACGCCGCGCGGCCCGGGATCAACATGCGTCGGCGCGGCAGCAGCAATTTGCCGACAACGGCAATGACGGCCGGCGCGGCGATCAGGGCGATCAGGTAGCTCGCGCCGTCGCGGGCCCACGTAGGCCAGTCCGTTCCTTCGACCCACCACAGGTGCAGGCGCGGATCGTAGAACAGCGCCGCCAGTTCGATATCGAGTTGCGGATAGATACCGAACACGATGCCGACCAGCGCTCCGGCCGCCAGCACAATGACCAACCCAGTGGCATTCATACGCGCCGTCCGCGCTGCCGCAGCGCCGTCCCGGCGCGAAGTTTTCCGTGCCTCAAGTCCGACTTCCCTGCTTCCACACACCCGCGTTGCGCCCGGCGAACAGCCAATAAACCAGTCCGCCGGCAATCCCGGCCGCCGCCAGCACCTCGCGCTGGTGCGCGAGGTCGCTGCCGGCTTCGCCGAGGTAGCCGGCAAAATCGGCGCCGTACGACAATGCGAGCGCGATCACACCGCCCAGGGCGGCATAGACCAGGCTCGAACGCCAGGCAAACGCTTCCGTCAGCGCCACAATGAGGAGCGTCGGCAGCATCGCCGATCCGGCGATCATCGCGGTCGCCACCGCGACCACCGACCACAGCACGAAGGTTTGCGGCTCAGCCGAGGTGAGATCGTGCCATTGCGGCATCAGCGTGCCCAGGGTGAGCACGATCGAGGCGGCGAGGCACGCCAGCGCATAGGCGAAGATCACCGCCAGGACACGGATGATGACGGTCATCGCGCGGCGTCAATCCGACAGCGCCATCGCGCGCAAAGCGAGGCGCTCGCGGGCGGAGAGCTTTTCGGTCGCGCTCTTGAGCTGGCCGCAGGCGGCGAGGATGTCGCGGCCGCGCGGCGTGCGCACCGGCGAGGCGTAGCCCGCGTCGAAGATCACCGCGGAGAATTTCTCGATCTGCTCCCAGTCGGAGCATTCGTATTTGCTCCCCGGCCAGGGATTGAACGGGATGAGATTGATCTTGGCGGGAATGCCTTTGACGAGGCGCAGCAGCGCCCGCGCGTCGGCGAGCGAATCGTTGACGCCCTTGAGCATGACGTACTCGAAGGTGATGCGCCGCGCATTGGAGAGCCCCGGATAATCGCGGCAGGCCTGCATCAATTCGCGCAGCGGATATTTGCGGTTGAGCGGCACCAATTCGTTGCGCAGCTCGTCGGTGACGGCGTGGAGCGAAACCGCCAGCATGACGCCGATCTCGTTCCCGGCGCGCGCGATGTTGGGCACGACCCCCGAGGTCGACAAGGTGATCCGCCGCTTCGACAGACTCAGGCCGTCGCCGTCGGCCACCACATTGAGGCCGTCGCGCACCGCGTCGAAATTGTAGAGCGGCTCGCCCATTCCCATCATGACGACGTTGGAAACAAGGCGCCGCCTTTCGCCTCCCCCTGCAAGGGGGAGGTCGGACGGCGAAGCCGGCCGGGTGGGGGTCATTGGCCGATGTTCGTTTGGCGCGGTCCAGTCGCCGAGCCGGTCGCGCGCGAGCACGACCTGGGCGACGATCTCGCCCGCCGTGAGATTGCGCACCAAACGCTGCGTCCCGGTGTGGCAGAACGAGCAGTTAAGCGTACAGCCGACCTGACTGGAAATGCACAACGTGCCGCGATCGGTCTCGGGAATATAGACGCACTCGACGTCGTGGGGCAGCCCGTCGAATTCGCCCGGCAGCCGGATCAGCCATTTGCGGGTGCCGTCGATCGAGATTTGCTCGGTGACGATTTCCGGCCGCGCCACGGTGAAACGCTCCGCCAACGCCGCGCGCAAATCCTTCGGCAGCGTCGTCATCTCCTCGAAACTCTGCGCGCCGCGGACATAGAGCCATTGCCAGATTTGCTGGACCCGCATGCGCTGCTGACGCTCCGGCACGCCGGCGCCGCCGAGGGTCTCCGCGAGCCCCGCGCGCGACAACCCGACCAGCGACGGCTGCGACGGCGCGACGTAGGGCGCCAGCGGCTGCTTTTCGACGAAGCCGCCCGAGACGGGACTTTCCGGCAGGTTCACGGCGAAGGAGGTCATAAAATCATCCGAACGGGGAGAGCGCGCCTGCGCCTCACGCATAAATAGGGCCCTCGCCGGCAAAGCGCGAGGCGGCGGCCCAGAGCCCTTGGTCCTGGTCCCTTGCCCGGCGCCCTATTTACATTCCTGGCCGGTGCGGTCGAGGGCCTGGGCGAGGCCCCGCAGCGAGAACGTGTCGGTCGATCGCGTGCCCTTGGCGGAAACGCCTTTGATCACCGCGTTCTGGCCAGCCCGCATGGCGTCGATCATGTGACCCTCTTCGGCGGCATTCTTGATCCAGGCTCCATCCTGCTGGGTGTAGAGCGCGAACGAGGTCGTGCCGACCTCCGCCGTGGCGTCGGCGTTCGGCTTGAACGGATAGCCGATGATGATCGAAACTTCGTTGGACACCTTGTCCGCCGGCCGCGACGAGATGAACATGTAGGACGGATTGCGCGGGCGATTGGCCGGCGTCGTTTCCGAGGATGCCGGCTTGGCGAGCGCGAAGCAGACCTTCTTGCCGCCCGGCGTGGCCGTGTAGGCGCCCCAGTCGCCATATTGGCCAAGCAGCGACGGCTGCGCGCCGCCGGCGGCGGCGACGGCCGCGCTCGGTACCGCGGCATGGTGAGGCTTCGGCGGCGTTTTGGGCTTTGCCGATCCCGGCGTCGCGGCTCCCGGCGGCGCCAGCGGCGTGGTGGGAGCGGGCGCGGTGGGTTCCTGCGCAAGGGATTCCGAGACCAGCGCCGGAACCATCAAAGCCGTCAAAGCCGCTGTCATGAACAGCGAGACAAGCGGCGCCGTGTGCGGCGTGCGTCGATCAATGTGCATCGGAACCTCGCTCACATCGGCCCCCGAAAAAAATCATGCCTGTGGCGTTGAAACCAAGCCCTTCAAGTTTAACCGATTTCCGGCCGCGAGGGAACGAAATCGGCAAGGCGACGGCCGCCGCGGGCCGTGGCCGCCGGCGGTCCCTGGCGGCCCGCCCGGCAAAACGTGACGACCAGCACATCCAGATACCGGCAAATCCCCAATACTGACGTGCGTGACAGCCGCTACCGCTCGCCGGGCCCCGCAGGCGAGATCGTGGTGGCACCGCGTCACCGTGAAGGAGAGCCGTGCCGTGAACGTCATGTCCCGGATGGAAACCGGCGACCCCTCCTACCGGCGCAAATACCCGGCGCCGCGGGTGGTGGACTATGACGCACTCTTGACCGCGGTCGGAGCGCGCAGTGACGGCGACGCTTTCACGCGTCTGTTCGATCACTTCGGGCCGCGCGTCCAATCGCAACTGCTTCGGCTCGGCGTTGCCCCGGTTACGGCCGAGGATGTCACGCAGGACGTGATGGAAACGATCTGGCGCAAGGCGCATCTCTACGATCCCGGCAAGGCCGCGGCCGCGACCTGGATCTTTCAGGTCGCCCGCAACCGCCAGGTCGACGTGCGGCGGCGGTGCCGCGAGTTCGCCGTCGACGCCGAGGATTTTTCCGCCATTCCCGACACCTGCGAGGCGAGCGACGACCGCATCGACGCCGCCCAGCGCCGGCAACGCGTGCGCGCCGCCCTCGACGCCTTGCCGCAAGACCAAATGACGCTGGTGACGCTTGCCTTCTTCGAAGACCTGTCACACAGCACCATCGCGCAAATGCTGAACTTGCCGCTCGGCACGGTGAAGTCGCGGCTGCGGCTCGCGTTTGCGCGGCTGCGCCGTCTCCTCATCGCCGCCGGCGTATCGGAGGCGTGATTTTTTAGCGCGCTGCTTTCAGCCGACGAGCCCTGGAATTCATAATCCCGGCGCGCGGGAGAAGCGGCGACCCACTTCCAAACCCCGCTGGTTTCGTGGTTATGGAGTCCCGGCCCGCGCGTTTGGCGCGCCCTCGAATGACGGGACCACCATGAAAGCCATTCTCTGCACCCATTTCGGTCCGCCCGGCGAGCTCGAACTCGCGGACATCCCGCCGCCGACGGCGGGAGCCGGCGAAGCGACGGTGCGGGTCGCGGCCGCCGCGCTCAATTTCTTCGATACGCTGATCATCGCCGGCAAGTACCAGTACAAACCGCCGTTTCCGTTCTCGCCGGCGGCGGAATTCGCCGGCGTGGTGGAAAGCGTCGGCGCCGGCGTGACCGGTTTCGCGCCCGGCGACCGCGTGATGGGCTATTTGGGCTGGGGCGCCGCCCGCGAGCGTGTCGCCGCGCCGACCGAGCGGCTGGCGAAGCTGCCGGACAATCTCGACTTCGACCGCGCCGCCGGCCTGAGCGTAACCTACAGCACCACGCTTTACGCGCTCCGCCACCGCGCGGCGCTCAAGCCAGGCGAGACGCTCGTCGTTCTCGGCGCTTCGGGCGGCACCGGGCTCGCCGCGATCGAGATCGGCAAAGTCATAGGTGCGCGCGTCATCGCCTGCGCGTCCTCCGACGAAAAGCTCGCGTTCGCGCGCCAGCACGGCGCCGACGAGACCGTGAACTACGCCACAGAGGATCTGCGCGACGCCCTCAAGCGGCTCGGCGGCGCGCGCGGCGTCGACGTCGTGTATGATCCGGTCGGCGGCCCCTACGCGGAGCCGGCGCTCCGCGCGCTGGGCTGGGAAGGCCGTTATCTGGTCATCGGTTTCGCCGCCGGCGAGATTCCGAAACTCCCGCTCAATCTCGTGCTCTTGAAAAGCTGCGACATCCGCGGCGTTTTATGGGGCGCCTGGACCATGCGCGAGCCGCGAGCGCAGCAGGCGCTGATGACCGACATCGTGCGTTGGTGCGCCGAAGGCAAGCTCAGCGCCCATGTCCACGCCGCCTACCCGCTCGCCGAGATGACCACCGCCCTCGCCGCGATCGCCGACCGCAAAGTGATGGGAAAGATCGTGCTGCGGCCGTAACGTCGGAGCGACCTTCGCGTCACAAGGAGCGACCGAAGAAATTCATCTTCGCCGATTTCAATGCCTGCGCGCCTCGCCGCCGAGCTTTTGTCGCAAGGAACGCCTCCCGCCATGAAGATGAGCGGGGTGCCGGCCGCTCTCGCAAAGGGGCGACGGAATTCTTATCTACCAGCCGGCGGGGCAACGCGCGAGATTTCCGAGAGTTTGCCGTCATCGCCGCCACCGCAGCGACCGTCATAGAGACTGCCGGAGCAATCGCCATGTCCTGGTCCCTGACTATCGGTTCGGTCGCCGGCACGGCGATCCGCATCCACATCACCTTCCTGCTGCTCTTGGCGTGGATTTTCGGCATCGCGTATATCTCCGGCGGGCCGCAAGCGGCATGGAGCAACCTCGTCTTCGTCGTGCTGTTGTTCGTCTGCGTGCTGCTGCACGAATTCGGCCACATCTTCACCGCGCGCGCCTTCGGGGTGAAAACACCCGAGGTGATCTTGCTGCCGATCGGCGGCGTGTCGCGGCTCGAGCGCATTCCCGAGCAGCCCGGCGAGGAATTTCTCATCGCCATCGCAGGACCGGCGGTCAATATCGTCATCGCGCTCGTGCTGGTGCTCGCCGGAGCGAACCTCTCCGCCGATCGCCTTGCGGCGTTGGGGAGCGCCGATGTCAGCATGCTCGACCGGCTGGCGGCGGTGAACTTGTTCCTCGCCGTGTTCAATCTGATTCCGGCTTTTCCGATGGACGGCGGCCGCGTGCTGCGCGCGCTGCTCGCCTCGCGGATGGGCTATGTGCGCGCGACCGAGGCCGCGGCCGCGGTCGGCCAATGGGTCGCGTTCGCGCTCGGTTTCGCCGGCCTGTTCGGCAACCCGCTTCTGATCTTCATCGCCATCTTCGTCTATCTCGCCGCGACCTCCGAGGCGCATCTCGTCGCCATCCGCGCCATGTCGCAGGGCGTGCCGGTGACTGCGGCCATGCTGACGCAATTCGAGACGCTGACGCCGGACGAGCATGTCGATACCGCGGTCGAGACGCTGTTGCGCACCAGCCAGGGCGAGTTTCCGATCGTCGACGGCATGGGTCGCCCGCTCGGCGTGTTGGTGCGCAACGACCTGATCCGCTTTCTCAAGCAGCTCGGCCCCGCCACTCGTGTCGACCAGGTCATGAGCGGCGGCATGCCGACCGTAAGCAACCGCAGCTGTCTCGATGAAGCCTTCAAGCTGTTGCAGGAGAAATCCGTGCCGGCCGTCGGCGTGGTCGACGCGTCGGACCGACTGATCGGCCTGGTAACCTCGGAAACGGTCGGCAAAATGCTCATGCTGCACGAGGCGATGCCGACCGGCGCCAAGATCGGGCCGTGGCAATCGTCCGGACGCGGCGCCGCTTGACGGAACGTTGCCGTCGTACCGACATTAACCAAGTCAAATATTTGCGCGGCCAAGACGCCGCCGTGCGGTGAAGCCAAAATCCCGGAGCCATGTTAGGATTAATGAATGTCTGCGGCACTGCCACATCGCCCGGCGTTGGCCATGAGGCTTTGGCTTGCTCAGCGTCTGGGCCGCGGCGGCGGCGCGCCGCCGGGACGCACATTGAGCAAGAGCATCGTGTCGTTTGACCGTATCGTACGCAGCCGGGTGCGGATGTTTCTGCGCCATACTTGGCTTGTGACCATACTGGGAACCATCGTCCTCGCCGGCGGCGTGTGGGCCGCGTTCTATTTCACCACCAAGCCGACCGTCTTGAGGGTCGCGGCCGGACCGACCGACGGCGTCGACGCACGGTTGGTCCAATTCCTCGCCCACAAATTCACCGACAGCCACGACAAGATCGTCCTGCGCCTCGTCACCACCGCCGGACCCGCGCAAAGCGCGACGGCGATCGCCGACGGGCAAGCCGATCTCGCCATATTGCCCAGCGTCGTCGGCAGCGCGCTCGATTGGCCGGTGGTGGCCATCGTCCGCCAGAACGTGCTGGCGCTGATCGTTCCGGCCGCGCCTCCTGCGGCGGCACCGGCGCCGGCGGCTGCACCCGCCGTCGCGAAGCAAGAACCTGCAGCCGCCGACAAGAAAGAAAAAAGCGGCAAGAACGCCAAGGCCGACAAAAGCGACAAGAACGCAAAAAGCGACAAGACCGCGAAGAACGACAAGACCGCGAAAAGCGACGCGAGCGCCAAAAACGACAGCGCCAAGAACGACAAAGGCGCGAAGAGCGCAAAGACCGCCAAAGCCGACGACGCCGAGGACAGCGATGATGCCGCCGAGGCCCCGACCGCCGCCGCGCCCAACGCGCTCGACAAAATCCCGCAACTCGCCGGCCGCCGTGTCGGCATCGTGAGCGGGACCGAGGCGAACGCGAACCTGCTCGACCTCATCTTGCGGCACTACGGCGTGCCGCTCGACAAGGTTGCGATCACGCCGATCGATCCGAGCGCGCTCGCCGCCGCCGTCCGCGACCATCAGATCGATGTGATTTTCGTCGCCGGCCCAGCGACCGGCCACGCCATCACCAACGCGGTCGCCGCCGCCACCACCAGCGGCCAAGCGCCGACTTTCATTCCGATCGGCCAGGCTGAAGGCATCGCCAAGCGCGATCCCGCTTTCGATGCCGTCGATATCGACGCCGGCACGTTCGGCGGCAATCCGCCGACGCCGGACGACAGCCTCAAGAGCCTGGGCTTCCCCGAATATCTGGTCGCCAACAAGTCGCTGGATCACGACGATGTCGGCGCGCTGGCGCGGCTGATCTACACGTCGCGGCTGGCGCTGGCCGCCGCGCAGCCGGGGGAAGTCAAGATCGAAGCGCCCAAGACCGACAAGGACGCCGCGGTCATCGTCCACCAGGGCGCCCGCGAATATCTGGGCGACGACCAAAAGTCGTTCTTCGACAAATACGGCGACGATATCTTCTACGGCCTGTTGATCTTTCCGATATTCGGATCGGCCATTGCCGCGGTGGCCGGTTATTTCCACCACAGCAGCCGCACCCGCCGGCTGCGGCTGTTGCAGCGGCTGATCGATCTGGTGCGCAAAGCCCATGCGGCGCCGACCTTGGCCGCGCTCGATGAGATTCAAGTCGACGTCGACAATCTGGTGGTCGCCATCATCCATCAAGGCGAGCACGAGGAATACGACCAGACCGTGCAGATGTCGTTCTCGCTCGCGCTCGACCAGCTGCGCTTCGCCATCGCTGCCCGGCGCGCGATGCTGCTCGATCACGCCGGCATCGGCACCGATACCGACGCCGATACGACCGGCTCCGGCTCGAAGGCGGCGGCGGCCTAAGCCGCGGTGTTCGCCGGCTCGGTCCGCTCGGCGCGATTGGCGTAACTTTCCAGCTCCGCCTGCTGTAATGCTTCCGCGTTCCGCCGCGCCTGCGCCGAATAGAACGACGCGTTGTGTTCGCCGCGCAACGCTTCGCGCGAGAACTGGATCAGATGATAGCCGACGACGCCGATGGCGAGCGCCTGATCGATCTGGCCGCGGCGCAGCGCGTGCAGCGCCGCGCGCCAGAACGGCCGGCGGAAATCGGAGCGAATCCCGATGCGCCAGACGATATTGAACATCAGCACCAGCATGGTGCTGATGTTGTTCCAGGTGAGCTTGCCGCGCACCGCGCCGACGACGCGATTGGCATAGGTGGCGTCGACTTGATGGATGAAGCGCGCGAACAATCGCTCCGGGTCGTAGGCGTGGGCGACGCAGCGCCGCCACGTCTCGACCACCTCGTCGTGGGGGCGCAGGAAGCGCACATTGCTTTCGAGCCCGGTGTCGTCGGCGATCAGGCGGCCGTCGCGATGCAGGCGGTCCCACAGCGGCGTCTTCGGCAGCGCCTGCAACAGATTGATGGTGAGGATCGGCACGTGCGAGGCGTCGATGAAGGCCTTGAGCCGCGCCTCGGTGTCGTTAGAGTCGGTGTCGAGACCGAGAATGATGCCCGAGGTGACTTCGAGCCCGTAGCTGTTGAGGGTATTGATCGCCTCCAGGATCGGCAGCGTGGCGTTCTGGTCCTTGCGCATATGCTTGAGCGCGTCGACCTCCGGCGTCTCGATGCCGACGAACACGGTGTGAAATTCCGCTTCACGCATCAGCGCGAGGATTTCGCTCTGCTTGGCGAGGTTGAGGGTGGCCTCGCAGGCGAACCGCAGCGGGAAGCCGCGCTCTCGCTGCCAGGCGATCAGATGCGGCAGCATCTCCCGCGCGGCCTTGCGGTTGCCGATGAAATTGTCGTCGACGAAATAGACGACGGTCGGATGGTAGGGCTGTGCCATCATGGCGTCGAGCTCGGCGGCGATCTGCTCAGGCGTCTTCAGCCGCGGCTGGCGGCCGTAGAGCGCCGGGATATCGCAAAACTCGCACCGGTAGGGGCAGCCGCTCGAGAATTGCAGCGAGCCGAGCAGGTAGCGGCCGAGATCGACGAGGTGATAGGCCGGCACCGGGAAATCCGAGAGCGGCAGCCGCTCCACGGTTTCGAACCGCTCCTGAGCGGGCGGCGCCGTACAGTCGTCATCGAGCCGGGCTATGAGCCGGTCGGTGGCGTCGCCGATCTCGCCGACATGGAGGTAATCGAAATCCGGATACACTTCGGGCGTGCTCGACACCGACGGACCGCCGAGCGCGGTGACCTTGCCGGCGGCCCTGGCGCGGCGGGCGATGTCGTGAATTTGCGGCGCCTGCACGTGCATGCCGCTGACCACGACGACGTCGGCCCAGGCGAAGTCGGCGGCGCTCGCCGGCGCGATATTCTCGTCGATGAAGCGGACCGGCCATTTTTCCGGCATGTAGGCCGCGATCAGCAAGAGACCCTGCGGCGGCATGAATGCGCGCACCCGCCCGAACAGGCGGTAAGCATGCGAGAACGTGCCAAAAGAGGGCGTGTAGGCCGGGAACACGCACAGGATGCGACGGGTGCTGTGGGGGGACAGCGGGGAGCGCATAAAACCTCGCAATCTGCCTCCGCCACCATTCTCCTCGCGCCGGAGAAGGCGACGGCGGCGGTTAGCTTAACCACCCTCCCTCTGTTTCTGCCAGCCCCGATTTGTCCGCGTTGCGAAACGCGGCCGGCTGACTATATTCCGGCTCGACGAGCGGGCCCCTTGGGGGCCCGTTACATTTAACACGGCTCGCATGAACCTGCGCAACATCGCCATCATCGCCCACGTCGACCACGGCAAGACCACGCTGGTCGACCGCTTGCTGCAGCAATCCGGCTCGTTCCGCGAGAATCAGCGCGTCGCCGAGCGCGCCATGGATTCCAACGACCTCGAGCGGGAGCGTGGCATCACCATCCTCGCCAAGGCGACCTCGCTGGTCTGGAAGGACACGCGCATCAACATCGTCGACACGCCCGGCCACGCCGATTTCGGCGGCGAGGTCGAGCGCATTCTACACATGGTCGATGGCGCGCTGGTCCTGGTCGACGCCGCCGAGGGTCCGTTGCCGCAGACGAAATTCGTCGTCTCCAAGGCATTGAAGATGGGGCTGGAACCGATCGTCGTCATCAACAAGGTCGATCGCTCCGACGCCCGCCCTACCGAAGTCGCCAACGAGGTTTTCGACCTGTTCGCCGCGCTCGATGCGACCGAAAAACAACTCGATTTCCCCATCCTCTACGGCTCCGCCAAGCAGGGCTGGATGGCGACCGATCCCGCCGGTCCGAAGGACCAGGGCATGGCGCCGCTGTTCGACCTCGTCGTCCGCCATGTTGCGCCGCCGGTGGTCGAGCAGGGCCCGTTCCGCATGCTGGGGACGATCCTCGAGGCCAATCCCTATCTTGGCCGCATCGTCACCGGACGGGTTTTTTCAGGCAGCGTGAAGCCCAACCAGGCCGTCAAGGTTCTCGACTCCGATGGCAACCTGGTCGAGGAGGGGCGCGTGACGAAGGTCCTCGCCTTCCGCGGCTTGGAGCGTGCGCCGATCGAGGAGGGGGTCGCCGGCGACATCGTCTCCGTAGCGGGCCTGCCGGAGGCATTCGTCTCGCATACGCTGTGCGCGCCCGAGGTCACCGAGCCGCTGCCGGCGCAGCCGATCGATCCCCCCACGCTGACCATGACGTTCCGCATCAACGATTCGCCGCTCGCCGGAACCGAGGGCGACAAGGTGCAGAGCCGAGTGATTCGCGAGCGACTGCTGCGCGAGGCGGAAGGCAACGTGGCGCTGCGCATCTCCGAGTCTTCGGAGAAGGATTCGATGGAGGTCGCCGGCCGCGGCGAATTGCAGCTCGGCATCCTGATCGAGACCATGCGGCGCGAGGGTTTCGAGCTTTCGGTCTCGCGGCCGAAGGTGCTGTTTCAGCACGGCCCGTCGGGCGAACTGCTCGAACCGATCGAGGAAGTCGTCATCGACGTCGACGAACAGCATTCCGGCGTGGTCGTGCAAAAGCTCGCCGAACGCAAGGGCGAGATGGTGGAGATGCGGCCGTCGGGCGGCGGGCGCGTGCGGCTGATCTTTTACGCGCCGACCCGCGGGCTCATCGGTTATCAGGGCGAATTGCTCACCGACACGCGCGGCACTGCGGTGATGAACCGGCTGTTCCACGCCTATGGCCCGCACCGCGGAGAAATCAGCGGGCGCCGCAACGGCGTGCTGATCTCGACCGATCAAGGCGAGGCCGTCGCCTACGCGATGTGGAATCTGGAAGACCGCGGGCCGTCGATGATCGAGCCGGGCTGGAAGGTCTATCGCGGCATGATCGTCGGCGAGCACACTCGCGGCAACGATCTCGAGGTCAACGTGCTCAAGGGCAAGAAGCTGACCAATATCCGCACCCACTCCAAGGACGAAGCGATCCGCCTGACGCCGCCGATCCGCATGACGCTGGAAAAGGCGCTCGCTTATATCCAGGACGACGAGCTGGTCGAGGTGACGCCGAAATCGATCAGGCTGCGCAAGAAGCTGCTCGACCCCAACGACCGCAAAAGGGACGAGCGGCGCAAGGAAGCCGAGCGCGTCTAGCGCTCCCTCCGCGCGTCAAGCCTTTCGGGTCTCTCCAGTCTTCGAGTCTTTCCAGTCTACCCGTCATGTCGGGTCGGCAATAGCCGGCGCGCCGGCCGCTTTGGCGCCCCGGTGAAGGACGGCGCGGGCGCGCGACTAAAATAGCAGGCTACCGTGTCGCTGGTGCAACAGCCGGGCCAGATTACGGACAGGCCTTGAATTTTTCCGCTCGCGACGATGGCGCGACGGCCGCGATTCCGTTAATAATCCACATCGTTAACCGATCGTGAATCTCCGCACTTGAAGCCTTCGGGATCGCTTGCTTTGATCGCGTCATGAGCACAGTCCTCATCGAGATTCGTCGCGCCAAGGCCGCCGATGCCGGCATGGTCGCACAAGCGCATGACGAGGCGTGGCGAGCGGCCTATCAGGGCATTATCCCTGGCACCGAGCTCGAGCGCCTGATCAACCGCCGCGGTCCGGCCTGGTGGGACAGCGCCATCCGCAAAGGCAGCCGCGTCGCGCTTTTGCAGTTCGGCGACAAGGTCGCCGGTTATGCCAATTACGGACGCAACCGGGCGCGCAGCCTGTACTACGACGGCGAGATCTACGAGCTTTACCTGCGGCCGGAATTCCAGGGATTGGGCTTCGGCCGCCGCCTGTTCACCGCGGCACGGCGCGATCTGGCGCAGAGCGGCCTCAAATCGCTGATCGTTTGGGCGCTGTCGGAAAACGAGACCGCCGTTGAGTTTTATCGCGCCCTCGGCGGCAAGGCGGTGGCCCGCTCCTCGGAGAAATTCGGCGCCCGCGTGCTCGACAAGGTCGCCTTCGGCTGGAACAGCTGACCGGTCAACGCTCAGCCGAATAAGCCACTTAACGCAGCGATCAATGCCGTCGGCTCGCCGAGAACGCGAACGCGCTTCACGCGCGATGTCGTGCCGGCCACGAGTTCGACCCGGCGCGGCGCGGTGCGCAAGGCCTTGGCGATCAGCCGGCACAGCGCCGTGTTGGCTTCGCCTTCGGTCGGCGCGGCGCGCACCCGCGCTTTGACCACGGCGCGGCCGTCGGCGAGCTCTTCGACCCCGTCGATGCCATCACGGCCGCCGCGCGGCGTCAGACGCACGTCGATGACGACGCCGTCGGCGACCGCCGTCCAGGGCGGCCGGGTCACGGCGGTCAGTAGACGTTCGGCAGGATGTAGAGCGCGATCACGTAGCGGATGAAGATGATGATCAGGAACAGGATGACCGGCGAAATGTCGATGCCGCCCAGATTGGGCAGCATGTTGCGGATCGGCCGCAGCACCGGCTCGGTGATGCGATAAAGGAATTCGCCGATCATGCCGACGACCTGGTTGCGCGTATTCACGACGTGGAACGCCACCAGCCAGGAAAAGATCGCCGCGGCAATCACGATCCAGATGTACAATTCGAGGGCAAGATCGATGACGAGAAAAAGGGCGCGCATGGCTCACAATCGCGTGGAGGGTGACGCAAACTAGCGACTTGCGGCGGCGCGAACAAGGCGCCAGCCCGGCTTTTCGCCAAACGAACCGACGCCGTCTCTGGGAGGTCACTTGGGGGCTCACTTGGGGGCTCACTTGGGCCGTCCTTGAAGCGGGCCTCGGCGCTGTCCTTGACACTAAGGGTGCCCGGCCCTAAATGGCCCGCGCCCGCCAAAATCGGCATTCCATCGGGTTGCATTCTCTTGGGCCGCAAACCTTTGGGCCGAATGGGCCCGCGGCGGGGCCGTAGCTCAGTTGGGAGAGCGCCGCAATCGCACTGCGGAGGTCAGGGGTTCAACTCCCCTCGGCTCCACCAGCCTTCGCTCGCAGCGCGGGCTTCGGCTCGGTCAGGCTCGCACACTGTAAGGCATCGCGGCACCGCGGGAGGGCTTGCCTCACGCCGAAGTTGCGCAACGGGACAGGCGGGCGCACCATAATCGCGACCCAATGCGCTGATTCATTGCGCTATTGCCTGCCGTGCCGCGCGAGGACCTTGCCATGCGATTGCCGACCGCTCGATTGACCTTCGTCCTGCCGTGGATTTTGGCGCTGGCGTTTGGAGTTGGGCTTTCTTGCAACGGAGCAACGGCCGCGACCGCCCCGTGTGGCGGCGACTTCAATGCGTGGCTCGATGGCTTCAAGAAGGAGGCCGCCGCGCAAGGCGTCTCCCAGCGCACGATCGACACCGCGCTCGCCGGTATCACCTACGACCCGACCATCATCGCCCGCGACCACGCCCAGGGCGTCTTTCACCAGAGTTTCGAGCAATTTTCCGGCCGCATGGTGCCGCCGCGGATGTCGCGCGCCAGCAAGCTGTTGCAGCAGTACGGCGCCGTGTTCGCCAGCATCGAAAAGCAATACGGCGTGCCGGGACCGGTCATCGTCGCGATCTGGGGACTGGAAACGGATTTCGGCGCCAATTCGGGAAAATTCCCGACCATCCGCGCGCTGGCGACGCTGGCTTACGATTGCCGCCGCCCGGACAAATTCCGTGGCGAGCTTTTGGCGGCGCTCAAGATCGTCGAGCGCGGCGACATGAGCCCGGCCGACATGCGCGGCGCCTGGGCGGGCGAAATCGGCCAGACCCAGTTCCTGCCGTCGTCCTATCTGAAATACGCCGTCGACTACGATGGCAACGGCCGCCGCGACCTCATCCGCAGCGTGCCCGACGTGCTCGCGTCGACCGCGAATTATCTCAAGGGCTACGGCTGGCAGCGCGGTCAGCCTTGGGGCGAAGGCACCGCCAATTTCCAGGTGCTGCTGCAGTGGAACGCCTCGCAGGTCTACACCAGGACCGTCGCCTACTTCGCCCAGCAGCTCGCCGCCGGCCAATAGCGCTGGTGGCGCAGCTCCAGTCCCGCCCTATGGGCGAAACATCTTCGCATTCGTTCTTCGCGGATCAGCTGGCGCAGCGGAAATGCTGTTCAAGCCTTGCCGCTTCGGCGTCGAACACATCGAAGCCCCAGGGGCGCGTCGCGCGGTAGACAGCGGTATGACGGAGGAGCGCTGCCGTGAGATCGAAAGCTTGCCGGGTCAACCCCATCGCCCGCAGCGGCTCGCGCCGATAGATGTTCGCCGACATCGCTTGGAATGCCGCCCTTCCGCGCAACCGCTGGATCGAGCCTTCGCCCCCGCGGGGCGCAGATGCCAGGACATAGACCGCCCGTAAGGGCCGCGGATGTACGGCGGTTTGCGCAGTCGGCGGCAAATAGAATTTCCCGGCATCGGCCGTCACCTCTTCCAGCGAGCCCGCATCGCGGCCGAACGCGCAAAGAGTGTCATGCCACAGTTTGATGCGCGGCAGGCCAGGCCACACCAGGGGTTGCATCCCATCGTCGAAGCTCACGACGCAAATGTCGTCGGCCAGTACGTCGTAACCTGCACGCTGGAAATGCGCTGCCAGCGTGGACTTGCCGGCGCCGGAATCGCCCACGAACGCAACGACATGGCGATCTACGGCGATGGCATTAGCGTGCAACGGAAGAAACCGACGCTGGTGCAGAAGCGTGCCCAGTACCGATCCCAACAGGTAAAGCCTTAGATCGCGAGGCGAGACGTCCGGATCGGGATCGACGACGATCTCGCGTCCGTTGCGCACTAGAAAACGGCCCACGCCCTTCTGTTCGAGCAGGGACTCTCTATCCGAAATCCGGTGGAACCGCAGCCCGGCGGCAGGAGGTTTCGTCTCGCTTTGGATCGGCGCCAAGCGGATCGCGACCTCCGTATCAGGAAGCGCGCGCACGCTGAAACTCGAGTCCATTTCGCCCAAACCCGACAGTTCCGCTAGCGGTATACGCGAAACAATCTGCAGGCCATAGCACCAATAAACAAACGAACGCGGCGCGCAGGTTGCAATCATGGTGCCATCCTACCAAAACAATTCATCAACCTGCTCCTTCTTGACCATACAACAAAAACCGCGCAATAATTTTTTAACGTTCGGGGCGAGCTTTTTGGTAAGGCCCCGAATCTGGCTTTGCCCTCGGCGAGGCACACGAGCGGGGAATGGCAATGGGGAATTCGGTTGCAGTTCCAGGTGCTGAAGTCGTTTCCGCCCCAAATACAAATTCCGAACGGAAGGCCGCTTGGGAATGTCCGGCATTCGACCGGATGGAGGTGGCCGATACCGAACTCGGCCTTTTGACGGGCGGCGACCTCATTATCATCGACACATCGTCCTGAGTGCCGATGCTGCGCGGGAGCAAGGTCACCTGATTTCCCCGGAGATCGTCGCCATGTTTGTTGTATCGGAATCAAACCGGTCGTTGACGCTCGAGACGAGCGTGGTCCGCGGTTCGCAGACGATCGAGACCGAAATCGACGGGGAGGTCGTCGCGCTGCACCTGCAAGGCTCCGCCTATTATGGCTTCAACAAAACCGGATCGCGAATCTGGCGCATGCTGGTAGAGCCGCGGCGGATCGGCGACATCTGCGCTGAATTGCAACGCGACTTCGACGTCACGCCGGTCACCTGCGAGGCGCAGGTGCTCAAGCTGGTAGCGGAGCTGTACGCGGAGGGGCTGATCGCCCCGGTCGCGTCGCCGACCTTGCCGGCTGTGGCGTGAGCGCGATTGCCGGCCTGTGGCGTTTCGGTGAGGAAGATGGAGCGGCGGCGGCGTGCGCGCAGATGCTGTCGGCGCTCGCGTGTTATGGTCCTCATGGAACAGCACAGTGGGCCGACGGGACGCTGGCGCTCGGGCGGGCGCTTTATCGTCTGCTTCCGGAAGATGCCTACGATCGCCAACCGCTTGTCGGGGGCGCCGACCGGTTCGTGTTGGTCGGCGATTTGCGGCTCGATAACCGCGATGAGATCGCCGCTGCGACGGGCCTCTCGCCCGCCGATTGCGCGTCGCTGTGCGACGCCGCACTGCTGCTGGCGGCATTCGAACGCTTCGGTGAATCGTGTTTGAGCCGCCTCGTCGGCGATTTCGCGTTTGCTTTGTGGGATCGCGGCTGCCGGCATCTGTTCCTCGCCCGCGATCCGCTCGGCCAACGGCCGCTGTTTTATCATCGCAGTCGCCGCCTGTTCGCTTTCGCCACGATGGCCAAGGGACTGCATGCGCTCGCCGAGATTCCGCGCGCGCCGGACGAGGAGCGCGTTGCCGAATTCGCGGCCCTGCTGCCGGCCGACGGGCCGCAGACCTTCTTCAAGAACGTCTCGCGCGTGGCGCCGGGCGAATGCCTCACGGTAACGGCCGACGGCATTCGCTCGCGGCGATATTGGCAGCCCTCGCGGCAGCCTTTGCGGCTGCGGCCGGCCGAATACGTCGAAGGTCTGCGCCACCACTTCGATCAGGCGACACGGGCAAGATTGCGCGGCACCGGCACGAATGTCGGCACCCACCTCAGCGCCGGTCTCGATAGCTCGTCGGTCACCGCCACGGCGGCGCGCGTTTCGCCCGCGGGCGGCCGCGTGATCGCCTTCACTGCCGTGCCGCGCGAAGGCTATCGCCCCGCCGACGAGACGTGGCGCATCGAGAACGAGGGCGTACACGCCGCACACACGGCGAGTCTTTATTCCAATATCGAGCATGTGCTGATCGGCTCTCGCGGCCGCTCGCCATTCGCCGGGCTGGATCGCAGCTTTTTCCTGCATGAGCAGCCGATGCTGAACATCTGCAACTCGACCTGGGTAGACGCCATCAACGACGCCGCGCGAGCACGCGGGCTGCGCGTGTTGTTGACCGGCGCGCTGGGCAATTTCACCATCAGCTATTCCGGTGTCGAGTGGCTGAGCCGCATGATCAGTACCGGCCGCTGGATCGAATGGGCCGGCACGGCCGCCGCGCTGCGGCGCCGCCGCGAGATCGGCCGCAAGGAATTGCTGACCAGCAGTTTGGGGCCCTTGATGACGGCCGCCATGTGGCGCAGGGCCGTCTTGGCGACCCGTGGCACCGATCTCCGTCTCGCGTCCTATTGTGCTCTGCGTGCCGATTTTGCGGCAAAGCTCGATCTCGCTGGCCGCGCCAAAATCCGCGGCCACGATCTCTCATTTCGACCGCACGCAGACGGATTTGCGTTGCGGCTGCTCGGCTTGCGCATGACCGATCTCGGCGCCTGGAACAAAGGCGTCCTCGCCGGCTGGGGGATCGACCAGCGCGATCCGACGTCCGACCGGCGCGTCGTAGAGTTTTGTCTCTCCGTGCCGCCGCGCGAATTTCTGCGCGACGGGCTCAGGCGTTCGCTCGCGCGTCGCGCCTTTGCCGACCGCCTGCCGGCGGCGGTGACGATGGAGCGGCGACGAGGCTACCAGACGGCCGACTGGCATGAGACGCTGGCGCCGCTGCGCGAGGTCGTCAGCGAAGAGGTCGGCCATCTGGAAAACAATGAATTGGTCGGCCGGATATTCGATTTGCCGCGCCTGCGTCGGCTCGTCGACGACTGGCCCAAATCGGGCTGGGCGCAGGATCGGGCGACACGAGACGCCTATCGGTTCGTGCTGCTGCGATCGATCTCGGCCGGTCACTTCCTGCGGCGCGCTTCCACCATGAATGGCTGAACGACCCGGCTCTGCGGGCCGGTCAGGCCGTCACCCAGCGGTCCAGAAACATCCCAAGCCAGGCCCGCGCGGAATAGTCGTACACCGCGCGGTCGGTGAAATGACTGGCGCGCGGTTTCGCTCCCGGTAGCTCCAGGCGGGCCTGGCCCCGCGTGGTCCATTTGTGCATCATCAAATGGGTCACGTCGGGATGGAATTGCAGCGCGTAGGCGCGGCCGTAGCGGAACGCCTGCACCTCGAACAGGTCGCCCTCGGCCAGAAGCTCGGCGCACGCCGGCAGGTCGAAGCCCTCGCGGTGCCATTGATAGACCTGTTCCGGCCAGGGATCGACGACGGCAAGACCCGCATCGGTCGGCCGGATCGGGTAATAGCCGATCTCGGCATGACCCTGCGGATGCGGGAAAACCTTGGCGCCGAGCGCCCGCGCGCACATCTGCGCGCCGAGGCAGATGCCGAGGAACGGCTTGTCCTCCTCGAGCGGAACCGCGATCCAGTCGATCTCGCGGCGGATGAAATCGTCGGTATCGTTGGCGCTCATCGGCCCGCCGAAAATCACCGCGCCGGAATGCTCCGATAGGCTCGCCGGCAGCGGATCGCCGAACCGCGGCCGGCGCACGTCGAGCTCGTAGCCGAGCTCCGCCAACGCATGGCCGACACGGCCCGACGTGGAATGTTCCTGATGCAGGACGATCAGAATCGGTTGTGGCATGGTGGCGGAATCTAAAAACGCTCGTACGATTTCGTACCGCTTCGTCCTGTAAATTCCAAGGCGGGGCGAAAGTGAGTCGCAAGCAGCTTTGGCCGGAAATCGACTGCTATGACCGCGCGGCCGCCCCGCGCGTGCCCCGTTCCATCAGCGGCAACAGCACGCCATGCGGCAACAAACGCAGCACGAAGAGGGCGATCCGGTTGCCGAGCCCGGCGACCACCACGCGCCGGCCGCGCATGAAGCCGTCATAGCCGATCTGCGCCACGCGCGCGGCTGAGAGCGACAATACGTCCTGCATGCGGTCGCCGCCGCGCAGGCCGGCGCGGGCCTGAAACTCGGTCGGCACCGGTCCCGGACAGAGCGCCGTGACCCGGATGCCGCGGCCGATGAGCTCCTGATGCAGCGCCTCGCTGAACGACAGCACATAGGCCTTGCTGGCGTAATACACCGCCATGCCGGGGCCGGGCATGAAGGCGACGACCGACGCGACATTGAGAATGCCGCCGCGATGGCGCGCCAGGCCGTCGACGAAGGCGAGCGACAATTCCGTCAGTGCCCGGACGTTGAGATCGACCATGCCGAGTTGCTCGTCGCGGCTGAGCCCAGCGGCCGGCCCGATCAGCCCGAACCCGGCATTGTTGACCACATTGGCGACGTCGAGCCCGCGCACGGCAAGCTCCGCGGCGATGCGGGCGACGGCGTCGCGCCGCTCGAGATCGACGCTCAACACCGCCGGCGGCGCGCCGCCCGCGGCGGCGATCTCGGCGGCAAGCGCCGCGAGCCGCTCCTGCCTACGCGCGACCAGAACCAGCTCATGTCCGTGCGCGGCGAAGACGCGCGCCAGCGCCGCGCCGATGCCCGCCGACGCGCCGGTGATCAGCGTGACCGGCTTCACGAAGCTTCGCCCCCTTGCGCCGCCAGCGCGCCGATGCGCTGCCGCAGTTCGATCCGCTCCCGCTGCGACACGCCGAGCAGATCGGCGGCGCGCCAGAGCAGATTGTCTTCGAGCTCGTCGCGTCTGCCGTCGGCATAGACGATCTCCCACATCATCTCGATGAGGCGGGCGCGCCCGGCTTCGTTGAGCGAGCGGTTGAGCAGGCTGGTGAAATGATAGAGGTCGACCGCTTCGTGCTCGGCGAGCGTCGCTTTGTCGATCAATTCGTCGGCGGAGGCGTCGCTGAGCGCGAAGCGGTCCTTGACCACCGCGTGCAGCTTGTCGCGCTCGCGCTGCGACATTTCGCCGTCGATCGCGGCGGCATGCACGAGCAGCGCCGCCGCGGCGAGCCGGTAATCACCGTCGGCGAACTGGCTCGGATGTCTGTCGCCCTCGACGAATTCAGCGACGAAATTGCGGAATGCTTCGAACATCAACTCTTCTCGCTCAGCGCGGCGCGCAATATCGGTGCTCATATCGCGACGTAACGCGTACCGCGCAAGGCGCAATGACGGCTCACTGTACCGATTTGCCTTCGCGGTAGCTGTCCTGCAGCAGGCGAAGATTGGCCTGGATGTAGGGATTGGCCGGATCCTTGAGCTGCGCGTCCTGCAGCTTCTTCTGCGCGCGCGCGAAGTCGCCGCGCAGCATGTAGGAGAAGCCCTGGTCGTTGAGGATCTCCGCGGTCGAGCCGACGATGCGGATCGCCTCGGCATAAGCGCGGTCGGCGAGATCGAAGCGGTGCAGCCGGTCGTAGGATGCGGCGAGGCCGACCCAGGCCTCGGCGTCGTGCGGATGTTTTTCCACCGCGCTGCGGAACGCTTTCTCGGCGAGCGCGAAATTGTTGCTGCGGAAGTAGCGCTTGCCGAGGGAGAGATCGTCGTCGGGATGGCTGCCGAGGAGGCCGGGTTTCGCCAGCGGCGCGACCGGCTCGCCGCTGTGCCCCGGTTCGGCCGGCTGCACGTTGACGGAGCCCGTCACCTCGCCGCCATTGGCCTTCGCCGCCGCGGTGGGGAAATCGCCCTTGGCGTCCTTGGCGTCGGCCGCGGCCGTCTGGTCGTCGCTCTTGCCCAGATCGGCGAGCTTGGTCGCGGTCGAGCACCCTTGCAGGCACGCCAGACACGCGGCCAGCAGGACCAGGACCTGGGCACTTCGGCTACTCATCCCGTGCTCCGGACCGCGGCGCGCCCCGGCCCAATCCGCCTCACCCAACACACGCACTGTGCCGCCGGCGGGCCCGCCGGCGTCCGAACCTGAAGGCTAGGCGACGAGGGTTAAGGAATTCCTCGTGCGGGGGGCGGCAGCCTCGTCACCCGGCGAGCGCGAGCATCAGTATGTCGGCTTGAACCGAATTCGTGCTAAGATTGAACAACGGATTCCCCGGTCCGTGTCGGCCGCGGTCTAAAGGGAGGAATACTTGAAGGCATTCATCCTCGCGTTCGGTCTCGCCTTGATCGCAATGCCGGCATTGGCGGAAACGATCCAGCCGGCCGACGCCGGCAAGCATGTCGGCCAAACCGTCACGATCGAAGGCGCCGTCAGCAACGTCCACACCACCGGATCCGGAATGACGTTCATCGACATGGGCGGACGCTATCCCGACAACCCCTTCACCGCCGTCATTTTCTCCGACGACGCCGGCAAATTTCCCGACGCCGACGATCTCGACGGCAAGACCATCGACATCACCGGGCCGGTGCGGCTCTACAAGGGCAAGCCCGAGATCATCTTGAAGTCCGCGGACCAGATTAAGATCAAATAAGCGTTGCCCGCGGACGTCGTCATTCCGGGGCCGAGCGAAGCTCGGAGCCCGGAATCCATAATCCCAGTGCTGTGAGTATGGATTCCGGACTCGCCGCTTTGCGGCGATCCGGAATGACGCGAAGCAAATCAGGCACGCATTCACGCATCATACGTGTCGTCCTCGAACCCGCCGTCGTCGGCAAAATCGCCGTCGTCCACGTATTGATCGTCTGTGTCGTCAGGCAAGTCGGCGACGCTTTCCGCTTTCGGCCGGTCGGCGTCACCGCTGTGGCAGATGTGGTCGATGCCGAGGTCGCGGGCGAGATCGTCGTGGCCGGCGCCGCCGCTCCAGGGCGCGGTGCGCCGAGCGACGCCGCGAGGCGGGCGACGAAAAATGCCGCAGCTGACAAATTCCCACGTCGCAGCGGCCACTTAGCCCGGCAGCGGCGGTCACATTTCAGTCAGCAGTGCCGAATATTTGTCACAATGGAGATGCCGGTCGCTGCGTATTCAGGCTCTGCGCGATCGCAAGGTTTGGCAGCGGAGGATCAAGCAATGAGTTTCGGCGATGAAGTTTCCGGCAACGATTTCGCACCCTCGCGCCGCGATGTGGTGAAATACGGCACGGCCGCCGCCGTCGCGGCCGCGTTTGCTCCGGCCGGCCGTGCGCTCGCCGCTACGAGCAGCGGCACGGTTTCGGGCACGGTCTATGAGAACCGCTCCGGCGGCGCGCGCCGCCAACCGGGCGATCCGGGCATCGCCGGCGTTCTGGTGTCGAACGGCCGCGACGTGGTGAAGACCGACGCGGCCGGGCGCTACACGCTGCCGGTCGACGACGAGAGCATCATCTTCGTCATCAAACCGACCGGCTATGCCGTGCCGGTCGATGCCGACAAGCTGCCGCGGTTCTATTACATCCATCAGCCGGCCGGCACGCCGCCAAAGCTCGCTCTGCGCTATCGCGGCATCGCGCCGACCGGGCCGCTGCCGGAGGCGGTCGACTTTCCGCTGACCAAGCGCGACGAGCCGCAAAAATTCGAGGTCATCGTTTTCACCGATCCGCAGCCGGAAAGCGCGGTCGAGGTCGATTTCATCCGCGACGACGTCGTCACCGGCCTGATCGGCAACACCACAGCGGCGTTCGGCATGACGACGGGCGACATCATGTTCGACGATCTGTCGCTCTATCCGCGGCTCAACCGCATCATCGGCACGATCGGGCTCCCCTGGTACAATATCGGCGGCAATCACGACCTCGATTACGAGGCGCCGGACGCGCGCTATTCGCGCGAGACCTTCAAGCGCACCTACGGGCCGCCCTCCTACGCCTTCGAATACGGCGGCGCTTTGTTCCTGATGCTCGACAACGTCAATTATCTCGGCTTCGATCCGGGAAAGCCGCGCGGCGGCGGCGCATTCGAGGGCCGCATCGGCGAACGGCAATTGGCGTTCGTCGCCAATGTGCTGCAGCACTTTCCGCCTGAGACGCTCGTCGTCACTTCGATGCACATTCCGCTGCGCAACTATCTCGATCCGCACGAACCTTCGACCAACACCGCCGACCGCGCCGACTTTCTGAAACTGCTCGCCGGGCGGCCGCACACGCTGAGCCTCTCGGGCCACACCCACACCACCGAGCATCATTATTTCGGCGCCGACGACGGTTTTGCGGGGAATGCGCCGCACCATCATCACGTCATGACCGCGGTATCGGGCTCGTGGTGGAGCGGCCCTTACGATCATCGCGGCATCGCCGCCGCCGACAGCCGCGACGGCAGCCCGAACGGCTTTCATATCCTGTCGATCGACGGGCCGAATTATTCGACCCGGTTTCAACCGGCCAACGAGCCGAACGGCCGGCAGATGCGGATCGTGCTCGACAAGGATTTCCACCGCGACCGCAAGGAGCTTTACAGCGAATTCCGTATGGGCGCGCTGCTCGGCTCGCCGCTGCCGCAGGACGGCGTGTCCGCGGCGAGCGTCGTCGTCAATTTCTTCGACGGCGGCCCGCGCTCGTTCGTCGAATACCGCATCGGCGCGCGCGCCCCGGTGACGATGGAGCGCGTACGGCGGCCGGACCCGTTCGTCGAGGAGGTGTTCGCCCGCAACGAGGCGACCAAAAAACCGTGGGTAAAGGCCGAGCCCTCGTCGCACATCTGGTCGGCGCGGCTGCCTGCCGACCTCGAAGCCGGCACCCACTGCATCGCGGTGCGCGCGATCGACGAATACGGCCGCGAGCACCGCGACCATCTGGTGGTGGAAGTGACCGCGGGCGAAGGTACGGACCGCAGAGCCGGTTAGATTCGCAGGCGGGTGAAACAGTGCCCTCGCCCGCTTGCGGGAGAGCGCAGCACAGGCGGTGCAACAAACTCGGCCGGGTGAGGGCCCGTAGGCCGCAGACCCTCACCCATTCTTTTTGTTGAAACGCCGAGCCCGCCCTCTCCCGCGCGCGGGAGAGGGCACAACGACCAACGCCGGGCGCCTTATTAGTTCCGCAAAGGCCATCCACACGACAGCCGACAACCGGGAGGAAATTATCATGCAGATCAAAGTGAATCGCATTACGGCCGTATCGCGGCTGATTCTCGCTGCGTCGGCGATGATCGCTGCAGCAATCTGCGCCACAGCGCCGGCGCGTGCGGACGATGCGCAACGGCCGCCGGAACGGCGCGTCGTCGTGGTCGGCGACGGCAGCGTCACCCTGGCGCCCGACCATGCCAGGATCAGGAGCGGCGTCACCACCCGCGGCAAGACCGCCAAGGAGGCGGCCGACGCCAATTCCAAAGCGATGGCCGCGGTCATGGCGGCGCTGGTCAACGCCGGCGTGGCGCAGAAGGATATTCAGACCGCGCGATTCACCGTGCAGCCGGTCTACGTGACGCAGCAGAACGAACAAAAACTGTCCGGCTTTGCGGTCTCTAATCAGCTCAGCGTGACGATCCGCCAGATCGACAAGGTCGGCGAGACGCTCGACCGCCTGATCGCGGCGGGGGCGACCGACGCCGGCAGCGTGGAGTTTCTGCATTCCGACACCGCCAAGGCGCTCGACGAGGCCCGCGAGGCGGCGATGGCCGACGCCAAGCGCAAGGCCGAGCTTTACGCCCATGCCGCCGGCATGAGCCTCGGCGACGTCAATTGGATCACCGAGGATGCCGGCGCTCCGCAGCCTTATCCGATGATGCGGGCGATGGCGACCGCGGCCCCGTCGTTGCCGATCGCGCCCGGCGAGGACACCTTGCACGTGCACGTCACCGTCGGGTTCGATCTGGCGCATTGACGCGCGCGGCGTAGGATGCGGCGGACGATGCGGTGACGAGACGCCGCACGACACCAAAGGGCGACACGGTGAATTCACACTGGGATACGCAGCGGGTCGCGCGCACCGGCCTCATCATTGCGGTGGTGCTGGCGAGCGTGTGGATGCTGTGGCACTTCCTGCCGTCGCTCGCCTGGGCCGTGGTGCTCGCGATCGCGACCTGGCCGCTGCGCGAAGCCCTCGCCCGCCGCGGCATCGGAAGGACCTGGGTCGCGACGATCCTTACGCTCGTTCTGGCGGTGGTCGTCGTGCTGCCGCTGATCACGCTCGGCATCGAAGCGGCCCAGGACAGCGGCGCGCTGGTGCAGTGGGTGCGCGAGGTACATGAGCATGGCCTCGCCACGCCCGACTGGTTGTCCCGGCTGCCCTATGTCGGCCCGGCCGCGGCGACATGGTGGCAAGCGAACCTGGCCACGCCTGGGGCAATCGGCGCGCTCATCGGCCATGCCGAAGCCGGCGGGATTCTGAGCCTGACGCGGGCGCTCGGGATCGAAGTGGCGAGCCGCCTGAGCATCCTGGTGTTCACGCTCGTCACCTTGTTCTTCCTCTACCGCGACGGCGCCAGCGTGGCCAAGGAATCGCAAACCATCGGCGAACAGCTGTTCGGCCCGCCCGGCGGGCGGCTCGGCCGCAATGCGGTCGTCGCGGTGCGCGGCGCCGTCAACGGGCTGGTGCTGGTGGGCTTGGGCGAAGGCGTGCTGCTCGGCGTCGCCTATGCGGTGGCGGGATTGTCGCACGCGACCTCGCTCGGGCTCGCGACCGGCGTGCTCGGCTCCATTCCGTTCGCCGCGCCGCTCATCTTTATCGGCTGTTCCCTGGTCCTGCTGATCCAGGGGAAAACGGCAATGGCGATCGCGCTTGTCGTGTTCGGCTCGGTCGTCGCCACCGCCGCCGATCATTTCGCGCGGCCGGCCCTGATCGGCAACACGACCCGGCTGCCGTTCCTGTGGGTCCTGCTCGGCATTCTGGGCGGGCTCGAAAGCTTCGGTCTGATCGGACTGTTCCTGGGACCGGCGATCATATCAGTGCTGATCGCGATCTGGCGCGAGGCCGCCGCGTTGGAAAGCATAAGCGAAGACGCGAGCACGTAGCGAAACGCGCCGCGTCGCGGGAAACTCGGCGCGCGAAATCGACGACCTGATCGGCGAACTGCAGAACTTGCGCGACAAGCTGGAAGCCGACGGCCACCGCGTTCAGCGCGACATCATGGACTATGCCGACCTGAGCCAGGCAGTGATGCAGCTGACGAAGATCATCTCCGAGAGCGTGAAGAAGCTGCCCCGCTCTCCGAGCATCAGCTTGTAGCGTCTGCGCCCTGGGCTTCACAGGGTGGCCGCAGCAAACATCGCACCGGCGACGCTTGCTCTTTTGCGGCATCTGATGAGGCCGAGGATCGCGCACGCCGCCTGAACCCGCCGTGAGGGAAAAATTCGAACAACATTCATGTGCGCGGATAGTTGATCGTGGCGCGGGCTTCCACCCGGAGAGGAAAATGCCTACGATCCGCCCGGCATCCAAGCCGCACGCCCAACTGATGCGGCCGAACTCTCAGGGGAGGACTTTCATGGCAGACCTTTCACGCCGCGCCGTGCTGACGGGAGCCGCCGCAACGGCGCTCGTGCCGGCGATCGCAACCGGTCCGGCGGGCGCCGTGGCGCCGCCGGTCGGCAAGCAGGCAGCGGGCTTCTATCGCTACAAGGTCGGCGCGTTCGAATGCACCTCGATCAACGACGGCGCGCGCACCTTTCCGCTGCCCGACTGGTACGTGCGCAACGTGCCGAAGGCCGAGGCGGCGGCCGCGGCCGAGGCGGCCTACATGCCCAAAGGCATGATCACGGTGCCGTTCAATCCGCAGCTGATCAACACCGGCTCCAAGCTCATTTTGATCGATTGCGGCCTGGGCGGCGCGCTGTTCGAAGCCAGCAAGGGCGCGTTCGGCCGCACGCTCGCCAATCTCACCGCCGCCGGCGTCGATCCGGCCAGCATCGACGTCGTGATGATGTCGCATCTGCATCCCGATCACACCAACGGCATTCGCGCCGCCGACGGCTCCCTGGCTTTCCCGAACGCCGCGATCATGGTGCCGGCCAAGGACTGGGAATTCTGGATGAGCGAGGAGAACGCTGCCAAGGCGCAATCCAATCAGATGATGAAGGACTATTTCGCCAATGTGCGGAAAATCTATGCCGGCATCGAAAACAAGGTGACCAAATACGATTGGGAGGAGGACATCGTTCCCGGCATCAGGTCCATGGCGACGCCGGGCCACACACCTGGGCACACGTCCTACATCGTGTCGTCCGGCTCATCGACCGTTCTCATTCAATCGGACGTCACCAACATTCCGGAATTTTTCCTGCGCAATCCGGATTGGCACGCCGGCTACGATGTCGATCCGGACCTCGCGCAGCAGACCCGGCACAAATTCTACGACATGGCGGCGGCCGAGAAGGCGCTGGTGGTGGGCTTTCACTTCCAGTTCCCGTCGCTCGGCTATGTCGAGAAGGACGGGGCGCACTACCGGCTCGTACCGGCAGCGTGGAATCCGGTGATCTAGAACCGAGGCGTCGCACGCGAGCGCCATGCCGGCATGCGACGCGTGCTGGCTCTCCTTCGGTCCCGCCTTATTTCGCCCGCCACTTGTCGCGGTGGCCGACCTTGGTGTTGCGCACCCGCTCCACATCGGGGTGATCGGCCGAATTGAGCGCGTCGACGCGAGCAATGGCTTCGCGCTGGGTCGCGAGGATTGCGCTGGCGCGCTTCGATCCCTTGGCGCGCACGGCATAACGGCCGTCGGCCCGCTGCTCGACGAAATAATGCTGTCTGGTCGGCACCGCACCCTCCCCTTTGCCCTGTCCCGGGCTCAATTCAGGAACGGAGCATAGGACAGCATTGACGAGAGAGGAACGCGGAAAAAGTTCGGCCGGCGGGTTCAGCGTCGCGCTGCAAGCCGCGAAACCCGACGGGGCCGGCGCCGCTCAGCTGCGCCACGCGGAGCCGCGGATCATCGTGCAGAAATTGATGCGCCGGAATTTCGGATCCTTGTCGGCGAGCACGTCGGCCTTGACGTTGCCGAACGTGGTTTCCGGCTTGCTGTGAATGCCGTCGTAGAAGGCCTGGATGATGTTTTCCTTGAAGTGCGCGCCGCGCGGATGCGGTGATCGCGAGCATGATCACGGGAAACCGGTGACCCGTCTTTCGGATTGCCGTGACGTCACCCGCAAACGTCCAAACGCGCCAGCGTCATCACTGCCAATTGCCCGTGGACATGCGAACGATCACCGGCAGCAGGATCACCACGAACAGCGTCGGGAAAATGCAGACCATCATCGGCACCGAGAGCTTGGCCGGCAGGGCGTAGGCTTTTTCCTCGGCGCGCGACATGCGTTTGTGGCGCATGTCCTCGCTGTAGACGCGCAGCGCATCGCTGATGGAGGAGCCGAGCTCGTCGGATTGCTGGATCAGGGTGGCGAACGAGCGCGCCTCGTCGAGGCCGAGCCGGTCGCCGAGGTGGTCGAGCGCCTCGCTGAGCGTGCGGCCGGCGCGAATTTCGAGCGTCGCCATGTGGATGTTGGCGGCGAGCGACGGATACGCTTCACCGAGTTCGCGGCCGACGCGGTCGAGCGAAGCCTCCATGGCGAGGCCGGCATCGGCGCAGACCACCAGAAGATCCATGAGGTCGGGGAAGCCGGCCTGGTGCTCGGCCTTCTTCGCCTTGACCCGCTTGTCGAGCCAAAAACTCGGCGTCAGATAGCCGACGAGGCCGGCCGCCATGACAAACAGCCAGAACGAGCTTTTGCCTTCCATGGCGAGCATCGGCAGCACGAAGAACGACACCACCGCGCCGCCGACCGCCAGCACCAGCCGCGCAAAGAAGAAATACGAGGCCGCGCGCGGATCGTAGATGCCGGCCTGGGTGAGCCGGCGCCGCAGCAGTTTCATGTCTTTGCTGTCGGTCGTGGAATAATGCTTGGTGGCGTAGTCGATCAGCTGCTGCGCCGCTTTCACGCCTGAATTGCGCAGTCCGGCGGCGGAGGCGCCCTCGTCGAGGTTGACGCGCTGGGCGCGGCGGCGCACCGCGGTGCGGGCGCGGGCGCCGAGCATGACCGCGAAGGCGAGCGTGCCGACGGCAAGAAAGATCAGCACGCTCAGCATGAGCGCGGCGCTGTCGCCGAACAGGCCGGTACCGACGTTCGCATCCATTGGCCGCGTCCTTAATTCAGACCTTGAAGTTGACCATCTTGAACATGATCAGGTTGCCCATCAGCATCCAGCCAGCGGCGCCGCCGAGCAGGACCTTGGTGAGGTGCTCGTGCCAGACCGCGGCATAGAAGTCGGGCGCCACCACCTGCACCACGATGAACATGCCGATCGGCAGCGCCGAGAGGATCATCGCCGAGGCGCGGGCCTCGGAGGCGAGCGCGCGGATCTTGCGCCGCATCTTGAAGCGCTGGCGGATGACGCCGGAGAGGTTTTCCAGAATCTCGCCGAGATTGCCGCCGGTCGAGCCTTGGATGCCGACGGCGGTGACGAACAGCGGCAGATCGTCGGAGCCGAGCCGGGCATAGAGGTTGCGCATCGCCGTTTCGAGATCGGCGCCATAGGTGATTTCGTCGGAGACGATGCCGAACTCGGTGCCGATCGGGTCGGTCATTTCGCGGCTCACCATGTTGATGGCGATCGGCACCGGATGGCCGGCGCGCAGGCTGCGCACGATCATGTCGAGGGCGTCGGGGAACTGCGCGGCGAATCTGCCCTGCCGGCGGGCGCGCATGAACCGCAGCACCAGGTACGGCACCGCCGTTGCGCTCAACAGCGCGGCGAGGGCCGCCTCCACGACGCTGTCGCGGAACACCAGCACGGCGACGAACACGATCACCGTGGAGACGACGATGATCACGAGGATGCGGGACAAGCCGATGGTGACGCCCGATTGCAGGATCAGGCGGTTGAGGGCGACCAGGCCGAGTCGGTAATCGCCGGCCGCGGTGAGGCCGCGCTCGCGGCGCAGCTCGATCAGCACCGCTTCGCGGCTTTTCTCCTCCTTCGACAGCATCAGCCGCCGGTTGATGCGGCTGCGATAGGAGGCGGTGGAAAAGCCGAGCAGATAGACCGCCTCGGCGGCGAGCCCCGCCGAGATCGCGACCGAGAGCCAGACCAGGTAGATCGGGTCGATTTGGAACGCCATGGCTTCAGTCTTTTGGCATCACTCCTTTAACAATCGGTACTCTTAACCATCCGTGGTCTATTAATTAATTGGGCGTCTTCGCCGTGGCACTTGGCCGTGGCGGCGGCCAGGCGTTACAGTGGTTGCGACGGGTCGAAATAGGAACCCGGGATTTTGATCCCCATGGCGATGAGGTCGGCGAGGAAGCGCGGGCGCACGCCGGTCGCCTGGAAATGGCCTTGCACACTGCCGTCCGTCGACGTGCCGGTGCGCACGAACTTGAAGATTTCCTGCATCTGCACGATGTCGCCTTCGAGGCCGGTGATCTCGGCGATGCTCATCACCCGGCGCTTGCCGTCGGAGAGCCGCGACAATTGCACGATGACGCGGATGGCGGCGGCGATCTGGCCGCGGATCGAGCCGACCGTCATCGGCAGGCCGGCCATGCCGATCATCTGCTCGAGGCGGGAAATCGCGTCGCGCGGCGTATTGGCGTGGATGGTCGCCATCGAGCCTTCGTGACCGGTATTCATGGCTTGCAGCATGTCGAAGGCTTCCTCGCCGCGGCACTCGCCGAGGATGACGCGGTCGGGCCGCATGCGCAGCGCGTTCTTGACCAGATCGCGCTGGCGGATTTCGCCCTTGCCCTCGGTGTTGGGCGGGCGCGTCTCCATGCGGCCGACATGGGGCTGCTGCAATTGCAGTTCGGCGGCGTCCTCGATGGTCAGGAGGCGCTCCTTCTCGGAGATGAAGGCGGACAGCGCGTTGAGCATCGTGGTCTTGCCGGAGCCGGTACCGCCGGAGATGATCAGCGTCACCCGCGCCTTCACCGCCGCCGCCAATAGCTCGGCCATTTGCGGCCGCAGCGCGCCGATGTCGACGAGCTTGTTGAGGTTCATCGGCTTCTTGGAGAATTTGCGGATCGACATCAGCGGTCCGTCGACCGCGACCGGCCGCACCGCGACGTTGACGCGCGAGCCGTCGAGCAGGCGCGCGTCGCACATCGGGTGGGCTTCGTCGACCCGGCGGCCGACCGCGGAAACGATCTTGTTGATGATGCGCAGGAGATGCGCCTCGTCCTTGAAGCGCACCCCGGTCGGCTCGAGCATGCCCGCGCGCTCGACATAGACGCATTCGTGGCCGTTGATGAGAATGTCGTTGACCGTGGGGTCCTTGAGGAGCGGCTCGAGCGGACCGAGCCCGGTCATCTCGTCGAGAATTTCCGAGACGAATTCGTTGAGCTCCTGGGTGTTGAGCGCCAGCCGCTCGACCAGGACGTATTGCGATACCAGCTGCTGAATATGGCCGCGGATTTCCTCCTCCGGCAGCTTTTCCAGCGCGGACAGATTGATCTCCTCGATCAGCCGGCGGTGCAGGCGGACCTTGGCGTCGAGGAGCTTGTCGGTGAGAAGCGGATTGGCGGCATGCGCCGACGTTGCCGATGGCGTCGCCTCGGGTGCCGCTTCGGGAAACACCGTCCAGGACACGCCTTCGAGCACGCTTTCCTCGGCCGGAACCAGTTCCGGCGACGAGACGCGGCGTGCGGTGAAGCGACCTGCCATCACCATACCTTCAAGTCCGCGCCAGCGACAGCTTGAGCTTCTTCGCCAGCGCCGCCGGCTCCTTGCCCGGCTTGGCGCCGCCTTGTGGAAGAATGAGTTTCTTGAGCTGCGCCGTGATCTTGTTGCCGGGTTTGACCTCATCGAGTGGAACGCCGCGGTCGATCGCCTCGCGCACCAGGCCGTAATGGTTCGGAATGCAGGCGGCGAAGGATTCGCCGATCGCCTGCTCGATGTCGCTGCGGCGCAGCCCGGTCGAGAACAGTTTCTGCTCGAAACGGTTGATGATGACCTGCGGCTTCGGGCCGTCGCCGAGCCGTTCGCGGACCGCTTCGACGAGCTGCTTGGCGTGGCGCAAGCCAGGTACCGTGGTTTCTGTGACGATGAACAGCTTGTTGGAGCCGAGCAGCACGCTGTCGGTCCACGAGAACCAGGTGCGCGGCATGTCGAACACGACGTAGTCGAAATTCGACGAGACCAGGTCGAGCAGCCGCGTCACCACGTCGGGATCGAACGAGCGCATCTCCGCCGGCCGGTTCGGCGCCGCGACCACCGCCAGACCGGACGGATGGTACGACAGCATGACCTCGAGCAGTTGCCGGTCGAGACGCTCCGGCCGCGGTTCGATCTCGTTGAGATTGAGGCGCGGCTCGATGTCGAGATAATCGGCGCAGGCGCCGTGCTGGAAATCGAGATCGACCAGGCAGGTCGCGGTCTTGTCCCGCGCGCCGGCGCTGGTGAGGAGCAGCATGGCGGTCTGCACCGCGAGCGTGGTGACGCCGGCGCCGCCGACGGCGGGCAGGAAGGTGAAGATCTGCGCTTCGGTCGTTTCCGCGCTGGGCGGCGGCTTGGCGACCCGCGCGCAAGTCTGCACCAGATCGATCGGCGATACTGGCTTGGTCAGAAAATCGGCGACCCGCATCTGCATGAGACGGCGCGCCACCGCTTCGTCGAAATTCTGCGTGATGGCGACGACCGGCGGCCGGTTGCCGATCCGCAGCACGATCCGCTCGAGCGCTTCCAGCTCCGCCTCGTCGCCGCCATCGACGTCGGCGACGACGACGGTGGCGCTTTCGAGCTCGACCTGGTCGCGCTCCGACAGCCGGCCCTTGATGATGTCGAGACCGATCTGGGCGCTGGCGCCGAAGGTGGCGCGGACGGATTCCTCGAACGCCTCGTCGGCGGTGAGGACGACGACCCTCGCCTGGACCCCCGGAGTTATGGATCGACCGATGCGCATGGTCAGACTCGCTGTCGCGTCGAGATCACAGTTGCCGTCATTGCGGGCCGGCTTGGCCCGTCGACGACGACGAGCCGCTGCTCGACGAGCCGCTCTGCGCCGTTGACGGCGTGTTCGGAGAAACCGCAGCCATCGAATCGACCGGCTGGGTGACTTTGTTCTTGCGATAGCGCTCGACCGCTGACTGCACTTTGTTGCCGTCGCCGGGGATCGCCGTGTCGCCCGAATGCGCCGGCCAGGGGTCGACCATTTGTTCGACGGCATTGGCCGCAAGGGCGTCGCCGGCGCCGAGCGCGATCGTTTCGCGGCGATCGAAGTAGAGATCGGAACAGCCGGCAAGCAATGCGAGGAGCGTCGCCGCTGCTACGATTCTACAGGCGGCGCGTTCGACGCTTGGTTCAATCCTTGGCTCAATCCTTTTCTCAATCCTTGGCCGAGACATAGGTCACTCCATTCTTCGGCAGGTCGAGGATGTGGCCGACATAGGGCCGGTTGAGCGCGCCGATGGCGAGGCGGGCCAGCGCCGGACTGACCTCGGCCTGGCCCATCAGGAAAAAGTCGACATCGTTCGCGGGCAGCGTGTCGTCGAGCGGCGTGTGGACGGTCTGCGTCGGCGGCAACGGATGCACGATGTGCGGCGTCACCACGATGACCAGATCGGTCTCCTTCTTCTGATACTGGCTGGAGCGGAACAGGGCACCGATCACCGGCGCGTCGCCGATCCACGGCAATTGATCCTGCGCCGTCTGACTGGTGTTCTGCAACAGACCGCCGAGCATGAAACTCTGGCCGTCGCGCAATTCGAGCGTGGTCGATGCACGGCGCGTGATCAGGCCCGGAACCGACGTTCCGGCGACCGTGACCGTCGTCGTGGTATCGATCTCGCTCACTTCCGGCCTGATGACGAGATTGATCAGGCCGTCCTTGAGCACGGTCGGCGTGAAGGAGAGGCCGACGCCGTATGGCTGGTACGTGAAGGAGATGGTGCCGAGCGAGGCGGCGGTCGGCACGGGAAACTGGCCACCGGCGAGGAAGCTCGCGGTCTCGCCGGACGTCGTGACCAGGTTGGGCTCCGCCAGACTGCGGGCCAGGCCCTTCTGCTCGAGCGCATTGACCGCGACGTTGAGCGAGTTCTGGCCGCCGATCAATTGGCTAACGATGAAGCCGAAGGGCGCGCTGCCGGACAGGACGCCGGCCGCGGTCACCGGCGACAGCGGGACGCTACCCGTCACGTTCTGACCACCGACATTGGCGCCCGGCTGCTGGAACGCCCCGCCCGCCGTCGTGATCGGCAGTTGCGAGGCGCTGACCTGGTTGCCGATGTTGGCGACGGTGGTGTTGCCGAACATGTTCCACTGCACACCGAGTTCGCGGCTCGCCTGCCGCGAGGCTTCGACGAAACGGACCTCGAGCATGATCTGCTGCGGCGCCGCGACCGTCACGGTGTTGATCGGATCGTTGCCGTTGCTGAACTGCTTGGCGATCACGACCGCCCGGTCGAGACTGACGGCGTCGGGCGCGGAGCCGCTGAGCATGATGCGGCCGTTCACCGGCAACACTTTGATGCCGCCGCCGGACAGATGGCCGATTTCCGTGCTCAGCCGCGATATGTCGTAGGACACTTCAACGTCGAAGAATTTCGACACCTTGCGCGCCTCATCGTAGACGGAGACGCGGGTCGTGCCGGCTTTCTTGCCGAGAATCGACACCTTATGATCGGTCAGCGGGTTGACGTCGGCGATTTCAGGGTCGCCAACAGTGACATTGGCGACCGACAAACCGTCGATGCACAAGTCGACGGTCTTTCCGATCGTCACACCCACGCTTGTCGTGTGGTCGCCGTTGGCGCAGCCGATCCGCTGCTGGGCCCGCACCGGCGCCGCGGCTAGCGCCAGCGCGGCGGCGAGCATCGCGGTGATTGCCAGTGCGATGTACCGGCTGTTGCTCATCTTGGCGTCATCGTATTGTTTGTTCACGTCGGCCTCCCCAGCCGCTGCTCGCTGTCCCAAGTCTTCGTCCGAAAGTCCTGTCTCGAGTCCCCGTTTCACGCCCCAAAACTTCTTGTCGTCCATCTCGCTCAATCGTGAGCGTGCGCCGGCTGCGTCGTCGACAGTGCCGCCGCGCGCGGCTCCCCGGCATTCTCGGCCGGCACCTTGTATTCTTCGCGCTTGAAGCCCGGCTCGCCCTTCATCGGACGCATGACGAGTACGGTCGCGAGCGGCGACTCCGATTGCCGCGACGCAGCCCTCCACAGATCGTTCAGCGTCACCCGCAGCGGCTGCAGTTCGCCGGTCTCGCCAGCCTTGCGCAGCAACAGCGACATCGTTCCGACGGCGGCCGCGAGAGAAAGTTTCTGCGCGTCGGTCTCGTCGACTTCGACCGTGACCGCCTTGACGACGGCCGCCTTTTCGGCACGGGCGTCCGCCTGCTGGTCGACGGCGAGAACGCGCACGTTCTGCACGATGACATCGTTCGACGCGTTGTCCTTGTCGCTCTGGCGCGTGAGGACGACGTCGACGTGGTCGCCCGGCAAGACGAAACCGGCGACGCCTTCGACGTCGTTGACGCGAATGGTGACGGCCTTCATGCCCTGGCCCAGCACCGCGGAGAGGGTCGCGCGCTGGCCCGGACCGGTGATCTTGGACGCCAGCACCGCTTCGTTCGCCTCCATCGGCAGAACCACGACGCGGCGGCTCGCGGTAAGTTCCGAAATCTTGGCGAACGCGCCGGGCGGCAGCGCGTCCTGCGGCCACGGCACTTCGCGCAGTGCGGCGCCGCCGAGTTCGTCGCCGAACCGCAGCGGGCGGGCCGCGACCACGATCGTGCGTGCCGGCACGTCCGGCTTCTTCTGCGCCTCGAGGCTCCGCATGCGCTGTTCGGCCTGGTTGTTGAGCCAGGTCTGCGCCAGGAACACCGCGATCAGTCCGAACAGGACTGCAAAGGCGATCATCACGACCGTACTGGTACGCACGCCTGTCCCCTGCTGACGCGTCAGTAGTTCTTCGTATGTCGTGACGAGTATTGGGGTGCCGGTAGTGTGGAATTGGTGAAGCGGCGCCGGCTTCTCCTGCTATGCTGAAGATTGGTTGAAGCCGTATTCTTTACAGGATGTGTATCGCTTAGCGCGAAGTGAACAGATAAAGTTTACGGATCTTCAGCAATGCGGCGACGTGAAGCGAGCAACGCCGCGCCGCTTGCCGGGCGCGCCGTCGCAGAAGCCAAAATGCAGCGAAAATAAAATGGCGCGCGGCCGAGCCCGCGGCGAACTACTCCGCCGCCGCGGCCTTGGCCGCCGCCTGATCGGCGACGAATTTCTGCAGCGTCACGAGATCGGGCTTGCCGGAGCCCAACAGCGGCAGCTTGTCGAGGATGATGACCTCGGAGGGATTCATCAGCTCCGCGGCATGTTTGCTGCGGGCGTAGGCCTGGAATTCGGCGCGGGTCGCGCTGTGCTTGTCGGTGACCAGGATCAGCCGCTCGCCCTTGCGCGCATCGGGGATGGCGATCACCGCGGAATTGTAGTGCGGCCACAGTTCGGCGGCGAGCATCTCCACGGCCGCGAGCGAGATCATCTCGCCGCCGACCTTGGCGAAACGCTTGGCCCGGCCTTTGATGGCGATATAGCCTTGCTCGTCGAGCGCGACGATGTCGCCGGTGTCGTACCAGCCCTCGTGCGGCGGCTCGAGCACGCCCGGTTTGTCGGCGCGCAAATAGCCGAGCATCACGTTCGGCCCCTTGACGAACAAGCGCCCGGCGCTGTCGTCGATGCCCTCGACCTTTTGCAGCCGCGCCTGCATGCCCGGAAACAGCTTGCCGACGGTGCCGAACTTGTTGAACATCGGCGTGTTGAGTGCCACGACCGGCGAGGTTTCGGTGACGCCGTAGCCTTCAAGGATGCGCTTGCCGAACTTTTCCAGATAGACCTGGCGCGTCGTGTCCTTGATCGCTTCGCCGCCGGCGATGATGTAGCGCAGCGAGCGGAAGTCGTAGGCATTGGCCATCCGCGCATAGCCGGCGAGGAAGGTGTCGGTGCCGAAAATATAGGTGGCGCAGATGCCGTAGACCAATTCCGGCACAGTGCGGTAGTGCAGCGGCGACGGATAGAGAAACGTCGGCACGCCGGACGTGAGCGGCAGCACGATGCCGCCCATGAAACCGAACGAGTGGAACGGCGGCAGCGCCATGAACAGCTTGTCGTAGCGGCCGTAATCCATGCGCGCCGCGGCCTGCGCGACGTTCGCCAGGACATTGCGGTGGGACAGCACGACGCCCTTGGGCGCGCCCTCCGTGCCCGACGTGAACAGAACCACCGCCCAATCGTCGGCCTTGCGCTTGACCAGCGGCTTGTGCGCCTTGAGCGCGCCCTTGAGCTTGTCGGCGAAGCTCACGGTCTTGCGCACGTCTTCCAGATAGACGATGCGCAGCTCCTTCTCGATCGCGGCGATGAGCTTGTCGAGCCGCGCCTTCTCCACGAAGGCGTGCGCGGTGATGATGGTGTCGATCTTGGCGGCGCGGCAGGCGCCGAGGACGTTGGCGGCGCCGGCAGTGAAGTTGATCATGGCCGGCACGCGGCCGCCCGACAAGAGCGCCAGCACGGTCACCATGGCGCCGTTGGAGGTCGGCAGCATGACGCCGAGCGGGCATCCCTCGGGCGCGAGCGGCATCAGCTTAGCGCCGAGGATCGCCGTTGCCTGCAGGAGCCGCTTGTAGGTCAGCCGGCCGCTGGTCGGATCCTCGATGATCTGCCACTTGCCGCCGTTCTCGCGGGCCGCCTGGATCACCCCTTCGAAGATGGTACGATCGGTCGAGGTCGTGCGGAACATCATTTCCGACATGATGTCGTACATCGCCGCGCCGGCGGCGGCACGCCGCTTGCGTCCCTTGAGCGCGGGATCGACGTTCATCTTCACCGGTTCGAGGATGGTGACCTTGAACTTCGGGAACAGGCGGCGGCGCACCTGCGCCGCCGTGAGCCGGCTGAACGGCGTCTTCTCCGGCCCTTCGATGCGCACCGGCACCACCATCGCGTCCGACTTGTCGGCGATCATGGCGGCGCCGTCATAGACTTTCATCAGGCTGCCGGTCAGCGTGATGCGGCCCTCCGGAAAGATCACCAGCATGTCGCCGTCGCGCACCGCATTGATGATGGTGCGCAGCGCCATCGGCTTGAGCGGATCGAGCGCCATCGTCCGCACGAACGGCAGGAACGGCTGGATCCACCATCGCTTCGATATGCCGACATCGACGGCGAACACCGGCCGCTTGGGCAACAGCGACACCGCCACCGCCGCGTCGAGGAAGCTGACATGGTTCATGGCGATGATGGCGTTGTGGCCGGCCTTTTCGACGTTCTCGATGCCGGTGACCTCGAGCCGGAACAAGGTGCGGAACACGATCGAAAGGAAATCGATCAGCCAGTTGGTCGGCAGCGTGCGGGCAATGATCACGGCGACGACGAGATTGGCGGCGCCGATCAGCGCGAACAGCAACGGAATGCTCAAGCCGAGCTTCTGCAGCAAGCCGAAGAACACCGCGCCGACGACCATGAACGCGGCGTTGAGCACGTTGACCGCCGCGACGACGCGGGCGCGATGATCCGGCCCGGCCCAGGCCTGCACCGCGGCGAAGGTCGGCACGATGAACAGACCGCCGGCGATCGCGAGGCCGGCGAGATCGATGGCGATGTGGATGGCGTGCGGCGACGAGAAATAATGCGCAAGATCCACCTGAGCGGACGGCGGCGCAAGCGCCGACGCGGTCCAGCCGAGGTCGAGCGCGAAAATGCCGAGCAGAACGCCGGCGAAAAGCGTCGGCAACAGCACGATGCGGCCATGGGCGAGCCACGCGGCGAGACCCGACCCCACCGCCACCGCGACCGAGAAAATGGCGAGGAACAGCGTGACGACGCCTTCGGTGCCGCCGATCTGATAGGTGACCAGAGGCGGCAGCAGCGAGAGGACGACGATGCCGACCAGCCAGAACCAGCTCGCCACCATGGCGCCCCACCACAGCCGCGGTTCGGCGCGGATATATCTGATCAGCGAAATGGTCGACGCCGCGATGTTCGGGTTGACCCTCAGATGCGGCGCGCCCTCGCCGGTCGGCGGGATGAACAGGCTCGCGATCCAGCACGCCGCCGCCGACACGATCATCAGCCAGGCGAAATGGATGACGTCGCCGCCGCCCGCGGCCGCCAAGCCGGCGACGATGGTGCCGATCAGAATGGCGAGGAACGTGCCGCCTTCGACCAGCGCGTTGCCCTTCGTCAGCTCCTCGCGGGCGAGGTGGTCAGGCAAAATGCCGTATTTGATCGGACCGAACAGCGCCGCGATCACTCCGTACAGGAATACGGCGAGGAACAGCACAGCGAGGGAATGGAACGCGAAGCCGGCGACCGCGAGCGCGGCGACGCCGATCTCGAACAGCTTCAGGCGCTGCGCGACCGTCGCCTTGTCGTAGCGGTCGGCCAGCTCGCCGCCGATGCCGGACAGGAAGAAGAACGGGAAGGTCAGAGCCGCGCCGGCAAGCTGGATCAAGGCCCCCGAATCGGCGGCGCTGACCTGGAACAGGATGAGCAGCACCAGCGCCTGCTTGAGAAAATTGTCGCCGAACGCCGAGAAGAATTGGCACCAGAACAGGGGCGCAAATCGGCGCGCCTTCATCAGGGACGTGGACATGGTCGTTCCTTGGCGATTCCGCCGTTTTGCCGGTGAGTGCGGGCTCCCGGCGGCATCTTAAACGGCCGGCCGCGCCTTGGCGACGCGGAAAACGCGCGCGGCCTCGCCCCGGCCGGATTCTATCGGGGTGTCAAAGTGATACAACCCGGCATGGGCCGCGGCAACGGCGATGCGCAAGCCGCGGCGGACTACAATGCCCGCAGCCGGGCCGGACCTTCAACTCCGGCGAGACCGCGACCTCTTCGACGCCGAAGCGCGCGCCGCGAAAGACGAGCTTGCTCACTTCAACCGTCGTCGCGGCCGGCGGCTTTCAGTGTCGCCAGGAAATTGCGTCAGTAATGCTTCGACCCGCTTGATCACGGCCGGAAGGTCGTAAGGTTTGGGGATGAACGTGTCCGCAACCGCGCCGCCGCCGGCCGGCTCCTGGCTCGAGGTAATGATGAGTTTCAGGTGCGGGTAGCGCACGTGCGCCAGGTTCGCCAGCGCAACGCCGTTCATGGTACCCGGCAGATGAATGTCGGTGAACAAGAGATGGACGGGCAGCGCGCTCTCCAGCACCGTCAAGGCTTCGTCGGCGCTCGATGCTTCCAGAACCTGGATGCCGTGATCGCGCAGCTCCTCGGCGATCATCAGGCGAATGAGGATCTCGTCTTCGACGAGAAGGACCGTCGGCGCTGCCGGCGCGGGGCCGACCGAAGACACCTGCATTGAACCCCCCACCGCTCCCTTCCTCCCCCGGTTCTTGGTTGACGGCCATCACACCTCGCGCGGGTGCAGAACCGCCATGAACAGGCCAGCAACAATGGCGCCCATTGGGCCTAATTCGTTGGCCGCTCTGTAGTTCCGGGACCACCCCCAACAAAAAGCGGTGCGGCGCGAATGTGGTTAATTGCGGGGGCGACAGCGAGCGCCTGTCCCGGTTCCTCCGCAACGGCGGGGCGGCGGCGACCTGAAATCGCGTGCGGAACCTAAAACTGGGTATGGAACCGCCCGGCGACGATATTCACCGGCCCACGGTCGGTGTTGTAGGCGGGATTGACGACGAACTGATAGTCGAACGTGACTTTGGTCGCAGAGGTGAGCGCGTAGCTGTAATACGCCTCGATGATCTGTTCGAGACCGGGATTCGGCAGCTTGCCGTCGCCGACCAGGATGCCCAAGCCGCCATCGTTGAGAAACGCCTCATGGATGCCGGAAATGCCGTTGACGATGCCGGCGACGCCGACCGTATCGTTCGCGCGTCCCCATTGCTTGCCGTTGAGTGAGACACCGCCCGCGACGGTGCGGTCGACATCGGTATAGTCGAAGGGCTCGATGTCGCCATCGGCCCAGCCGGCGCGCATGAATACGCCGAGATCGGATGTGATCTCCTGTTCGAGGTTCGCGCTGACGCCGCCGCGGCTCTGATATTTCCGGACCGCGGCGATATCCGCCGGGCCGCCGGTGATCGCGGCCAATGCGATGGCGTCCTCGAAGCTGCCCATGCGGCCGCGGCTGAGAAAGCCGGTGACCGCGACTTTGCCGGGATGGCCCCAAAGATCATAGCGGCGCTCGATTTCGCCGAGCCACTGGAATTGCTGGAACGTCGGATCGAGATCGGTGCTGTTCGGCACGTTCGAAAGGTCGAACAAGCCGCTGCGCAGAGTCCAGGTGCCGCGGTACCATTCGAGCGCCGCGCCGTAGGTATAGCCCCAGGCGTCGGCGGCATAATCGAACGTGCCGGCGTCGATCAGGGCCCAATTCATGAAGTCCTTGCGCGCGTCTTGCGCATATTTGTTGTTGTCGAAAATGTCGGACACCGAATATTTGCCGATGGTGATGACCAGTCGGTCGGCGGTGCGGGAACCGGCGAACTGATTGAAGTCGGCATCCACCTTCTGGCTGTCGCCGCCGAGATCGATGGTCTGCCGGATGAAGGTCCGCTGGATGCGCGGATACGGAACCGACGCGCCGACCCTGAACGCGGCGCCGCTGGGGAAGCCGGCGATGCCCTCGGTGTTGCTCAGTCCGAAACCCTGGCCGAGCTCGGGATCGATCCACAGTTCGGCACCGCGCCACAGCTTGAACCCTCCCGCCAGCATGATGTCCGCGGTCTCGCGGCCGGAATTCGGAGCGAGGCTGTTGGTGCCGCTATAGGGGTCGCGGAACGGCGCGGCATATTGCTCGATGAAGGTCCCCTGCCCGTGCACGATGAAGCGATCGAGGTCGAGCGCCGACGGTCCCGCGGTGAAGATGGCGGGATCGATGCCGTCATGGCCAAGCTGATAATCGAGGCCGACACGGAGCGTCTGCAACGCGAGGTCGGAATCGAACCGCTGCGCGCCGGCGGGAAAACTCACGCCGCGCGAGGCGTAATCGGTGAAGAGATATTCCAGCCGCGCCGCCCAGTGCGGCGTCAGCGCAAGTTCGGCGCCGAGGCCGGCCGCGCCGCCGACGCGCGGCACCATGAACAGTGTTTCCGCCGCGCCCGGGAGGGCGGTGCCTCCGGCCGGCATGCCGGCAGGTTGTGTGCGCGTGAATTGGTCGTAACTGAAAGCAAAGCCGCCGGTGGCATAAAACAGCCAAGGGCCGGGCGCATAACCGAGGCGGCCACGCACCGTGCCGGAGAATTCGACCTCGTCGGCATAGCTCGCCACGCCGATCGGTGCCGCGGCGAGCGTCGCGGTGCCGGCGATCGTATTCGGGAATGACGCGTCGGCCTCGATGCCAAGCACAATTCGCGCCGGCAACAGATAGTTATAGCCGGCCTGCAGGCCGGCGAGGTAGCTGCCGGTGCCGGTGAAAAGACCGTACGCATTGTAAAGATCGAGCGAGCCGGCAAGCGCCGGCCCGGCCGCCGCTGTCGACGTGGCCGACCAATTCGATGAGCCGACGGCGTAGCCGAGATGGGCGCCGACATAAAATCCGGTCCAATCAGCAGCAGCCGACGCCGGCGGCGCCTTGACCGCCATGGCCTCCCCGAGGTCGGCAGCGTGGGCGCCGACGCCGAGCACAAGCAACCAAACGCCGGCGACGAGTAGCCCCCTCATGACTGTTCCCCGACGACGCCATACGTTGGACCGAAGTCGCGGCCGTGTCGATCATCATGCGGCGGACAATATGGCGGTCCGTCGCGACAGGTTGCGGGGGCGACGGCCGGCCGCCGGCACAACTCAAAATTCCGTATGCAGGCGGGTGCTGAGCACCGAGACCGGGCCGCGATCCCGGTTATAGGCGGGGTTGACGATGAACTGATAGTCGAACGTCACGTACCATTTGTAGACGGGGAGCTTGTAATAGGTCTCCATGATCTCTTCGGGGCCGGGGTGCGGCAGCATGCCGTCGCCGACCAGAATGCCGAGGCCGCCGTCGTTGAGAAAAGCCGCGTGCTCCGGCGAAATGCCATTGACGATGCCGGCCAGTCCGACCGTGTCGTTCGGGCGCCCCCATGGCCTGCCGTTCAATGACAAGCCCGCGGCGATGGTGCGGTCGATGTCGGTGTATTCATAGGGCTCGATGTCGCCGTCCGCCCAGCCGCCGCGCATGAAGAAACCGAGATCGGACGTGATCTCCTGCTCGAGGTTCGCGCTGACGCCGCCGCGACTGCGATATTCGCGCACGGCGGCAATATCGGCTGGGCCACCGGTGATTTGAGCCAACGCGATCGCATCCTCGAAGCTGCCCATGCGGCCGCGGCTGAGAAAGCCGGTGACCGCGATCTTGCCGGGATGCCCCCAAAAGTCGTAGCGGCGCTCGATTTCGCCGATCCATTGGAATTCCTGGAAGTTCGGATCGAGTTCGGTGCTGTTCGGGACGATCGAGAGGTCGAACAACCCGCCACGCAGGGTCCAGTTGCCCCGATACCACTCGGCGGCCGCGCCGTAAGTGTAACCCCAGGCGTCGGCGGCGTAATCGAACGCACCGGCGTCGATCAACGCCCAGTTCATGAAGTCCTTGCGCGGGTTCTGCGCATATTTGTTGGTATCGAACACGTCCGAGACCGAGAACTTGCCGACGGTGACGACCAGCCGGTCGGCGGTCTGCGAACCGGCGAACTGATTGAGGTCGGCGTCGACCTTCTGGCTGTCGCCGCCGAGATCGATGGTTTGCCGGATAAAGGTCCGTTGGATGCGCGGATAGGGAACCGAAGCGCCGACCTTGAATGCGGCGCCGCTCGGGAAGCCGGCGATGCCTTCGGTATCGCTCAATCCGAAACCCTGATCGATCTCCGGATCGATCCACAGTTCGGCGCCCCGCCACAGCCTGAAACCTGCAGCCAGCGTGGCGTCCCACGTTTCGCGCCCGCTGTTCGAGGCGAGGCTGTTCACGCCGCTATAGGGCGCGTGGAACGGCGGCGCGTATTGCTCGATGAAGGTGGTCTGCCCGTGCACGACGAAACGATCGAGGTCGAGCGCCGACGGTCCCGTGGCGAAGATGCCGGGATCGATGCCGTCATTGCCGAGCCGGTAATCGAGGCCGAGCCGCAGGCTCTCGACTGAGAGATCGGAATCGAAGCGCTGGGCGGCATCGGGGAAGGTGACGCTGCGCGTGCCGTAATCGGTATAGAGAAATTCGAGCCGCGCCGCCCAGTTCGCGGTCAGCGCGAACTCGACGCCACCGCCGAGGACGCCGCCGACGCGCGGCACCATGAACAGCGACTCGACCTCGCCCGGTTGGGCGGTGCCGCCGGCCGGTACGCCGGCAAACTGCGTGCGGGTGAACTGGTCGTAGCTCCAGGCGAAGCCGCCGGTCGCATAGAACAGCCAGTTTCCCGGCGCATAGCCGATGCGGCCGCGCAGCGTGCCGGAGAATTCCACCTGGTCCTGATAGCTCGCCTGGCCGATCAGCGCGGAGGATATGGTTTGCGTGCCGCCAAGCACGCTCGGAAACGACACGTCCGCCTCGACGCCAAGCAGTATCCGCGACGCGAGTATATAATTATAGCCCGCCTGCATACCGAGAAAGTCGCTGCCGGTGCCCGTGAAGGCGTCGTAGGGATTGAAGAAATCGAGCGAGCCGGCGAGGCTCGGCGTCGCCGCCCCGCCTTGCGTCGCCGACCAATTGGAATTTCCGGCGGCGTAGCCGAGATGCGAGCCGACATAGAACCCGCTCCAGTCATACCCGGTCGAAGCGCTGGAGGAGACAGGCGGAGCCTTGGTCGCCAGAACGTCGTCCGCCGCGAGCGTACGCTGCGCGGCGGCAAGCACGACACCGCCCAGGATCGCCCCCACGATCAACTTTTTCACGACAGCCCCGACCCACATCCGATCTAACTGCAACATTCATGTGACAGCTAGATTGCCGCACCGCGGCTTTGGGCAAATTCAATAGCCTAACGGTCGCGGTGCGGCGACGGCGGCGCGGCGCCTACCCGCCGGAAATGGCCAAGCGTGTCGCAACGGCAACATGGCCGGTGGTCGGATAGGCGCCGGCGCAACGGGCGGTGCGAAGCGGCGCGGCGTATCCTGGGCTATCGTCCGTCGTCCGGCTTTCCGCCCCACTCGATGAGAACGGCGATCGCCGAGCTAATAGCCAGAAACCCGACGATCTCGATCCATAGGGGAAGCCGACCGGCAGAGCGCACGTGGTAGCCGGCGCCGGCCAGCAACAGCATCAGCAGCAGGAACGCGCCAATGCGCGGCCATTTCGAACGTGCCCACGGGACCGACCAGCGCATCGCAATGTTCCGGCTCATCGTTCGCTCTAGAATTGCCGTCTGCCCAGCCGGGCCTTGGTACCGTTTCGCGGCGGCGCCGTAACTGTAACCCCAGGCTTCTTTGCCGGAAACGGCGTGGAGTGTCGAAACTGCCGCAACGCCATTCGGGACCTCTGGTTTAGAACTCGGCGTGAAGCCGGCCGGCAAAAATATTGACCGGCCCGCGGTCGGCGTTGTAGCCGGGGTCGGCGACGAACTGGTAATCGAATGAGATGCTCGACCACGCGTTGAGGCTGTAGGAGTAATAAGTCTCGAAGACCTTCTCCGGCTGATAATTGAGCGCGCCGTCGCCGATCAATATTCCGAGCCCACCGGCGGCGAAGTAGGCGCGCGCCTCGGGCGAGAGGCCCTCGATGACGCCGGCCACGCCGATTCTGTCGTTGGGGCGTCCCCAGGAGCTCCCCTTCAATTGCGCACCGGCGGAAACACTTTCGTCGCAATCGGTCCAGCCGATGATTTCGTAGAGACCGGGGCTCCAAGTTGCACGCGAGAACACGCCCAGATCGCGGGTGATCGCCTGTTCAAGATTGGCGTTAAAGCCGTAATTGGTTCGCACCTCGCGCACGAGCGTGACGTCGGGATAGGTGGGCGTCGTGATCGGCTCCGCAAGCGCCGCGGCATAGCTGCCCATATTGGCGTGGTTGGCCCACGCCATCAGCCGCAATTTGCCGGGCTGCGAAAACAGCGAATAGCGTAATTCGAGTTCGCCGATATACTCGCCGTCCGGAAAACTCATATCGAAATCGTCACTATTGGACACGACGGGAACCAGAAAGTAGCCGGCGCGAACCGCCCAGAACTTCTGGTTCAGTTCGGCCATGGCGCCCCAGGTGTAGCTGATCTGGTCCATGGTCCAGTCGTAGGCGCCGCAGCAATCGATATTCCAGTTGAAGAATTGCGTTCGCCCGTTCTGGGCATAAGCGTTGTTGTCGAAGAAGTCCGTCACCGCGAACCTGCCGGCGATCACGGTGATCCGCGAAATGTCCTTCGTCCCGGCGATTTGGTTGGGACCGTCCTCGATGGTCTCCTGCTCGCCGCCGAGCCCGAACGTTTGCTGCACATAGACACGCGCCATGTCGATCCGCGGCATCGGGAAACTTGCCTTCTGCGCTTCAAAACTGGGGAAGGCCGCGATGCCATGAGTGGCGCTGAGACCCATGCCCTGGGTGATTTCCGGGTTGACGTAGATTTCGGTGCCGTCCCATGGGCGATAGCCGATGAACGCGGTGGCGCTCTCCGTATTCGAGGCTTGGCTGGCGCCGGACAGGCTGTTCGCACCTTCATACGGTGAGTGGAAGGCCGGATAGCCCTGTTCGATGGCGGTGAATTGGCCATGGACATTCCAGCTATTGGATGCGATAGGCCACGCATCGCTGCTCGCGTTCTCCGCAGTGGCGGCCCCCGCTGCGCCGAGCTTGTAGTCGAGCCCGAACCGAAGCGCATTTATGTCGAAGACCGATTGGTAACCCGTGCCCGAGGGAAAGACGCCGCTGACGCTTCCGAAGTTGTCGTAAAGATATTCGAGCCGCACCGTCCAGTGTGGCGATATCGCATACTCGGCGCCGAGACCGAGCGTCCAGCCGGTGCGCGTGAAGAGCACGGTGTCCTCATCGCTGGCAACACCGGGAGTCTCGCCGAAGCGCGCCTGCGACCAGGCAAATCCGCCGGTGCCGTAGATGAGCCAGTGATCGAATGTATACCCGAAACGTCCCCGCAGCGTGGCGATGTAATCGATCTGGTCGGTTACGGTCGTGCCTTGCACCGTGCCCCCGGTAAAGATCAAGCCATCCGTGTACGTTTGAAAATTCGGGAACGTAAGATCGGCCTCAGCGCCGAGAAATAGCCGGGACGGGAAAACGTAATTGTAGCCGCCTTGAATCCCGCCATAGAGGCTGCCGAACGAGTCGCCGACCGGAGTCGGATTGGGATCGCTCAGCGTGCTGGTCCCCCGGCCCCAACCGTAGGCAACGTGGCCGCCGACATAGAAACCGCTCCAATCGTACGCGGAGGGCGCCGGCGCGGCTTTTGTCACCACGGCGTCGTCGGCCGCGCGGGCGTGTCCGGCAGCCGTGAGCGCGACCGCGGCGACCGCGCCGGTGACGAATTTTTTGTTCGCCTGCTTGCGGAAGCCCGTCAGTGCGGTTCGGCGTGACAACGCGGTCGGCATGCGCTCGGCTTCCCGTATTTCCAGTTTAGAAGGAAGTAAAACTACAACAACTTCAGTGTGTTGCACCTAACATGCAAATAATCGTCCGGCAATACTGGCGACCAAAATAGAATTATTCAAATTCTATACTGGATCACCGGCAAACGTCGCGGCACCAACGCCGGCGCGGCAGCAGTCCACCGCAGGCGTATTATGCCCGTGGCTCATAATGTAGCCTTGGCTACATTTGTCAAGCAGCTGGCAAGCGGGCGTTTGCGAGCGTCGGAAACGGCTGCGGCACGAAAGAGGCTGTTCGTGGCGCGGCCGATGATGCGGTTGCTGTAGCCCGCTTAAGCCGCCCGTCGCGTGATGCGGCGCGGCGGGCGGTTTTTGTTTGTGGCGCCGTGACCGACGCGGCCGCGACGCCGACCAGGTTTTGGCGGCTCGAGCGCGGCGCCATCGCTCGGCTGTTCGGACCAGGAACATTCGAGCCGGCCGGTCGACGCCACGACATGCCGCGGGACCGCGCGCTCCGGCGGATTGCAACAGGACGTGTTGTTGGAGGAGACGAGCCGCAAAGGGCTCGAAACCCCGTTGCCGCGGCGTGGCGCCGCGCCTTTGATAATGGTGCTGTCGGCGAATGTTGCGAACATCGCTCACCTCCGTTCCCGGGGCGCGCCCGGCCGGTGAGCGAAAGGCGATGGGTCAGACCCGCTCGTCACTCCTCACGCGGCCGTCCGCGCCGCGGTTGCTCTTGATGTGACGGGACGACGCAGGCCGACGCATTACCGGCTTGTCGGCGCCCCTGACGGTACTGCCCATGTGCCTTTCTTCCAGTAGAGCGGCGAAAGCGGCATCGACTTCGCCTCTTCCGCCCGCTAAAAATATACCCTATAGGGTATCCTCTATAGGATACCCCATATGTTATCAGCGGGAGCAGAGTCAACCCATGTCTCACACCAAAAGTGAGAAAGCCAAACTCATGAACCGCATCCGCCGGGTGCGGGGCCAGATCGAGGCGGTGGAACGCGCGATCGAGGGCGAGGAGGGCTGCGCCACCGTCCTCCACCTCATCGTTGCCGCGCGCGGCGCGATGAACGGCCTCATGACGGAAGTCATCGAGGACCACATCCGGCTGCACGTGGTCGACCCGGCGAAGGACGCCGAGCGCAAGCGCGGCGCCGACGAGCTGATCGAAGCGGTGCAATCCTATCTGCGATGAGGATGGCCAACATGACCGATATCTCTCCGGAGGTGCATGACCACGTCTTCCTCGGCGCCGGCCACGAACGCAACGAGCGCCGCACCTGGATGGTGATCGCGCTCTGCACCGTGATGATGGTGGCCGAGATCGTCGGCGGCCTCGCCTTCGGCTCGATCGCGCTGGTCGCCGATGGGCTGCACATGTCGACGCATGCCTCAGCGCTGTTGCTCGCCGCGCTCGCCTACAGCTACGCCCGCCGCCACGCCGACGACGAACGCTTCAGCTTCGGCACCGGCAAGCTCGGCGATCTCGCCGGCTTCACCAGCGCCATCGTGCTGGCGATGATTGCGCTCTTGATCGGCTACGAGGCGCTGACGCGCTTGATCTGGCCGGTCGCGATCAACTTCAACGAAGCGATCCCGATTGCCGTGTTGGGATTGGTCGTCAATGTCGCGAGCGTGGTTCTGCTCAGCGGCGGCGGCCACCATCATGGCCACGAGAACGGTCACGATCACGGCCACGGTTTCGCCCACGCGCACGCCGGCCACGAGCACGATCAGGCTCACACTCTGCAGACCGACGCCGGGCCGTTGACACTCGAAATCTTCGAGGACGGCGTGCCGCCGCGCTTCCGCCTGGCGTTTCCCGGCGCCGCGTCCGCCGCCGAGACCGTGACGGTCGAGACCGTGCGCCCGGACGGGGCGCGCCAAAGCTTCGCCATGGCCGCCCGTGGCGGTTATCTGGAGTCGGTCGACGAAATTCCCGAGCCGCACGCCTTTGCGGCGCGCATTTCGGTCGACGGCGGCCGCCAGGTCTACGCGGTCGCGTTCGAGGAACACGAGCACGCGCCCGCCGCGGCGCAGCGCGACAACAACATGCGCTCCGCCATCGTCCACGTGCTGGCGGATGCCGCCGTTTCGCTGCTCGTCATCGTCGGCCTGTTGCTCGGGCGCCTGTTCGGCTGGACGTTCATGGACCCCGTCGTCGGATTCGTCGGCGCCGTCGTCATCGCCGCGTGGGCCTATACGCTCGTGCGCGACACCGGCGCCGTGCTGCTCGACATGAACCCCGATCGCGGCATGGCGGAACGCATGCGCGCGATGATCGAGACCGATGGCGATCAATTGACCGACTTGCACCTGTGGCGCCTCGGTCCGGGGCATCTCGGCGCGATCCTGGCGGTCGCGACGCGGCGCCCGCGCGGGCCGGAATACTATCGCGCGCTGTTGCGCCGGTTTCGCTCCCTGTCGCACGTCACGGTGCAGGTGGAGCAGCGATAAGGCGGCGGAACTGCCGCCGCCGCACCGATGCTCACAACTTGGGTTGCGCTTGCGGCGAAATGCCTTCGGCGGCCCGAACGCGATACAATTTTAATAATTATTGACATATCTATACAACTTTGGCGTTCTTCCCGGCAGATCGAAAGGGAGGACCCCATGAGGCTGATGCTCGCGCTGCTCGTGATTTCGGCTCTTGCGACACAGGCGCACGCGCAAGATTCATGTCACATCCCCGTAACGGTGAACGGCACGCTGTCGTCCGGCGTCGGGAACCACAAGCTGGAAATCAATTCAGCTCGCGTCACCATCTATCGGGTCGAACCCACCGGCGCGCAGGAGGTCGGAAGCGGTGGCACCGGCAACGTCGGACAATTCAGCATCGTCATCTCGGGCGGCGCCTGCGACAGCGTCCTTTATGCCGTGGCGAACGTCCGTCAGGAAGTGACATTGGCAGCCGTGATCGGCCCGACCGTCCCGGGCGCAATCGAGATCAACGAGTTCACGACGGTCGCGACCGCCTATGCGATGGCGCAATTTTTCAATGATCAAGGTGCCATCGTCGCCCAGCCCTTGCCGGCGCGTGTCGCCGCCGGAATGGCGGAAGCGCTGGTTTCGCCGACGACCGGCATGCCCTCGAACGTGATTCAGACGCCGCCCAATGCCCATCAGACCAATACCTGGCACGCCTTGGGCACCCTTGCGAACATCGTCGCCGGCTGCGTCCGCGACGCCGCCCCCAACAGCTGCACGGACTTGTTTGCTTTGACGGGAACGACGAGCGGGCACGGGCCGGCGACGACGCTGCAGGCGATGGTGAAGATCGCGCGGCATCCCGCGGTCAATGTCGGACCACTGTTCGAACTCGGCGAAGTGAGCAAGGTCAACGAACCTTTTCTCATCAAGGCGACCAATGGGCCGGAGGCGCCGGATCATTTGCTGCGCCTCGACGCTTTCACGCTCGCCGTCAAGGTCAATGCGACGGGCAGGCTCGATCCTGCCAGCGGCGTGGAACTGTGTCCGTTCGGCGGCCCCGGCAATATTGCCTTCGATCCAAACGGTTACGCCTTCATCACCAACAATGTGGTGCAGGGAAAGCCGACGTCCACGCGATGTCAGGTGGTGCTGAAGCCGAATGGACAGCCCGCCGATGGCGCCGGCGGCTCGCCGGTGTCGCCGCTTTTTGGTGGCGGCATTCTGGGTCAGGGCTTTGGGGTCGGTCTCGACCCCTTCGGCCACGTCTGGTCGGGCAACTTCGGCTGGGGCAAGGACAATCCGCAAGGGCCGAACGCCTCCGAAGAGGGAAGCGTCTCTGAGTTTACAGTCCGAGGCGCCCCGCTGTCGCCGGACGTCCATGGCTTCCTCGGCGCGATCTATCGCGTCCAAGGCGTGGCCTCCGACGGGCGTGGGAACATCTGGATCGCGGGGTGGGGGAACGACACGGTCGAAGTCTTCCCCTTGGGGAATCCGAAACCACCTTTCGTGACCCATGTCGAGACGGGCACGCAGCCCTTCGGCGTCGCTGTCGACGGCGACGGCGCCGGTTGGGTGACTTACGAGGGAACGGCGGCGTTAGCCAAATTCACGCTGGCGAATGGCGAGCTCGTTTGTCAGTTCGAGGTCTCGATCAGCAATCCTGCCAGGCCCGACCCCAACAACCCGTGCAAGCCAGTCACTCCCGCCAACATTCATCCCAAGGGCCTGGCCATCGACAAGGAGGGCAACGCCTGGGCTGTGGCGTCAGCGGCTGACGCGATCGTCGCTTTCGACAAGCACGGCAACCCGCTCGGAACGTTCCAGGGCGGTGGCGTCGTCGCGCCATGGGGCGTCGCGGTCGATTCACGCGATCACATCTGGGTGGCGAACTTCGGCAGCGCCGTTCAGGCCGACATCAAATATCGCGTGTCCGAACTGTGCGGCGCCAACGTGGCCGATTGCGGCGGACGCAGGACGGGCGCGCCGATGACTCCCACGACCGGCTACACCTTGCCGTCGGGCGGCGCGGAGGTCACGCTCCACAACGGTCAACCGCTCTACGGCACCGGGTCGACGATCAAATCCTACAAGCCGATGATGCGGTCGACCGCCGTGGCCGTCGACATGGCCGGCAATCTCTGGTGCACCAACAATTGGAAGCCGGAAACCGTGAGTGACACGCTGTTGGGCAATCCGGGGGGCGACGGGATCGTCATCTTTGTCGGCTTGGCCGCTCCCGTCATGCCCGTTCCATACTCGGCACCGCCGAAAGCGCCTTAGGGCATGATCCGAAAAAGTGGACGCCGCTTTCCGAAAAGATCATGCTCCTACGAAGCTAGAGCCCAGTTCTAATACAATCAGAACCGAAAACACTAGCGCCGAGCGCCGCGGCCACCATTTACAGATCCGACACGGGGAGTCCTCGTGCACCTCGTGTTACATTCATGCGGGGTCGAAAACGCATCGGCAGGAGGAAGCTACGAATGACGAATTCCCTACACGACATGGCGATGGGGACTTTCACGCCGCTGTTGCGCGTCCTCTCCGGCTTGCTCGACAAGGGCGCGGAGCACGCCGGCGCCAACAAGCTCGATGTCGAAGCGCTGCTCGACGCGCGACTGGCGCCCGACATGTTTCCGCTGATCCGCCAAGTGCAGACCGCCTGCGATCACGCCAAGGGCGCCGCGGCGCGGCTCACCGGGGGGACCGCGCCGCGCTTCGAGGACAACGAAAAGACGCTGCCCGAGCTCAAGGCCCGGATCGCGAAGACCATCGATTATCTGGCGACGTTTTCGGCGACCGACTTCGAAGGCGCGGCGGATCGCATCATCCGCTTTCCGCTGCAGGGCGTCAGCGTGGAAATGACCGGCTTGCAGCTGCTGCGGGACTGGTCGCTGCCGAATTTCTATTTTCACGTCGTCACCGCCTACGACATCCTGCGCCACAACGGCGTCAATCTCGGCAAGCGGGATTTCATGAGCCACATCGGCTACGCCATCCGCCAGCCGGCGTGATTAAGCCTCGCAGAGATTGACGCCGCGCCCGCGGCGCGATCAAGCCCGTTTCCGCGCGTGGGTGTGCCCGTGGCTGTGGGTCTCGCCGCGGCCGTGGACATGGGCGCCTTCGGCCGGGAGATAAACCACGTGGCCGTGGCGGACGCCGCGCTCGGCGATGATGTGGTCGGCGAATTTCTGCACCTCGGCGCCGCTACCCTTGAGCACCGTGACCTCCATGCAGTTGTCGTGGTCGAGATGCACGTGCAGCGTGGTCTGCGCCAGGTCGTGACGCTCATGGAAGTCGCGGGTCAGCCGCTTCGGTAATTCGCGCTCGGCATGGTCGTAGAGATAGACGAGCGCGGCGACGCACTGCCCGGTGCCGGCGATCTCGGTCGCGGCTTGCTGCAGCCCAGAGCGGGCGAGGTCGCGGATCGCTTCCGAGCGGTTGGCGTAGCCGCGTGCGGCCATGAAACGCTCGAGCTCGGCGTCAAGCTCGTCGTCGATGGTGATGGTCACCCGATGCATCGTCATCCTCTCCAAAATCGCGTTTCCACCGATCCTATCACCACCGGCGTTTCGCGGCGCAAATTCAGCGCGATGCGCTGCTGGCCAGGCGTCGGGATGAATTCGGCATGAATCAGGTCGGTATGCCGCACCGGGTATGCACTCTTCTTGACATCGTCATACCGTCGCCGCAAGATGATACCTGCTGGGCGAATGGGGGTATGTGCCGTGCGGGTCGGGAGCTGATTGATCAGCGCAGAAAATCCGGCGGATCGCCGCGATTAATCGTCATCTGGCGTTATCGGATTACAGCTCCCCCGCGCGGACGGGGGCGTTCATGGCGTTGCGTGCGCGTTTGTTGGCGTCGGCATCGGTGCTGATTTCATCGCTAGGCGTCTCCGCCGCCTGGGCGCAGACGCCGCCAGCGCCACCGCCTGCACCCGCAGGCGAGACGCCGGCGCCGAACACTGCATCGCCCGCGGCTGGAAGCGGGACGCCCGCCGCGACGAGCCCGACACCGCAGCCGTCGCCGACGCCATCAACCAGTACGCAACTGCCGACCATCGTGGTCAGCTCCAAGCGCAAGCCGCCGACGCATCCGCCGCCGCGCAAGCGGGCCGCCGCGACGTCCGCGCCGAAGCCTGCACCTGCGCCGCCATCGCCCTACGAGACCGGCGCGCCCAATATCGCCGGCGGCGGGACGGTCACCCCGACCATGGCGAGCCAGATGACCGTATCCGGCGAGGATCTCAATGCGCGCCCGATCACGCGGCCAGGCGAGATTCTCGAGGCGGCGCCCGGACTGATGACCGTCATGCATGCCGACGGCGGCAAGGCCAACCAGTATTATCTGCGCGGCTGGAACCTCGATCACGGCACCGACCTCGCCACGTTCTGGGACGACATCCCGATCAATCTGCCGACCCATGCCCATGGCCAGGGCTACACCGACCTCAACTGGCTGATCCCTGAGACCGTCAGCGGGCTCGATATCCGCAAGGGGCCGTACTGGGCCGACGTCGGCGACTTCGAGAACGCCGGCAACCTGCACATCTCAGTGCGTGACAGCGTCGATCAAAACATCCAGTCGGTCACCGTCGGCAGCTTTGGTTACGAGCGGTATCTCGACCTCGGCTCGACCAAGCTCGGCGCCGGCACGCTGCTCTATGCCGGCGAGTTCACCGGCTATGACGGCCCGTGGACCACGCCGGACAACATGAAGAAATTCAGCGGCCTCCTACGTTACACCCAAGGCACAGCGACCGACGGTTTCTCGCTCTCCGGGATGGCTTATAGCAACACCTGGAATTCGACCGATCAGAACGCGCTGCGCTATTATACGACCGGCCAAATGGGCCTTTATGGCCAATTCGATCCGACCGATGGCGGCGACACCAGCCGCTTCTCGCTGTCGGGCCGTGTGGCGCAATCGACCGATGACGGATCGTGGAAAGCCAACGCCTATGTCGTCAAATACACGTTGGACCTGTGGAACAACTACACCTATGACACCAACGATCCGACTTATGGCGACCAGTTCCACCAACACGACGACCGCGTCTATGGCGGCGGCGGCGCCTCGCGCACCTTCATCGGCACGGTGGGCGGCCTGCCCGTCGAGAACGTGTTCGGCGTGCAGTCCCGTTACGACGACATCACGACCGCGCTGAACTATTCGGACCAGCGCCAGCTGCTGTCGCCCTACATCTACGACAAGGTCGGCGAGGGCAACGCTGCCGTCTACGCCGAAAACACGGTGCACTGGACCGACTGGCTGCGGACCGTGGTCGGCTGGCGCGGCGATTATTACGGGGCGTCGATCGATTCCGTGCTGCAGCCGGCGAATTCGGGCAACGTCAAGGAGGCGATCGGCAGCCCGAAATTCCGCATGGTGGTCGGACCGTTCGACAAGACCGAATTGTTCGTCGGCGCCGGCATGGGCTATCACAGCAACGACGCGCGCGCGACCACGGTCACCCAGGTGCCGGGCGATCCGACGACGCCCGAAGGCGCGACGCCGTTTCTGGTCCGCTCCGAGGGCGCCGAGGTCGGTGTCCGCACCAAAATCGTGCCCGGCCTCGATAGTTCGGCGAGCCTGTTCTACATCCACCAGGATTCGGAGCTGTTCTTCGACGGTGACACCGGCGACACCACGGCGGGGCTGCCGAGCCAGCGCACCGGCATCGAGATCACCAACGACTATCGCCCCGCCTCCTGGGTGCATGTCGACGCCAACCTCGCGCTGTCGCGGGCCCGCTTCCTCGGCTTCGACACGACGCAGGAGGCGCTTTATCAGTCGCTCGCCGGCTATCCGCAGGCGCAGATCGGCAATGCCCCGGGGAACTACATCTACAACGCGCCGTGGATGATCGGTTCGGCCGGCATCACGTTCGGCGAGAAGACCGGTTGGTTCAGCGCGCTGCGCTGGCGTTACATCAGCTCGCGGCCGCTCACCGAGGACGGCGTGTTCCAGTCGCCGCCGATGAACGTCGTCAACGGCGCCGTCGGCTACCGGTTCGCCAATGGCTGGCACGTCCAGGTCGATGCGCTCAACATGCTGAACTCGACCAGCGACCTCGCCACTTACGCTTACGGCTCGCTGCTGACGACCGACGCGCTGTATGCCCTATGCAATCCCGCGCACGGCGCCTCCACCGTGCCGGCGGCGGTCTGCGCCAACGGCGTAATGGATTACGTCTATCATCCGCTCGAGCCGCTCGCGTTCCGCCTCACGCTCGCCGGACCGCTCGACACGATCGACATTCCCAGCATGGCCGCCGAATTCAGACGGGCGGTTCGGGCCTATCAGGCCCCGGCGCCGAACTACGATTGGACCGGCTTTCACATCGGCGCCCATATCGATCACAGTTGGTCGGAGCTGAGCGGCAGCACCGTCAACGCGGCGACCGGCACGGCTTCCGCTGTCATCTATCCGGACCCACCGGACTGGCACGGCGGCATTCAGCTCGGCTACGACTACATGATGCTATCGCGCGTGGTGCTCGGCGTCGAAGCCGACATCTCCTCGGGCGGCATCAAGATTGCCAATTTAATCGATCCGTCCGGCACCATCGCGAACCAGACTACGGTGTTCGACAGCGAAAGCGTGCGCGGTCGCCTCGGTTACGCCTTCGACAATGTGCTGCTGTACGGCACCGGCGGCTGGGCGTGGTCGAGCGATCAGTTCATCCGCACCCAGCTCACGGGCACCCTCAACCTCGCGACGGCGGGCACCGACGAAGCCGTCAACACCTATCTGGGCGGCTGGACGGCGGGAGCCGGCGCGGCGCTCGCTTGGGCGCAGAATTGGAATGTCTTCGCCGAGTATCGCTATACGAGCTTCGGCGCGTCCACCCTCACATTGCCGTTCTCCCAGCTCAACACGACCTCGACGACGAGATTGAGCGCCATCGAGCTCGGCGTGAACTACAAATTCGGTTCCGGCGGGTTCGGCTCGGCTGCGGTGGCGCGTGACGGCGGCGCAGCACCGGCCCCGCCGCCGGCCTTGCCGCCGGCGTTGCTCTACAAATCAGCTCCCGCCCCGCATCCTTATGACTGGACCGGCGTCTATATCGGCGCCGACGGCGGCTATAGCTGGGGGTCTTACAAAGGAACCCTGACGACGGCGACCGGCGCTCCGCTGGCGCCCTATGACGACAGCGTCACCGGGCCATTCGCCGGCGGCTTCGTCGGCGCCACGTATCAGTTTGGCCGCGTCGTCGCCGGCGTGGAGGGCGACTGGCAGCGCGCCAACCTGATGGGGAACAATCAACAACAGGCCGCGCTCGGCGCGACCGGAGTCTTCCCCACCGGCCCCTTCACCATCTCCGCGACCATGAAGGATTACGAGTCCGTCCGCGGCCGGCTCGGCGTCGCGTTCGACCGCTTGCTCGTGTTCGGCACCGGCGGCTGGGCATGGGGCGATCCTTCGGTCTCCTACGCCGTGCTCGGGGCCGCGCCGTTCGTCACCAACAGCAGCAATACGAGCGGCCGGACCGCCGGCGCCGGGGTCGATTACGCATTTACCGATCGCACCTTCGGGCGTATCGAATATCGCTATGCCGATTTGCGGACCTCGGGCTTCGTCAGCGCCGCGACTAATTCCGCCGATGCCGCCAACAGACTGCCGACCAGCGACATTCGGGTTGGTCTTGCGTACAAATTCGGACCGTTCGGCGGTAATTATTGAGCGGGTGTTGCGGGGACGACCGACGCCGGAGCAGACCATGACCCATCGAGCCCAGCCTCCGGCGTTTGATCCGGCCGCTTTGATCGCTCCGCTCGAGTTCGATGCGTTCTTCCGCGAGCATTGGGAGCGCAAGCCTCTTCACCTGACCCGCAACGATGCGCATTATTACGACCGCGTTCTCACCAACGCCGATCTCGACGGCATCATTTCATCTGCCGACTTGCGCTATCCGGCGATCCAGCTCGTCAGGAACGGTTCGTATCTGCCGGCCGAGGCCTATACCAGTAACATCAGACACGGCACCGAAGCCTTCAACGGCGTGCCCGACCTCGAGCAGATTCAATCGGAATATCGCTCCGGCGCGACCGTGGTGCTGCCGGCGCTGCACCGGACCTGGTCGCCGCTGCGGAATCTGTGCGCGGCGCTGGAAGATGCGCTCAGCCATCCCGTCCACGCCAATGCCTATCTGACGCCGGCGGATTCCCCGGGCTTTACGCCGCACTACGACACCCACGAGGTGCTCGTTCTCCAGATCGCCGGCACCAAGCGCTGACGCGTATTCGAGCCGCCGCAGCAGCTGCCGCACCGCAGCCAGCCGTTCACGCCCGTCGGCTACGCCTTGCCGCCGCCGCTCATCGACCTCGAACTGAAACCCGGCGACCTCTTGTATCTGCCGCGGGGCTACGTGCACGCGGCCAACGCCCTGCGCGGCCATTCGGCCCATGTCACCATCGGCATAACGGTCTACACCTGGGTCGAGCTGATTGCCGAACTGGCCGGTGCGGCCCGGGAAATACCGGCGCTGCGCGCCGCCTTGCCGCCGGGTTTCGCGGCGCGCGACGATCTCAAGGACGCGCTGCGGGCGAACCTCGGCAGATGTCTCGATCTGCTGCGCGACGGCAGCGACGGCGCCCGCGTCGTCGACGGCTTTCTGCAGAAGGTCGGGTCCGCCCGCCCTCGCCCGCAGGAACCCTTCAAGTCGGAGGCGAGCGTGATCGGATTGCAGACGCGGCTGAAGACGCCCGACGCGGCGAGCTATCGCATCTCGATCGAGCCGCGCGGCATCGTCATGGAGTTCGACGGCAGGAAATTCGTGCTGCCCGAAAAAATCCGACTGACGATCGACGAGATGTGCCGGAAGCAGTCGTTTCGGCCCGTCGACCTTTCCGGTCCGCTCGACAATGAGGGCAAGCTGACGCTGACGCGGTACCTGCACGGCGAACGGTTCCTGACGCTGGTCGATTGAGCAAAGGCGGCGCGCCGTGATCGAGCCGCAACGCATCGGCCGTTTCCTCACCGTCGACGAATTCGGCCATGTCGAACCCGACGTCGCAGCCGACCTTATCGGCGCTCGCTGGAACCCGCTCGTCGCGTTCGTGCGCGATGCGCTGATGCGCCGGCCTGGCGTGCGCGCGGTCTATCTGCGCGGCTCGATTCCCCGCGGGCTGGCGATCGAAAACGTCTCCGATGCCGATTTCGTCTATCTTTCCGAGACCAATTTCGATCCGGCGGACGTCGAATTGGAAAGGGCCGTCGGCACGGCGTTTCCTTTCGTGAAAGGCCTCGAGCTGTTTCGCCTCGACCGCGCCGCCTTCGACAGCATCCGCGCCTTTCAGACGCGGCCGTATTATCACATGCTGCTCAAGACTCAATGTTTGTTCCTGGCCGGCGACGACGTCGCCAGGAACATCGCGCCGTTTCGCATCGGCGCCGATATGGTCAGCCATGTCTTTTCGTTGGCAAGCGATTTCGCGCGACTGCCGGGTTTGCTGGAGCACGGCCGCAAAAGCGGCCTCGAACAATCGATGCACCAATGGTTCTCGCGACGGATGGTGCGTGCGGCGTTCGAGATCACAATGGACCGCAGCGATCGCTTCACGCGCGATCTTTATCTGTGCTGGGAGCAATTTGCCGAGTTCTACCCCGATCGCTCCAAACAGATGTTCCGCGTTCTGACGAATTGCCTCGACGGCGCAGAGAGCCCGTTGCGCTATGGCGAGATGGTCGCATTTCTGACGCGCGAGGCCCGGCGTCTTGCGTAAGCGGCGCTCAGTGCGCCTTGCGCCCGTACTTGCGCGGGCCGGCGTCGGTGACGCCGAGGTGGGTTTCGAGCGCCGCGCGGTCGGCGGAGAGCGTCGCGCTGTCGGCGGCATGAACGACTGAGCCGCGCTCGATGATGACGGCCTGGTCGGTGACGCCGAGAATTTTGCGCGCGTTCTGCTCGACCAGGATGGCGGACATGCCTTCGTCGCGAATGACGCGGCGCAGCGCCGCGAGCAATTCCTCGACCAGGATCGGCGCCAGCCCCTCGAGCGGCTCGTCGAGCAACAGAATGCGCGGATTGAGCACCAGCGCGCGGGCGACCGCGAGCATCTGCTGCTCGCCGCCGGAGAGCTGGTTGCCGAGATTTTGCCGCCGCTCGGCGAGCCGCGGGAACAGCGCATAGGCTTTGTCGGTGGTCCAGCGGCCCGGCCGCGCCACCGCGGTCAGGTTCTCGTGCACGGTGAGCGACTTGAAGATGTTGCGCTCCTGCGGCACCCAGCCGACGCCGGCGTGGGCGCGCTGCTCCGGCCGCAGCCGCGTGATGTCGGTGCCGTCGAGCACGATTTTGCCGCCCAGATAACGGGTGACGCCGACGATGGTATTGATGAGCGTGGTCTTGCCCATGCCGTTGCGGCCGAGCAAAGCGAGCGCGTGGCCTTCGCGCAGCGACAGCGAAATGTCGGAGAGCACCACGGCTTCGCCGTAGCCGGCGGACAGGTGCTCGATGCTCAGGAGATCAGCCATCGAGCTCCTCGCCGAGATAGACGGCCTTGACCCGCGGATCGTGCGCGACCTCCTCGGGCGCGCCGTCCGCGAACAGCGCGCCGTTGACCAAGACGGTGATGCGATCGGCGAAGGAAAACACGAGATCCATGTCGTGCTCGATCAGGAGCACGGTGACGTCCTTGGGTAGCGCCTCGATGGTAGCCAAAAGTTCGTGGCGCTCGGCTTCCGGCACGCCGGCGGCCGGCTCGTCGAGCAGGAGGACGCGCGGCCGGCAGGCGAAGGCGAGCGCCATCTCGAGGAGCCGCTGCTTGCCGTAGGGCAGGATCGCGGTGCGCTCGCGCAGCACATCGCCGAGGCGGAAGCGTTCGGCGATCTCGGCGATCTCGTCGGTGATCTTGGCGCGGCCGCCGACCACCCGCCACCAGTCGGCGCCGGAGCCTTTGCGCTCGGAGACGACGAGGCCGATGCTCTCGATCGGCGTGAGATCGGCGAACAATTGATTGATCTGGAACGTGCGCGCCATACCGAGCCGTACCCGCTGGTGCGGCTCGAGCGCCGTGATGTCGGCGCCGTCGAGCAGAATCTTGCCCGCGGTCGGCTTGAGCACGCCGGTCAGGAGATTGACGAACGTGGTCTTGCCGGCGCCGTTCGGCCCGATCAAAGCGAGCCGCGCCCCCTGCTCCACGGCGAACGACACGCCGGCGGTCGCAGTAATGCCGCCGAAGCGCTTTTCCAGGCCGATGGTTTCCAGGATCGGCATGGTTCAGTGTCCGTCCGGCGCCGCGCCGCCGACGGCGGCTGGTCCTTTCCCGCCGCCCGCGGGAGACGGCAAAGACGGCGCGCGCGCGAACAGCTTGATGAGCCCGGCGCGGGCGTAGCCGGTCCAGCCGGTGACGCGCTCGCGGCCAATGAGCACGATCAGCACCAGCACCAGGCCGATCCAGAACTGCCAGTATTGCGGCGTCAGATTGGCGAGGGTGTCCTGCATGAACTTGAAGATCACCGCGCCGATCAAGCCGCCATAGAGATAGCCGGTGCCGCCGATGATGAGCACGAGCAAGAGATCGGCCGAACGATCGAACGACAACACGTCGAGCGAGCAGAACGCGGTCGTCTGCGTCAACAGCGCGCCGGCGATGCCGGCGATGCCGGCGGAGACCGTATAGATCGCGACCAGCCGGGCGTTGACGGGAATGCCGACCGCGGCGGCGCGCAGCGGATTGCCTTTCAGCGCGCCGAGCGACAGGCCGAACGGCGATTGCACGATGCGCCGCGCCACGACGAAGACGACGAACAGCACCGAGAGGCAATAGATGTAGGCCGTGTGCCCGTACAAATCGAAGCGGAACAGTCCGAGGACCGGATGAATGTCGACGCCCTGCAGGCCGTCGGCGCCGCCGGTGATGTTCGAATAGCGGTTGGCGACCTCGCGCAGGATCAGCGCGACGCCGAGCGTCACCATCAGACGCGTGAGATCGGAGCCGCGCAACACCAGAAAGCTGGTGGCGAAGCCGAGCACCGCGGCGGCGAGGCCGGCGGCGACGAGCGCGATCACCGGCTCGTTGATGAGGCCGTATTTGGCGACGAGGCCGGTGAAATAGGCGCCGAGGCCGAAGAACGCCGCGTGCCCGAGCGAGATGATGCCGGCATAGCCCAGAATGAGATCGAGCGAGAGCGCGAACAAAGCGAGGATCGCGGTCTCGGTCAGAATGAGATGCTTCGTTGGGAACAGCCAGATGCTCGCCAGCGCGACGAGCCAGAAGGCGATCTCGAACGGCGTCCACCGCGCGCGGTGAGAGAAGAAGGCGGCGACGGTATCGGCCAGCGGATTCATCGCGGTCACCGCGCTCACCGCGACACGCCGCGGGCGAACAGGCCCTGCGGACGCCAGATCAAAACCACGATCATGATGGTGTAGATGACGAAGGCGCCGAGCGTCGGCACATAGTATTTGCCGGCGACGTCGCCGATGCCGAGCAGGATCGAGGCGAAGAACGGACCGGTGATCGAGGACGCGCCGCCGACCGTCACCACGATCAGAAAATAGATCATGTATTTGAGCGGAAAGATCGGATCGAGGCCGAGGATTTCGGCGCCCAGCGCGCCGCCCAAGCCCGCAAGCCCGGAGCCGAGCGCGAAGGTGATGCCGAACACCGCGCCGACATTGATGCCGAGCCCGCGCGCGACGCGCTGATCGTCGACCGCGGCGCGCAGACGGCTGCCGAAGCGGGTTTTCATCAGCGCGAGCTGCAGGCCTACCGTGATGAAACCGCAAATGGCGATGATGAGCAGCCGGTATTTGCCCATGCCGACGCCGAACACGTTGAACTGTCCTTGCAGCGCGTTCGGAATCTGCACGAATTGCTGCGAGGAGCCCATGACGTAGTCGACGGCGGCGACCGACATGAAGACGAGGCCGATCGAGAACAGCACCTGGTCGAGCGGGTTCTTGTTGTAGACCCGCACATAGAGCGTGCGCTCGAGGAAGCCGCCGATCAAGGCCGTGCACAGGAAGGCGAGCACCAGACCAAGCCCGAACGGCAGACCTACCCGGTTGACCAGGACGACGGCGATATAGCCGCCGGCCATGGCGAAGGACCCGTGCGCCAGATTGACGAAATTCATCAGGCCGAGCGTGACGGCGAGCCCGCACGCCAGGACGAACAGCAGCATGCCGTAGGAAACGCCGTCGAACAGAACGGTCAGCATGATCGACCGATGACCCCACACTCGTCACGCAACGGCAGCGCCGACGGGCCCCATCCTTGCCCTTGGCCCGCCACTTGGCATGCCCCTTGGGCCGCCCCTTTGGGCCGTCGTTGCCCAATTTTCCGGCCAGCTCATCGGCCAGCGGCCACCCCGGAACTCACAACCACGGCCTCGCCGTTCTGGCAAGGTCCATGGCCACATCCATGGCGACTAAATTTCCGGGGCGCAGGCGCAAGGGGCCCCGCGTCCCGGAAAGATCATAGCCTCGGCCGCCGGTCGCCCGGCGCCACCTTTACTTCGGCATCGCGGCCTTGGCCGGATCCTTGACCGCCGGGAAGGTGGCGAATTCGACGTTGTAGAGTTCGCCGTTCTTCTTCTCGACCTTGCGGATATAGATGTTCTGCACGATGTCGCGCGTGTCGGGGTCGATCGAGATCGGGCCGCGCGGGCTCTCCCAGCTCATGCCCTTCATCGCGGCGAGGAGCGAGTCGCCGTCGGTCTTGCCGCCGGCCTTCCGCACCGCCGCGTACATCAGGTGCATGCCGTCATAGGCGCTCACCGCCATGAAGTTCGGCCGCATGCCGCCGTTCGCCTTCTTGAACGCTGCGACGAAATCCTTGTTCATCGCCGAGTCGTGATCGGCCGAATAGAGATGCGCCGTCACGGTGCCGATGACGGCATCGCCCATGCCGTTGATCAGGTCATCGTCCATCACGTCGCCCGGGCCGATGATCTTAATGCCGGCCTTGTCGAGCCCGCGCTCGACGAACTGTTTGACGAAGGTACCACCCTGGCCGGAGGGCACGAACACGAAGATGGCGTCAGGCTTGGCGTCGGCCGCCTTTTGCAGGAACGGCGCAAAATCCGGGCTGGCGAGCGGGACGCGGATGGCATCGAGGACCTCGCCGCCTTTCGCCGTGAATTCCGTCTTGAACGCCTTCTCGGAGTCGAGGCCCGGCCCATAGTCGGAGACGATGGAGACGACTTTTTTGATGCCGTTCTGCGCCGCCCAGTCGGCCATCGGCACGGTCGATTGCGGTAGCGTGAAGCTGGTACGTACGATGTAGGGGGATTTCAGGGTGATGATCGAGGTGCCGGCCGCCGTGACGACCTCCGGCACCTTGGCTTCGGTCGCGAGCGGCGCCACCGCAAGCGCGGTCGGCGTCACGCCGAAGCCGGCGACGAAGTTCACCTTTTCGTTGACGATCAGCTCCTGGGCGATGCGCTTGGTGTTGTCGGGCACCGCGCCGTCGTCCTTGATGATGACCTCGATTTTCTTGCCGGCGACGGTGTCGCCGTGCTGGGCCTGGTAAAGCTTGATCGCCGCGGCTTCCTGCTTGCCGGTCGATTGCTGCTGGCCGGTCATCGGCAGGATGAAGCCGATCTTCACCGTATCTTCCGCAAACGCGCAAGTCGCGGACAAGCCAAGCGCGGCGGCAGCCGCGGCGAATAGATAATGACGCACCATAGGGTCCTCCCCCTTGTTTCGCGATTTCGGACGTTTCGCGCGGTGCCATACCACATTCCGGCCCAACTTTGTCTAGGCCGCGCTTTGTCTCACCCGCCGTGCAGCGGGCACATTCGGTGGTGGCGCCGGGAAACGCTCGGGAAAGGCTAATGACCGGGCTGCTGAAAGGCGGGCCGGGGCGTCGATTTTGCCGCGCTGCACAAAAAAAAGGAGGCCCTGGATTGCGCCAAGGCCTCCCAACGGCGGGCGGTGCCGGGTCTTCCGTCCAGCCGCTGTTTGCTACCCTTACTGCACGGTCTCGCCGTGCAGCGCGAGGTCGAGACCCTCGCGCTCGACGTCTTCGGTGACGCGCAGGCCGATCACCATGTTGACGACCCAGAGAATGATCAGCGTCACGATCACGTCGTAGACCAGGACGATGCCGACGCCGATGAGCTGGTTGATCACCTGGCCGGCATTGCCTTCGATGAGGCCGGGAGTGCCGCCATACTCGTTGATGGCAAACACGCCGGTCAGGATGGCGCCGGTGGCGCCGCCGACCGCGTGGACGCCGAAGGCATCGAGCGCGTCATCGTAGCCGAAGAAGTGCTTGAGACCGGTGACGCCCCAGTAGCAGACGACGCCGGCGGCCACGCCGATGGCGAACGCGCCCATCGGGCCGACGAAGCCCGAGGCCGGCGTGATGGCGACGAGACCGGCGACGGCGCCCGAGCAGATGCCGAGCACGGTCGGCTTGCCGCGCATGATCCACTCGACGAGCATCCAGGTGAAGCCGGCGGTGGCGGTGGCGAGATGGGTCACGGTCATTGCCATGCCGGCCTGGATCCCCGCGCTGACGGCGGACCCGGCGTTGAAGCCGAACCAGCCGACCCAAAGGAGCGAGGCGCCGATCAAGGTGAGCACCACATTGTGAGGCGGCGCGGTCTCCTTGCGCTTGCCGAGCATCAGCGCCGCCATCAATCCGGCGGTACCCGAGTTGACGTGCACCACCGTGCCGCCGGCGAAGTCGAGAACGTGAAACTTCGCATCGGGGTTGGCGCTGTTGAGGAAGCCGTCCGGCCCCCAGACCCAGTGCGCGATCGGCGAATAGACGAAGATCGCCCACAGCCCGATGAACCACAGCATGGCGGAGAACTTCATGCGCTCCGCAAACGAGCCCGCGATCAGCGCCGCGGTGATGATCGCGAAGGTCAGCTGGAACATCGAATAGACAGTCTCGGGGATGGTCGGGGCCAGCGGGTTGGGATTGCCGATGCCCTTGGAGATGTCGCTGACAATGCCTTGGAGGAAGGCGCGATCGAGCCCGCCGATGAACGGCGTGCCGGACCGAAACGCCAGGCTGTAGGTGAAGAACAGCCATAGAATACTGATCAGGCAGGTGATGGCGAAGCTCGTCATCACCGTGTCGCCGACGTTCTTTTTGCGCACCATGCCGCCGTAGAACAACGCGAGGCCGGGGATGGTCATCATCAGGACGATGGCCATCGAGGTGAGCATCCAGGCGGTATCGCCGGAATTCGGCGTGCATTTTTCCAATGTCTTGGCATCGCACGCCGGTGGCGGAGCTTCGGCAGGAGCCGCCGCCGGCGCTGCGGCCGCGGGCGCTGCGGGCGTAGGTGTCTGCGCATAGGACGCATGGAATGTCGGCAAACTCAGCACGACGGCGAGCAACAGCGCTCCGGCGAGAGCGAGGAGCCCCGCACGCGAAAATCTCTTCAAATTCATGATTTCACTCCTGTCCGTGCGGGTTTGCCTAGAGAGCCGCGGCATCGGTTTCGCCGGTGCGGATGCGGACCGCATGGTCGAGACCGAACACGAAGATTTTGCCGTCACCGATCTGCCCGGTCTTCGCCGCCGTCGAGATCGTCTCGATGACCTTGTCGACCTGGTCGGATGCGCAGGCGATTTCCAGCTTGATCTTGGGTAGGAAGCTCACGGCGTATTCGGCGCCGCGGTAGATTTCGGTATGGCCCTTCTGCCGCCCATAGCCCTTCACCTCGGTGACGGTCAGCCCCTGAACGCCGATCTTGGTGAGCGCGTCGCGGACCTCGTCGAGCTTGAAGGGCTTGATGATGGCCATGACGATCTTCATTGGTTCGATCTCCCGCTGCCCGTGCTGCAATGCACCGATTTGGGCAGACCCATTATGATGACCGCGCAGGAATCAGCCCCCCGCGGCAGTGACGCCGGCCTAGGAATCAAGCCCCGTGCCAGTTGCCGACAATGTTGCGAAAATGGCGGTAATTCAGGGAATTCCGGGTGATTCCGGCGCGCGTCATCCGCCATCACGCTTATGAGTAAGGGCACGGCACGGCATTCGCTCAAACATCGGACACGTTGCACAAAATATATGCAATAAATACCGGTGCCGCCGAGAAGGAACGTTATTGCAGGGCTTCGCCGTGCTGGGTGACGTCCAGTCCTTCGATCTCGCTCTGTTTGTCGACACGGAGCGGAATGAACGCCGCGACGGCCTTCAGCAGGATAAAAGTGGCGAAGGCGGACCACGCCAATGTGACCGCAATTCCGTAGAGCTGGATTGCGATCTGGGAACCATTGCCCTCGAGTAGGCCACTGACCCCGCCGACCGAGCGGGCGGCAAAGACCCCGACCAACAGCGTCCCGACCACGCCGCCGACGCCGTGCACGCCGAACACGTCGAGCGAATCGTCGTAGCCGAAATAGAGCTTGAGCTTGGTGCAGCTCCAGAAACACACCGCGCCGGCGACAAGCCCGATCACCACCCCATGCCAGGGCAGGACAAAACCCGACGCCGGCGTAATGGTGCCGAGCCCGGCCACCGCTCCCGAGATCATGCCGAGCACGGAGGGCTTGCCGCGCGTCCACCATTCGAGCGCCATCCAGGTCAGGGCGCCGGTCGAAGCCGCGAGGTGGGTGCTGACGATCGCGAAGACGGCGCGCGAATTGGCGCCGAGGGCCGAGCCGCCGTTGAACCCGAACCAGCCGACCCAGAGAAGCCCGGTGCCGATCACCGCCAGCGTCAGATCGTAGGGCGCGAAATTGTCGTGGCCGTAGCCGCGGCGCGCGCCGAGCACGATCGCGGCGACGAGACCGCCGACGCCGGCATTGACGTGAACGACCGTGCCGCCGGCGAAGTCCAGCACACCGGCCTTGGCGAGAAAGCCGCCGCCCCAAATCCAGTGGGCGATCGGTACATAGACGAAGATCAGCCAAAGCCCGGCGAACCAAACGAATGCCGAAAAACGCATGCGATCGGCGACCGAGCCGGCGACCAGCGCCGCCGTGATGACCGCGAACGTCATCTGGTAGAGCATGAACAAGGATTCCGGAATCGTGTTGGCGAACGGACTGATCGCGTCCATCGCCATGCCGCGCAGCAGCAAACGATCCAGGCCGCCGAGCACCGGAGCGTCGCTGCCGAACGCCAGCGTGTAGCCGAGCACGGCCCAGAGAATAGAACCCAGCGCGGTCGCGGCGAAGCTTTGCGCCATGGTGGCGAGGACGTTCTTCTTGCGCACCATGCCGGCGTAGAAAAGGGCCAATCCCGGGATCGTCATCATCAGGACGAGGGCCGTCGCCGCCATCATCCAAGCGGTATCGGCGGCGTTGATCTGGGCCGAGATTTGCACCGCAGGTTGGGCCGGGGACTGCGCCGTTGCCGCGCCTCCCGCAAATGCCGCGAGCACACCAACGACAGCCATGGTTCGTGCGACGATGGCACGTACAGCGATGGCGCGCTTTGGCACCTTCATCGGCCTCCCCTCCCCCCTTCGGATTTTTTTTGAACTTTAGAGCGCGTCGGCGTCGGTCTCGCCGGTGCGGATGCGCACGGCGTGATCGATCGGGGCCACCAGGATCTTGCCGTCGCCGATCCGTCCGGTTTTGGCGGAGATGGTGATCGCATCGACCACGCGGTCGGCGTCAGCCGCGGCAACCGCGATTTCGAGCCGGACCTTGGGCAGGAAGTTCACGGCGTATTCGGCACCGCGATAGACTTCGGTGTGACCCTTCTGCCGGCCATAGCCCTTGACCTCGGTCACCGTCATGCCGCGTACGCCAATGGCCGACAAAGCGTCGCGTACGTCCTCGAGCTTGAATGGCTTGATGATCGCGATAATGAGCTTCATGCATCATTTCCAGGCTGATCGGCCGTTGGGTTGTGCACACAATAACGTCAATAAGTTCAAAACTTAAGCGATATGTTGCGAATAGTGTCTTTCCGCAGACCCATTCCACAGACGTATTCCGACTATCCGGGCTATGCCGGCTTGCTATGCCGGTTTGGGCCGGCGTTGCCGCAGCAGCCCTTCCTGGGCCACTGAAGCTACCAGCGTGCCGTCCGCCGCAAAGATGGAGCCGCGCGAAAAGCCGCGGGCGCCGTTGAAATTCGGGCTGTCCTGCGCATACAGGAGCCATTCGTCGGCGCGAAACGGCCGATGGAACCACAGCGCGTGGTCGAGGCTCGCCGCCATGATGTCCTCGTTGAAGACGGATTTGCCGTGCGGAATGAGGGCTGCGTCGAGCAGCGTCATATCCGAAGCATAAGCCAGCACGCACTGATGGATGGCCGGCTCATCGGGAAGGCGGCCGTTGGAGCGGATCCAGACGTGGAAGCGGCCGCCCTCGAGCTTTTTGCCCAAATAGCGTTCGTATTCGACCGGCCGCAGCTCGATCGGGCGTTCGCGTTCGAAATAGCGTCGAACCGCATCGGGCATCAGCGGCAACACCCGCGCCTTGATGTCGGCCTCGCTCGGCAACGCCTCCGGCTTCGGAACGTCGGGCATCGGCAGTTGATGGGAATACCCATCCTCGGCGCCGTGGAACGACACTTCCATCGAGAAGATCGCCTGGCCGTGCTGGATCGCCGTGACGCGCCGCGTGGTGAAGCTCTTGCCGTCGCGAATGCGGTCGACCTCGTAGATGATCGGCACCTTGGGATCGCCGCCGAGCAGGAAGTAGGCGTGCAACGAATGCGGCGGCCGCTGCGCCACCGCCTCGACCGTGCGGCAGGCCGCCACCAGGGATTGACCAATCACCTGACCGCCGTACACGCGCTGCCAGCTCGATGGCGGCGACCGCCCGCGGAACAGGTTGACCTCGAGCGGTTCGAGATCGAGGACGCCGAGAACATCCTGGATTGCGGACATGCAGCATTTCCCATCTGCCGTCGCGCCGGCCTCGCCGTCGCAAGGACGGCCCAAGGACGGCCTATGGCAATTCGCGACGCGTGCCGGACGATGCTATGCTGCCCGCCGGCTGCGGTCCAGAAATGGTCCGAAATGAACGGTCCGAAATCTGGTCGTCCGCCAAGAACTCGGTCAAGAACTCAGTCAAGAACTCCGTAAAGAACTCCGTAGAGGCGTCATGACCCGGGAAAACGCCACCACCGACATCCTGATCGCCGGCGGCGCCTTCGCCGGGCTGACGCTCGCCATCGCGTTGCGTCAGGCGCTGGGGCCGTCGTTCAAGGTCGCCGTCGCCGACCCCACGCTCGGCAAGAGCCGTCACGACGACGAGCGCGCGTCCGCGATCGTCGCCGCCGCGCGCCGGCTCATCGAGACGATCGGCGCCTGGCAAAACGTCGCCGACAAGGCGCAGCCGATCCTCGACATGGTGGTGACCGACAGCCGGCTCGACGACGCGGTGCGCCCGACCTTCCTGACCTTCGCCGGCGACGTCGAGCCCGGCGAGCCGTTCGCACATATGATCGAAAATCGCGACCTCCTCGCCGCGCTCGAGGCGAAGGCGAAAGAAGTCGGCGTCACATTGCTCGCAACCGCGGTCGCAGACTTCTCTCACCCTCCCCTGGAGGGGGAGGGTCGACCGCCGCCAAGCGGTCGGGGTGGGGTGATTGCGGCGCGGCAGGTCACCCCACCCCGCGAGCGGAGCCTGTCATCGGGCCGGCCACTTCGGGCCGGACCCGTTGGCTCGCGACCCTCCCCCTCCAGGGGAGGGTGGAGTGAGCCGCTTCGCTCAACACAGCACATCGATGTCACGCTTGCCGACGGCACTGTGATCGCGGCGAAGCTTCTGGTCGCCGCCGATGGCGCGCGCTCGTCGATCCGGGAAAAAGCCGGCATCCCGACCCATGGCTGGTCCTATGGGCAGTCGGCGATCGTGGTCAATGTCGGGCACGAACGACCGCATAACGGGCGCGCCGAGGAGCACTTCCTGCCGTCCGGTCCGTTCGCGATCCTGCCGCTCAAGGGCAACCGGTCGTCGATCGTGTGGACCGAGCGGACGGCAGAGGCGGAACGCATCATGGCGCTGCCGGACGAGGCGTTCCGCGCCGAGCTCGAGCGCCGCTTCAAGCTGCATCTCGGTGAAATCACGTCCGTGAGCGCCCGCCGCGTGCACCCGCTCGGCTTCTTCGTCGCCCGCTCTTTCATCGCCGAACGCATTGCGCTGGTCGGCGACGCCGCGCATCTCATTCATCCGATCGCCGGGCAGGGGCTCAATATGGGATTGCGGGATGTCGCCGCGCTGGCCGAAGTGATCGTCGATGCGGTGCGCCTCGGGCTCGATCCGGGCACGGCCGACGTGTTGGAGCGCTATCAGCGCTGGCGGCGCTTCGATACGATGTCGATGGGCCTTGCCACCGACGGGCTCAATCGCCTGTTCTCCAACAGCTCCGGCGTGCTGCGCGTCGCCCGCGACATCGGTCTCGGCCTGGTCGATCGCGTGCCGGACCTCAAACGCCTGTTTATCCGTGAAGCGGCGGGACTGGTCGGCGAGGTGCCGAAGCTGCTGCGCGGCGAAGCGCTCTGACCCTTTTGCCGTCCTCCTTTGCCGTCGCGGCCGGGCTTGTCGATTCATGATGTTCAACCACATCGCGGTCATCGGCGCCGGTTCGTGGGGTACCGCGCTCGCGCTGTCGTGCCGGCGGGCGGGGCGGCAGGTCACATTATGGGCGCGCGATGCGGCCAATGCCGCGCAGCTTCGGCACAAGCGCCAAAGCCTGTATCTGCCCGGCGTGACCATCGACGATGGCATCGCGATCGCGCCCGACATCGCCGATGCGGCGCGGGCGGACGCGATTCTGCTGGTGGTCCCGGCGCAGGAGGTGCGCACAGCCGCCACCGCGCTGGCGTCGCTGATCGCGGACGGCACGCCGCTGATCGTCTGCGCCAAAGGCATCGAGCGCGGCAGCAAAAACTTCATGAGCGAGGTTGTCGCGCAATGCGCGCCGCGGGCGGCGCCGGCGATCCTGTCCGGGCCGAGCTTCGCCACCGACGTCGCGCGCGGGCTGCCGACCGCGGTCACGCTGGCCGCGCCCGACGGCGCGCTCGCCGCCGCCTTGGCGCAGGCGATCGGCTCGGCCAGCTTTCGGCCCTATCATTCGACCGACATGCGCGGCGCCGAGATCGGCGGCGCCACCAAGAACGTGCTGGCCATCGCCGCCGGCGTCGTCGCCGGCCGCGGCCTGGGCGCCAGCGCCGCGGCGGCCCTGACCACCCGCGGCTTCGCCGAGCTGGTGCGGTTCGGCAGGGCCTACGGCGCCAGGCTCGAGACCATGACGGGGCTGTCGGGCCTCGGCGACCTGATCCTCACCTGCTCCAGCCCGCAATCGCGCAATTACAGCTTCGGCACGCATCTCGGCCGCGGCCAGAAACCGGAGGAGATTCACGGCGGCCTGGCCGAAGGCGTCTTCACCGCGTCGGTGCTCGTCGAAATGGCGCGGGAGCGCGCGGTCGACATGCCGATCTCGGCGGCGGTCGCCGCGCTGTTGAGCGGAACAATCGGCGTCGACGAAGCGATCGAGTCGCTCTTGTCGCGGCCGTTCAAAGCCGAGGGATGAAAAGGGAGGAAATGACCATGGCCTACTGGCTGCTGAAGTCCGAGCCGGACGCCTATTCCTGGGACGATTTGCGCAAGTGCGGCGCCAAGGGCGACGCGTGGACCGGCGTGCGCAATTTCACCGCCCGCAAGCACCTTCAGGAGATGAAGAAGGGCGACAGATTTTTTTTCTATCACACCGGCGACGAAAAGCAGGTGGTCGGCATCGGCGAAGTGATCCGCGAGCAGTTTCCCGACGCGACGGCGGGGAAAGACGAACCTTGGGTCGCGGTGACGGTAAGCGCCCGCGAGCCGCTGCCGCACCCGGTGACGCTCGCGGCGATCAAGGCCGAGCCGAAGCTCGAGGACATGGCGCTGGTGAAGTATGCCCGGCTGTCAGTGCAGCCGGTGACGGCGGAGGAATGGAAGCTCGTCTGTAAGATGGGCGGCGTCAAAGCTTGACAGTTTCGTGACGGGCACGGCTGGTTTTGCTGCGCTGCGGCCGCCGCCGCGCCGGCGCTTTGCCGCATCGACTGCCGCATCCAACCACAGCCTTGTCGCTCGTCCGCCCGTCATCGCATAATGGGCGCTGAGAGAACAACTGGGACGGCATCACTGGGACGATGGAAGAGACGCCAAGATTCACGGCGACCGAATATTAGACCATGAGCCAATTCAATTGATTTGGATCATGGTTTAGTCAGCCCGCGTCGGGCGTATTGCGCCTGGAGGAAAACAATGTCGGACAAGATTTACGAAGTTCCCGCCGAGTGGGCCAAACGCGCCTTCATCAAGGAAGCCGATTACAAGAAAATGTACGAGCACTCGCTCGCCGACCCCGACAGTTTCTGGGGCGAGCACGGCAAGCGCATCCACTGGTACCGGCCCTTCACCAAGGTCAAGCACACCTCGTTCGACCGGCACAATGTGTCGATCAAATGGTTCGAGGACGGCACCACCAACGCCGCGTACAATTGCATCGACCGCCACCTCGCGCACCGCGGCGATCAGGTCGCGATCATCTGGGAAGGCGACGATCCGAAGGATTCCAAGCACATCACCTACCGCGAGCTGCACGACCAGGTCTGCCGCCTCGCCAACATTCTGCGCAACCGCAACGTCAAGAAGGGCGATCGCGTCACCATCTATCTGCCGATGATCCCGGAAGCGGCCTACGCGCTGCTCGCCTGCGCCCGCATCGGCGCGATCCATTCCGTGGTGTTCGGCGGCTTCTCGCCGGATTCGCTCGCCGGCCGGATCGAGGACTGCAAGTCGAACGTCGTCATCACCGCCGACGAGGGTCTGCGCGGCGGCCGCAAGGTCCCGCTCAAGGCCAATACCGACGCGGCGATCGACAAGGTCGGCGGCGTCGACCACGTCATCGTCGTCAAGCGCACCGGCGCGCCGGTCGACATGGTTCCCGGCCGCGACGTCTGGTACCACGAGGCCGCCGACATGGTGACATCCGACTGCCCCTGCGCCGAGATGCACGCGGAGGACCCGCTGTTCATCCTCTACACCTCGGGCTCGACCGGAAAGCCGAAAGGCGTACTGCACACCACCGGCGGCTATCTCGTCTACACCGCGATGACGCACCAATACGTGTTCGACTATCACGATGGCGACATCTATTGGTGCACCGCCGACGTCGGCTGGGTCACCGGCCACAGCTACATCGTCTATGGCCCGCTGGCGAACGGCGCCACCACGCTGATGTTCGAGGGCGTGCCGAACTATCCCGACGCCTCGCGGTTCTGGGAGGTGATCGACAAGCACAAGGTCAACATCTTCTACACCGCGCCGACGGCGATCCGCGCCTTGATGCAGTCTGGCGACGCGCCGGTGAAAAAGACCTCGCGCGCGTCGCTGCGGCTGCTCGGCTCGGTCGGCGAGCCGATCAATCCGGAAGCCTGGGAATGGTATCACCGCGTGGTCGGCGACGGCCGCTGCCCGATCGTCGATACCTGGTGGCAGACCGAGACCGGCGGCATTCTCATCACGCCGCTCCCGGGCGCGACCCGCCTCAAGCCGGGCTCGGCGACGCGGCCGTTCTTCGGCGTCGTTCCGGAAGTGGTCGATGCCGAGGGCAAGGTGCTGGAAGGCGCGGCGACCGGCAATCTCTGCATCGCCGATTCCTGGCCGGGGCAGATGCGCACGGTCTATGGCGATCACCAGCGCTTCGTCGACACCTACTTCTCCGCCTATCCCGGCAAATACTTCACCGGCGACGGCTGCCGCCGCGACGCCGACGGCTATTACTGGATCACCGGCCGCGTCGACGACGTCATCAACGTCGCCGGCCATCGCCTCGGCACCGCGGAAGTCGAATCGGCGCTCGTCGCCCACCCGAAAGTCTCTGAGGCTGCCGTGGTCGGCTACCCGCACGACATCAAGGGCCAGGGCATCTATGCCTATGTCACGCTGATGAGCGGCGAGGAACCGACCGAGGCGCTGCGCAAGGAATTGGTGCAATGGGTGCGCACCGAGATTTCCCCGATCGCCTCGCCCGATCTCATCCAGTTCGCGCCCAATCTGCCCAAAACCCGCTCCGGCAAGATCATGCGCCGCATCCTGCGCAAAATCGCCGAGGACGAGTTCGGCAATCTCGGCGACACCTCGACGCTGTCCGACCCGGCCGTGGTGGATGATTTGGTGCATAATCGGCAGAACAGGAAGAGCGCATAGTTGATCGGGCGGCGGGCAGCGTCAAAAAATTCGGCGTGCGACGTCGCTACGACGCGACGCTAGGGCCCGCCGAGGCCGCGGCGCAGTGCTTCGCGGCGGGTTTGAGCTTTTGCACAAACTCGCTTTGGACGCCGGGGCGGACTATGCTTGGCGGCATGACCGCGCTGACAAAGCCGCACATGAGCGTCGATGAATTCCTGACCTGGGCTACGAGCCAGCCCGGCCGGTATGAGCTGTTCAGGGGCGAAGTCTACGCGATGTCGCCCGAAACAGCGGGGCATGCCAACAGAAAAGCTGCGGCGTACACTGCATTGTTTGCTGGTATCCGCGCGCGGCATTTGCCTTGCCACGTTTTTCCCGACGGCATGACCGTTCGGATTGACGAAACGACTGCCTACGAACCGGATGCCGTGGTCCATTGCGGGCCGCAGCTTCCGTCGTCCGCCGTCGAGGTTCCCGATCCCGTGATTGTCGTCGAGGTCCTCTCGCCCTCCACGCGTCAATTCGACGTCTCGATCAAGCTCGCCGGCTATTTCCGGCTGTCGAGCGTGGCCCACTATCTTATTGTCGAGCCGACGGAGCCTTTGATCGTCCATCACTCCCGGGGAACCGGCGATACGATCCTGACCCACGTCGTCACCGAGGGCACCATCAAGCTCGACCCGCCCGGCCTGGAACTCGCCGTCGTCGACCTCTACGCCGACTAAGCGGCCCCGCCGCGCCCCACAAACTGGTGCGCGCACAACACACCTGCGGAAAATTTGGGAAAACTTCACCGGATTGCGCCAGCTTTGCTGAGCGGACGCGGCCGATCGACTATCATGCCGCTTCGAGTCCGCAACCGCGCGGGGCGGCGCGATTCGAGGGCGATGAGCCATTGGCACTGTCTCTGGGGATCTCAACCATGCAGCGGAAATCACTGGCTTCGGCCGCGCTCGCGGCCGTTTTCGGCCTGTTGGCGCTGGCGCCGGTCCCGGCGCTCGCCAAGGGCGCGGTGGTCGCCACCAAGGAAAACTATTCCTCCGGCACCATCGTCGTCCGCACCAACCAGCGGCGGCTCTACCTCTTCATCGGCAACGGCCAGGCGATCAGCTATCCGGTCGGCGTCGGCCGCGACGGCAAGCGCTGGTCGGGCGTGACGACCATCGCCGCGATGTATCGCAGACCGGCCTGGTCGCCGCCGGCCGTGGTCAGGCGCGACCATCCGAACCTGCCGAACGTCATTCCCGGCGGCTCGCCGCGCAACCCGATGGGCGTCGCCGCGATGGCGCTGGCCGGCGGCGAATACGCCATCCACGGCACCAACCAGCCGGGTTCGATCGGCCACTTCGTATCCTACGGCTGCATCCGCATGTTCAACGAGGACGTTTCCGACCTCTACAGCCGGGTCGATGTCGGCACCAAGGTGGTGGTGCAGTAAGCGTGTCCCGCAAAAGTGGGAACCGGTTTTGCGAAAAGGACACGCTCCAGCAAACAATTAGGGAGGGATGACGACAAAAGTCATCCCTCTCTAACACCAGCTGCCGCGCCGGCCGCCGTCATAGCGGCGCGCGAAGCCGCCATTGAGAAGCGCGGCGGACACGTCCCCGGTGCTGCGGGTCGAGACCGCCGCATCGACGCGGCCGCCGTATTTGTCGATCCCGACCCGCGAAATGGCGACCCCGCCGTCGGCGAGCAGTGCGGTGAGCGCCGCGCGTGCCGCCTCGGCGCGCACCCGCTCGTCGTCGCAACGGGCATGAAGCTCCGGCGCATCGATATCGCGCAGCCGCACCTTGGTGTCGATCGCAACGCCCGGCCACACCTGCACCCGCGCCTCGAAGGTGTCGCCGTCGATGACGCGCACGACCTCGGCCGGATAGACGAGCCGCGTTTCGGGTCTTGTTGAGAGCACATCGCCCGACGGCGCCGGCTCAGCACCGTGTTCAAGTGGCGTCGGCGGGACAACGGCGGCCGCGGCCCGCGGCGCCAGCACGGGCCTGGCCACCGTCCCGGCCGCAACGCCCAACACAAACATTCCCGCCGCCACAACAAAAATCCCGCCGCGGCGCGGTCGGGCGAAGGCAGCAAAGGCCGAATGGTGCGGCATGCCAAGCCCACTCCGTATGATTGTAGCGGTTCAAGAATCAATCAATGAGCGTGGGATTATATTCCGCAATATAGGGAATAAAGTCAATAGCCGGCCGATCGGCCGCCGCTGTCGGCCCGCTACCGCTCTAAAAATCCGAAATGATGCCGTTCACTTCCCAGTCGCCGTAGCGGGTCGGTTCGGGGCCGCCGCGGCCGTTGATTTCCTTCGGCGCCTCCGTGGACGCTTCGGCAGCGCGCCGCGCGGCGGCTTCGGCCAGCGCGCGTTGAGCCGCCGGGGTCAGGGGGCGCTCGGCCGGGCTTTCCGGGGCATCGGCGGCGGGAGGATGGACGATTTGCGGGTCGTTCGGCATCGGCTCGACTTTACGCCAGGGTGACTTGATGTGACAGGTTGGCTCGCGCGGAATATAGGGCGCGCACAAGGAATGCTCGATGAAAGCCGCGCGCAAGCCGCAACGACCAGCCGCCAAAGGGCCCGACCAAAGCGCGGACGTACAAGGCCTCGCCGCGCGGCGCATTGCGGCCGATATCCTCGAGGCGGTGCTGCGCCGCGGCCGCGCGCTCGACGATCAGTTCGATGGCGCCGGCGCCCATCCGGGACTTGCCGCGCTCCCCGACCGCGACCGCGCGCTGACGCGGGCGCTGGTCGCGACCGTGATTCGCCGGCTCGGCACGCTGCGCCATCTGATGGGGAGCATGCTCGAGCACGGCACCCCGGCGCAGGCGCCGCGGGTCGAGACGGCGCTCCTGATCGGCGCGGCGCAGATTTTGTTCCTCGACGTGCCCGACCATGCCGCCGTCGATCTCTCGGTGCGGCTCGCGCAGGCGGACCGCTACGCCGCCCATTATGCCAAGCTGGTCAATGCGGTGCTGCGGCGTCTCGCCCGCGAGGGCAAGGCGCTCCTGGCCGGGCTCGACCTGCCCGTGCTCGACACGCCGCCCTGGCTGATGACGCGCTGGATCGCGACCTATGGCGCCGAGGCAGCGCACGCCATCGCCGCCGCCAACGGCCAGGAGCCGGCGCTCGATCTGACGGTGAAAAGCGATCCCCAAAGGGATCCCCAAAAGGATTCCCACGTCTGGGCGGAAAAACTCGGCGGCCGCGTGCTGCCGACGGGGACGGTCCGGCTCGTCGCCCATGGCAGCGTCACCGCTTTGCCGGGCTTCGCCGAGGGTGCCTGGTGGGTGCAGGATGCCGCGGCGGCGCTGCCGGTTCGGCTCTTCGGCGACGTGCGCGGCCTGCGTGTCGCCGATTTGTGCGCCGCGCCCGGCGGCAAGACCGCCCAACTCGCCGCCGCCGGCGCGCACGTCACCGCGGTCGACCGGGCGCCGGCGCGGGTCGAACGGCTGCGCCAAAACCTGGCGCGGCTGTCGCTTCCGGCCAAGCTTGTTTGCGCCGATGTCGAAAAATGGACCGCGGAGCCGTTCGACGCGGTGCTGGTCGACGCGCCCTGCTCATCGACCGGCACCATCCGCCGCCATCCCGACGTGCCGTGGCTCAAGCGCGAGAGCGACATCATTTCACTTGCGGCTTTGCAGCGCCGGCTCATTGCCCACGCCGCCACCCTGACGCGGCCGGGCGGCACTCTCGTTTTTTGCACCTGCTCGCTCGAGCCCGAAGAGGGCGTCGCCGTCATCGCCGACCTGTTGGCGCGGGACAACAGCCTGCAGCGGCGGCCGATCACCGCGGCGGAGGTGTTCGACCGCGCCGAATTCATCACCGCGGACGGCGATCTGCGCACGCTGCCCTGCCATTTTCCCGACCCCGATTCGCGCTTCGCCGGGCTCGACGGCTTCTACGCCGCCCGGCTGCAGAAGCTTTAGACCGTCGTCGATTCACCCCGTTCGCTTGGCCGCCGCCGCGCCGTTCTTTATGGTGACCCCGATTCTTACATGTGGAATCGGCGGAGCGTCGGATCGTGAGCGCTTGCGATCCAGCGGTGCCGAAGGAGGGGCGGGCGCGTCGATGTCGCGCGTTTCAGTCGCGAACCATGCAAGGCTGTCCTGGCTCGCGCTGCGCGGCGCAATGCGTCGGCTGGCCGGACGCCTCGACGGCCACCCGTTGCTGCCCTTCTCGCTTGGCCGGCTCAAGAACGACCGGCTCTTGATCGCGCCGCAGGACTTGCGCACCGCCGATCCGACCCTCGCCCATGAAATCTATGCCGGCCGCTTCGCGTTTGCCGGCAAAGTCGTCATCTGCGACGGCCGTTCGGTGTTCGAGATGGAGCCGCCGTCGGAGGAATGGGCGACGGCGCTACTCGGCTTCGATTGGCTGCGCCATCTGCGCGCCGCCGAGTCCGGCATCACCCGCGCCAATGGGCGCGCGCTGGTCGACGAATGGATCGCGTTGCAAGGCGCGTGGCACCCGCTGGCATGGCGGCCCGACGTGCTGTCGCGGCGCGTCATCTCCTGGCTCAGCCAGGCGACCTTGGTGCTGCAGGATGCCGATGTGCGGTTCTACCGGCGCTTCCTGCGCAGCCTGGTGCGCCAGGTGCGCTATCTGCGCCACACCGTCGGCGACGCCCACAGCGGCATCGGGCGCATGCAGGCGACCGTCGCGCTCGCCTACGCCGCGCTCTGCGTCGCCGGGCAGGCGCGCCACATCAAATCCGCCACCGAGCGCCTGACGCGCGAGATCGAGCGGCAGATCCTTCCGGACGGCGGCCATATCAGCCGCAATCCCGGCGCCGTCATCGAGCTGCTGCTCGAGTTCCTGCCGCTGCGCCAGCTGTTCGCATCGCGCAATATCGCGCCGCCGCAGGCGCTCCTCAACGCCATCGACCGCATGATGCCGATGCTGCGCTTCTTCCGCCATTCGGACGGGACGTTCGCGCATTTCAACGGCATGGGAGCGACGCCGGCCGATCAGTTGCTGACGCTGCTCGCCTACGACGAATCGCGCGGCGCGCCGCTGTCGCATGCGCCGCATTCGGGCTATCACCGCGTCGAGGCCGGCGGCGGCGTTCTCATCATGGACACCGGCCGCGCGCCGCCGGTCGAGATCAGCACCGAAGCCCATGCCGGCTGGCTGGCGTTCGAGTTCTCCTCGCCCAAGCACAGCCTCATCGTCGTGAATTGCGGCGTGCCGACCATGGCGCGGGCGCAATGGCGCCGCCACGCGCGTACCACCGCGGCGCATTCGACCGTCACGTTCAACGACACCTCCGCGGCGAGCTTCGCCGATTCCGCCGCGTTCCGCCGCGTGCTCGGCGGCGCGCCGCTCATCGGCGGCCCGAGCCGCGTCTCGGTGACGCGCGAGAACCGGCCCGACGCGATCGCGCTGCGCGCCGCCCACGACGGCTACGCCAAGCCGTTCGGCATCGTGCACGAACGCACGCTGACGCTCGCCGCCGACGGCACGCGGCTCGAAGGCGAGGAAGTGTTTCTCGCCGCCGACGGCGGTCCGCGCATCCGCACCACGCGCGACAATTACGCGGTGCGCTTTCACCTGCATCCGTCGATCAAGGCGAGCAAGCTCTCCGACGGCCACGGCGTCATGCTGATGACGCCGAACAAGGAGGTGTGGACCTTCAACGCGCCCGACGCGCCGGTCGAGCTGGAAGACAGCGTCTATCTCGCCGGGACCGAGGGCCCACGCCGCACGGTGCAAATGGTCATCCACGGCCAGGCGAGGCGCACGCCGCGCGTCGCCTGGACCTTGCGGCAGGCGAGCCCCGCCGCTTCCACGACCTCGCGCCGCCTCCGCGACGAGGAGCCCAAGCTGCCGCTGTAATTTTTCCGCCGCGGGGCTGCGCGCGCCTGTGCGGCCGCACCCCTTCTACCTCCCCCGCGAAGCGAAGAGCGGGTAAAGAGAAGCCGCCATCAGCGAGTGAAAGGCATGATGACCGAGCATTTGCGCCGCGCGACGCGCGCCCTCATCTCCGTTTCCGACAAGACCGGCATCGTCGAATTCGCCCAGACGCTCGCCGGCTACGGCATCGAGCTCATCTCGACCGGCGGCACGCGAACGGCGCTGAGCGACGCCGGGCTTGCCGTACTCGACGTGTCCGAGCTGACCGGTTTTCCGGAAATGATGGACGGCCGCGTCAAGACCTTGCACCCGGCGGTGCACGGCGGGCTCCTCGCCGTCCGCGCCAATCCCGCGCACGTCGAGGCGATGCAACTCAATCACATCAGACCGATCGATATTCTGGTCGTCAACCTCTACCCGTTCGAACAGACGGTGGCGCGCGGCGGCGACTTCGAGGACTGCATCGAGAATATCGATATCGGCGGCCCGGCCATGATCCGCGCCGCATCCAAGAACCATATCGACGTCGCCGTCGTCGTCGAGCCGAGCGATTATTCAGCGCTCACCGACGAGCTCGCGCGCTACGGCGGCATGACGACGCTCGCGCTGCGCCGGCGGCTCGCCGCCAAGGCGTTCGCGCGCACCGCCGCCTACGACGCCGCGATTTCCAACTGGTTCGCCGCGGCGCTGGGCGAACCGGCGCCGGATTACCGCGCGTTCGGCGGCCGGCTGATCGAAGCTCTGCGCTACGGCGAAAATCCGCACCAGACGGCCGCGTTCTACCGCAGCCCGGACCGCCGCGCCGGCGTCGCCACCGCGCTGCAGGTCCAAGGCAAGCAGCTCTCCTACAACAACATCAACGACACCGACGCGGCCTACGAGTGCGTCGCCGAGTTCGACCCCGATCGCACCGCCGCCTGCGCCATCATCAAACACGCCAATCCCTGCGGCGTCGCCGAGGGCGACGACTTGCTCGACGCCTATCGCAAGGCGCTCGCCTGCGACCCGGTCTCGGCGTTCGGCGGCATCGTCGCGCTCAACCGCAAGCTCGACGCCGAGGCCGCGCGCGCCATCACCGAGATTTTCACCGAGGTCATCATCGCGCCGGCGGCGACCGAAGAGGCCATGGCCATCGTCGGTGCCAAGAAGAATTTGCGGCTGCTGATTGCCGGCGGCCTGCCCGATCCGGGCGCGGCGGGCCTCACCGTGAAGACGGTCGCGGGCGGGCTCCTGGTGCAGTCGCGCGACAATGCCGTGGTCGACGACATGACGCTGACCCCGGTGACCAAACGGGCGCCGACCAACGCCGAACTGCGCGATCTGCGCTTCGCCTTCCGCATCGCCAAGCACGTGAAGTCGAACACCATCGTCTATGCGAAGAACTCCGCCACCGTCGGCATCGGCGCCGGGCAGATGAGCCGGGTCGACGCCGCCCGCATTGCCGCCCGCAAGGCCCTCGACGCCGCCGAAGCCGTCGGCGCCAAGGAGCCGGCGACGAGAGGCTCGGTCGTCGCCTCCGACGCCTTCTTCCCGTTCGCCGATGGCTTATTGGTCGCGATTGAAGCCGGCGCCACGGCGGTGATCCAGCCCGGCGGCTCGGTGCGCGACGATGAGGTGATCAAAGCCGCCGACGACCACGGCATCGCCATGGTGTTTACGGGGACCCGGCATTTCCGGCATTGATCGTGCGTCATTCCGGGGCGCCGCAACGCGGCGAGCCCGGAATGACGGAGGCGCGGTCACACCGCGCTGGTGATCCACTGCTGGAGCTTCGCCTTCGGCGCGGCGCCGACTTGGCGAGAGGCGAGCTCGCCGCCCTTGAACAGCATCAGGGTCGGGATCGACATGATGCCGTACTTCGCCGCGGTGGCCGGGTTTTCGTCGACGTTGAGCTTGACGATCTTGACCTTGCCGTCGAGGGCTGTGGAGATTTCCTCGAGCGCCGGGGAGATCATGCGGCAGGGGCCGCACCATTCCGCCCAAAAGTCCACCACGACCGGACCGCTCGCCTTGAGCACGTCCTGATCGAACGTTGCATCCGTTACCTTCTCGACCATGGAAAACCTCGTTGTTCGGCAGTCGTTGTTCGGGCAGTGGCAGATTCCGGCAGGGTGACGAAAGTAGGAACGGCGTCCGGAGGCGTCAAGGGAACTTCACTCCCGCGTGACCCGGTTGACAATCTCGGCCAAGGCGGCGCCCATCGCCGCCGTGGGCAGCTCGACCAGGCTTGGCCCACCGGTGAAGATCAGCGCGGCACGGATGGTTTTTCCCGGGTAGATCGATGCCAGCACCGCACGGTAGAGCGCGAGCTGGGTGATGTAGGGCTTGGGCACATCGTCCAGCCGCACCGGGACGGCCTGGTCGGTCTTGTAATCGACGATCAGCACGCTTTCGGCCGTCACCGCCAGGCGATCGACTTGGCCGGCGACTTCGATCGCTGGAGCGCCGTTGCCGCGGGCGATGCGGCCGACGATCGGCACCTCGGCGCGGCTCCCAGCGGCGAACACCTCGGCGAACACCAGATCGTTGAGGATGGTGAGGGCCTGCCGCGCCAGCTCGGCCTGCGTGTCGGCCGGGAAATCCGCCCCGGCCCGCGCCAAATAGCCCTCGATCGCCGCTTTGCGGCCGGCCGCGGGAATGTCCGGCAGCGCCTGCATCAGCCGGTGCAGAATGCGCCCGCGCGCTAGCGCCTTGCGCCGATCGCCCGCAGTTGCCGCTACCGAGGCCGCGCGACTCTCCTCCTCGTCGGCCAGCGATGGCGACAGCCGGATCGCGCGGGCGGTTGGCGCAGGAACCGGCTGGTGCAGCCAGGCCGGCAGCGCCACCGCCGGTGGTTTGACGACGTCTGCCGTTGCGGGACCAGGTTCTGCCGCGCCGCGGTCCGCGGATTTGCAGTAGCGAAAGACCTTCTCGTCGCCGTCGGTCTCCTCGACCAGCAGCGGCGCCAGCGCATCGCGCATGAGATTATACCAGCACCCGGTCGGCCGTTTTTTCTCGCCGTCGGCGCCACAGATGATCAGCCGGTCGGCGGCGCGGGTCATGGCGACGTAAAGGAGCCGGCGATATTCGTGTTCGGCTTCCGCCAAAGCCACGGCGCGGGCGTCCCCGACGGCCGGCACATCGTCGTCCTTGCGCCCGGCCCAAACGACGGCGCCGCCTTCGAGCTCCAACAGCCGCGGCGGCCGCGGACCCGACGGCGCGGTCATGGTGTCGGCGAGAATGACGATCGGCGCTTCGAGGCCCTTGGCGCCGTGCACCGTCATCACCCGCACCTCGTCGCGCGCGATCTCCATGTCGCGCTTCACTTCCACGCGCGCCTCGCGCAGCCAGGCCACGAACCCCTGCAATGACGGCGTCTCGCGCCGCTCAAAGTCGAGCGCGAGATTGAGGAACTCGTCGAGCGCGTCGTGCGCTTCCGGACCGAGCCGCGCCAGGAAGCGCCGCCGGCCGCCACCGGCGCCGAGGAGATGCGCATAGAAGGCGAATGGCGTCTCGCGCAGCGCCAGTTGCGTCAGCGCGTCGAGCTGCGCCGCGGCGGCGAATTTTTTGGTTTGTTCGTTTGTTTCAGTGTCGGCCGCCTTGCGCGCGAGCGCCGCACGCAGCGAGACGCGGCCGCGATTCCAGGCGATCGCGAACAGCTCCTCGTCGGAAAAGCCGAACAGCGGGCTGCGCAGCACGGTCGCGAGCGCGAGATCGTCCTGCGGCAATAACAGCGCGTCGGCCAGCACCATCAAATCCATCACCGCGATATGCTCGGTGAGGACGAGACGATCGGCGCCGGCGACTTCGACATTCTCGTTCTTCAAGGCGCGGATGATCGCTTCGAACAGCGGGCCGCGCTGGCGCACCAGAACGAGCACGTCGCCATAGCGCGCCGGGCGGCGATCGGCGCCGACCGGGATGCCGTCGGCGACGAAGCCGCGCACGGTGCGCGCGATCCGCTGCGCGAGTTTGACGCGCGGGCTCGTCTCGTTGACGGTATCGAACGGCGCCTCCCAGCCCTCGATGTCGTTGCGCGGATCGGGCTTTTCCGGCTCCCACACTTCGACCATGCCGGAGGGCTGTTCCGGCAAGGCGATGTGCGGCGGGAAGCCGTCCGTGTCGGTGGTGACGCTCGCCGCGATGTGGCTCGCCTTGAACACCTCGTCCACGGCGCCGAGCACGCTGTCGCCGGAGCGGAACGAGTGCTCGAATTTGTGAAAGACGAAATCGAGCCCGGCGTTGGCGTGCGCACTCTGGAAACGGCGGCGCATCAGCGCAAATTCCTTCGGCGCGGCGTTCTGGAACGAGAAGATCGATTGCTTCTCGTCGCCGACGGCGAAGATGGTGCGCCGAAGGTCGCGCGCGCCCTTGCCGGCGGTGAACTCTGCCGTCAGGCGGCTGATGATCTCCCACTGCTTGGCGCTGGTGTCCTGCGCCTCGTCGATCAGCACATGATCGATGCCGAGGTCGAGCTTGTAGTGCACCCAGGCGGCGTCGACGTTTTCGAGCAGCGATAGCGTCCGGTCGATCAGATCGTCATAGTCGAGCAAGCCGCGGCGCTCCTTCTCGGCGCGATAGCGCGTGAGCACGGCATAGGCGACGGTGACGAGCGCGGCGCTGCGCTCCCGGCAGACGACGGCGTTGCGCCGTTCGCGCAGCGCCCGCACCCGCGCCTGCTCCTCGCACAATCGCTGCGCCAGGTCGGGATGTTTTCTGGCGAGGCTTTGGGTCAGGATGTTGGTGCGCGGCTTGCAATTGGTGTCGATGAAGACTTTCAGATAGGCCTCGACGCGCTCGGTTCCGCGGGCGCTTGCCGCCAGGGTCAGGCGTTGGCCCTGCTCCTGATCGCGCACCGAGCCGGTCTTGCACAACGCGGCCATCGCGGGCCATTCGGACGGCGGCAGCAAAGAACCGTCGACGATTGCGACATCGACCTCGGCCTGTGTCAGGGCCGGATCGACGCCGAGGGTCCGCGACAGCGCCGCGATCGCCTCTTCGACGCCGCCCGCATTGATCGCCCAGCGGGCGATGCCGTCGCGGCGGCCGATCGCTTCGCGCACCACGTCGCGGAACGTCTGGTCGGCGCCGGCGATCATCGCCGTCGCCAGCGCCCGGCCGAGCGCGCTGTCGGGCGCGGCGGCGCCTTCGAGCAGCACCGTGAGCGTGATCTGCTCCAGAAGCTGCACCTGCGCGGTCTCGTCGAGCACGCCGAACCGCGCGGCGACATTGGCCTCGAACGGAAACTGGTGCAGGAGCTGGGTGCAGAAGGCGTGGATGGTCTGCACCTTGAGCCCGCCCGGCGTCTCCAGCGCGCGGGCAAACAAACGCCGCGCCAGCGCCCGGCGCCGCGCGTCGGGCGCCTTGCCGCTCCGCTCGGCGATGGCGGCGTCGAGGGCCGCATCGTCGAGCGTGGTCCAGCGTGACAGCGTGTCGAACACGCGCTTCGCCATATTGGCCGCGGCCGCCTTGGTGAAAGTGATGCCGAGAATTTTTTCCGGCTCGACGCCCGCCAGCAGAAGATTGATCACGCGCTGCGCCAGCACATGGGTCTTGCCCGATCCGGCGTTGGCGGCGACCCAGGCCGAACAGGACGGGTCGGACACCTCGCTCTGCAGGCGCAGCACGGCGGCAGGAATGATGCTTGGCGACCTCATTCGCCGCCTCCGACCTCGTCGTCGACGCCGCCGGTCGCCGACCATTCCTTGACCCGAGCGAGATGGTCGTAGTCGCCGTAATGCGTCTTCCACATCGGATGGACGAGGGAGCGATAAGGTTCGTTGTCGTCCTCGAAGCGCCGCGCCAGCGCGGTGAGCTTTTCCAGCGCGCGGTCGGCTTGCGAGTCCGGCGTGCCGTCTTCGAAATCGATCGTTGCTTGCTTGCCGGGCGGCTCGCCGCCCTTGAGCGTGACATAGACGAGCTCGGCCACCGAGCCGCCTGCCGGAATCGGCTTGAAGCCGCCCCGGCGCAGCATCGCGGCTTCGAGTGTGAGCTGCGGGGCAAGCCCGGTGCGGACCTGCTTCTCGGTCCGCGCCGAACCGGTCTTGTAGTCGAGAATGGCATAGCGCCCGTCGCTGCGCCGCTCGATGCGGTCGGCGACGCCGCGCAGCCTGAACGTGCCTGTTTCGAGTGGAATCTCGATCTCGCCACGGATCTCGGCGAGGAGTTCGGTGAGATTGGGCCGCCGGCCGGCTTCCCACGCGCCGAACCAGCGTGCGATGCGCATGAACCGCGGCCACCAGAAGGCGCGGGCCTCCGGAAACGCGTCGAGCGCGGCGAAATATTCGCGCCCGAGCGCGACCAATTCGCGCTCCGGATCGGCAGGCAGGTTTTGGGCGAAGCGCTGGGTGAAAACGCCGACGGCGGCATGGATGAAAGTGCCGCGCTCGGCAGCGCTCGGCGGCGCATCGACCGCATCGAGCGGCGCGAGGCGCAGCACGTGCTTGGCGTAGATCGTATAAGGATCGCGCAGCCAATGCTCGATGTCGGTCACCGACAGACCGGCCGGCCGCGCCGCGCGCGGCGGCTTCGGCGCCGGCCGCGGCAACGGCGTTATCTGCTCTGGACGATCGAGCGCGCGGCCCCAGTCGAGATAGACATTGCCGCGCGCGACCGCCGCAGGCCAGCGCTCGCCCGCCATGGCGGCAAGGCGCTGCACGAAGCGCGACGGCACGGTCGGCGCGCCGGCGAGCTTGGCGGCGCGGGTCAGGATGACCTCGCGCGCGCCGAGCAATTGCGCGAAATCGTGCGCCGAGAGGCCGATGCGGCGTTCCGGCAGATCGAGGCCGAGGTCCTTGCGCATCGGACGGCTGAGCCAGGCGTCGGTCGCCGGTTCGGGCGGCCAAGTGCCTTCGACCAAGCCACCGAGCACGACGCAATCGCTGTCGGTGAGCCGCGCCTCGAGAGGACCGAGGATGCGCACGCGCACGCCGGGCTGCGGCGGCCGGCGCACCACGCGGCCGGCAAGCGCCGCGGCAAACAGTTCGACATAGTCATAGGGCGCGACGATCACACCAGCGGCCGCGTCGCTCGCCGCCAGCTCGTCGAACGCGGCGGCAAGCTTGGCGCCGGCCGGGCCGGCAAAGGCAACTTCGTCGCCGCCCTGGCGCGACAGCGCGGCCACCACGGCGCGATGCCGCGCGGCAAGATCGCTGAGCGGGCGCGCGTGTTGTCCGGCCGTTTCGAGCGGCGCCAGCGCGTCGGCGAGCCGGCGCACCAGATCCGCGGCTGCTGTGAGTTCGCTGTCGGTCAGCGTGGTGCGGGGATCGGACGGATGCAGGTCGACCGGCTCCTTGCGGCGGAATTTTGCTATTTGCTCGCGAAAGGCGGTGAGTGCGCTTGCAAGCCCGGCCGTGCCGGCCCGCGGCCGCGGCCCGCGCAATACGGCACGTTCGAGTGCGAGCGCGGCCGTTGCAATCTCGCCCGCATCGAGCCGCAGCAGCGGGTGCTTGAGCAAAGCGAGCAGCGTGACCGGCGCAAGGCCGCCGAGCGCCGCCTCCGCCGCGAGCCGCGCAAATACGCCGGCGGGCGTGTCCATGAGCGCATCGCCGCCGGTATCTTCCGCCACGATGTTCCAGCGCGCCAGCGCGGCGTGAACGCGCCGGGCCAGCGCCCGATCCGGCGTCACCAGCGCCGCGGTCTTGTCCTCATTCACCGCTTCGCGCAGCGCGACCGCGACGGCGAGCGCCTCGTCTTCAGCGTTGGCGGCCTCGATCATGGTGACGGTAGAGAGCGCCGCCTCCGCGTGCGCTTCGAACCCCGGATCGGCGGCGCGTTGCCGCCAAAGATCCGTGGCCGCCGCGGGGCGCAGCGCTTCGCTGACCAGGCGCTCGCGCCCGCACGGCACCGCGAGCGTTGCGACGGCATCGCGGGCAATGCCGATGCGCGCGAGGAGCGCCTGCAGCGCGAATTGCGGATGGCCGGGTGCCGACGCTCCTTCCCGACCCTCCGTCGCACGCGAAGAAGCGGAGCGCGGGGGCTCGCCGGAAATCAGCCGCCACGTCGCCTCGTCGAGATCGGTATCGAGGCCGGGCAGCACCACGGCGCCGTGCGGCAGGCGCGCGACCGTCGCGATCAGCTCCGCCGTGGCCGGGATCGACCCGGTCGAGCCGGCAACGATCACCGGCGCATCGGTGTTGCGGGCAAAGCGCGCCGTCTCCGCCTTGATCAGCGCGTCGCGGCGCGCGGCCGGCTCGATGTGGTCGCGCTCGCGCAGGATCGCCGGCCAGGCCTCACGCGCGATTTGCAGGAATTTCAGCGTGAGCTGCCAATACGGATCGAGCGCGTCGGGCACAAGCTTGTCGAGCTTGTCCCAAGGCACGTCGCGCATCGTCATATCGTCGATCAATCGCGCCAGGTCGTCGGCCAGCGCACACGCCGCGGCCGGCGTTTGCGCCACCAGCGGTATGCCGCCGTCGGCGCGGACCTGGGGCGATTTCGCCCATTGGCTGATGAGCTGCGCCAGCAGCAGGCGCCGTTCGAGCCCGCCGAGCGCCGGCGGCAGCGCGAGCGCGTCGGCCGCGACCGCGCCGGTCGCCGCTTCCGCGAACGCGATTTCATCCTCGTCGATATCGCCGATGGCGACGATGCGCGGCAGGATGGCGGCGTCGTGCCGCAGAACGTCGAGGAAGGCGTCGCGGGCGAGCCGGCAGGCCCGCCGCGTCGGCAAATAAAGCGTGACGGCGGCGAGCGCGAGCGGATCGTCGGCGAGCTGGAAGCCGAGCCCGCCGCCGGTCATGGCGGCAATCAGCGTCGGCAGAAACGGCGCCGACGGCGGAATCGTGGACACGCGTGGGAGCATCCTGGCAAGGTTATCCGATTCTCCCACTCGGATGCGACGTTCCCTTGCTTCACCTCTCCCAACTGAAGTCGGATGTTTCCGACTTCAGTCACTTTGGATCGGCCGAACTCGGGAACACCCGAGTTCGGCCGGAGAGGTCGAGCGCCCCCCGATTTTATCGGGGGGAGCGAGGGTGAGGGGGTTCGGGCGCCGAGCCTTTTTTCTGATAGGTCGGAGCCCCCTCACCCCGACCCTCTCCCCCATAGGCGTTAGGTTAAGGTACGTTTCCCGGGCGCGGCGCAGCACGAAGTGATGCGCCGCAGAACCGGGACCTTCGGAAACTCCGTGTTTGCGACGATCCCGGATCAGCAGTGCATCACCATAGCGCGTCGAAGACGCGCGTAACCGCGCTGACGGTGCTGCACTGCATCCGGGAAACACGGCTTAACCTAACGCCTATGACCCTCTCCCCATGGGGAGAGGGAGCCTTCTACCGCGCCCCCGCCAGCGCCGCCTCGGCGGCGGTGACCGCATCGGGCGTGCCGACGTGCATCCACACGCCTTCGAGCCGCAGCCCGAACAGCCGGCCTTTTTCGCCGGCGTGGTCGAACAGGAGCGTGAGCGGAAACGCGCCTGCCGGCGCGTCGGCGAACAGCGCCGGCGTGAGGATGGCGGCGCCGGTATAGACGAACGGCACGACCTCGCGTTCGGCGCGGCGGCGCAATCGGCCGTCGGGCAGCATGGCGTAATCGCCGCGGCCGGCATAGCCGATGCTGTCGGTCGTCGGCGCCAGGAGCAACAGCGCGTCCATGCTGTCGGGGTCGAACGCGTCGACGAGCCGGGCCAGATTGGGTTTGACGCCGTCGAGCCACACCGTGTCGGAATTGACGAGGACGAACGGCGCGTCGCCAAGTTCCGGCAGCGCCTTGACGATGCCGCCGCCGGTGCCGAGCAATTCCGCGCGCTCATCCGAGACGACGATGTGCGGGCGCTGACGCGACGCCAGATGCCGCTCCAGCTGGTCGGCGAGATAATGCACGTTGACGACGGCCCGCTCGACCCCGGCATCGGCAAGACGGTCGAGCACGTAATCGATCAAGGATTTTCCCGCGACCTCGACCAGCGGCTTCGGCACCTGGCCGTTGTGCGGCCGCATGCGCGTGCCGAGCCCGGCGGCGAGAACAAACGCCCGCGAAGGAACCTTCATCGACGTTACCCCGTTCGCGCCATTATAGCCCATCCGGGGGTGGGACATGGATTTCGTACCAAGCCTCGAGGGGGGCCAGCGCCGGATGCGCCAATGAGCGCTGCAAATAGGTCCATAGGCGCGGCATGTGACGGAGATATTGCGGCTTGCCGTCGCGCCGCTCCAGGCGTCTGAAAATACCGAGGATTTTGGTCGCGCGCTGCACGGTGAGCGTGGCGTAAAGCCGGGTGAACGACGCCATGTCGAAACGCGGATCGCGGACGCGCCGGGCGCGCGCATAGCGGCTCAGCAGAGCGACCTCGAGCGCTTCGGGCACGTCGACCCGCGCGTCCTGCAACAGCGAACCGACGTCGTAGGACGCCGGGCCGAGCAGCGCGTCCTGAAAGTCGAGCACGCCGATGCGTGCGACACCATCACGATCGGGCAGCCACAACAGATTCGGGGAATGGTAGTCGCGCAAGACCCACGTCGGCGGCGCCTGGATCGCCGGCATCAGCGCTTCGCGCCAGAGCGCGAGAAATTCCTCGCGCGCGGCGTCGGTCGCCGCCGCCTTGGCGCCGACCAGATACCAGTCGAGCAAGAGCTCGGCCTCGATCAGAAACGCCTCGATGTCGTAGCGCGGCAGCCGATACTCGCGCTGCGGCGCCGCGCGCAGCACCTCGGGCAAGCGCTGGCCGTGCAGCGCCGCCAAGAGATCGACCGCGACCTGATAGCGCTCCTCGATCGGCGCCGGCGGATCGCCGGCGACGACGCGATCATCGCCGAGATCCTCGACGAGGAGGAGGCCATGGTCGAGATCGGCCTGCAGCACGTCCGGCGCCGAGAAGCCATGGTCGCGCAGCCCCGCCGCGACGGCGACGTAGGGAACGACGTCTTCAGCGAGGTGGGCGATGGCGCTGTAAGGTTTGCCGTCGCGCACCGGGGGACCGTCCGGACGCCGCGGCGCGTTCATCAGGATCATGGTTTGATCCTCGAACGTGAGACGTTCGTAGATGCGGGTCGAGGCGTCGCCCTGCAGGCGCTGGCGGCGGGCCGCGGCGAAGCCGGCTTGATCGAGGAAGCTCCGCACCTGGCCGATGCGCTCCGCGCGCGGTGCGAAGGCGCCGTAGCCGACGATGCGGGCATTGCGGACGTCGGCGCCGAGCTGCGGCGCCAGCGTGAAGGTGATGTCGAGGCGGTCGGGCGGCAGCACGCCGGCGGCGCGATCCGGCCATTCCAGCAAAACCACCGTGGCCTCGGGCAGGTCGTCGAAGCCGAGCTCGGCGAGCTCGGCCGCGCCGCCCAGCCGGTAGACATCGGCGTGGACGAGCGGAAAGCGCGGCAGCTCGTAGTCCTGAATGAGCGTGAAGGTCGGGCTCGGCACCTCGATGGTGTCGTCGTCGGCGAGCAGGCGGATGAGCGCGCGCGCGAACGTGGTCTTGCCGGCGCCGAGGTCGCCTGACAACGTGACGAGGTCGCCCGGCTCGAGCGCCATGGCGATGTCGGCGGCGAAACGGGCCGTCGCCGTTTCGTCGGCCAAAGTGACATTGAAGCCGGCGCCGCCGGGGGCGGTCGGAAACATGGCCGCGTTCCGTTATCTGTCCAGGTGATTTCTGTCCGGGTGATTTCTGTCCGGGTGATATTTTTCCGGGTGACTTAATTCCGGCGTGCCCGCCGTTGCCGCATCAGCCGCGCCTATCAGTCGTGCATGGCGACCAGGTAGCAGCAAATCGCCCAGAACACGCAGTATTCGTAACCGCCGACATTCCACAGCCACTTCCCCTGGCTATAGCGCCACACCGCCCAGGCGGCGACCGACAGAAACACCCCCTCCAACAGCGCGACGTAGCGCGTCTCGATCGCGAATACCATGCCGATCGCGCACACGATCTCGACCGCGATGCACGAATAGATCCAGGCCCACTGCGGATACAGCCGGAAATCGGTGTAGATCTTGTACGTCAGTTGGGGATTGCTCAGCTTGGCGTAGCAGTGCGGCAGCAGGAACAGGCCGCAGATCAGCCGCAGGATGTTGAATTCGTCGGTCAGGTCGAAATTCTCAATGAGGTGCATGCCAGATCCCCTGAGGCCGGATCAATTGCCAAGCTCGATCCTCGTCCTCCGGCACGTCCTACACGAATCCATAGCCAAATTGTAGGCTTGGGCGCGATGACGCGACGCTTGAGCCGCGATATCTGCCGTGCCTGGCGACGTAGCTGCTTCTTGACGTCATACCGCCCGCAAAAGCCGCTTCGCCCGATCCAGCGCGGTTGCGGCGATCGTCTGGAATCGATCCCGCACCTCCAACTCCGCGATTGCCCTTTTGACAAATTCAGGGTTCAGCCGGTCAAGAGCATCCGATGGTCTGTGCAATCACACCGGGATATTGCCGCAAGGCAAGGATGATCTCATTGGAGTGTCGCTCCGCAGCGGCCGCGATATCGAATATGTCGCGCGGCGGCATGCTCAACCCGCGATGAATTATTTTCTTCGCTATGATTTATTGAATGGTTTCAAGGCGAGTGGACCAGCCTTCTATTTCGCGCACCGTCACAGGATCGGCGGTTTTCGGGCTGTCGACAATGAAGTCGATTTCTCCGGCATCAAATACGATTTTCAGGAATTCCACGCCGTCACCAAAATAATCAAAAGGACGAATCGTGAACTGGAAGTCCCGCTTTTGAGGATCGAGGAATGGTAGCAATTGCGGATCGCGCAGGAAGAAATCGACATCGCGACTTTCACGATGATCGATTTGCAGCATCATCGCCGTTCCGCCACCGAAGGTCCAATAGTCGATAATCTCCTGCTCGGAATTAACCTGTTGAATCAGGTCGCAAGCCACCCGGAATAACTGCGCCCAGTCCTGCTTCGGAGAGCCGGTCACGCTGCAAGCGGGTAGGACGCGCCCGAATATTTCGCAAAAGCCTTAGCGGCTTCTACGAGCTGCGCGTGCGAAATGTTGAAGAGCGCGGCAAACTCGCACTGCAATCGGGGCTTCACGTCGCCAAAGAACGACGACATATGACCCGGGATCGTCTTTGCTGCTTTGGGATCCTTCAAGCAACGGGCAATCTCCTCCGCTGTCAGCTTCTTGCGGTGTGGTGCGTTGACCGTCGTCATAACAAGAGCCGGGTTCATCGGAATCACCCTTGCAAGACCCATATATGGCTCATTTTACAAGAGAATCAACGTCTGCGGAACCGCCCGGTCCGACACAGCTTACTCGGCCGCCGTCAGCCGCACGTCGGCCGGAGCGCCGGCCGGGAACGTGCAGGTCACGGTGGTGCCTTCGCCGACCACCGAGGCGATCGTGACCGCGCCGCCGTGCAACTCGACGAACGAGCGCACCAGCGAGAGGCCGATGCCGGTACCGCGATGATGCGAGCCGAGCGAATGCGTCTCGAACCAGTCGAACACCCTTTCCATCACGTCGGGCGGAATGCCCGGACCGCGATCGCTGACCGAGAAGACGACGGCGTCGGCGCGCCGTTCGGCCTTGAGCGTCACCGTGGCGCCGGCGGGCGAGAAGCTCACCGCGTTGGCGAGCAGGTTGAACAGGATCTGCCGCAGGCGCCGCTCGTCGGCGATGAAGCTGCCGATGTCGTCCGCCGCTTCGATGTCGAGCACGAGGCCGGAACTGACCAGCCGGTCCTGCACGCCCTCGGCCGCCGCCGCCATGGTGGCGCGGATCTCGACGGCGCCGAGATTGAGCTGCATGCGCCCGGCATCGATGGTGGCGAGATCGAGGATGTTGTTGATGAGGGCGAGCAGCGTGTCGGTCGAGACCGTGATGTAGTCGAGATATTCGCGCTGCTTGGCCGCCAAGGGACCGGTCGCCGGGTCGCCGAGCAGATGAACGAAGCCGATGATGTTGGTGAGCGGCGAGCGCAGCTCGTACGAGACGTGGTGCACGAAGTCGATCTTGATCTTGTCGGCGTCCTCGAGCGCCTCGTTGCGCTCGCGCAGCGCCCGCTCGACATTGACGCTGTCGGTCACGTCGTGGAACGTGACCAAAGTGGCGCCGTCGGGGAGCGGCACCGTGGTGCAATCGACCACGCTGCCGTCGCGCCGTTCGAGCCTGTCCTCGATCGCGGCGCGATTGTCGATGGCGGTGACGACGGCGCGCAGCGCCTGCCAGGTCGGATGATCGCCGTGCAGCGGCCGGCCCAGCGTCGTGATCTTCTCGATGTGCGGGCGGTCAGCGAGCTGTTGCGGCGTGAGCCGCCACATGCGGGCGAAGGCGGCATTGTGCAGGCGCAGCCGGCCGTCGCTCGCGAACACCGCGACGCCCTCGGCGAGGTTGTCGAGGGTTTCGCGCTGCACGCGGATCAGCTCCTCGAAGCGCCGCTCGAGCTCGAGCCGCTCGGTCACGTCGGTGAACAGATACGTCACGCCGCCGTCCGGGTTCGGCGTGGTGACGACGCGCAAGGTGCGGCCGTCGGGCAGATGCCAGGTGTGGTCGGTCGCTTCGACGGCGCGATAGCTGTCCTGGAGCTGCGCCTTCCACTGCCGGAAGTCGCGTTCCTCCGGCAGCTTGCGCGCGACCCGCAGCTCTTCCAGCAGCGCCGAATCGGTCGGACCCTGATCGAGATAAGCGGCATCGAGATCCCACAGCGCGCGGTAGCCGGCGTTGTAGAACGTCAACTTGTGTTCGGCGTCGAACATGGCGACGCCGGTCGACAGCGCGTCGAGCGTGCGGCGGTGGGCGTCGACCATGCGGGCGAGCGCGCTGCGCATCGTTTCCGCCTCGGTGGCGTCGATACCGAGCCCGGCGCTGCCGGTCTCGGTGCGGAATTCGAGCACGTCGAAACTGCGCCGTGCACCGGCGACGATGGCGGGCAGCCGTCCGGCGTAGGTGCCGCTCGCGCGGCGTGACTGCGCGATGGCCTCGCGCGCGGCGCTGTCGAGCAGTTCCAGATGCCGCTCGACGGCGTCGCCGGCATCGCCCGCCTCGACCGCGCGCGCATAGGCGGCATTGACGAAATTGAGCCGCCCGGTCCCATCCCGCGTCCATACCGGCGACGGCAGCCGTTCGATCAGCGTGCGCAACGAGGCGACCTCGCCCAGCAACGCCTCGTGACGCGCGGCGAGATCCAACAGCTCGCGTTTCACGCCGCTCGCGTCCTTGAGGCGCAGCACGGCGCGGCCGGCGACGGCGCGGCCGTGCGCTTCGATCGGACGGCCGGCATTGGTCGTGAGCGTCATGGCGAAAGGCTCGCCGCGGCTCCGCAGCGCTTCGACGGCCTCCTCCATCGCCTGCGCCTTGGCGGCATCGAGCCAACTGCCGAAAGCGAGCACGCGGCGCGGCGCGGTGACGCCGACGATGTCGAGATCGCCCTCGATGCCGGGCTCGTCGGAGGCCGCCGGCCAGTCGACGACCACTTGCGGCTCGGACTGCAGCAGGGCGTTGGTGCGGTCGAGATCGGCGCGCAGCGCCGCGGTTTCGTCGTGCGCCGCGGCTTCCTGGCGGATCGCGCGCGCGCGCGTCCGCACCAGAACGATCGCAGTGACGACGGCGAACAACAAAAGACCGAAAATCAGAACCAGCGCGACGATCTCGTGGCGGTCGACGCTGCGCGAAGCATCGAGTACGAGCGCGTGCCATGCAAACGCCGGCCGCTCCTCGGCGCGAGCCGAGCCGGACCAGAAGATGGACACGGCAACGCCGATGGCCGCGAAGAAACCGCGTCGCCATGGATGAGCGTAATACCGCATCGTCCGGAACTTGTCCGGCATGCCCCTTGTGCCTCTGTCGGCTGTCATCGCCGCGCCGCCAGCCGCGAATCGCTCGACTTTACTCTCAAGCCGCGAGGGGCCGAAAGAGTCCAGACCGTGAACGATGGCGCCTTGTCATGTTTGCGGCGCTGTGACGCTCAGCCGATCGGGCTGATCAGGCGCTCGGCGTTGAGCGCCATGTCCTCGACGTTGATGCGGCTGAGCGCGACGCCGAACTCCTGCTCCGCGTTCGCGAGCGCCGGCAACACGACCTTGGTGAGGAGTTCGGAGTTGACCGGCGGCGGCTCGCCGGGTTCTTCGACGGTTCCGGCCGCGCGCAAGATATCGTTGGCCGAGACCAGGCGGCGTTCGCGCGCCAGTTCGTAGCCGCCGCGCGGGCCGCGAATGCCCTTGAGTATGCCGTCGCGCACCAGGGCCTGCAGCACAGGCTCGAGATGGCGCGGCGGCAAGCCGTGTCGCGCTGCAAGCGCTTTTGCAGATATCGGATGCTCCCGCCCTTGCATCGCCACGTCGATGACCGCGGCAATGGCAAGAACCCCTTTGCGAGAAAGCAACGGCATAAAGCTGATCGCAGCGTCGCATGAAGTCGTTGGTATGGGTGAGTGGTAATATATTACGCTCCAGCTTCGGTCCAGATGAACTTTGTATTAATCTTGCTTTTTGAAAATGTTCCCGTCCAAGCCGGTGGAACCAAAACCAGTGGCCGCCCGCTCCGTCACGTCTAAGCTGATACTCTCGACAATTTTTGCGTGTATCGTCGGTGCGATTACTAGTTGTGCGACGCGCATGCCGCGTCGAATTACAAACGGTTCGGCGCCGACATTTACAAGGATAACGTGTAATTGTCCGCGATAGTCGCTATCGACGGTTCCCGGAGTGTTCAACACGGTGACGCCGTGGCGGATGGCCAAGCCGGAGCGCGGCCGGATCTGCCCTTCCGTGCCCGGCGGCAATGCGATGGCGATCCCGGTCGGAATCATGACGCGGGCACCCGGCGCAAGTTCGACCGGCGCATCGGCCGGTACCGCCGCATGCAGATCGAGCCCGGCGGCCTGCGCGCTTTGATACTGCGGCAACGGCAAATCGGCGCCGTTCGGCAGCCGTAGCACACGGACTTCCACGCTCACGGCTGCATGTCCTTAAGCGCGGCGGCAATGCGCGAAATCAGGGCTCGCGCGACGTCGTCCTTGGATTGCGGCGGCCAGCTTTCCACGCCGGAGTGCGTGACAAGGTTCACCGTGTTGACGTCGCCGCCCATGATGCCGGTTGCGGGCGACACGTCGTTCGCCAGTATCCAGTCGCAGCCCTTCTTGGCGAGCTTGGCTTTGGCGTTGACGAGGACGTCGTCGGTTTCCGCCGCAAATCCGATGACGAGTTGCGGCCGCCCGGATTTGCGATGGGCGATCGTCGAGAGGATGTCGGGGTTTTCGATCAGTTCGAGCGTCGGCGGACCGCCGCGCTGCTTTTTGATCTTGCTGGCGCTCACGCTTCGCGGCCGCCAATCGGCAACGGCAGCGGCGAACACGGCGGCGTCGACCGGAAGCGCGTTCTCGACCGCCGCCAGCATCTGTTGCGCGGTCTCGATGCGCACGACCGTAACGCCCGGCGGATCGGGCAGGTTGACCGGCCCGCTCACCAATACGACGTCGGCGCCGGCCGCGGCGGCCGCAGCCGCGATGGCATGGCCCTGCTTGCCGGACGAACGGTTGGCGATAAAACGCACCGGGTCGATCGGCTCCGCGGTCGGTCCCGAGGTGACGAGCAGGCGCTTGCCGGCGAGCGGTCCGCCGCCCTGGAGAAGCGCCGCCGCGGCCGCGGCGATTTCGAGCGGCTCGGCCATGCGGCCGAGACCTGCTTCGCCGCGCTCGGCCATCTCGCCGGAATTGGGTCCCACGACATGGACGCCGTCGGACTTGAGCTGCGCGAGATTGCGCTGCGTCGGGAGCGCCGCCCACATGCGCGGATTCATCGCCGGCGCGATCAGGATCGGCTTGTCGGTCGCCAGCAGGACCGCGGCGGCGAGATCGTCGGCGTGGCCGCCCACCATCCTGGCCATCAGATCGGCCGTCGCCGGCGCGACGACGACAAGGTCGGTATCGCGCGCCAGGCGGATATGACCGACGTCGAATTCGCTCTGCGCATCGAACAAATCAGTGAAGGCGCGCTCGCCGCACAAGGCGCCGGCGGCGAGCTGCGTCACGAAATGCTGGGCCGCCGCGGTGAGAATGCAGCGCACCTGCGCGCCGCGGTCCTGCAGGCGGCGTATGAGGTCGAGCGCCTTGTAGGCGGCGATGCCGCCGCCGATGATGAGGAGGATGCGCCGGGACTGCAGCATGGCGCTCAATCGCCCCAGGGATTGACGAGGTCGAGGCCGCAATAGTCAAAATCAACGACGTTGCGTGTCGCGACGGTCATGCCGCGGGACTTGGCGATCGCGCCAATTTGCATATCCAACGGTTCGAAGCTGAGAGATCTCCGGCGCCGAAGCGTTATCAGATCGGAATAAACCGGCGCCGCCGCTTCATCGAACGGCAAAATTCGTCGCGGAAAAACCGTCGAGAAGACTCGCTCAGCAGCGCGTTCGAGATCAGCTTTGCGCTTGCCCTGCGGCAGCATCGCGATACCGGCAAGGACTTCTGCAAGCGCGATCGTCGTCGTGAACACGTCCCCGGTGGGATGGCTGCGCAGCCAAGCGAAAACCTTCATCGATCTTACCGCAGGCGGCTTCATGATTTCAGAAACGACGTTGGTGTCGAGCACGATCATTGCTCATCGCGCCAATCGTCGAAACGCGGCGGTTCGCGAACCGAACTCCGCATGGGAAGATCGAGTTCGACCCCGCCCAGCGGGTCCATGATCGCAGCAATGGCATCGGCGACGTTACCAGGAACTCGAGGCGTACGCTCGAGGCCGGCGGCGAGAAGCAAGCGCGCTTCCTCCTCCATGGATCGCCCATGGCGTGCCGCTTGCAGACGCAAGCGTTTTTTGAGCCGGTCGTCCAACTTCCGAATCGTCAAGCTCGCCACCGCAACACTCCATCGATTGCAGCCTTTATTATAGGCAGCCCTGCTTGCACTGCAATCAACGCAATCACCGGCTCAGCACGATCCAGAGCAGCAGCGCGGCGATCGCCCACAACGCGGCGACGGTCCAGCGGCTGCGACGCGCTTCGTCCTTCTCCAACTCGGCGACCATGCGCGGCGCCAGCACACGGCCGTTGCGCGTCAGTTCGTCGAGCTGATCGATGAGGTGAGCGCCGCGCGTCAGCATGCCGGGCAATTGGGTGACGAAACGCCCGAGTTCGCCGGCGCCGAGCGCCGCGCCTTCGAGCTTGCCGGCGGGACCGAGATTGCGCGTCATCCATTCGCGCACCACCGGCGCGGCGGTCGACCACATGTCGAGCTTGGGATCGAGCGAACGCGCCACGCCCTCGACCACCACCATGGTCTTCTGCAAGAGCAGAAGCTCCGGCCGCGTGCGCATGTCGAACAGACCGGTCACCTCGAACAACAGCGTCAACAGCCGCGCCATCGAGATTTCCTCGGCGGTACGGCTGTGGATGGGCTCGCCGATGGCGCGGATGGCCTGGGCGAAACTGTCGACCGAATGTTCGGGCGGCACATAGCCGGCCTCGAAATGAACCTCGGCGGCGCGGCGGTAGTCGCGGATGATGAAGGCGTGCAGGATCTCGGCGAGGAACAAGCGTTCCTTGGCGCCGAGCCGGCCCATGATGCCGAAATCGACCGCCACCAGCCGTCCGTCGTCGTCGACGAACAGATTGCCCGGATGCATGTCGGCATGAAAGAAACCGTCGCGCAGCGCGTGGCGCAGGAACGTCTGGATCAAAGCGCGGGCAAGTTGCGGCAGGTCGAAATGCTTGGCTTCGAGCCGGGCGCGGTCCGACAATGGCGTCGCGTCGATCCACTCCAGCGTCAGCACTTCCTTGGTCGTGCGGTCCCAATCGACCGTCGGGATGCGGAAGTCGGGATCGGCCTTGGTGTTCTCCGCCATTTCCGAACTCGCCGCCGCCTCCAGGCGGAAATCCATTTCCAGCGCGACCGAGCGCCGCAGCGTGTCGACCACTTCGACCATCCGCAGCCGCCGCGCTTCGGCGGAAAAATTCTCGGCGTGACGCGCGACGTACATGAAAGACTGCAGATCGGCGCGGAAGCGCTGTTCGACGCCGGGCCTCAGCACCTTGACCGCGACGGTGCGCCGGCCGGCCGGCGTGTCGATTTCAGCGCGGTGCACCTGCGCGATCGAGGCGGCCGCGACGGCCGGACCGAAGCTTGCGAACACGGCGCCGAGCGGCTTGCCGAACGACGCGGCCACCGCCGCTTCCGCTTCCTGTTGCGGGAACGGCGGCATCTGGTCCTGCAGCCGTTCGAGATCGCGCGCGAGCACGGGCCCGACGACGTCCGGCCGCGTCGCCAGGAACTGGCCGAGCTTCACGTAACTCGGCCCGAGCTGCGACAGCGCGGTCGACAGCCGCGTTTCCGCCGCGCCGTCCGTCGGGCGCTCGAACACGCGGGCCAAACGCAGCGCCACCCGCGCGGGCGCGGGCAACATGGCCGGATCGATCAGACCGAGCACGCCCTCACGGGCGAAAACGAACCCGGCACGGCCGAGCCGGACAAGATGCACGGGACCGGCAATCACAGGCGCCAGCCCCGATGCAACGCCACGATGCCGCCGCTCATGGTTCGATACGACACGCGCGCAAATCCGGCGGCGCGCAGCATGGCGGCAAACTCCGGCGGCTTCGGAAAGCGGCGGATCGATTCCACCAGATAGCGGTAGGATTCGGCGTCGCCGGCGACCATGCGGCCGAGCGCCGGAATGACGTTGAAGGAATAGAGATCGTACAGCCGATCGAGCCCGGGAACGTCGACCGCCGAGAATTCCAGGCAGAGAAATTGGCCGCCGATCTTAAGGACGCGAAAGGCCTCGGCCAGCGCGCGCTCGATGCGCGGCACGTTGCGGATGCCGAACGCAATGGTGACAGCGTCGAAACTGCGTTCGGCGAACGGCAGCTCCTCGGCGTTCGCTTCCGTGAAGCCGACGCGGTCGCCGACACCGAGCGCTTGCGCGCGTTCGCGGCCGACCGCCAGCATGTCGGCATTGATGTCGCAGACCGTCGCCTGCGTGCCGGCACCGCCGGCCTTGACGACGCGAAAGGCGATGTCGCCGGTGCCGCCGGCGAGATCGAGCAGCGCGAACGGCCGCTCCTTCGGCGGATTGACCGCGTTAACCAGCGCGTCCTTCCACCCCCGATGCAGCCCGAACGACATCAGGTCGTTCATCAGATCGTAGCGGCGCGCCACGCTGCGGAAGACGTCGTCCACCAGCGCCTGCTTGTCCGCGAGCGGCACCTTGCGCGAACCGAAATCTGCCGTTGCGATCATGCGTTGTCCTCTTCGGCGCGCAACATAGCGCGGTGGGTGCCGGGGCGCTATGTGTGGGTCGGAGACTTAGCGAGCCATGCCCGAAAGCCATGCCCGAACTTCCTGAAGTCGAGACGGTACGCCGCGGCCTCGAGCCGGCCATGGACGGCGCGCGCTTCACCAAGGTCGAGGTGCGCCGCGGCGATCTGCGCTGGCCGCTGCCGAAGGATTTCGCGGCGCGACTCGAAGGCAAGACCGTGACCGGCATGGGCCGGCGCGCCAAATATCTGCTGGTCGATCTTTCCTCCGGCGACGTGCTGATCATGCATCTCGGCATGTCGGGCTCGTTCCACGTCTTTGGCGCGAAAGTCTTCGGCGCGAAAGGCGGCCACAAGCCCGGCGCCTATTACCATGAGCGGTCCAGTCATGTCGCCCACGACCATGTCGTGTTTCACATGTCGTCGGGCGCCATCGTCACCTTCAACGACCCGCGCCGCTTCGGCTTCATGAAGATCGTCGCGCGCAAGGCCATCGATGCCGAGCCGCTGCTCGCCGGACTCGGCCCCGAGCCGCTCGGCAATGAATTCGACGCCGCGATGCTGGCGCGCGCCTGCGCCGGCAAGAAGACCAGCCTCAAAGCGGCGCTGCTGGACCAGAAGGTCGTCGCCGGGCTCGGCAACATCTACGTCTGCGAGGCGCTGCATCGCGCGCGGCTCTCGCCGTTGCGCCTCGCCGCGACCATCGCCGGCAAGGCCGGCGCGTCGAACGAACGCGCCGAACGGCTGGTCGCGGGCATCAAGGCGGTGCTCGAGGACGCGATCGCGGCCGGCGGGTCTTCACTGCGCGACTACAAACGCACCGACGGCGAACTCGGCATGTTCCAGCATCATTTCCGCGTCTACGACCGCGAGGGCCAAAAGTGCCCGACGCGCGGTTGCCGCGGCACGGTCAGACGCGTCGTGCAAAACGGCCGATCCACGTTTTATTGCCCGCAATGCCAGAAGTGAAATTGAGCCGCCGCGGAACGCTCCGCGGAATTTGTTCCACGCCGCAGCACAGGCAAAAGAATACCGGCTGATGAACGGAGTGCTCGCCATATTTGGCCGCCAGAACCCGGTCATGGCAATTGATGCAAGCATCGTCGACGAACAGATCGGGCGTCAGGTCACGAAACAATTTCACACGCTGCAGCGCGAGCATGAAGAGATCGGCGGCACTCAGGAGGATCTGCAGGCGGGGAATTTTCGACGCGCCGCGACTGCGGTCGACGAAGTGGATCGGCACCTCGCGAAGCTCCACGCCCGCCTTGCGCAGATAATAGATCAGCTGCACGCCGTAACTATAGCCCGCGGCATTGATGCGGTGCAGCGGCAGCGCCTTCAACGAATCGACGTCGAACACCCGGAAGTATGTGGTCAGCTCGCGCAGCGGCATCGTCAAGGCCCACCGGGCCGCGAAATTACCGAGCCGGCTGACAAAGTCGCGATAACCCGTGTAATTGCTGGACCCGCCCGGACAATATCTGGACCCCGTCACGAAGACGTTTTTTCCGTGCGCGCGCAGCAAATCGGGAATCGTCCTGGGATCGTGAGAAAAATCGGCATCCATCGTCACGAGAGTCGCGTAGCGTTCGCGCATGGCATAGAACAGCGCGTACTTGTGGGCACTGCCGATGCCCAATTTGCGCGGCCGCATGACCGATCGCAGCTGCGGCCACTGCTCGGCTTTCGCTTGGATGACCTCCCAGGTGCCATCGGGTGAATTGTCGTCGACGACGAGAATATCGGCGGCTGGAACGGCTTGCGCGATTTGATCGATGAGCGGCCCGATGTTCTCACGTTCATTGTAGCACGTGGTGAACACCAAAAGTTCTGACGTTTTCGACACGCCACCCTCCACCGCCCGACCAACGCAAGCGCATTGAAATCGGCGAGCACTTTGCGTATCCCCTTGCCGATGGACGGTATCGCACCTGCAAGCCCGTCGGCAAGCTGGCCACGCGTGGAAAGCGTCGCGGCCCTCCGGCCGGCGCCGGAGCTTACCGTCGTCGTGCCGACGTTCAATGAACGCGCCAATATCCCGATCCTGGTCGAACGGCTGGACCGCGCGCTGGCCGGCTGCGATTGGGAGGTCGTGTTCGTCGACGACAACTCGCCCGACGGCACCGCCGCGGCGGCGCGCGCCATCGGCGCAACCGACAGCCGCGTGCGCTGCATCCGCCGGATCGGCCGCCGCGGCCTCGCCGGCGCTTGCCTCGAGGGCATGCTGTCGAGTCAGGCCCGCTACATCGCGGTCATGGACGCCGACCTGCAGCACGACGAAACGCGGCTCGTGCCGATGCTCGCGTGTCTGCGCGCGGACCGCGCCGACGTCGTGGTGGCGAGCCGCTATCTCGGTGGCGGCTCCGCCGCGGGTCTGTCGCAACAGCGCGCCCGCGTCAGCCGCTGGTCGAATGGGCTGGTGCGCCTCCTGCTCGGCATCGAACTGACCGATCCGATGAGCGGACATTTCATGCTGCGGCGCGACAGTTTCGAAGCGGTCGCTCCGGCGATCTCGTCGCAGGGATTCAAGATCCTGCTCGACATCCTGGCGAGCGCGCGCGGCAAGCTGCGGACCCTGGAACTGCCCTCGACGTTTCACGCCCGCCAACACGGCGAGAGCAAGCTCGACAGCAAGATCGCGCTCGATTTCGCCGCGCTGGTGACGTCGAAGCTGACCAACGACGCCGTCTCGGCGCGCTTCCTGCTGTATTGTCTGGTCGGCCTCACCGGCATCGCCGTTAATTTGACCGTCCTGCGCCTTCTCATGGTGACAGTTTCGTCGTTCAGCATGGCGCAGACGCTCGCTACCATTGTCGCCATCACCTGGAATTTCGTCCTCAACAATCTGTTCACCTATCGCGACCAGCGGCTCACCGGCTGGCGGTTCGTGACCGGCCTTATCGGCTTCCAGGCGATCTGCGCTGTCGGCGCGGTCTCCAACATCGGCATCGCCACCTGGATCTACAATTATGAATCGCAATGGTGGATCGCCGGGCTGTGCGGCGCGATCATCACCAGCGTGTGGAATTTCGTGGTCAGCGCCGCCTTCGTCTGGCGCCAGCGCTGAGCGGCTCAGGGCTAGCATCGGGAGAAACGCAAATGAACACCGAGACCATCATCGTCGAGACGCGCGGCAGGGTCGGGCTGATCCGGCTCAACCGCCCGCAGGCGCTCAACGCGCTCAACAGCGTGCTCATCCGCGAGCTCAATCAAGCGATCGACCTGTTCGAGGCGGACGGCGATATCGGCTGCACGGTGATCACCGGGTCGGACAAGGCGTTCGCGGCCGGCGCCGACATCAAGGAAATGGCGGACAAGAGCTTTATCGAGGCCTTTCTCGGCGATTTCGCCGCGACCTGGGACCACATCGGCAAGGTCCGCAAGCCGATCGTCGCAGCCGTCGCCGGCTTTGCGCTGGGCGGCGGCTGCGAGCTCGCCATGCTGTGCGATCTCGTCATCGCCGCCGACAATGCCAAGTTCGGCCAGCCTGAGATCAAGCTCGGCATCATCCCCGGCATCGGCGGCACGCAGCGCTTCACCCGCGCGGTCGGCAAGGCCAAGGCCATGGACATGATCTTGACCGGCCGCATGATGGACGCCGCGGAAGCCGAGCGGGCGGGCCTCGTCGCGCGCATCGTGCCGGCGGCGAACCTGCTCGACGAAGCCCTCGAGGTCGCCGCGACGATCGCGTCGATGTCGCTGCCGTCGGTATTGGGCGCCAAGGAGGCGGTCAACGCCGCGTTCGAGACTTCGCTCGCGGAGGGCGTGCGGTTCGAGCGGCGCGTCTTTCATTCATTGTTCGCGACCGCCGACCAGAAGGAAGGCATGGCCGCGTTCGTCGCCAAGCGCCCGCCGAAATTCGCGAACAGATAATCACTTCCGCACACAGATCACGCGCAAAACCGACTGCTCGATCGCGGCATGGTCCGCCGCTGCGGCGGGCTTGACACCGTGCGCCGATAACCATTCGCGCATGCCGTCGGCTGAGATCAACGTCGCCTGCCGGGCGGCGGCCGGACCGTTGCCAGCGACCGCCTGCGGCTTGATGCCGAGCACGCCGAGGAAATGGCCCTGTGCGTCCATGACGGCCGCTCCCGCAAAGCCGGGCGCCGGCGCCGGTTCGATTGTTTGAGCGCTGAGCCGGGCGCTGACCTTCGTCACCGCCGCGCCGCCGGCTTGCGCGATCGGATCGGGAATGCCGAGGAGGGTCACGTCGCCATCCTTGTCGCGATCCTTGGCGGCGACAGCCGTGAGCGGTACCGCAGCGAGGTCGCGGACACCGTAGAGGCGCAACAGCGCCATCCCGGCGGTCGCGTCGGCGGCGACGCGCTCGGCGTTGCCGAAACCCGGCACCGTGATCGCCTGGCAAGCGTCGGTCGCGCCGGCAGGCGCGAGGAGATCGCCCGCCGCGCCGACCACGATCGCGGTCGCGTACTCGACCGTTCGTTTCATCCCCGCCGGCGGCGCGGTGTTGGGATCGGGAAATCCCGCGAACGTGTCCGCGATCGCCACCGCGACCGGGCCCATGATCCCTTCGGTGGCCTGATCGTAGAGAACCGTGACGCCGCGCAATTCGCTGCCGCTCGCTTCGGCGCGAACAACAAAGTCCTTCAAACCTTGCACGCCGGAAATGATGAACGATTGCGGCTTGAGCGTGCTGATGTGAACTTCGCGCTTCGAGGCTTTCTTTTCCTCCTCGAACAGCGCCGGCAACGATCCCTCGGCGAGACGGAAAGTCTCGATCCTGATCTGGCCCTGGGCCGAGCTGAAGCGGCTGCCGAGACGGGTCGCGCCGGCGCGCGGCGCGAGCTTCTCCGGCACGCCAAGGCGGGCGCCGGTGGCGGTATCCTCGATGACGCGCCAGCCGACATTGTCCTCGCGCGACTTCGCCGCGGTCGCGAGCAGATCGCGCTCCGGCGCGGTGAGGATACCGGTCGGCTTACCGCTGTTGCGGCTCTGGAATGTCTTGACCGCGGCGATGGTCTTGTCGTCGAAATCGCCACCGGCGCCGCCTTCATAGGCGTCGACCCAGGCGAGATCCGCCTGGATGGCCAGGCGGTCGGCTTCCGGCATTGCCGCGTAAGCTGCCATGGCGGCGGCCGGCGCCGGGCCGCTGGCCGCGTGCTTGCCTTTGCCGTGACTCTTTGCTTCCGCCTTGTTCGCCGACGCCGCGGCCGCAGGCTTGTGGGCCTTGGCATAGGCCGGGACCGCCGAGGCAAGAACCGGCAAGCCCGCTACCGCGAGGCCGACAATGATGGCCGTCACCCTCATGTGATTGTCCCGTCCCCGCCGCTTGCCGAAACCTAACCGAACACGCGGCGCGGTCCAACCGCCGGCTTGCCTCGCCTGCTCCCGCGCCTCAGCCATGGCTCAGCGCGCCATCCGTTATTATGTTGGCGCCATGCTCACTGCCGACGAACTCGAGCGCTATGCGCGCCACATCGTGCTCCGCGAAGTGGGCGGCCCCGGACAGGCCGCGCTGGGCCGCGCCCGTGTCCTGGTGGTCGGCGCCGGCGGGCTCGGGGCGCCGCTGCTCCTTTATCTCGCCGCCGCGGGCGTCGGCACGCTGGGCGTGGTCGACGACGACACCGTGTCGCTGTCGAACCTGCAGCGGCAGGTGATCCACGCCACCGCCGACGTCGGCCTGCCGAAGGTCGGCAGCGCCGCGGCGGTGATCGGCCGGCTCAACCCGCATGTCGTCGTGGAGCAGCACGACAAGCGGCTGACCGCGGCGAATGCGCTCGACCTGATCGGCCGTTACGACATCGTCGCCGACGGCTCCGACAATTTCGCCACGCGCTATCTGGTGTCGGATGCCTGCTACTTCGCCGGCAAGCCGCTGGTGACGGCGGCGCTCGGCCCGTTCGACGGCACGCTCACCACCATCCGCGCCCACGAGCGGTCCAAAGACGGACTGCCGAACCCGACCTATCGCTGCCTGTTCCCCGAACCGCCGCCGCCCGGCACGGTGCCGGCCTGCGCCGAAGCCGGCGTGCTCGGCGCGCTCGCTGGCGTCGTCGGCTCGATGGCGGCGCTGGAGGTGATCCGCGAGATCGTCGGCTTCGGCGACAATCTGGTCGGCCGGCTCGTCATGCTCGACGCCCGCGCGATGCGGTTCGAGACCTTGCGCTATGGCTGGGACCCGGCCAATCCGCTCAACGGCGAGCGCCCGACGATCAAGGATCTATCGGGGCACGCGTCCTGACGTTGTTGTTCACTTCGCCGTGCCGGAGCGCAAGAGATACGGGAGCGAACGCTCGATCCATCATCTTTCCCGGCCAGCAGCGTGCGCCGCTAGGCTTTTGCTATTTGCCGGAGCCGTCGCAATGTATGGAACTTACCCGGCAGAAGCCGGTACGACCTGGTCCGGCAGTCGCCTCGCAATTCGCCAGCGCCTGCTTGTTCGCCGCCGCGGTGTCGGCCGCAATAGCCCAGCCGATACCGGGGGTCCCGGTAGCCGGATCCATGGCGATGGCGGAACATTGGTTTGTAAATGTCCCAACCAAGGTGCACCGCGCTTGGGCCGGCGGGTTCGATTCCTTCGAGGTCTGGCACTTCGACATCGCGGTCGTCTGCGCGGTGGCGGCGGTCGATGCGTCCCACACGACACCATAAGAAAAGCCGTGTTGTGCGCCGCCCGGCGCCACGCCGACAGCCAACGCTCCCGTCGCATTGGCCGAACCGACCCAAATGACCTGTGCGATCAGCGCGGCAATGAGGCTGAACTGAAAGTTTCCTGATTTGGTCATGGGTCCCCCACAGTCTTCGCGGCACTCGCTGCCTTGGCAGTTCCGCCGGTAAAGATGGTCTGCACAGAACGGCGAGTTATTTGCTCCACGTCGCCATGATGGTGGAGCCGCGCATCACCGACCATTTGTTGTCGCCGGCGGCGACCACGGTGTAACAGGTTTCCTTGGCGCCCTTCCAGGAGCTGCAGAAGCCGTCCTTGGAAAGCTTCCAGGTGCCCTCGCCCTTGGCGCCGCCGCTCGCCGGCACGCGCTTCATCTTGCCGTCGGCCGAAAATGTCATCTTGAACTTGATGTTCGACGTCGTCGCGGCGATGAACGGCTGGCCGTTGAAGAACGTCGCCTTGATATCGTTCGGCGAAAGCTTGCTGGGCGGCGCGGCCAAAGACGATCCAGCGAGTAGGAGAGCGCCAGCCACACAGGTTGCTACACTCGCGGCTACTGCACGCATCGTGAGCTCTCCGAAACCCCTGATTCGATTATCGCATCATAGGCAATTCGGGCCGCGCCGTCATCGTCGAAACAACACCTTTGCGCGCAATATTGGCGACATTACTTCGCGTGCTGGACAGGCAATCGAAATTCGCCAGAGAACGACCCATCATGGTTTTTCCGCCAGATAGTCCATTAACTCACACAAATGCCGGGTTACTGGAGCATCCTTATGAGCTTCGTCCCAATCTGAAATTCGTTGATACTCCTGCAGAACGCGTCCCATCACCCATCGATACACCGCGCTTTGTGCGTCAACGGGCTTAGCGATCATCTCATGATTAAGTTCAAAGGCCACGATCGGTGAGTTGGCAAAATCACTAATCGGCCGCACGGCACTTTCTGGTCTCACAATAAGAATCGGTCCAAGGTATTTTTTCTCGATAGCCGCGTGAAGATGCACTGGGCGACAGGCGTAGCGTTGTCCCTTTTCTTGCTCGTCTTCTCGAAATTGTTGTAGCATGGTCAAAAATAGGTTGCTGCTCTTCAGAGACGCCAGAAGGGGGTCCGTCATTCCTAGAGTAGACTTTAGAATGGACGCCAGATCTGCAATCTGTGCTCCCAGAACCGGGGTCGCCAAAGTGACGACAAAGGCATTTTGAGAACGTTGTGGATGACCAATCGCCGTTTTTACCTTGTGGATATAGGTGGAGATAACGTTTCCACCCAGGCTGTGCGCGATGAAGCCGATTGATCGATACCCCGCGGTTCGAAGGGGCTTCATTGCGGCAAAAGTTGATTCAGTAAGCACCTCGAAGGTCGGATTTGCTCCGCGCGCCCACGCGATCAACTCAGTTCGGTAGATAAGTTTATATACATCTACCTTATGGCCATTGATAACGCGAGGCATTTCGCTTGGCCAATCAAATTTGGAAGTCGGATTCTTGAACGTATCGTCCCCTCCATAGATGCCGTGCACAAAGACTATTGCATCGACGTCGGTGCACTGCCCCGGAATATCGATTCGGCAATGCTCCTCGCCGACGGGGACTACCGTTGTCACATCGGTTGCGCCAACAGGAAATGCTTTGACCAAAACGTTTAGAACGATCACAGCTGTCAACATTGGTCGCTTCAAGAACATCGGACGCTCCACCCCATTTGGATCCGAAATGCAGCTAGCGACTCAGTATCATTGGGAGGGAGCCGGCGCAATTATAGATTGCATAACATTCATTTGGTTCGGACATGGAGAGGGCGGTTTGTGACGGTCTCGGTGTTGCGCAGGAGATGTGCGTGGGGCAATTATTAGGATTCGCCAGGATTTCTCACCGCGCCTGTCCGTGATAGACGCTGTTCGGACGCATGTCGGTCGCGGAGGCGAGCCGGTTCGACATGTTGAAGAAGGCGGCGACGGCGGCGATGTCCCAGATATCGCGGGCGGAAAAGCCGGCGCGGCGCAGGCGCTCGCGGTCTTCCTCCTCGACCTGCCACGGCTCGGCGGTGAGCTTGACGGCGAAATCGAGCATGGCGCGCTCGCGCTTCGACAGCCGCGCGGCGCGGTAATTCATCGCCATCAACTCGCCGAGCGGCGGATCGCCGGAGAGCTGCCGCACCGCGGCGCCGTGGGCGACCAGGCAATAATAACAACGGTTGTGTGACGACACCGCGACCGCGATCATCTCGCGCTCGAGCTTGCTCAGGCCCGACGACGCCAGCATCAGATCGTTGTACATGGCGACGAACGCGCCGAGCTTCGCCGCATCGAACGCATAGGCCTTGAGCACGTTCGGCACGAAGCCGAGTTTTTCATCGCATTTGGCGAAATAGGCGGCTATCTCGGGCGACAGCGGCGCCGCCGGCAGGCCGAGCGCGGTGATGTCGGTGTCGTCGCCCTCGGTGGCCGGGGCGCGCTGCGGCTGACGGCTGGCGGGGCTGGATTTGGTCTTGCGTTTGGCCATCGTGGTCCTTTCTGATGGTCGTTTTGCGGTCGTTCCGTGCGACATCGCGCCCACGTTCGGCGGCGCGGGAAGGAATACCTTTATCACGTCCACGCGCATTATGATGACGCGCCTGGAAGCGCGTATCATTGCGCCAGGAGCACGGATGAGTCGCGGCAAGACCCGCGCGCACAACCGCCTTACGACCGTCCCGTGATGGAGGAAGCTTGACCGTGCAGGAAGTTCCTCGCGCCCAAATGGCCCAAGAAGCTCAAAAAGCCCAAGAGGCTCGAGACGCCCAAGCGGGCCTGGAGACTCGCGAGTTCGAACGCGCCGGCGTCGCGCTGCTCGATGCCGCCGCCGCGTCGCTCGCGGCACGCCGGACCGACATTCCATCGGACTTTTTCGCCGATCTGTTCGATCACGCGCTGGCCGAGGATCTCGCCCGCTACCGGCCCGAGCAGCTCGCCGCCATCGCCGAACAGGCGTGGGCCTTTCTCCTCGACCGCGCGCCGGGCGCGCCGAAGATGCGCTTCGAAGCGGCCGCCGCGGCCGGCGACGGCGCGGTGCTGGAGATCGTCAACGACGACATGCCGTTCCTGGTCGATTCGGTCACCGGCGAACTCACCGAGCGCGGCCTCGAAATCCTGCTGCTGGTTCATCCGGTGCTCGCGGTCGAGCGCGACGCGGCGGGGAAGCTCGTCGCCTACAAGGGCGCGCGCAAAGGCGAGGGCCAGCGCGAAAGCTTCATGCACATCCACGTCGCCGGCGCGGATGATGCGGCGCAGCGCGCCGAGATCGTCGCCATGCTCACGGACATCCTCGCCGAGGTGCGCGTTTGCGTCGAGGATTGGCAGTTCATGTCGGCGCGGGTGCACGCCATCGTCGCCGCGCTGCGCGAAACCCCGCCGCCGCTGCCGGCGGACGAAATCGCCGAGGCCGTCCAGTTCCTCGAATGGATCGCCGACGACAATTTCACGCTGCTCGGCGCACGCGACTATGCCTTTGCCGCCGCCGACGGCGCCCTCGAGCCGCGGTTCGAGACCGGCCTCGGCCTGTTGCGCTCGCACGCGACGCGGGTGCTGCGCCGCGGCGATCAACTGGTGACGGTCACCCCGGAAATCCGCGCGTTCCTCGAAGAACCGAAGCTCCTCATCGTCACCAAGGCGGGCATGCGCGCGCGCGTGCACCGCCGCGTGCAGATAGACTATATCGGTATCAAGCGCTTCGACGGCGACGGCAGGCTGATCGGCGAATGGCGGTTCTGCGGCCTCTTCACCTCGACCGCCTACACCCGCTCGGTCCGCACCATTCCCTATGTGCGGCGCAAGGTCGACCACATCATCACCCGCGCCGGATACGACCCCGACGGCCATTCCGGCAAGGCTCTGGTCAACGTGCTCGAGACCTACCCGCGCGACGAATTGTTTCAGATCGACGACGACACGCTCTATCAGTTCGCGCTCGCCATTCTCGCGCTCGACGAGCGCCCGCGCGTGCGCGTGCTGCCGCGGCGCGACCGCTTCGACCGCTTCGTCTCGGTGCTCGTCTATGTGCCGCGCGACCGCTACGACAGCCGCATCCGGGCGCTGATCGGCGATTATCTGGCCGCGACCTTCAACGGACGGGTGCGCGCGTTCTTTCCGTTCTTCCCGGAAGGCCCGCTGGTGCGGGTGCATTTCATCATCGGCCGCTACGAGGGCGAAACGCCGCAGCGCGACCGCGCCGCGCTCGACCGCGCGGTCGAGGCCATCGTGCGCAGCTGGATCGATGGGTTCGACGCGGCGCTCGCCGGCCACCACGAGCCCGTGGCGGCGCGCGCGCTCGGCGCGCGCTATCGCAACGCGTTTCCGGTCGACTATCGCGAAGTCTATTCGCCGGCGACGGCCGTCGCCGACATCGGCGTGCTCGAGGCGCTGACGGCCGAACGCCCGCTCGGGGTCGAGCTTTACCGCGACGCCGGCGCCGCGCCGACGAGCGCCGGGCTCAAAGTCTTCAGCCGCAGCCGCCCGATCGCCCTGTCCGAACGCGTGCCGGTCCTGGAAAACATGGGCTTCCGCGTCGTCGACGAACGCACCTACCACATCCGGCCGCAAGGAACGGCAGATGTGTCGGCGGACGTCTGGTTCCACGACACGACGATCGAGAGCGCGACGGGCGAGCCGTTCGATCTCGCCGTCCTGAAGACGCGGATCGAAACCTGCTTCCTCGTCGTCATGGCCGGCCGGGCCGAGAATGACGGCTACAACGCGCTCGTCCTCGCCGCCGGCCTGATGTGGCGCGACATCGCGCTCATCCGCACGCTGTCGCGCTTCTTGCGGCAGATCCACGTGCACTACTCGCAGGACTATATGTGGATGACGCTGCGCCGGCACGCGGGCATCGCGGCGCAGCTCGTGACGTTGTTCCACACCAGGTTCGATCCTCACCTCGACGTGCCGGACCTCGAACGCAATTCGCGGCAGGACGCCGTGGTGACGGCGATCGACGCCGCGCTGCAGCAGGTCGACAGCCTCGACGAGGACCGCATCCTGCGCCGCTTCCTCAATGCCATCACGTCCGCCGTCCGCACCAATTTCTTTCAGCTCGACCGCGACGGCCGGCCGAAGGAACTGATCGCCGTCAAGTTCGCGAGCCGCAAGCTCGACGACGCGCCGCTGCCGCGGCCGCTCTACGAGATCTTCGTCTATTCGCCGCGCGTCGAAGGCGTGCATTTGCGCTTCGGCAAGGTCGCGCGCGGCGGCATTCGCTGGTCCGACCGGCCGCAGGATTTCCGCACGGAAATTCTCGGTCTGGTCAAGGCGCAGAACGTCAAGAACGCGGTGATCATACCGGTCGGCGCCAAGGGCGGCTTCGTGCCGAAGCGGCTGCCATCGGGCGGCGGGCGCGACGCGATACAAGCGGAAGGCACCGCCGCCTACACGCTCTTCATCTCGACGCTGCTCGACATCACCGACAATATCGGCGTCGGCACCATCGGCGTGGTGCCGCCGGCGGATGTCGTGCGCCATGACGGCGATGATCCCTATCTGGTCGTCGCCGCCGACAAAGGCACCGCGACGTTCTCGGACATTGCCAACGACCTCGCCGCCGCCCACGATTTCTGGCTCGGCGACGCCTTCGCCTCCGGCGGTTCGACCGGCTACGACCACAAGAAAATCGCCATCACCGCGCGCGGCGCCTGGGAATCGGTCAAGCGCCATTTCCGCGAAATGGATATCGATGTCGGCAAGACGCCGTTTTCCGTGGTCGGCGTCGGCGACATGTCGGGCGACGTGTTCGGCAACGGCATGCTGCGCGAGCGGACGATCCGCCTCGTCGCCGCGTTCGATCACCGCGATATCTTCATCGACCCCGCGCCCGATGCCGAGCGTACGTTCGCCGAGCGCAAGCGGCTGTTCGATCTGCCGCGGTCGAGCTGGCAGGATTTCGACCGCACGCTGATCTCCAAGGGCGGCGGCGTGTTCCCGCGCACGGCCAAGGAAATCCACCCGTCCGCCGAAGCGCAGAAGCTGTTCGGCGTCGGCGAAAAGGTAACGCCGCCAGAGCTGATCCGCGCCATTCTCGAGGCGCCGGTCGATCTCCTCTTCTTCGGCGGCATCGGGACCTATGTCCGCGCCGCCGACGAAACAGACGAGGCGGTCGGCGATCGCGCGAACGACGGCGTCCGTGTCACCGGCGGCGATCTACGCTGCAAGGTGATCGGGGAGGGCGCCAATCTCGGCATGACCCAGCGCGGCCGCATCGAGGCGGCGCTGCACGGCATCAGGCTCAACACCGACGCGATCGACAATTCGGCCGGCGTCAACACCTCCGACATGGAAGTCAACATCAAGATCGCGCTCAGCATTCCGCTGCGCGACGGCCGTCTGACGATGGCGGCACGCAACGCCCTCTTGGCCGAAATGACGGACGAGGTCGCTTCGCTGGTGTTGCGCAACAATGATTTGCAGCCTCTGGCGCTGTCGCTGTCCGAGCGCCGGGGCATGGAGGATTTCGGCTTTCTGCAGCGCCTGATGCAGGGTTTGGAGGCGCGCGGGCTCCTTGACCGGACGGTGGAGTTTCTCCCCGACGACACGCAGCTCCCCGAGCGCCGCCGCCGCTCGCAGCCGTTCACGCGGCCGGAGCTCGCGGTGCTGCTCGCCTATGCCAAGCTTTCTTTGTACGACGACTTGCTCGAATCCGCCGTGCCGGACGACCCCTATCTCGGCCGCGAGCTCGGCCGCTATTTTCCGCAGGCGATCGCGACGCGGTTTCCCGACGCGCTCGACCATCACCGCCTGCGCCGCGAGATCATCGCCACGCAGCTCGCCAATTCGATGATCAACCGCGGCGGGCCTTCGCTGATGGTGCGCATCGCCGATCAGACCGGCGCCGCGCCCGCCGCCATTGCCGCCGCCTTCGCCGCCGTGCGCGACAGCTACGCCATGACCGCGCTCAACACGGCGATCGACGGTCTCGACAATCGCATCGCCGGCAAGCTGCAGCTCGAGCTTTATGCTGCAGTGCAGGATCTGCTGCTCGATCGCATCGTCTGGTTTCTGCGCAATGCCGAATTGTCGCGCGGGCTCGCCGAAATCGTCGGCCATTATCGCGACGGCATTGCCGCGGTCGCGGCCGCGCTCGATGGCGCCCTCACTGCGGAGGCACTGGAAGCGCGCGCGCAGCGCCGGCGGGAACTCGGCGCCGCGGGCGTGCCCGACGGACTGGCCCGCCGCATCGCCGATTTGACGCCGCTCGCCGCCGCGCCCGATATCGTCTCGGTCGCCGACCGCACCGGCAAGGCGATCGGCGACGTCGCCGCGACCTATTTCGCCGCCGGCAGCTTCTTCCGGCTCGACCACATCATCAGCGCCGCCAAAACGATCCCGCTGACCGATTATTTCGACCGGCTGGCGCTCGACGGCGCACGTGATTCGATCGGCGACGCCGAGCGCCGGCTCACCGCGGCCGTGCTGACAAGCGGCGCAACGGGTGCCGGCGCGGTCGAGGCCTGGGTTGCTTTACGGCAGACAGAAGTCGAGCGAATCCGATTGGCGATCAACGAGATAGCGACGTCCGGCCTGACCCTGTCCAAGCTCACCGTCGCCGCGAGCCTGCTCGGCGAAATGGTAAAATATTGATCTTTTGGCGGCCGCCACCGGTTCGCCACAAAAAAGAACCCCAAGCAGTGTACGCGCTTGGGGTTCCTGAGTTGTTGCCTCAACTTAGGCTTATTGGGGCCGGACGGCGGGGTGTCGGGGATGGGGAAGCCGTCCGGTCTGGCCTAATGTTGACAACATAGGATTGCCCCGCGCGGATGCAATGCGGTTCACGCGTTAGTGTTATCAGCTGCGGCAAATCGCCCGATTTTCTCGTCCGACCGAACAAACAAATGCACGCGCGCTCGTGACAGCCGGCGCGAGGCGCGGCCTTCGACCGACCGCCTTGCTAAAGAACGCAGGAGCCCTTGGTTACCGGCCGCATTGGTCACAAAACAGGCATGCATTTTCGCCGCCTCGAGGTTCCACCTGTCAAAAATCCCTCGCGGGAAGTGGTTCCAGTCGCGACCGCACCGTAGCGTGGAAACTTCTACTACCCGGCCACCGTTGTGCCGCGGCGCCGCGACGCCCGCCGCTGACGCGGCCTTACCGTCGCTCGCGCGGTGCTGTAGAATAGCGTCATGAGCGCGATCCACGCGTTACAGCCGGCCTACGCCATTTCGGCATTTGCCATCGGCATGCTGGTCGGCATGACGGGAATCGGCGGCGGCTCCTTGATGACGCCGATCCTCATTCTGCTGTTTGGCATGCACCCGGCGGCCGCCGTCGGGACCGACCTGTTGCAGGCCGCGGCGATGAAGACGGCCGGCAGTGTCGTGCACGGATTGAACCGCACGATCGAATGGGGCGTGGTGCGGCGGCTCGCCGCCGGCAGCATTCCGGTGACGATTCTGACGCTTTACGCGTTGAGCACGCTCGACATCAACGGCCCCGTGGCGCGGCTCCTCATCAACGGCGTACTGACGTTCGCTCTCCTCGTCACGGCCGTGGCGCTGATCTTTCGCGACAGGGTGGTTGACCGGTACGCGGCGCGGCTCGCCGCTCTCACCACAAGGCAAGTCGCGATCCTCACGACGACGATCGGCTGCGTGCTCGGCGCCCTCGTGTCCATCTCCTCGGTCGGCGCCGGCGCCATCGGGGTCACCTGTCTCTTTCTGCTCTACCCGAAACTTCCCGCCGCGCGGATTGTCGGTTCGGATATCGCCCACGCGGTGCCGCTGACGCTCGTCGCCGGCATCGGACATTGGTTCCTGGGCTCGGTCGACGTCCAGGTTTTCGTGTCGCTGATCGTGGGATCGGTGCCCGGGATCGTGCTCGGCAGCTACGTCGCGCTTCGCCTGCCCGAGACGGCGCTGCGTCTCGTCCTGGCGGCGACGCTGATCGTGGTGGCGGCGAAAATGTCGACGAGCCTGTTCTCGCCCGCCCCCGCGGATCTTGTCGCGGTGAAATCGACCGCGCCGCACTGATCGTCGGGACCTGATGTCCGGAAACGCCGGTGCTCAGCGCTGGCTGCCGTTTCCAGTCGTCAGGCCGTAGCGGTGCAAATCGCTGCCGTTCACGTCGAGCCAGACCTTGGCGCGCTCGTGACCCGGGCAGAGGCGCTGCACCAGCCGCCAAAACCGCGGCGAATGGTTCATTTCGACGAGGTGAGCCACTTCGTGCGCGGCGAGGTAATTGAGCACGAAGCTGGGCGCCAGGATCAGCCGCCAGGAATAGGACAGCGCGCCGGAGGTGGAGCAGGAGCCCCAGCGGCTCGATTGGTCGCGCACCACCACGCGCTTGAGGGTGACGCCGAGCTCGTCGGCATGGCGCCGGCTGGCGGCTTCCAGTTCGCGCTTGGCCTCACGCCGCAGAAAGTCGCCGATGCGGCGGTCGATATGCGGGGCCTCGCCGCACACGCACAACAGCCGCTCGCCGTTGCCGTCGAGCTCGGTCCAGACGGTGCCGCGCACGCCGCGGCGATGCGCAATGCGGTGCGGCAAACCGCGCAGCGGCACTACGGCGCCGTGGGCGAACGGCATCGCTTCGGGCAATCGCCCCAACCGCGCCGCGATCCAACCGCCGTGCTTCTGCGCGAACTCGCGCGCTTCTTTCAATGTGCCGCGCGGCGGGATGGTGAGCACCACTTCGCGCGTCGCCGCCAGGATGCGCAGCGTGTAACGGCGCGCCTGACGGTGTCGCCGCAGCCGCACCAGATAGATCGATCGATCGAAAATGACCTCGAGCGCCTGAGGTTCACTCGGGCGACGATAAAGTAACGCACGCAGCGGCATGGCGGAAAACCCCGACCCAACCCGGGACGGATATTGCCATATCCAACGCGCGGTGAAGTCACTTTGATGCAAGCGCGCGCGCATACAATATCTTGGGGTTTCGGAAGACGAACTATCCCACCGAATGGTGTCATTGGCGTGAACGGAGCTTCAGATCTTTGTCCGCCGCAATCTCAGCACTTTGACGCCACGCGATTCCTGGATTCTGGCGCCTTTTCAATGCGTTAACGGAAAACGAACGGAAAAAAACACCGGCAGACCCAGCAAAACCGAAGCAATCGCAGCGCGTTAACCGCGTTCGCCTGCGCCAAAAGGTGATGCCAAGAGGCGACGCCAAGAGCGACCCTATGAGGCCGCGATGGCCGGCCCGCGCGGGCGCGCCGTGCCATTCGACGGCTCGCGCTTGCCGGACCCGTTGCGCGAGGTTCGCGCGCTTTGGCCCATCGTCAGCACAAAATCGGAAATGCGCGGCGCGATTTCCGAACGGAAACGCGAGCCGTTGAACACGCCATAATGGCCGACGCCGGGCTGCAGCCAATGCGCCTTGCGGTCGGCGGAAATGCCGGAGCAAAGATGTTGCGCGGCTAGCGTCTGTCCGACACCGGAAATGTCGTCGTGCTCGCCTTCGACCGTGAGCAAGGCGATGCGCGTGATGGCGGCGAGTTCGACCGGCCGGCCGCGGTGCGTCATGTGCCCACGCGGCAGCAAATGACGCACGAACACCGTGTCCACGGTCTGCAGATAATACTCGGCCGCGAGATCCATGACGGCGAGATACTCGTCGTAGAATTCCCGGTGCTTGTGCGCCGAGTCGCCGTCGCCTTTCACCAGGTTCTGAAACAGTTGCTTGTGCGCCTCGATGTGCCGATCGAGATTCATCGTCACGAAGCCGTTGAGCTGCAGGAAGCCCGGATAGACGTTGCGCATCACTCCCGCATTGGGAAACGGCACCTTGGTGATCACGTTGTGTCGGAACCAGTTGATGCCGCGCCGTTGGGCCAGCGTATTGACCACGGTCGGATTGACCCTGGTGTCGATCGGGCCGCCCATCAAGGTCATCGACGTCGGCACATAGGGATCGTTGTCCGCTTCCATCACCGCGGCGGCCGCAAGGACCGGCACCGCCGGCTGGCAGACCGCGATGACGTGGGTCTCGCCGCCGAGCGCATGCAGCATGGAAATGACGTAGTCGATGTAATCGTCGAGATCGAACTTGCCCTGCGCCAACGGCACCATGCGCGCATCGACCCACTCGGTGATGTAGACATCGTGATTGGGCAGGAAGGCCTCGACCGTGCCGCGCAGCAGCGTGGCGAAATGCCCGGACATCGGCGCGACAATGAGCAGACGCGGCTGCGGCCGGCGCGGCGGATGCTCGAACGCGCGCTCGAAATGAACGAGCCGGCAGAACGGCCGCTCCCACACCGTCGAGACATGCACCGGCACCCGCTCGCCGCCGACCAGCGTCGAGGCGATGCGCCACTCCGGCCGCGCGTAGCGGCGGGTCGAGCGCTCGAACAGCTCGCACGCCGCCGCCACCGATTTTCCGAGCGTGGTGGAATAGAGCGGATTGAGCGGATTTCTGAAGAACAGCCGTGTCGCGTCGGCCAAAGCGCGCGATGGATTGAGCGCGGCGTGGGCCATTTCGTAATACCAGTACATCGGGGTGGACAATAAAAGCCCACCTTCGACCGGCACGGCAGGCGCGCCGCCGAATTCTCCAATAGCCATGGTTGGTCCTTGCCCAGCCTGCCGCAGTGCAGCATTGTGTCGATCATATGTCATGGCGTCAGCCTGAGGCAATTTGTTTTCCAATCCTTTCCCAAGAGAGATTCTTGCCTTTCCCAAGAGAGATTCTCGAGCGAAATTTTGGTCTTCCGAGCGCAAAGCGCCAGGGGCATGCGGCACTGCGGCTGCGGCACTGCGACCGCGTCATCGCGACGTCGCAACCAATTGGCAACCAATCGGCTGCTGCTATTCGCCGGTCTGCATCAACGAGCCGTGGCGCCGCGCGCTCTGCAAAAGCTTGAGAAAACCGAACACGCCGCCGGCCATCAGCACCGCGTTCATCGCCAAGGCGTAGAGCATCAGATCGTGGCGGAAGGTGTGAGCGATGAGGAGTTCGCGCATGCCCTCGAACACGTAGGTCGGCGGCAGCAGCCAGGCGACCGGCTGCAGCCACACCGGCAGCGTCGTCACCGGGTAATAGACGCAGGTCAGCGGCATGAACAGAAACATGATCGACCAGGCGAGGTTCTCGGCACCGAGGCCGTTGCGCAGCACCAGACCGGAGACGAAGATCCCGACCGCCCAGCTCGTCAGCATCAGATTGATGAAAAACGCCACCAGCGCGAAGCCGAGGCCGTAGAGGTTGAAGCCGAAGAAGAAAATCGCGAGCAGCGTCACCGGCACGACGCCGATCGACAGCCGCACCACGCTCATCACCATCAGCGCGGTGACGAACTCGAACGGCCGCAGCGGCGACATCATCAGATTGCCGATGTTGCGCGCCCACATTTCTTCCAGGAACGACACCGAGAAGCCGAGCTGGCCGCGGAACAGGATGTCCCACAGCAGCACCGCGCCGATGAACGTGCCGCCGGCGCGCGCGAAGAAGCCGGCATTCTGCATGACGTAATATTGCAGAAAGCCCCAGGTGATCATCTGCACCGTCGGCCAGTAGACGAGCTCGATCAGCCGCGGCCACGACGACCGCAGCAGATACCAGTAGCGCAGCATCATCGCCGCGATGCGCCGCGCCGAGACGGCGGCGGAAGGCGCGGAGGAGGTTTCGACGAGCGCGCTCATTGCGCCGCCTCGCGCGTTTCGCCGCGGCCGCGCGCGACGTCGAGGAAAACCTCCTCCAGCGTGCGGCGGCCATAGCGGGTCAACAGCCGCGCCGGCGTGTCGTCGTCCTCGATGCGTCCCTGCTTCATGATGATGACGCGATCGCACAACCGCTCGACCTCGGCCATGTTGTGAGAGGCGAGCAGCACCGTCGCATGGCGCTCGCGGCAATAGCGTTCCAGCCGGGCGCGCACCCAGTCCGCGGTATCGGGATCGAGCGAGGCGGTGGGCTCGTCGAGCAGCAGCAAATCCGGGGAATTGATCAGCGCTTTCGCCAGCGACACCCGGGTCTTCTGCCCGGCCGAGAGCCGGCCGGTGGGGCGGTCCAACAGCCCCGTGAGATCGAGCTCTTCGCCGAGTTGTTTGATGCGCGCGGCGAGGTCGGCAACGCCGTAGAGCATGCCGAAGACCGTCAGATTCTGCCGGATGGTCAGACGCATCGGCATGTCGACATAGGGGCTTTCGAAGTTCATGCGGTGCAGCACGCGGTAGCGCTGCCGCGGCATCTCCACCCCGAGCACGCTGACGCGGCCCGCGGTGGGCATGAGAAGCCCCATGATCATGGCGATGGTCGTGGTCTTGCCGGCGCCGTTGCCGCCGAGGAGGCCGGTAATCGAGCCGCGCGCGATCGCGAACGAGACGTTGTCGACGGCCGGAACGCGCTTGTAGATCTTGACGAGGCGCTCGACGGCGATGACCGGTTCGATGGCGGGAGCAAAGGTGTGCATATCGGCGGGAGATGTGGCCTGCCGCATCGATGGTGGCAAGGGGGCAGGACGCAGACCTCGTCGGCACGCCGGCGGCTTGGCAGCGCGCGGCCAAAGATGGCAAAAAGCCACCCGGTGAGGAACAGCGCGATGGAAATCGCGTCAAGGATGGGCAAATCGCAATGAAAATCGGAATCTTCGATCACGTCGAGCACGGCGACCGGCCCTTGGCGACGCTGTACGACGAGCGCCTGGAATTCGCCGCCGCGGCCGACGCCGCCGGCTTCTATGGCTCGCACGTCGCCGAACACCACCAGACGCCGCTCAACCTGGTGCCGTCGCCGAGCGTCTATCTCGGCGCCGTCGCGCGCGCGACCAAGCGCCTGCGGTTCGGGCCGCTGGTGTATTTGCTGCCGCTCTACTCGCCGCTGCGGCTGATCGAGGAAATCTGCATGCTCGATCATCTCAGCCGCGGCCGGCTCGACGTCGGCGTCGGCCGTGGGATATCGCCCTATGAGCTCAAGTTCCATAAGGTCGAGCACGACGACGCGCGCGACATCTTCATCGACGCGTTCCAATGCCTCAGCGCCGGGCTGACGAGCGACACGCTCAGCTACACCGGCAAATACTACGAATACAAGAACGTGCCGATCGCCATGCGGCCGCTGCAGCAACCGCAACCGCCGTTCTGGTACGCCTCGTCCAACGCGACCGGCTCGACCTGGGGCGGCGAGCATGGTTTGCATTATGTCACCCTTGGCCCCACGGCGGCGGCCAAGACCAATATCGAAACCTTCAAAACGGCACTGGCGAAGCGCGGCGCCCCGGCCCAGCCGAAGGCCGGCTTTCCGGGCGGCGCCGTCATCGGCGTGCAGCGCCACATCTTCCTCGCCGACACCGACGAAGAAGCGCACCGCTACGGCAAGCCGGCGATGGAGGCGCATCTCGCCAACCTCAATTGGCTGCGCGTCAAGCAGGGCGACACCGGGCTCACCTCGCGGCTCGTCGTTCCCCACGGCCAGACCTTCGAGGACACCATCGCCAACGGCAGCGCCATCGTCGGCTCGCCGGCGACGGTGCGCGCCGAGATCGAGCGGCAGGTGCGCGAACTCGGCGTCAATTATCTGTTGACGTATCTCTTCCTCGGCACGATGTCGCTGACGGATGCGCTGCGCTCGCTCGCGCTGTTCCGCGACGAGGTCATGCCGCATCTGGCGACGTTGTGAGGGTCTCACAAGCCGCGGATGCCGCTACTTGCCCGGCAGCCAGGTGATGAGAACCTCGCGGCCGATGTTGATCCAGCGTGGCGTGAAGCCCTCGGCGCCCTGTGCGTAAAGATCGTCGAAATGCTGCTCCACGGTGGCGCGGGTGCGCGCCGCCAATTCGTCGCCGGCCGGCCAATGGGCCCATTGCTCGTTGGCGACGCGTTGCACGGCGAAGGCAAGCGCGGCCTCCCGGCTCGGCAGCGGCACGACGAGACGCACGTCCTGCGGCTCGAGCATCGTGAGATCGGGCAGCCGGCCCATCTCCCACAGCACGTTCATGAGTTCGACATGGCCGGGCACCACTTTCTCCGCCTCGCCATGGACGAGCTGGAACAGCGCGCGGTTCCAGGAGGGCGGTGGCGGCGCGTTGACAGTCAGGATGACGCGGCGCGGGCCGGCGCGCTCTATCTTCTCGATGAAGGGTACGATGTCGCGCGTGAGATAGGTGACGTGATTGACGAGCGCGACGGTGCCTTGCAGCGCGTCCGCCGCGAGCCAGTCACCCGAAACGAGGGCGACGTTGGAAATACCGGCGGCCTTCGCATTGCCGACGAAGGCTGCGCCCATGCCCGCCGAGGGATCGACATTGGTGACGGAGCGGCAGCGCAGCGCCAGCGGCAGCGACATGCGCCCCGCTCCGCCGCCGACATCGACGATCGCATCCGACGGCTCGATCAGATCGGCGAGTGCCTTGAGATTGGCGTCGAGCGGCCGGCGCGGATTGGCCTTGAGCAGTGGATGATCGGGCTCGAGAGACCCGTAGGCATCGCCCGACGGCTCCGCCCCGCGGAGCCGCGCCCGCTGCGCCAGCACCGCATCGACCCGGGCAGCATAATGTTCTGCTGCGGTCATGTTCCCTCCATCGGGCGACTACGGATCGTTCCGCTCCCGGTCCGCGCGCAGCGCGTCGGGGTTCGGCATGGCCATGACGTTGTAGCCGGAATCGACGAAATGGATTTCGCCGGTCACCGCGGTCGACAGATCGGACAACAGATAGAGCGCGGCGCCGCCCAGTTCATCGAGCGTGACGCCGCGTTGCAGCGGCGAGTGGCGCTGCTGGAACGCGAACATCATGCGGGCGTCGCCGACGCCGGCGCCGGCGAGCGTGCGCACCGGCCCGGCCGAAATCGCGTTGACGCGGATGCGGCCCGCACCGAAATCCATCGCCAGATAGCGCACGGAGGCTTCCAGCGCCGCCTTGGCGACGCCCATGACGTTGTAGTTGGGCATCGCGCGCTCGCCGCCGAGATAGGTCAGCGTGATCATGGCGCCGCCGTTCGGCATCAGCGCCGCCGCGCGCTTCGCCGCTTCGGTGAAGGCGAAACACGAGATCAGCATGGTGCGCAGGAAATTGTCGCGGCTGGTGTCGGCGTAGCGTCCGGAGAGCTGGGTCTTGTCGGAAAAGGCGATGGCGTGGACGAGGAAATCGAGCGTCCCCCATGTCCGCTCGATTTCGGCGAACACCTTGTCGACGGAGCCGATGTCCTCGACGTCGCACGGCAGGATGAGGTCGGCGCCGAGCGACGCCGCGAGCGGCTTCACCCGCTTGGCGAGCGCGTCGCCCTGATAGGTGAAAGCGAGCTGGGCGCCGTTCGCGGCGAGCGTGCGCGCGATGCCCCAGGCGATCGAGTGGTCGTTCGCAACCCCCATGATGAGGCCGCGCTTGCCGTGCATCAGCTCGGACATACCGCCATTCCTACTTTGGCGTCATTCCGGGGCGCGCCAACGGGTCCGGCCCGAAGTGGCCGGCCCGATGACAAGCTCCGCGCGAGCCCGGAATCCATAACCCCAGCGTCGTAGAAGAATTCGCGATGCCTGGGACTATGGATTCCGGGCTCGCGAGCTTCGCTCGCGCCCCGGAATGACGAAAACAAAAACCTAAGCATCCGGCCGCTTGAACACGAGGCAGGCGTTGGTGCCGCCGAAACCGAACGAGTTGGAGAGGACGCACCCCAGGCTGACGCCGTCGCGGCGCGCCCGCACGATCGGCATGTCGGCGAAGGCCGGATCAAGGTTCTCGATATTGGCGCTTTCGCAGATGAAGCCGTTGTTCATCATCAAAAGCGAATAGATCGCCTCGTGCACGCCGGTCGCGCCTTGCGAGTGGCCCGTGAGCGATTTCGTCGCCGAGATCGGCGGGCATTTGTCGCCGGAGCCGAACACGGCGCGGATCGCCTCGATTTCCTTGAGGTCGCCGATCGGGGTCGAAGTCGCGTGCGGATTGATGTAGTCGACCGTCGCCTTGACGCCGGCGATAGCCATGCGCATGCAGCGGGCCGCGCCTTCGCCCGACGGCGCCACCATGTCGGCGCCGTCCGAGGTCGCGCCATAGCCGGCGACCTCGCCATAGATGCGCGCGCCGCGGGCCTTGGCGCGCTCGTATTCCTCCAGCACCAGCACGCCGGCGCCGCCGGCAATGACGAAGCCGTCGCGGTCGGCGTCGTAGGCGCGCGACGCCTTGGCCGGCGTGGCGTTGAACTTCGACGACAGCGCCCCCATGGCGTCGAACAGAACCGACAGAGTCCAGTCGAGCTCCTCGCAGCCGCCGGCGAACATCACGTCCTGCTTGCCGTTGCCGATCAGTTCGTAGGCGTTGCCGATGCAATGGTTCGAGGTGGCGCAGGCCGACGAGATCGAATAGCTGACGCCCTTGATCTTGAACCAGGTCGCGAGCGTCGCCGACGGCGACGACGACATCGATTTCGGCACCGCGAACGGACCGACCCGCTTCGGCCCCTTGCTGCGGGCGATGTCCGCGCTCTCGACGATGGTGCGGGTCGACGGCCCGCCCGAGCCCATGACGATGCCGGTGCGCTCGTTGGAGATGTCGGTATCCTCCAATCCGGCGTCGCGGATCGCCTGCTCCATGGCGACGTGATTCCAGGCGGCGCCGCCGCCGAGAAAGCGCATGGCGCGGCGGTCGACGGCTTCGCTTGGATCGAGCGTCGGCGCGCCATGGACGTGGCAGCGGAATCCGAGTTCGGCGTATTTGTCGGCGAAAACGACGCCGGATTTTGCTTCGCGCAGCGACGCCAGCACTTCCTGCGTGTTGTTGCCGATGGACGAGACGATGCCCATCCCGGTGACGACGACCCGCCTCATGTTCGCCTCGTATGTCCCAAAGCCCGCCGCGCCCCGGACCGCAAGCCGGGGCCGCACCGCGGGATGCCCGCTCTAACCCCCGGTCGCCTGCGGCGCCGCGTCCTGGAATAGCCCTACTTTGAGATCGACGGCCCGATAGATCACCGTGTCATCGGCGGAGAGCCAACCGTCGGCGATACCGAGCACGAGTTTCGAACGCACCACGCGCTTGATGTCGATGCCGTAGACGACCTTCTTCATGGTCGGCAGCACCTGCCCGGAGAATTTGACCTCGCCCATGCCGAGCGCGCGGCCGCGGCCCGGCGCGCCGAGCCAGCCGAGAAAAAAGCCCAGCATCTGCCACAACGCATCGAGCCCGAGGCAGCCCGGCATCACCGGATCGCCCTTGAAGTGGCAGGGGAAAAACCAGAGGTCGGGCTTGAGGTCGAGCACCGCGCGCACGAGGCCCTTGCCGTACTCGCCGCCGACTTCCGCGATCTCGGAAATGCGGTCGAACATCAGCATCGGCGGCAGCGGCAATTGCGGGCCCTTGTCGAACAATTCGCCGCGCCCGCAGGCGAGGAGATCCTCGTAGTCGAAATTGGAACGGCGTTCCTGCATGGTGCGTCTCCGCCGCAGCCTGTCGATTGCGCGATTCCCTAACATATGGGAACATCACGGCAAAGCTGCATCCCGGCGTGCGGCTCGTGATCGCCGGGCAGCCCCCGGACGCGGCATGCCAGGGAGTTGCGGCGCGCGCAAGGTGGCGTATAATGATTTCACTTGCAACGATCTCGCGATGCGGGCGATCAGGCCTGCAACAGGGCGAGCACGGAGACGACTTGGTGTAGCATGACAGAGCATCCGACCGCCTTTGGCGCCCCCGGGTCGACCATGCCGCAGATTTCCTCGCGGTCTGTGAGCCCGTCTCTGCCGTCTCTGCCGGCCGCCGCGCATGCGCATCCCGACCGCACCGGCTGCCCCTGGCACGACGTCAAGGCGAAGCTGCGCGACGTCGGGTTGCGCCCGACCCGGCAGCGTATGGCGCTCGGCTGGATCCTGTTCGCCAAGGGCGACCGCCATATCACGGCGGAAATGCTGTACGAGGAAGCGACCCGGCTCAAGGTGCCGGTCTCGCTCGCCACGGTCTACAACACGCTGCACCAGTTCACCGAGGTCGGCCTCTTACGCCAGCTCATGATCGACGGCACCAAGGCCTATTTCGACACCAACAATTCCCAGCACCACCACTTCTTCATCGAGGACCAGGACGACCTGCTCGACGTCCCCTCCTCCGACGTGGTGCTCGGCAAGACCCCGGAGCCGCCCGAAGGCTACGAGATCGCCCGCATCGACGTGGTGGTGCGGTTAAGGCGGAAGAAGTAGCCCGTCATTCCGGGGCGGTCCGCAGGACCGAGCCCGGAATCCATAATCCCAGGTTTCACGGTTTAGTTTGAGAGCGGGAGCGTCGCGCTAAGGTGGCGGCGGCGGGGAATATGGATTCCGGGCTCGCCGCTATCGCGGCGCCCCGGAATGACGAGTGATGGCGGCGAGTGCCGCGCTCGCGGCGACGCCGCTATTCCACCTTCTCGTCCGGATACACGCCCCAGAGCTCGCCCTGCTCGATCCAGCCGTCGAAGCCGTCGCCGGCGAGGCGGCACCAGGTGCCGGTGCAGCGCTTGACGGCGGCGAGCACGCCGGATTGCAGTTGCGCGGTCACCGGGCTTTGCCCGTTGGGCTCCGCGTGCAGGGGCGCGAGGTCGGTCTTGGATTTCAGCCGCACCGCGGCGGTGCGCTTGCCGGACAGCAGCGAATGGTAGACCCAGCCTTCCGAACCGTCGGAGTCGCGGATGCGCCGCCAGTTCTCGAACTCGGCGGTGATTTCGACCGGCCAGCCGGTGCGGGTATAGATGAAGGCGACGTCGTGGTCCTTGTCCGGCCCGCCGCGGACATTGACGCGATCGGCCTTGAGGCTGACGAAGCGCGGTACCGGGAGCCCGCTCCCCGCGGCGTCGCCGCCGGCGCGGGCCGGCGTCAGGGCAAGCGCCAGCGACACCGGAGCCAAGGCGAGCGCCAGCAGCACCGGCGCCATTGCGGCCCGCACGCAAAGCATGGTCAACCTGCCACGTCGCCCTGTCATGGCATACCCGGATGTTACGCGTACCCCGACCGCGCCGGGGAACCCGGCCCGCTTTGTAGGAGCGCAGCCATCTGCTAGAGAGAAATTAATGTACCGCCTCCGCCTTCGAGTGTCGGCGAGGCGGGTTAACGAGACCTCAACGGTAGCCACGCGGTGCTGCCGTCGCGGCAACTCGGGTGGCGGAGCGAGGCGTGAGGGCAACGATGGCGGCTGGCAAGAAGCCTCTGGTAGTGGTGACCCGGAAGCTGCCGGACCGCGTCGAAACGCGCATGTGCGAATTGTTCGACACCCGGCTCAATCTCGACGACAAGCCGATGAGCCATGCCGAGCTGGTCGAGGCCGCCAAAGTCGCCGACGTTCTGGTGCCCACGGTCACCGACCACCTCGACACCGCGGTCTTGAGCCACTCGGGCGAGCGGCTGAAGCTGATCGCCAATTTCGGCAACGGCGTCGATCACATCGACGTCGCGACAGCGTTGCAGCGCGGCATCACCGTCACCAACACGCCCGGCGTCCTCACCGAAGACACCGCCGACATGACCATGGCGCTGATCCTCGCGGTGCCGCGGCGGCTCGCTGAAGGCGCGCAGGTGCTGCTCGGCGACAAGGAGTGGCACGGCTGGAGCCCGACCTGGATGCTCGGCCACCGTATCTGGGGCAAGCGCCTGGGCATCGTCGGCATGGGCCGCATCGGCCAGGCGGTGGCGCGCCGCGCCAAGGCGTTCGGCCTGCAGATCCATTATCACAACCGCCGCCGCGTGGCGCCGCGGATCGAGGAAGAGCTCAACGCCACCTATTGGGAAAGCCTCGATCAGATGCTGGTGCGGATGGACATCATCTCCGTCAATTGCCCGCACACGCCGGCGACCTATCATCTGCTCTCCGCGCGCCGCCTGAAACTCATTCGCCCCGAGGCTTATGTCGTCAACACCGCGCGCGGCGAGGTGATCGACGAGAACGCGCTGGCGCGTCTGATCGAGGGCGAGGAGATCGCCGGCGCCGGCCTCGACGTGTTCGAGCACGAGCCGGCGGTGAGCCCGAAACTCGTCAAGCTCGCCCGCGCCGGCAAGGTGATCCTCCTGCCGCACCTCGGCTCGGCCACGCTCGAAGGCCGCATCGACATGGGCGAGAAGGTCATCGTCAACATCAAGACCTTCATGGACGGCCATCGGCCGCCGGACCGCGTGCTGCCGTCGATGCTGTGAGGTGGACGATCGATTGACGCCCCTCGCTGTGCGCGGCTAGCGCGCGAGGCCGAGTACGAGCAAGAGTGCGGTATCCAGCCGGCTGCTGGTTTCAGAATCGATAGCCCCGATCACGCCGCGCACCCGGTTGCGCGGCGCCGCTAACAACTTGTCCGTCATGATTTGGGAACGGATGCGAAGGCCATTTTCTTCGGCTGGCTGTATGATCGGCCTGACCGGCAATGTCTCCGTCAGTTCTGACGTTATCGGGCAAACGAGCACTGTTGCGGTGGCATCCCCGAGTTCGTCCGACTGCACGACGATGGCGGGACGCGGCCGGCCGAATTCGCCGTGCGTGACAATCACGACATTGCCGCGCCTCAACGCCATTCGCTCCAGTCGTACACGGCATCAATCCAATCATCGATGGCGTCGTTTTCGGGATGTTGAGCGAGCAGCTGTCCTTGCCGCCGAAGATCGGCCAGCACCTGCGGATCGCGCAGGTCCGGAACCCAGTGCTGCACCGGTCGTAAACCCTGCGCGCGCAACCGCTTCCGCCGGGCGCTCATGCGCTCGCGGGGCGTCTTGGGGCGCGCCTTCTTCGGCTTCTGCGGCATTTGTTATTCCTTCGGGTTGCGTAACATGTTACGGGAATGTCCCTGGTCATGCAAGCGGGAGACGGTTGCCGCGCACGCCGGAATTCGACGCGCCTCGATCTCATTGGTTGTTCAATCTCGATGTCACGCAACTAGCCTATCTTCGGTGGCGAGCAACCGTTTGACCTCATTTTGCTCGAACTTATGTCCACCTATTCCAAGCGCTGATTTCGAGACATCCCATGTCTTCAATTCCCGCGATCTGGATCTAGCTCGGCATCGGCGCCTGCATCGCGCAAACCGGGCTGTTCGCCGGCCTCAATCTCGCGGTCAAGGGCGGTTGTTGAGGGATATTGTAGCCGTGGAGGCGGCGAAGGCTGCGGCGGGATCGATGTCGTCGCAGGGACCGCGAAGCGCGGAATGACGTTGGCGAATGTTTGAATCTGCGAAGAGGTGTGTCGTCTACGAATGAACGTCTAACGCATGCCTCATTCGGCGGCGCTCACCTTCCCAGCACCCGGACGGCGCGCGTTCTGCCAATCACCCGGAGCCAGGACCATGCTCGCCGACAGGATTTCGATGCCGATCACCCGTCCTTCGGCGTCTACGTCGTAGATGAACGGACCCGCCTCTTCGGTGTGATCGATCTTCCCGGCGCCAAGATAGATATAGGCGGCATCGGCCTCCGGATCATAGGTCATATCGGTCATGATCTGCGCCTTGCTTTTCGATCGAACATTGCACTTATAACCCGAATAGAGGCGTCAGTCTCCACACACGCCACGCGCAATACCCGCCCGCCGAACTCGTCACTGGAGCGGAGTCAGCCGCCTATCCGGCGCTAACTCAATCTCAAAATTCCATTCCTTGGTGGCTAGTAGATCAGGATGACAATGGATGCTGGGACTAGCTTCAGCGGTGAAAATCGAAGTGGCAATAAAGACGCCAGGCTTGTGCGGCAGCGCGTCTGCAACAAACGCGTTGACCATGATCTTCTGAATTTCCGGCTCAGGCCGTGCCTTCAATTGCGTCGTAGTGCCATCGCCGATTTGAATAACGCAATTGTGCATAGCAGTCACTGCGTATAATTGGATAATGGTGCGGAGGTCTTCGCTGTGGGCGCGTATTTGCTCCCTCGTTATAAGGCCGTTACTTTTAAGCGTAGCCGAGAAGTCATCAAACAATCGATCGGCCTGGAAGGCTGGCCTCGCAACCATCGTCGATGAAACGCATTCGACGAGACTTATCTCGGCTGTCGTCATGGCGGCGGGCAATTGCCACGTTCCGTCAGCATTCTGGGTGATTCGATCCGCCAAGTTGAGCATCAGCCTATCAGCCGCTGCGCGTCGCAATCCGGTCTTCTCGAGAATGAGTTTTGCATCAACACGATTCACGGCGATCCGGAAGTAGTCTCGAGTCGCAGGAGGCATACGCTGTGCATCAAATGGGCCAGGCTGTCCTGTAGGGCCATAAACTGAAAGGTGATAACGCACGTCGGCAACCCACTCCCGGGTTAGCCGCGTGATTATGCCTTTGTCGCGCTCGGTATGATGGGCGACAAAATGACCGATCTCGGCGACAGTCTCTCGACCGTCGCAATGGTCGCGGGCAAAGAGAAATAGATTCATGAGATCGTCAGGGCGAAAATCTCCGCGAAGCAATCTTTCAACTCGCGCTTTTGATTTAGGATCGGCCATAAGAGTTAAACAACGAGGTCAACGGCAGCTTCGTTAAGGCCGTCTCGCCTATATGCGTGCATGGCCGGAACGACGCTCCTGCGTTTCGGTACGCTCAATCTTGGCTACGATTCACACATCCACCTTCAGCGCCGCAATGAACGCCTCCTGCGGGATATCCACCTTGCCGAACTGGCGCATGCGCTTCTTGCCTTCCTTCTGCTTCTCCAGAAGCTTGCGCTTGCGCGTCACGTCGCCGCCGTAGCATTTCGCCGTCACGTCCTTGCGGAAGGCGCGCACCGTCTCTCGCGCCACCACCTTGCCGCCGATCGCGGCCTGGATCGGCACCTGGAACATGTGCGGCGGGATCAATTCCTTGAGCTTCTCCGCCATGGCGCGGCCGCGCTGCTCGGCGCGGGTGCGGTGCACCAGCATCGCCAGCGCGTCGACCGGCTCGCCGTTGACCAGCATCTGCAGCTTGACGAGATCGGCCGGCTTGTAGTCGGTGAGGTGATAGTCGAACGAGGCGTAGCCGCGCGACACCGATTTGAGCCGGTCGTAGAAATCGAACACCACCTCGTTGAGCGGCAGGTGGTATTTCACCAGTGCACGGTTGCCGACGTAAGTCAGCTCTTTTTGTTCGCCGCGGCGGTCTTGGCACAGTTTGAGCACCGAGCCGAGATATTCGTCGGGCGTCAGGATCGTTGCCTCGATCCACGGCTCCTGCATTTCCTCGATGTGGTTCGGGTCCGGCATATCGACCGGATTGTGAATTTCCATTTGCTGGCCGTTGCGCAGCTTGATCTTGTAGATGACCGACGGCGCCGTCGCGATCAGATCGAGATTGAATTCGCGCTCGAGCCGCTCCTGGATGATTTCGAGGTGGAGGAGGCCGAGGAAGCCGCAGCGGAAGCCGAAGCCGAGCGCCGCCGAGGTTTCCATCTCGTAGGTGAAGCTCGCGTCGTTGAGGCGGAGCTTGCCCATGGCGGCGCGCAAGTCCTCGAACTGCGCGGCGTCGACGGGGAACAGCCCGCAGAACACCACCGGGATCGCCGGACGGAAGCCGGGCAGCGGTTCGGCGACCGGCTTGCGGTCGTCGGTGATGGTGTCGCCGACGCGGGTGTCGGCCACTTCCTTGATCGAGGCGGTGAGGAATCCGATCTCGCCGGGGCCGAGCTCGTCGAGTTCGACGCGCTTGGGCGTGAACACGCCGACGCGATCGACGTCGTAGGCGGCGTTCGTCCCCATCATGCGGATGCGCTGGCCCTTTTTCAGCACGCCGTCGACGACGCGGAAGAGCACGACGACGCCGAGATAGGTGTCGTACCAAGAATCGACCAGGAGCGCCTTGAGCGGCGCCGCGATGTCGCCCTTGGGCGGCGGCAGGCGGTGCACGATCGCCTCCAGCACCTCCGGCACGTTCAGTCCGGTCTTGGCCGAGATCAGGATGGCGTCGGAGGCATCGAGCCCGATCACGTCCTCGATCTGCTGCTTGACCTTGTCGGGCTCGGCGGCCGGCAGATCGACCTTGTTGAGCACCGGCACGATCTCGTGGTTGTTGTCGAGCGCCTGATAGACATTGGCGAGCGTCTGCGCCTCCACCCCCTGGCTGGCGTCGACGACCAGGAGCGAGCCCTCGCAAGCGGCGAGGCTCCTATTGACCTCGTAGGCGAAGTCGACATGGCCGGGCGTGTCGATCAGGTTGAGAACGTAATCCTTGCCGTCGCGGGCGCGATAGTTCAGGCGCACCGTCTGCGCCTTGATGGTAATGCCGCGCTCGCGCTCGATGTCCATCGAATCGAGCACCTGCTCGACCATTTCGCGCGCTTCGAGCCCGCCGGTCGACTGGATCAGCCGGTCGGCGAGCGTCGATTTGCCATGATCGATATGGGCGATGATCGAAAAATTGCGGATATTTTCGATGGGGACTGAAGTCATGGCGCGGAGATAACACCGGCCTGCCGGAGCGGCAAGAAGCCGGCGCCACGGCCGGCGCGGCGGATCACCCGGGAGCGAGCGACGACACGTCCGCCGACCGGGTCGCGCCGCGGCTGCCGGCACGGCCGGCGGGCCTCGGCGAACCAGGCCCGCCACCAATCGGGTCAGATCGGGCCCGCCGCCTGTCCACAAAACCCCTCGCGCGCAACTCGGCGGGCGCCGCCGGCGTGGTGCGCGTCGAAAAGGAGCTGACGGTTTCCTTCTTCGGCGGATGGAAAAACGCGGAGCAATTCGTCTTTTTGTTGATTCCGCCGCAGCGGTAGCGCGAACATTAATACTCGGTAATGGTGAACCGGCCGCTGTTCGCTTGGGCGCGTGCGCGTGGTAGTGCTCGCCGATCCGCCACACGCACGCACCGAAACCTGATGTCAATCCATCGCATTGTCGAGCGCCTGCGGCCGCCGCGCTTCGTCAGCAAGCTCGTTGGCGTAGGGCAGCACGTCGTTGCGGAGAGTGCGGAAGGAGCCGTCGTCGCCGCGGCGCTCGGCGCTTTCCTCGCCTCGTGGTTCGTCTACAACATCATGGTCTTCGCGCCGATCGACGTGCACTACGATGCCAGCGAAGCGACCGTATGGGCCCAGCATTTCGCGTTCGGCTACAAGCATCCGCCGATGACGGCGTGGGTGCAAGGTCTGTGGTTCACCGTGTTTCCGCGCCGGGATTGGGCGGCCTATCTGTTGGCCGTGACCACGGTCACCGTCGGCCTCGCCATCACATGGCGGTTGCTGCGTGATCATCTCGACAGATATCGGGCGCTGCTGGGCCTCGCCGCCCTGATTATCGTTCCGCTCTACACGTTCAAGGCGGCGATCTTCAACGCCAATACGGTGCTGATCCCATTTTGGGCGGCGACCCTGCTGTTCTATCTGCGCGCCCGCCGTGGTCTCGGCGTTTTGGATGCCTTTCTTGCCGGCGCTTTCGCAAGCTTGACCGTGCTCGGCAAATATTGGGGACTGTTCCTGGTCGCCGGCATGGCCGTGGCCGCCGTCTCGGGTCCCGGGACGCGGCGCTTCTGGCGCTCGCCGGCACCCTACGTCATGGCGGCCGCCGCGGCCATCGTCATTGCGCCGCACGTGGTCTGGTTGGCGATCGAACGCGGCGGCGCCGCCTACAAGTTCATGCACGGCTCGGTCGTCAGCAACGATTCGTTCGGCACGGCACTGCGGACCTCGGTGCACTATCTGCTCGGCGCGGCGGCGTGGGTCGCCGGTCCCCTGATATTCCTCGCAACGCTGCGACCGAGCAGAACCGCACTCGCCGACATCGCCTGGCCGGAGGATGATGACCGCCGGCAAGTGCTTTTGCTGTTTGCCGTGCCCCTCGCGCTGCCGGCCTTGCTGAATTTGGCGAGCCCTTACCGGCTGACGCCGGACTGGACCTATCCGAACTGGGCGCTGCTTCCGATCGTGCTCTTCGGCACGCGCTACATTACCGTGGATGCACGCGAAGTGGCGTGCGGTGGCCTGTTCGCTCTGGCGGTGAGCTTGCTCGCGGTCATCGTCTCGCCCGTCGTCGCCGACGTGGAGCTGATGTCGAACCGCAACGCGTACCGGGCGCATTTTCGCCAAGTCGCGGAAATGGCGGAGACGTTCGCGGGCAATCCGGCAGAATTGCTGTGGGGATCGCCTGACATTGTCGCCGGGCTGCCGTTCTATATGCAGCAAGCACGGCCTCTGTCGGCCAATCCGTCGTCCGCCAAAGGCCGCACCGCGATCGTTGTCCACGGCATCACGGTGGTCTGCACAAGCGACGCCGTATGGTGCCGGAAAAAGTCCGCGGCCTTTATAAAGGCCGGCGCACGCACGACCACCGCAACGTTCCGCCGCAGCTTCTTGGGATTGTCCGGCAAGCCGATGACGTTTCAGTTCACGGTCGTGCCCCGCGGCGTGTGGCCGTTCGACGCCGCGGGGTATTGGTCTTACAAGACGAAGCTCAGTAGCGGTACTGATCCGGCTTATACGGGCCGCTGACCGGAATGCCGAGATAGGTCGACTGCTTGTCGGTGAGATGGGTGCTTGGCGCCGATCTTGTCGAGATGCAGCCGCGCCACCTTCTCGTCGAGGTGCTTCGCAGGCGGCCGCCGCACCGAGAAAAGGCAACGGCAAACGGTTTTGCCGCAGCGCAGCACGCGGAGCCGTGGTGACCGGGCTTCCCGTCTGATCGGGAGCCGCATACGATCCGCATTAGCGCATGCCTGGGGAAAAGCCTGCCCTTGGACTTGATCCGAGGGTAGACGCCGGTTTTCCAAACAGGACATTCGCCAACGCAAAGCACAACGAGCCGCGCGCATCGCGTCGCGGCCGACAAACGTCGGAACCAATCGGGAGGAGCGGTCATGCTCGAGGTCAAGAGCTTTGCCGACATTAAGACCGTGGGCGACATCACCCGCCATCACGCCAGGAGCCGCCCGCATCGCGTGGCCATCCATTTCGAGGGTCAACGCATCACTTTCGAGGAGCTCGATCGCCGCGCCAATCAGGTTGCCAACGGCCTGATCGCCGAGGGCGTCGGGCCGCAGGCGCGGATCGCCATCCTGTCAAAGAACGTGCCGGCTTTCTTCGAATTGTGGTTCGGCGCCGCCAAGGCCGACGTCGTGCTGGTGCCGGTCAATTTCCGCCTGGCGCCGCCGGAGGTCGCTTATGTCGTCGACGACGCCCGCGCCGAGATCTTGTTCGTGGGCGCCGAGTTCTATCCGGTCGTCGAGCAGGTGGCGCATGAGCTGAAATCCATCCGCCGCATTATCGCGCTCGATGCCGCGCACGGCTCCTGGCCTTGCTACGCCGACTGGCGCGGCGCGCAGCCGGCCAATGATCGCGCCATAGCGATCGCGCCGGACGGTTGCGCCATCCAGATGTACACGAGCGGCACGACCGGCCATCCCAAGGGGGCTGCGCTCAGCCACGCCGGTTTGCTGGCATTGGCCGATGTGGGCGTCCACACGATCGGCGTCTGGCACGAGAATGACGTGAACCTCGTCTGCATGCCCTTGTTTCACATCGGCGGCAGCGGCTGGGCATTGATCGGCCTGCATCGCGGCATCGACAGCGTATTGATGCGCGACGCCGACCCAGCCGCCATTTTGCGGCTGATCCCGGAACATCGCATCACCAAGGCGTTCATGGTGCCGGCGTTGCTCCTGTTCATGCTGCAGAACCCGCATTGCCGCTCGACCGATTTCTCCTCGCTCGAGCTGATCGCCTATGGCGCCTCGCCGGCGCCCGTCGACCTCGTTCGCAATGCGATCAAGGCGTTCGGCTGCAGCCTCGGTCAGGTCTACGGATTGACCGAAACCACCGGCGCCATCACCTACCTGCCGCCCGAGGACCACGACGAGAAATTACCCGAGCGGCTCAAATCCTGCGGCAGGCCCATGGGCGGCATTGAGATCCGCGCGGTCGACGCCGACGGCAACGACGTCGCCACCGGCGAGGTCGGCGAAATCATCACGAGGTCGGTACAGAACATGATCTGCTATTGGAACCAGCCGGAGGCGACACGGCGCGCGATCCGCGATGGGTGGTTCTATACCGGCGACGCTGGTTACCTCGATAAAGACGGCTACATCTACATCTACGACCGAGTGAAGGACATGATCATCTCCGGCGGCGAGAACATCTATCCGGCCGAGGTCGAAAGCGCGGTGTTCAGCCACCCGGCCGTCGCCGACGTGGCGGTGATCGGCATTCCCGACGATAAATGGGGCGAGGCGGTCAAGGCCTTCGTGGTCAAAAGGCGGGGCGGCGAGGTGACAGCCGACGAGCTGATCGCCTTTGCCCGCGACCGCATCGCCCATTACAAGGTGCCGCGCTCCGTCGACTTCGTCGAGGCGCTGCCGCGCACGCCGACCGGCAAAATCCTCAAACGCGAGCTGCGCAAGCCGTTCTGGGCCGGCCAGGAACGGCAAGTTCACTAGAGCGCAGCCCGATCGAATGGAAGCGGGCTACGCTCTAGCTGTTTGATTTAGCATGTCCATTTCGCAAAACCGGTTTCCACTTTTGCGGGACATGCTCTAAAACGAAGCTGGTCCGCCATCGCCATTCCGCGACGCGAAGCAATCCAGCAGGCGACGCCGTCTGGATTGTTTGCTTATGCTCCTCGCAATGACGAAGATCTCAATACCGGTACTGATCCGGCTTGTACGGGCCGCTGACCGGAATGCCGAGATAGGTCGACTGCTTGTCGGTGAGGTGGGTGAGCTTGGCGCCGATCTTGTCGAGATGCAGCCGCGCCACCTTTTCGTCGAGGTGTTTTGGCAGCGTGTAGACCTTCTTCTGGTATTTGCCCTGGTTGGTCCACAGCTCGATCTGCGCCAGCGTCTGGTTGGTGAACGACGACGACATGACGAAGCTCGGATGCCCCATGGCGTTGCCGAGGTTGACCAGACGACCTTCGGACAGAAGGATGATGCGCTTGCCGTCGGGGAACTCGATCTCGTCGACCTGCGGCTTGATGTTGTCCCATTTGAGGTTCTTCAGCGCCGCCACCTGAATTTCCGAATCGAAGTGGCCGATGTTGCAGACGATGGCGCGGTGCTTCATCTTGCGCATGTGCTCGATGGTGATGACGTCGACATTGCCGGTCGCGGTGCAGAAGATATCCGCACGCGGCGCGGCTTCGTCCATCGTCACCACTTCGTAGCCTTCCATCGCCGCCTGCAGCGCGCAGATCGGATCGACCTCGGACACGAGCACGCGGCAGCCGGCCTGGCGCAGCGACGCCGCTGAACCTTTGCCGACGTCGCCGAAGCCGGCGACCATCGCGATCTTGCCGGCCATCATCACGTCGGTGCCGCGGCGGATGCCGTCGACCAGCGATTCGCGGCAGCCATAGAGATTGTCGAACTTCGACTTGGTGACGCTGTCGTTGACGTTGATCGCCGGGAACAGGAGCCGGCCTTCTTTTTCCATCTGATAAAGCCGATGGACGCCGGTCGTCGTCTCCTCCGAGACGCCGCGGATGTCCTTGGCGGTCTTGGAGTACCAGCCGGGCTGCTCCTTCAACCGCTTGGTGATCGCGGCGAACAGCACCTCTTCCTCTTCATTGTTCGGATGATGCAGCACCTGCGGGGTCTTCTCCGCCTGGATGCCGAGATGCAGCAGCAGCGTGGCGTCGCCGCCGTCATCGAGGATCATGTTGGGCGCGCCGCCGTCGGCCCATTCGAAGATGCGGTGGGTGTAGTCCCAGTATTCCGTCAGCGATTCGCCCTTGACCGCGAACACCGGCGTGCCCGCCGCGGCGATGGCGGCGGCGGCGTGGTCCTGCGTCGAATAGATGTTGCACGAGGCCCAGCGGATGTCGGCGCCGAGCGCTGCGAGCGTCTCGATCAGGACGCCGGTCTGAATGGTCATGTGCAGCGAGCCGGCGATGCGCGCGCCGCGCAGCGGCTGCTGGGGCCCGTATTCTTCGCGCGTCGCCATCAGACCGGGCATTTCGGTCTCGGCGATGGAAAGTTCCTTGCGGCCCCATTCGGCGAGGCTGAGATCCTTGACGACGTAGTCGGTGTGCGAAGCTTTGGCCTTGGTCGACGTGCTCATGGTAATCCTTGGCGCTCCTTGGCGATCGTTCGATAGTCCGCGTGACTTGATCCGAGTGACCTGGATGGTCCGATGACTTGCAAGTGGTGACTTGCAAGTGGTGACTTGCAAGTGACTTGGGAATTGCCGCCGGTCCAAGGCAGGGCCGGCGACGCGGCGCGACTAAAGACATAAAGATCCCTTTATGTCCATGCTTGAAGCGAGGCATTTTATCGGCACGAACCTCGCGCTTCCGGACCCGATTTGCCCACGCCGGCGCACTGCCCACGTTATCAGAACGCGAGCGGTTCTGGCGCGGGCCCGGCCTTAAATGATGATGAACTGCCCATCATTTTTATTTCGCCGACGAACGGCGCCCCGCAGCAAGGCGTTGTCTGCCCATGGATGAGAACCTCGAGGTACCGTCGATCAAATCGCTGCGTCAGCTGGCGCAGGCCGAAGCGAGCTGCACGCGCTGCCCGCTTTATCGCGACGCGACGCAAGCTGTTCCCGGCGAGGGCCCGAGCCACGCCGCTTTCATGCTGGTCGGCGAGCAGCCGGGAGACCGCGAAGATATCGAGGGCAAGCCGTTCGTCGGCCCCGCCGGCCGCGTGCTCGACCGCGCGCTGAGCGACGCCGGAATTGCGCGGGAGGAAACCTTCGTCACCAACGCGGTGAAACATTTCAAACATGAAACGCGCGGCAAGCGGCGGCTGCACAAGCGGCCCAACACCGACGAGATAGAGCGCTGCAAGATTTGGCTCGACTTCGAACGCGGCTTGGTCAAGCCGTCGACGGTCGTCGCTTTGGGCGTAACAGCGGCGCGCAGCCTGATGGGGCGCACGCTCACCATCGCCAACGTGCGCGGCCAGCCGCTGGCATTGGCCGACGGCACGCGTTTGGTCGTGACCATCCACCCCTCGGCGCTCTTGCGCATCGAGGACGAGGACACGCGGCACGCGGCTTACGCGCAATTCGTCGCCGATCTGAAAGTCGCCGCGGCAAGCCGAGGCCGCCAGGGTCCGCCTTGAGAACAAAACCACGGCCGAATTTTTAGTTCAGCGCGCCGCGGGCTTGACCAGCCCGGCCTGAGTCAACGCCGCCGCGATCTGCTGCATGCGGTTGATGAGGTCGATTGCCGCCGCCGGCGGCAGCACCACCCGGCACGCCGGGTAGCGGCGACCGGTGATCGGCGCGCCGGTCTTGACCTCGTCGAGGCGCGTGACCGCGAATTCGATCCGCAACGTCTGCCCGTCGAAGACGAGGCCGGAGACGGAATCGGCGAACGTTTCCGCAAGATCGGGCCGATCGAGGTACCTCAAGGAAGCGGTCGGCCGCTCCGGCGCGCGTGTCGCGGCGGTGGCCGACGGCGGCGGTGCCGCCGCAGGGGTGTCGAGCGACACCGGCGGCAACTCGGCCGCCGAATTTTCGTTCCGCGCACCGGATCCAGACTTGTCGGCTCCAGACTTGCCAAAAATCATCGCCCTCTCCCTGCTGTTGTCGCCGCGGCGGCTCGATCCGTCGCCATAGCGGTCAATCATCCTCGCCGAAGCGGGAGCCGATCAGCGCCGCCAATGCGTCGACGACTTCGGCCGCCTGCGGCCCGGTCGCCTCGACGGTGATGGACGTTCCCGACGCCGCCGCGAGCATCATCAGGCCCATGATCGAAGTGCCGCCGACCACTTCGCCGCAACGCATGACGCGCACGTCGGCGTCGAATTTTTCCACCGTCTGCACGAACTTGGCCGAAGCCCGCGCGTGCAGTCCCTTGCGGTTGCAGATCGCCATTTCGCGGACCACCGCGCCATCGCGGAACGGCGGCTGATCCGGCCTGCATGCTTCCGCGGGTTGGCCGGTCTGGCTCATTTGCCGGTCAGGACCCGGCTGGCGATGGTGACATATTTGCGTCCGGCATCCTGGGCGGCGGCGACCGCTTCGGCGAGCGGACATTCGTCGCGGACCTTGGCCAGCTTCACCAGCATCGGCAGATTGATGCCGGCCAGCACCTCGACCTTGGGCCGGCTCATGACCGAGATCGCCAGATTCGACGGCGTGCCGCCGAACATGTCGGTGAGAATGGCGACGCCGTCACCGCTGTCGACGCGTTTCACCGCCTCGATAATATCCTTGCGGCGCTCCTCGACGTCATCGTCGGGACCGATGGTGACCGCTTCGATTTGACTTTGGGGCCCGACCACGTGCTCCAAGGCCGCGCGGAACTCGATCGCGAGCCGCCCGTGGGTGACCAACACAAGACCTATCATACAGCTCCCCGCGGGCGCTTCTTTTTCGGTGCACCGCACGAAAGGGCCCTCATCTTGACCATCCGAAGGCCCAAAGCAAGGCCCATTTTCCCTAGATTTCGGCGATTGGTGCATTGCGGTAGCGCAAATCTTGGCTTCCCGGCCGTCGATCATGCCGGGGAATAGTCTAGGCCCGTTAAGGTTACCAATCTGCAACCGGCTTGAATGGTGCTATTGCGGATGATTCAACCGCAGGACGAAATTGCGATCTCGCACTCTTCGATCTCGCACTCCTGGCCGTCCGTTCGGGCATCGCCGGATGAAGTGAGGAGGGCGAGAAGCCCGGGCAAGGCCCCGGAACCTGGTGCGACCGCAAGCCGCGGTAGATTTATACCCCCAACCGCGGCCACGCGCTTTTCCGCCGGCGGCAGTCGCTCGGCATCGGTGGCAGCAAGATCGACTACCAGCCCGACCACGGCGCACGGCTCATAAGGAAGCCGCAGAATACCGACGCCGCGCACTTCGAGCAGCCCGGCGAGCGCCGGCGCGGGCCGCACCAAGAGCCGCCCGCCGGCGGCCTCCACATGCACGCGATCGTCGCCGACGAGCCGCGCGAACCGCACCAAGCCCACCCGCGCCGCCTCGATAAGCTCGAAGGCAAGCCGCGACTTGCCCGCCTCGGAGGGGCCGCGGATCAACACCGCCCGCGCGCCGACCAAAACAGCCGAGGCGTGAATGGTGGCGGACGTCATGGCTTGATCATGATGGGCTTGATCACGATGGGCTTGATCACATCGCCGGCAGGCGCACGACGAAGCGGGCGCCGAGCACCTTCGGCGCGCCGTCCGCGCCGACCGGGCCGATCCGGTTCTCGACCCAGATGGTGCCGCCATGGGCCTCGGCGATCTGCTTGGAAATCGAAAGGCCGAGGCCGGAATTCTGGCCAAAACCCTGGTGCGGGCGATCGGTGTAGAAGCGCTCGAACACCTTCTCCAACGCATCGGGCCGCACGCCCGGGCCGTCGTCATCGACGATGATCTCGACATTGCTTTTGAGCCGCCGGCACACCACCCGCACGGTGCCGCCCGGCGGCGAGAACGACCGCGCGTTCTCGATCAGATTGTCGACGATCTGCCCGAGGCGCGAATCGTGCCCCGGCACCCGGAACGCGGGCCCATCGCCGCCCTCGAAATTGAGCGTGACCTTGACGCCGTCGTCGCGCTTGACCTCGTTGGCGACCGCGACCAGCGTGCCGAGCAGCTTGGCGAAGTCGACCGGCGCCGCCTCCTGGCGCTGCAGCTCGGCGTCGAGGCGGCTCGCGTCGGAAATATCCGAAATCAGCCGGTCGAGCCGTTTCACGTCGTGCTGGATGATTTCGAGGAGCCGCGCGCGGCTCTCCTCGGACTTGGCGAGCGGCAGCGTTTCCACCGCCGAGCGCAGCGAGGTGAGCGGATTTTTCAGTTCGTGCGCGACGTCGGCGGCGAAGCTTTCGATCGCCTCGATGCGGCTGTAGAGCGCATTGGTCATGTCGCGCAGCGTGCCCGAGAGATGCCCGATCTCGTCGCGCCGGCGGGTGAAATCGGGAATTTCGACGCGCGAACGGATGCGCCGGCGCACGCTTTCCGCCGCGTCCGCGAGCCGCCGCACCGGCTCCGCGATCGTGCTGGCGAGCAGGATCGAGAGCAGCACCATCACGCTGGCGGCGATCAGAAACACCTTGAGAATGGCGAGCCGCTCGGCCTCCACCATGTCGTCGATGTCGGCACCCTGGGTCGAGAGCATCAGCGAGCCGCGGACGGCGCGGAAGCGTTGCACCGGCACCGCGACCGAAACGATGACGTCGCCGCGCTCGTTGATGCGCACCATGCTGGCGTTTTGGCCGTTCAAGGCCTGCTCGACTTCCGGGTAACCCTTGCCGTTCTCGGCGCCGAGTTCGCGGTAGAGCGGCAGATCGCCCCGTCCGAGCCAAATCCGGATGGCGACGAGCGTCCGCTCGATCAAGCCGGGTTTTTCGGCGTCGGGCGCCGGCAGGTCGAAGCGCAGCACGTCGCCGCGGCCGAACAGATTGCGGCTGTCGACCAATAATACGCCGTCGCGGTCGTAGATGCGCGCCCGCGTCTTGGTCGGCGACACCAGGCGCCGCAATAGAGGCGCCACCCGCTCGGGATTGATCGGAAAATCGATGCCGTAGAGCGCGTCCTCGGACGGACCGTAGCTCTCGCCCGGCTGCAGGTTCAAAAGCTTGTCCGGGTCGATCGTGATCGACGAATCGGTCTCGACCGTCGCCGAGGCCGCGATCGCGCCGGCGATGATTTCGCCCTGCACCAAAAGGCTCTGAACGCGCGCATCGATCAGTCCGGCGCGGAACTGCGAGAGATAGGTGATGCCGATGGCGAGCGCGATCAGGCCGGCGAGGTTGAGAAAGACGATCCGGCGACCGAGGCTCGACGAGCTTTGGGTGATGAAGAACTGCCAGGCGCGCCGCAACAGATCGGTGATCCTGTCGAAACCGCGGCGCGCAACCTTCGCGTCGCCGCCGTCGAGATGTTCGGCGTCGGTCCCGATCGATGCGTCGGCCTGGCTGGCCCGTACGCTGTCTGCAGTTCGGTCGAGCACGTCGTCTACCGGTTTGGTTAGCGGGTTCCGGTATTGCGTGCGGTCATTCTACCGCACGTCGGCCAGCCCGTCAGAGCTGTTTGCTGGAGCATGTCCTTTTCGCAAAACCGGGTCCACTTTTGCGGGACATGCTCTGCTGTTTGCCGGAACATGTCCTTTTCGCAAAACCGGGGTCCACTTTTGCGGGACATGCTCTGCTGTTTGCTGGAGCATGTCCTTTTCGCAAAACCGGGGTCCACTTTTGCGGGACATGCTCTGCTGTTTGCTGGAGCATGTCCTTTTCGCAAAACCGGGGTCCACTTTTGCGGGACATGCTCTCGTGGATCAAAGCCCTGGCCCGCTCTCACGCTTTGGCTTGCCGTAACGGCCGGCAAGGCCATGCAGCAGCTGCGTCATTCCTTGAATCGATAGCCGACGCCATACAGCGTCTCGATCATATCGAATTCGTCGTCGCTCGCTTTGAATTTCTTGCGCAGCCGCTTGATGTGGCTGTCGATGGTGCGGTCGTCGACATACACCTGATCGTCGTAGGCCGCATCCATCAAGGCGTTGCGGCTTTTGACCACGCCCGGACGGCTCGCCAGCGCCTGCAGGATGAGGAACTCGGTCACCGTCAACGTCACCGGTTCGTTCTTCCAGGTGCAGGTGTGACGCTCGGGATCCATGCGCAGCAGCCCGCGCTCGAGCACCTTGCTGTCGATTTCCTTCGGCGCCGTGCCGTCCTTCGGCGAGACCCGCCGCAACACGGCTTTGACCCGCTCGACCAGGAGCCGTTGCGAGAACGGTTTGCGGATGAAGTCGTCGGCTCCCATTTTGAGGCCGAACAACTCGTCGATCTCCTCGTCCTTGGAGGTGAGGAAGATCACCGGCACGTCGGATTTCTGCCGCAGCCGGCGCAGCGTCTCCATCCCGTCCATGCGCGGCATCTTGATGTCGAGGATGGCGAGATCCGGTGGCGCGGTCTTGAATCCGTCGAGCGCCGAGGCACCGTCGGTGTAGGTGTTGATGCGATATCCCTCGGCCTCCAGTGCGATCGACACCGAAGTCAGGATATTGCGGTCGTCATCGACGAGAGCGATGGTCGGCATGGCGGCCTTCTAGCATGAGTCGGCCGCAAGCTGCACCAGCCCCGGCCCCATAAGCCTTTGAATCCCCATGTAGAGGCGGAAGTGTGACACCACAAGGCAGAATCGGGGCAATTCGTGTGGCAGCCCCGGAAAGCACGGAGAAGGCGCATGGCAGAGCCCGATAGAGCGCAAACCGCCCGCCCCGGCGTCATGCCCGACCGGCTGCCCGAAAATGCGCCGCCGGCGAGCGCTGATTTCGAGCCCAAATCGCTCGCCAAGACCCTGCTGCGGGCAACGCTGGCGGGAACATTGGCGACCATCGACCGCAATACCGGCCATCCGTTCGCTTCCTTGGTTAACGTCGCGACCGACAGCGACGGTTCGCCGCTGATTTTGATTTCGCGGCTTGCGACCCATACGGCGAACCTCGAGCAGGACACCCGCGGCTCGCTGCTATTGGCCGCAGTGGGGCGCGGCGATCCGCTCGCTCATCCGCGCCTGACGGTGCTGGGGAGTTTTGCGCGCCTCGAGCGGGACGAGCCGGAGGAAACGCGCGCCCGGCGGCGCTTCCTCGCCCGCCACCCGAAATCGGAGCTGTATGCCGGCTTCGCCGACTTTTCGTTCTGGCGCCTCACCATGGTGTCCGCGCATCTCAATGGCGGCTTCGCCCGCGCCGCCGACCTCGACGCCGCCGACGTGCTGACGCCGGTTGACGGCGCGGCGGATTTGATCGCGGCCGAGGAAAGCGCGGTCGCGCATATGAACGCGGACCATGCCGAGGCGGTGCGGCTCTATGCCGTCAAGCTTCTCGGCGCCACCGACGGCGCCTGGCGATTGACCGGGATCGATCCGGGCGGCCTCGATCTTGCGCGCCGCGATGCGACACTTCGCTTACCGTTCCCGCAGCGTGTCACGACCGCGGAACAGTTGCGCAAGGTGGTCGTCGATTTGGCGGCCAAGGCGCGCGCCAGCTAAAAACGCCGCGCGCAAGACAACTCCTTTCAACTGAGAATTTGGGCTGGCCCGTGTCAGCGCGTCCATGGAGCGGCGCGTCGTCCGCAATCAATACGCAGATACCACAATCACCAGTTGCAACATATTTTATCTGTGGTAACTTTTAGTTGCATTCTCGAGCATTCATAACTGCGAATATGGGGAGCGACAACATGTCGAAATTATCATCTCATCGGACGTGGAATTCTCGCCAATTCAACTGCGCCGCCGGGGCCGCGATGCTGGCCGCCATCGTCGCGGCAGTCTTGGTCGCGGCAGGGGCGTCGCCAGCGCGCGCGCAGACCATGCCGACGGACGCGCAACCGACCTGCACGGTGACGCCCGCGGAATTCAAGACCTGGTTCCAGTCGGGCGCGGTCGCCCTGAACGGTGTCGTCAATCCCGCCAACAGCGTCACGTTCAACGAGTTCAACGCGCAGCAGCAGCATATCAATTGCCCGTTCTATCAATGGTCGAAGCAGATGTTCCTGTGGCTGACGTCGCCGACCCCGCCGGTCGGCTACGGCAACACCGGCGGCCGAGTCCTGGATTCGACGGCTTTCTTCGATGTCTCGCCGCCGGATGCGAACGGCAATCGCACCTTCATTCCGCATGTGTTCAGCGTGCTCAGGTTCCTTCCCGTGCGCGCGGCGCAGCTCGGCCCGCATGGGCTGCCGGTGATCTTCGACACCTCGGGCCGGATGCTCGAGGTCCAGCACTCGACCGCCACGCCGCTCGTGCGCACCACGGCGGGCACCACGGTCGAAGTCGAGAGCGCGCGGCTTGACGCCAACCGCAAGCCGATCCTGCTCGACAAGACCGGCGCGCCGATCCAATTGCTGCCGCCCGTGATCATAAAACCCGGCGCTCCCGGCGGCGTCGGCGGCATCCCCATCGTGCAGGAATTCAATATCGGCGGCGTCGTCATCGTCGTCGATTCAGCGAACAACGTGATCGACGTCGAGCAGGGTCAAGCCGAGGACGGCGGCGTCCTCGAGGCGCAGAACGGCTCGCTCGTCTACTTCGCCACCATCGTCAACGACGTCTACGCCTATTTCCGCACCGGCATGAAAGACGGCAAGATCGCCGCGTCTTCCAACTTTCCGACCACCCAGGGCGAACTCAATACGATCGTGAATTTCGCCGCGACCGCCGCGCCGCCGAACAACAGAACCTTCCCCGATCCGGACGCGCTCACCGTCGAAATAAAATCGGCTTGGGTCGAGACCACCGGGCTCGCCAACCCGACGAGCTACATCACGATGACTGCGACGGTGCCGACCTACAACACGTCCAACGCCAATAAATGGACCGCGAACGGGCAGAAGACGGTCGAACTGGCGCTGGTCGGCATGCATGTGGTCGGCAGCGTGAAAGGTCACCCGGAAATGGTCTGGGCCACCTTCGAGCACTCCGGCAATACGCCGAATGCCGGGCCCTATCAGTATTTCAGCTGTCCGCCGCCGTGCGCCGGGGGCGGGCCGATTACGACGAAAACGGTGCAACAGAGCACGACGGGGACCTGGCTCTTCGCCAAGACCAATCCGGCGGCGCCCTTCAATGTCGTGCACATGTGCCTGGGCGGTTCGTCATGCAATCCGGCGGTGAACCCCGCGACCGACATCATCTCGGCGCCGGGTTTCACGATCAGTCCCAGCAACACGATACGATGGAAGCCGTTCGGCGCCGCTTCCGACGTTCCGCCGAACCCCTTGGCGGTGGACCCGGTCACCCAGCAGCCGAGCATCGCCGCCTCGAACACCGACATCATCTCGATCAACCACAGTATCGCCGCGATGATGCCTAGCGGCGATGTGCGCAACAATTACTACATGACGGGGGCGACCTGGACCGAACTTGGGGAAGCTCCCACGAGTCATTTCCCGAGCGGCAATGAAGTGGGCACGAGCGTACTGGCCGGCACCACGATGGAGACGTATCAGCAGGGCATCGACACCACGAGCGCCCACGGCGGCTCGAATTGCTTCGACTGTCACTCCACCTTTCAAAACAGCTTCACGGCGGCGTCCCCTTCGACCGGCGTGAGCCACGTCTTCGGCGTGCTGTCGAAGCTGTTCTAGAGCATTTTCCGGAAAAGTGGTCACCGGTTTTCCGGGAGAAAATGCGAGAAAGTAAAAAGCATCGCGAACCGAGCGAAGCTGCAAGCCAAGGCGACTTCGCTCCCGACGGCCGCGACGGCGGCGGCCGCTCCCCGGGGCCTGCAACGGCGTCGTGGAAATGCCAACACGGTTACCGACGCGGCTCGAAGGCCGTGCGCGCCGCGGCATAAGATTCCTCCAACCCCCCGAATTTTCGCGCGTCCGCACGCTTTGATTATTCGCTGGGCGCGCGGTGATTATTTGCTGCACTGCAATGTGCCGCCGACAATTGAGGAAGCGCCTTGGCAAATGATAGGATGCCGATTATAGGTCGCGCGCCCGCACGGTAGCGGGTTGCATCGTTCGGTCGTTCCCCCCCGGCGGCCCTGGTAATGTCAATCGTTCCCGGCGCGCTGGCCGGGCGTGGTGCGGAGGCAAGCGTGAAGGAAACGGGTCTGCGGAACGCCGCGCATGGCGTTGAAAAATTCGGCTTGAAGGATCTTGCCGCGGTTCATTGGAATCCGCCCGACACGGTCCTGGTCGAACACGCCATCGCCAATGGCGAAGGCCACCTCGTCCATGGCGGGGCGTTCTGTGCCGAAACCGGCGTGCACACCGGTCGCAGTCCCAAGGACAAGTTCGTCGTCGTCGACGACTCAACCGACAAGACGGTGTGGTGGGAGAAGAACGGCCGTCTGCCGGCCGACAAATTCCAATTGCTGTTCGACGATTTCATCGCCCACGCCAAAGGCAAGACGCTGTACGCGCAGGACCTCTATGGCGGCGCCGATCCGAAATACCGGATCAAGGCGCGGGTCTACAACGAGCTCGCCTGGCACTCGATGTTCATCCGCGCGCTGCTGATCCGCCCCGAGCGCGCCGAGCTTGCCCACTACGTCCCCGACTTCACGATCCTATCGCTGCCGTCGTTCAAGGCCGACCCGAAGCGCCACGGCGTGCGCAGCGAAACCATCGTCGCCATCGACTTCACCAAGCGCATCATTCTGATCGGCGGCAGCTATTACGCCGGCGAGATGAAGAAGTCGGTGTTCACGGTGCTGAACTATTATCTGCCGGCCGAAAGCGTGATGCCGATGCACTGCTCGGCCAATGTCGGCCCGGCGGGTGACGTCGCGCTGTTCTTCGGTCTGTCCGGCACCGGCAAGACCACGCTGTCCGCCGATCCCAAGCGCACGCTGATCGGCGACGACGAGCACGGCTGGGGCCCGAACGGCGTCTTCAATTTCGAGGGCGGCTGCTACGCCAAATGCATCAAGCTGTCGGCCGAAGCCGAGCCGGAAATCTACGCCACGACGCACCGGTTCGGCACCGTGCTCGAAAACGTGGTGTTCGACCCGGACACGCGGATCTGCGATTTCGACGACGATTCGAAGACCGAAAACACGCGGGCCGCCTATCCGCTCGACTTCATTCCCAATGCGTCGCGTACTGGCCGCGCCGGCATGCCGAAGAATATCGTCTTCCTCACCGCCGACGCGTTCGGCGTCATGCCGCCGATCGCCAAGCTCACGCCGGCGCAGGCGATGTATCACTTCCTCTCCGGCTACACCGCCAAGGTCGCCGGCACCGAAAAGGGCCTGGTCGGCGTCCAGCCGGAATTCTCCACCTGCTTCGGCGCGCCGTTCCTGCCGCGTCATCCTTCGGTCTACGGCAATCTCTTACGCGAACTGATCAGCGTGCACGACGTCGATTGCTGGCTCGTCAATACCGGCTGGACCGGCGGCATCTACGGCGTCGGCCGCCGCATGCCGATCAAGGTGACGCGCACGCTGCTCGGCGCCGCGCTCGACGGCTCGCTCAAGAGCGTCAAATTCCGCACCGACCCGTATTTCGGCTTTGCGGTGCCGACCCAGCTCGCCGGCATCGAGCCGCATCTGCTCTATCCGCAAAAAACCTGGCAGAACAAACTCGAATTCGATCAGACCGCACGCAAGCTGGTGGACATGTTCCAGAAGAACTTCGTGCAGTTCGAGCCCCATGTCGAAGCCGACGTGCGCGCGGCGGCGCCGGAGGTGCGGCTCGCCGCCGAGTGATCGGTGAGCGCGGCGTCGCTCGGACTCTGTCATCCGGGTGACGCCGTCGTGCGGCCAAATGCCCCGCCGCCCGCGATCGGCCGCCGGGCGCCGTCTTGTTGCGGTCACGATCGTCGCGCTTAGATTCGTCATGTTGATGTCCGCTGCATGCGGCGAGGCACCCGCTTCCTGAAGCGGCGCGCTCGTGGCGAAAGGCTGCCGCAGCGAAAGGCTCTCATGGCGAACGACTCTCATGGCGAACGATAGAGACATGCCCGAAATGCCCCGGGCCGAACCCGAGATCATTCCGCCGGACCGCTTGCACGACGGGCCGCCGTGGCGGACCTATCCGTTTGCCGGATCGGCCGGGACGCACCGCATCTACATAACCCGGCTCGGACCCTTCAGTGGCGCGCTGCTCCTCCTGGCGATCGGCGCCATCGCCGCGATCCTCCTTATGGTCTTCCTCGGCGCGTTGCTGATCTGGATCCCGCTGATCGCGTTCATCGTCATCATCGCCGCGCTGTCCGGCCTGTGGCGCCCGCGCCGGCGGTAACAGCCCGTTTTTGCAGCGTTTCACCGCGCGTTAACTTTAATCATTCATGAATCTTGGCGGCCACGGATCGCCGGCGGGATGTTGTGGACATGCCCGGCGTCGTAAGCGTTGAGTCGTGGGGCTTGAGTGTTGGGCGTCGAGTGAAGTCCCGGTCGTCAAGTCCCGATCGTTGAGTGAAGTCAAGCGAGCCTGCTGCGCCGTCGCGGCGGCATCCGGCACGGCTCGCTGGAGTGCGGAATGTTCGAAGCGCCGCGTCAGATCAAATCGGCAGCCGCCGGGGCGGGCGATGTCGCCGTCGGTTTCGACTCCTTTCCAGGCCTCGACATTCAAAAATTCTGGTCCGCGGTCTGGCGCGGCAAGACCACTATACTCTGGACCACGGCGGCATCGCTGCTCGTCGCGGTGCTCGTCGTCGTCCTGGTGCCGCACCGCTACACCGCGGACACGCAAATTCTCATCGATCCGACCGATCTGCACGCGGTCGGCAGCGAGCTGGTTCCGGCCAATCAGGTCAGCGACGCCGCGGTGCTGCAGGTCGAAAGCCAGGTGCGCGTGCTCACGTCCGACAGCGTGCTGCGCCGCGTGATCGAGGCGGAAGCGCTCGACCGCGACCCGAATTTCGGCGGCCCGCCGGGGCCGCTGCGCGAGCTGATGGCAGCGTTCGGCCTGGGCGACGCCGGCAGCGCCGCTTCGGCCGCCGATCCGTCGCTCGCCGCGCTCAATGCACTCAAGCGCGTCGTCAAGGTCAAGCGCGCCGACCGCACCTATGTCGTCGACGTCAGCGTCACCGCCGGCGATCCGCAAAAGGCGGCGCGCCTCGCCAACGCGGTGGCGCAGGCCTACCTCGAAGAACAAACCGACGTGCGCTCCGACGCCGCCCGGCAAATTTCGCAGACACTGTCCGCGCGCCTCAACGAGCTGAAGACCCGGGTGCGCGGGGCCGAGGATCGCGTCGAGGCGTACAAGGCCCGCAACAACATCGTCGGCGTCGGCGGCGGCGGCCAACTGGTCAACGAGCAGCAACTGTCCGAACTGAACAATCAGCTCGGCGTCGCGCGAGCCCGCACCGCGCAGGCGCTGGCGCGCTACGAGGAAGTGCAGCGGCTGCAGCAGTCGAAAGGCGATGTCGGCGCCGTCCCCGAGGCGATCGCGTCGCAGACCATCACCGCGCTGCGCACGCAATACGCCGAGGTCATGCGCCGCGAAGCGGAGCAGATGACCACGCTCGGCGCCAAGCACCCCGCGGTGATCGATATCCAGGCGCAGGCCGACCGGCTCCGCCACATGATCGAAGAGGAAGTCAACCGCATCGCGCTCTCCGCGCGCAGCGAGTACGACAGCGCGCGCGCCAACGAAGAGGCGCTGAGCAAAAATCTCGAGGCGCTCAAGCGCAACGCGATCACCACCAACGAGGCGCTGGTCACGCTGCGCGAGCTCGAGCGCGACGTGCAGGCGAGCCGCGCCGTCTACGAATCGTTTCTGGTGCGCGCGCGCGAAACCGGCGAGCAGGAACGGCTCGACACCAAGAACATCCGCATCATTTCGCGGGCCGACCCGCCGCAGCGCCGCTCTTCGCCGCCGTCGAACGCCGTGCTGGGCGCCGGCGCGCTGGTTTTCGGCGTCACCGCCGGTATCGGAATCGTGCTGATGCGCGGCACCCCGGGCGAGAACGTGCCGATCCGCCCGCACCGCGCCGGAAGGCGCAGGCGAAAGAGGACCGCCCAGCAGCACGCGGCCGAACCGCAGCACCGGCTCGCCGGAGCCGCCGCCGTCGTTCCCATCCTCGCCATCCTGCCGGATATCGACCCCGAGTTCGGCCTGACCGCCGCGGTCGACGGGCGATCACCTTTTTCACAGGCGATCGGCAGGGTGCTCGAAGCCGTCGAAGAAAGCCACGTCAAGCACGGCAGTCCGAGCATTCTCGTCGTCGCCGCCGACGATGAAGAGGAAACCGCGACCGTCGCGCTCAGCCTCGCCGCCGTCGCCGCCACGACCCAGCAGGTGCTGCTGATCGACGCCGATCTTGAGCGGCGCACGCTCGCGGCGGTCGACGCCGATCGCAGCGAATCCGGGCTGGTCGACGTCGCCGTCGGCCGGCGTCTCCTGGCCGACGCGGTGGTCCGCGACCGCGAGACCAGGATCAATCTGCTGGCGTTCGTGGCGCCGCATACCCGCCGCGATCGCGACATCAAGGACGACGACATCAAGATCGCGTTCGCCCAGACCAGGCGGTTCGACATGGTCATCGTCACCGCCATGGAGTGCGACCGCGATCCGGGCGGACGCTTCTTCGCCGGTCTCGTCGACCACATCGTGCTCGTCGTGCGAGCGGACCGGAACAGCGAGCGCGTCATCAACCGGCTGGTGTCGAGCTTCGGCCTCGACGCGCGCAAGGTTCGCGGCGCGGTTCTGACCGGCGACGCGGCGGCCTGACTACCACCGGGTGCCCGCTACCCGTTAGGGTTACCTCCAGGAACAGACGGCGGAAGCGCCCGGGATTAGGTAAATGAACGGTGAACGATACCGGCAAATCGGCGATTTCTTTGCTCGTCGATCTGTCCCGCGCCGCCTCCCGTCCGTCGCCAAAGGCGAGCAGAACCCGTGCCGATGAAGTACTTCCTCAAAGGCGCCGTTTACAGAACCGCGCACGTTTCCGGTTTGAGCCGCGCGCTCGGCGCCCGCTACCGCGGCCGCGGCATCATTTTCGCCCTGCACAGCGTCGTCGCCGATGACGCCGTTCCTCCCGATCGGACCCTGCGCTGCCCGGTCGGCACGCTGGAATGGATTCTGCGCCGGCTCAAAGCCGTCGGGGTGGAGTTCGTCACCTTGGAAGAAGCCGTACGCCGCCTCGACCTGCCGCCGTCGCGGCCGTTTGCCGCCTTCACGTTCGACGACGGCTTTGCCGACAACGTCACCCACGCGCTGCCGATCATGGAGAAATACGCGGCGCCGTTCACCGTTTACGTCACCACCGGAATGGTCACGCGCGACATCGACGCCTGGTGGTTCGGGCTCGGAGCGTTGATCCGCGCGCAGGACCGCATCGCGCTGCCGGGGCTCGGCACCTTCGCCTGCGCCGATGCCGCCGGCAAGGCGCGCACCTTCGCGGCGATCGAAGCGGCCGTGCACAACAACTTCGATGTGCTGCCGGCGGTCCGCCACGCCATCGCATCGGCCGGCATCGACATCGGCGCGCTGGTCGACCGCGAGGGGCTGACCGAAGCGCAGTTGCAAGAACTCGCGCACCATCCGCTGGTGACCATCGGGGCGCATACGACGACGCACGTCAATCTGGCGCGCGCCGCCGCCGCGACGGTACGGTCGGAAATGGACGAGAACCGCCGGTTTCTGGAGGGCATCGTCGCCGAGCCGGTCGAGCATTTTGCTTATCCGTTCGGCCATCCGCGCGCTTGCGGCGCGCGCGAGGCGGAGATGTCCCGTTCGCTCGGCTTTCGCACCGCCGTGACGACGCGTCCCGGCATGGTGTTCGCCGAACACCGGGACGAGCTCCACGCGCTGCCGCGAGTCTGCCTCGAATGGCACGAAAACGCGTCGACGCTCCACTGCAAGCTCAACGGGTTCAACCGTGCCGTCCATTCGCGGCTCGGCGACCCGATCGCGCGCATGTAAGCGGCCGCGAGGCGTCGGTCACATGCTGGCGCCGTTCGTGAACGTGGCGCCGATCGCGCTACGCTGAGGGTGTCCGATGAACAAACCATGCTGCCAAAAAGTAGTGCGAAGAAGTAGGGTGACGACACTGAAGACCCTTGCAATTACCGTTGCAGCGGCCGCCGCGTGGTTTCTTCTCCTCGCTCCGAACGCCGAAGCGGCGGATTTCGGCGCGCGCTTTCAGCGCGGTATCGGCTTGTCCCATGTGATGGGATGGGCCGCGGTCGAGCCCGGATCGGCGCACGCGTTCACGTACCCGCCTTTTGCCGAGCCTTCGCGCGCGCTGACCGCGCCCGAGCTGCAAACATTAAAACGCACGGGATTCGATTATGTGCGGCTTGCCGTCGATCCGGGCCCCTTTCTGCAATTTCAGGGCGCGCGGCGCGACGACATGGACCGCATCTTGTTGGATCGCGTGAAGCTGATCCTCGCGTCGGGTCTCGCCGTCATTGTCGATTTTCAGCCGAGCGATCTCAATCCGGAGTACACCGCGCAAAACCTGACCGCCGGCTTGGACACGCCGCTGTTCCAGGACTATCTGCGCCTTATCGGGCGCACCGCCAGGCTGTTGAGCGATCTGCATTCCGAGGCGGTCGCGCTCGAGCTCATGAACGAGCCGCCGGTATGGCAGGACGAATGGCAGCCGTTGCTGGAAGCCGCCTATGCGGCCGCCCGTGCCGGCTCGGCCGAGCTTATCCTGGTGCTCGAAGGCGGCGACGAAGCCTCCCCCGCCGCGCTCATCGCCATGCGCACGAGCGCATTCGCCGCTGATCCGGCCGCGCTGTTGTCATTTCACTATTACGATCCTTATCAGTTCACGCACCAGGGCGCGTCGTGGAACCCGGCACGCTGGCTCGCCGACGTGCCCTATCCCGCGCTGGCGCGCCCGCTCGACGACAGCCTCGAAGCCACCGCCGGCGTCATCGCCAAGAGCGATCTCCCGCCCGCGGAGAAATACGCCGCCTATCACGACGCGCGGGCACGGTTGGAGGCCTATCGCCGTTCGGCGTTCGCCGCCGACTCGATCGCGACGGCCTTCGACCGCGTCACCGCGTGGACGCGCGGACAGCACCTTCCGTCCGATCGGATCATGCTCGGCGAGTTCGGCGCCAGGAAGATCGCGTCCCAGCACGACGTAGCGCGGGCGGCCGAGCGCGAAAAATGGTTCCACGACGTCAGTGCCGCCGCGCAAGCCCGCGGTTTCGGCTGGGGCGTGTGGGTTTATCGCGGCGAGGGCGGCTTTGCGCTGACGCGCAACGAGACGAGCGACGAGATCGACCCAGGGATCGCCGAGGCGCTCGGATTGAACTTTCACGCCCAACGCAAGGCCGCGAACGCGCCGGCGGTTCAATCATACCAGCCGATCCGCTGATTCGGGCGTCCACGCCCGCGCCGTTAGCGTTAACCGCTACAAGTCGGCCGGTTCCCCAGCGCGCTTGGTAATACACCGGTCGGGCGGCGCGTGGAACGAGCGAATTGGAGCCGAAATGGAGGCGTCGCGACTGGCGGCATTGGCGTTCAAGCATGCGGTCAACGCCGCCGCCGAAGAGATTTATCTGCACACCGGGCACGACTACACCAAGCCGGTGACGTTCTACGCATTCGTCAACGAGCACTGCAACGTGAAATGCCGCTATTGCGAATTCTGGCGGCTCAAGCACTACGTCAAGGAAATGACGATCGACGAATGGAAGAACGCGCTCTCGAGCGTCAAGGATTTCGTCGGCGACTTCTCCATCAATTTCAGCGGCGGCGAGCCCTTCATCAAACCCGGCTTCATCGATCTGCTCGCATGGTGCAATGCGAACGGCATCTCCGCCGGCGTGACCACGAACGGATCGGCGCTGACGCCGCGCAACGCCGCCAAGATCGTCGCCAGCAATCCGTTCAACGTCAACATCTCGGTCGATTCGGCCGACCCGAAACTGCACGATCATCTGCGCGGCTATGATGGCCTGTTCGACAAGCTTTCCAACGGCATCGGTTATCTGCTGGCGGAGCGCGAACGTCAGGGCAAGAAATTTCCGATCACCATCAAGCCGACGGTGAATTCAAAGAACTTCCGCGGGCTGCCGGAACTGGTCGAATGGGCCGTCGCCATCGGCGCGAGCAGCGTCAGTCCGCAGCCGGTCGACCGCTGGACGCCGGAAACCTACGACGAGCTATGGATCGAGAACGACGATCTGCCCGAGCTCGAAAAGGTCATCGAGCGCCTGATCGCGATGCAGCAGGCCGGCGCGCCGCTCCTCATTCCGGCGGAGACGTTGCGTCTCATGGTCGATCATTTCCGCGAGAAGAAGGCGCCGGTCGAAACGATGCCGTGCCGCGTCGGGTTGCGCAATTTCTTCATCCGCGCCGACGGCACCGTCGCGCTGTGCAGCTTCTATCCGGCGGTCGGCAGTCTGTTGGAACAGAGCGCGCGCGACATCTGGTACGGGCCGCAGGCGCAGGAGATAAGGCGGCAGACCGTCGCCTGCGACCGCCTTTGCCTGATGACGTGCCTCTCGCAGAAGACGCTCAAGGACAAAGTGAAGATGGGCGTGCGCCTGCTGCAGGGACAAAATCGCCAAGGAAGTCGCCAAGCAAATCGCCAACGGCAGACGCCGAATTCCGCGAACGCGGCCTGAGCGCCGCAAGGCCTGATCATGTCGAACTCACGGCCGACGGTGAGCATCGTCATCAAGGCGCTGAACGAGGAGCGCCATGTCGCGGCCGCGATCGAGAGCGCGCTTGTTGCGCTCGACGGCATCGATGGCGAGGTCATCCTGGCCGACAGCTGCTCGACCGACCGCACCGTCGCCATCGCCGAGCGCTATCCGATCAAGATCGTCGCCTTGAAGAGGATCAAAGACCGTTCCTGCGGCGCCGGGGTTCAGCTCGGCTATCAGTACAGCGCGGGACGCTACGTCTATCTGATGGACGGCGACATGCGGCTGCGGAAGGACTTCCTTGCCGCCGGGGTTCGGTTCCTGGAAAGCAACGCGCGGTTCGCCGGCGTCGGCGGCCGCATCGTCGAGCGCGAAACGCGCAATTTCGAGTACGTCAAACGCGCGACCGCCGACGATGTCGACCGCCGTCCCGGCGAAGTGAGCCGGCTCGACTGCGGCGGGCTCTACCGGCGCGAGGCGATCGCGGCAACCGGCTATTTCGGCGATCGCAACCTGCACAGCATCGAAGAACTTGAACTCGGCGTGCGTCTTATCGCGGCAGGATGGAAGCTGGCCCGCATCGACGTCCCGGCCATCGATCATTATGGCCACAGCGGCAACGCCTATTCCATACTGCTGCGGCGCTGGGAAACCGGGTTCGCATTCGGCACCGGCGAAATATTGCGCGCCGCCATCGGCCGCGGCCGCTTTTGGCTCACCTTGACAAGACTGCGGCGCGAAGTGGCGCTGCTGGTGGCAGTACACATGTGGTGGCTTTGCCTGGTCGTGCTGCCGCTCGTTCTGGAGGGCCCGATTGCGGCGCCGCTCGCCACCATCATGCTGGCGTTGTTGCCGTTCGCGGTGATGTCGGTACGCTGCCGCTCGGTCGGCGTCGGCATCTATTCGGTCGCGGCGTGGAACGTCTATGCCGCGGGATTGTGGCCCGGCCTGCTGCACGCGCGCATCGATCCGTCGGTGTGGATCGACAGCATCGTCATTCGCGACGCCGCGGCCGGGAAAGTCGCGACGGCCGCGCCGCTCCACCCATCATCGCGGGTCCTTAACCCCGTGGTGAGGCGTTCCGGCGCAGATACGGCAGAAGGCGATGCCGTGAGCCGCGAACAAGAGCGCACGTGATGACAAGTATCGCAACGCCCGAGCGACAAGCGGCCGCCGGCGCCATCGACGGCGATCGGGCGCTGCGCGATTTCTTGTTCCTGGCGGCCGTGCTGCTGACATGGTTCACGGTCTCGCCGTTCCAGGATTTGAGCGATCCGCATCTGCTCGACGCCAAGGACAGCGGCGACCTGATCAGCCAAGCCAGCGCGGTGCTGCTGACCGGCGCGCTGGTCGCTTTCGCCGTCTTCAAGCGCACTTTCATGGTAACCCGGGCCGTGACGCTGCCGCTCGTCGCGACGTTCGCCGTGTTCGCGGTCTCCACCCTGCTGTCGTCCTATCCCGACGTTGCCGGCCGGCGCCTCGTGCTCGCCGGCTTCACCATCTTTCAGGCGACGCTGTTGCTGCTCCTGCCCTACGGCAAGGAGCATTTCGCCCGGCTGTTGGCGATCGCCGCGATCATCATCCTCGCCGCGTGCTATTTCGGCGTCGCGTTCCTGCCGCACCTGTCCATTCACCAGGCGTCCGATGTCGCCGAGCCCGAGCTCGCCGGCGATTGGCGCGGCTTCTTCACCCACAAGAACGGCGCCGGCGCCGGCATGGTACTGCTGATTTTCATCGGGCTGTTCGTCTATCGCGCCTGGAACCGGTTCGCCGGGATCGCCATCGTCGCTGCCGCCGCCGTTTTTCTCTATTTCACGCACTCGAAGTCGCCGATCAATCTTTTGCCGGTCGTGCTGATGCTCTCCTACGTCATCCCGCGCGTCCGCGGCGTTGTGCCGATGCTGGCGCTGGTCGTGGGCGTACCGCTCCTGATCGACCTTTTGACCGTCGGCTCGGTGCTGTTCGAGCCGATTTCGAATCTGGTCGGTTCGCTGATGGCGGACCCGACTTTTACCGGCCGCGACGTGATCTGGGACTTCGCGCTGGAAAAGCTCGCGCAACGGCCGCTGTTCGGCTACGGCTTCGAGGCGTTTTGGAGCATGCCGGATCTCCTGGCGGCGTGGAGCTTTCAGGAGACCTGGGGCTTGCGCGCCAGCGACGCCCACAATGGCTATCTCAATCTCGCGGTGACGACCGGCCTCGTCGGCCTCGCCGTGTCGCTTGGCTGGATCGTGCTGCAGCCGCTGGCCGATCTGCGCCGCGCCTGCGCGCGCGGCTGCGATCCGGCGCTGACCACGCTGTTTGTTCAGATTTGGTTGTTCGGACTTTGCCTGGCCGGCTTCGAATCGGTGTTTTTCGGCGGCGGCAGCGCGCTGTGGTTCCTGATGGTCGTGGCCATCGTCGGCCTGCGCTTCCAGGCCATCGCCACGTCGCGCGGGTGATCGCATGCTGCAAGCCACCAACTGCCTGCTCGCGATCAACAATTACTATTATCCGCGCGGCGGCGCCGAGGTGCTGTATCTCGAGCATAATCGCATGTTCGAGAATATCGGCTGGCAGGTCGTGCCGTTCGCCATGCGCCACCCGAACAACCTCGCCACGCCATGGTCGGAGTTCTTTCCCGACGAGATCGAATTCGGCGCGAGCTACGGCATCGCAGAAAAACTCGCGCGGGCGCCGCGGGTGATCTATTCGCTGCAGGCGCGCCGGCGCCTGCGCGCGCTGTTGGACACGGTGCGGCCGCGCATCGCGCACGTCCACAACATCTATCATCATCTGTCGCCGTCGGTGCTGCCGCTCCTCGAGGCGCGCGGCGTTCCGGTGGTGATGACGGTGCACGATCTCAAGCTCGCCTGTCCGGCCTATACGATGACCTTGCACGGCGAACCGTGCGAGCGCTGTCGCGGCGGCAAGCTCTACAACGTGGCGCTCAACCGCTGCATCAAGGGGTCGCTCGCGCTGTCGAGCCTGGTGATGGCGGAGTCCTATCTGCACCGGCTGCTTCGCCTTTATGACGCGAACGTCGACCGCTTCGTCGCGCCGAGCCGATATGTGATCGACACGCTGGTGGAATGGGGCTGGGCACGCGAGCGCTTCGTCCACATCCCGAATTTCGTCGACACCGGCCGGTTCAAGCCGGCCAAGCGCGCCGGCCGGCGCTTCGTCTATTGCGGCCGGCTCGACAAGCTCAAAGGCGTCGAGACGCTGGTGCGCGCCGCCGCGGCGGCCCGCCAGCCGCTCACGCTGGTCGGCGCGGGAGCGATGGAACCGGCGCTGCGCGCGCTGGCGGAAACGCTCGGCGCCGACGTGATGTTTGCCGGCCATCTGAGCAAGGACGCCTTGGTCACAGTGATCCAGGAAGCGCGCGCGGTCGTCGTGCCGTCCGAGGTTCAGGAAAATGCGCCGCTCGCCGCTCTGGAAGCCTATGCGGCGGGGCGCCCGGTGATCGGCGCGCGCATCGGCGGCATTCCCGAGCTGGTGCGCGAAGAGGAAACCGGCGTGCTGTTTCCGTCGGGCGATATCGCCACGCTCACCCACGCGCTCGCGCGTTTCGCCGACCTGCCCGACGGCCGCGTCGATGCCATGGGCGCCGCCGCCCGCGCCTGGGTCGAGCGCGATTTCAGCACCAGCGTCTATCTCGACCGCCAGCTCGCGCTCTACGACACCGTCGCGGCGCACGTGTCATGAACGAACTGCCATGAACGAGCGGCCGAGTTTGCATCACGTCGAGACGGAAGCGCGACCCGCGCTGCGCGTCACCATGCTCGGCATCCGCGGCTTTCCGGATGTGCAAGGCGGCGCGGAAAAGCACGCGGAAAATCTTTCCGGCGCGCTCGCCGAGCTCGGCTGCCGGGTCGAAGCCATCGTGCGCAGCCCTTATGTCGCGAAGGAGGCGCCGGCGACCTGGCGCGGTATCAAGCTGTCGCGCCTGTGGGCGCCGCGCCTCACCGGGGTCGAAGCGTTCATCCACACGCTGCTGGGCGTGCTGCGGGCCGGCTTCACCCGCCCCGACATTCTGCACATTCACGCCATCGGACCGGCGCTGTTCACGCCGCTCGCCCGCGTTCTTGGGCTGCGGGTCGTGGTGACGCATCATTTGCCCAATTACGACAATGAGAAATGGGGACCGTTCGGCCGCTGGCTGTTGCGGCGCGGCGAATGGGCCGGAATGGCGTTCGCGCACGGCCGCATCGCCGTCGCCTCGGGCCTCGCCAAAGAGATGACCCGGCGTTATCGGGTGCCGGTCGACACCATTCCGAACGGCATCGATCCGCCCGCGGTCGTTCGATCGCCGGACATCCTGCGCGCGTTCGGCCTCGCGCCGAACCTTTATGCCGTCACGGTCGCGCGCATCGACGAACAAAAGCGCCAGCTCGACCTCATCGCCGCGTATGCGCGGCTGCAGCAGCCGCCATGGAAGCTCGCGCTCGTCGGCGGCGCCGATTATTCCGGAACCTACGCGCGGGCGGTGGCGGAAGCCGCGCGGCAGACGCCGGGCGTCGTCATGCTCGGCCACCAGACCGGCGCGGCATTGGCCGCGCTTTACACCAACGCCGGCGTCTTCGTTCTGCCGTCGAGCCACGAAGGTCAGCCGATCGCCGTACTCGAGGCCGCGAGCTTCGGCTTGCCTGCTATCCTGAGCGACATCGCCGCCCACCGTGAAATCGCGCTGCCGCGCGCCCGCTATGTCGCGGTCGGCGATATTGCCAGCTTGGCGGACCAGCTGCAGGCGGCGTTCGCAGCATCGGGATCCGAAAAGCTCGACGATATCGAGCGCGCCCGGATCATGGCGAGGCATGACTGGCAAACCATCGCGCGACGCACGCTCGCGGTCTACCGTGACGCCTTATCCGGCGCGAAGAGCGGCAAGCTCGGCGACGACTCGTCGCCATAGTCGTCCGTCGCCGCGCGCGACGTCACCGTAACGATGTAGTAGGCGGCGATCACACCAAGCACCGCGCAGGCCAGCACGACGTTCGCGTTGGTATCGGCAAGGGCGGCGCTGGCCAACGCCACACACCCGCTTGCCATGAAGGCAGCGTCGCGCCAGGCGATGCTGCGGATATGCACCAATTGCCAAGCCCGGATGATGATGATCGGACCGATCAAGACCGCGGCCAACATCATGGCGGCGGGAATCGCCGCCGCGCCGAGCCAGGGCACGGTGGCGAATGGCGTCAAAGCCAACAGCGCAAACGACAGCGCCGTGACGAAGAGCGCGACATTCGGCTGTCCGGCGATGATCAACAGCCGGTCCGATGTGGCGTAGAACGCCTGGACGATCGCCGGTATCGCCAACAGCACCATCAGCACGCGCGCGCCGCCGTAATTGCCGAGCAGCGGGAGCAATAGCGGCGCCAGCAACAGCACCGCGCCGACGGTCAAGGCCGTGCTGGCGATGGTCAGCCGCCGGCAGACATCGAACTCGCGCACGAGCGCGGCGTGATCATGGGCCGATTCTTGGGCCGCCAGCAGCCGCCCGGCGCGCGGCGCGAACCGCTTGAGCAAAGCGAGCTGAAAGAACGTGAACAGCGCCGCGAGCCGCGACGCCACGGCGTAATCGGCCACGGTTGCCGCAGGCAAGAGCAGGCCGGCGACGACGAGGTCGGCGGCGCCGAGCTGATTGGCGAACAGCGTCGAGGCGACGAACTTGCCGCAATAGCTCCAATCCCAGGACGACCAGCGCTGCCATCCGCGCACCGACCGGTCCCACATCCGGCGCGCCAGCCACAGCCAAGGGAGCACGACCGACAGCGTCATGACATGGGCGACGAAGGCGTCCGGCAGGTTCAAGACCGCCACCAGCGGCAGCAGCACCAGCCGCACCGCGTTGGGCGCCGCCTCGCCCCAGAAGATCGACGCGGTGACGCGCGAGCGCCCCTCCAATGCGCCGGTCGCGACGATCAGCAGGGTCGTGAACACCAGGAACGGCGCCATCTCCTGCAGCCAGGGACCGAGCGAAGGCTTGCCGAGCGCGGTCGTGACCGGCCCCGCGGCGAAGATTGCCGCCAGCGCGATCGCAGCGGCGGGGATGGCGGTCATCAGCGCCGAAAAGCGCTGCAGCTTGATCTCGGCGTGACGATCGTCGGGATGGCGCGAAACATGGAACAGCAAAACCAGCGAGCCGCCGACCCCGAGCGCGATGCCGATAAGCCGGTAGAAGCCCAGCGCCACCATCAAATGGCCGAAGCTGTCCTTCGGCAGAAAGCGGCTGAGCATCAGCAGCACGACGAATTGCGAAACGAGCCCGAACATGCGGGCGCCCGAACCCACCACGAGGATGCCGAGATAGTCGCGCAAGCGCCCGTTGCGCAGCGCGTCCGACATCGCCGTGAGCGTGCGCGCCAATCGCATCGGCCTTTATGATCCCTGGAGCTGCAGCGCGAAGCGCTTGGTCCGGTGACGCCGCTTTTGCGCGCGCGTGGCAGAATAGCCACGCGGGCCGGCGGCGGATCAAGCAGGAAGGCGGATTTCGCTGCGCTGTCCGTAAGTTATGTTTAATGCGGGCGCCGCGCGCGAGCTGCCGGACGCGGTATGAAAGTGTGGCGCCACGGCCTCGTGGCCGGTTTGCGGCCGTGATCGCTGCGGTCGGCGCGGCGGTGACATTTCATCGGCTCTTAACCTTCATCCAGCTGTCACAAAGCACGCGCAAAGTCTGGCTCCTTCCAGGAATTTCAAACGCTAGCAAGGGGCTCCCATGAGCGACGTGGCTTTACCCGGTTCGATCGAACCTGCCGCCCACAAAGGACCCGATCTCTCCGGCGCCATCAATCCGCTGACCGGCATCCTCTTCGGGGGCGCCGTCGCGGCCGTGCTGGTTTTCGTCGCCTACAGCGTCTACGCCGATGTCGGCGCGGCGGGCACGAAGATCACGAGCTATGCGCCCTTCATTTTGTTGTTCGTCGCGCTGCTGATCGCGCTCGGCTTCGAGTTCGTCAACGGCTTCCACGACACCGCCAATGCGGTGGCGACCGTGATCTATACGCGCTCGCTGCCCGCCAACATCGCGGTGGTGTGGTCGGGCCTGTTCAACCTCGCCGGTGTTCTGGTGTCGTCGGGCGCCGTCGCCTTCGGCATCATCTCGCTGTTGCCGGTCGAGTTGATCCTGCAGGTCTCTAGCGGCGCCGGCTTTGCCATGGTGTTCGCGTTGTTGATCTCCGCCATCATCTGGAACCTCGGGACCTGGTCGTTCGGTCTGCCGGCATCGAGCTCGCACACCTTGATCGGCTCGATCATCGGCGTCGGCATCACCAACGCGCTGCTGCATGGCCGCAGCGGCACGTCCGGCGTCGACTGGAGCAAGGCGACCGAAGTCGGCTACGCGCTTTTGATGTCGCCGCTGTTCGGCTTCGCCCTCGCCGCCGTCCTGCTCATCGCACTCCGCTTCATCATCCGCATCCCCGCGCTTTATGCCGAGCCGACGGGCAACGAGCCGCCGCCCTTGTGGATCCGCGGCATCCTGGTGTTGACCTGCACGCTGGTGAGCTTCTTCCACGGCTCCAACGACGGCCAGAAGGGCATGGGCCTGATCATGCTGATCCTGATCGGCACCGTACCGACCGCCTACGCGCTCAATCGCGCGATGCCGGAAAGCCAGCTGGAACGCTTCGTGACGAACTCGCAGGCCGCGAGCGCCGTCATCGGACAGAAGGCGGCCGGCTACAACGTGCACGGCAATCCGCGCCCGGCCGTCACCGCCTATGTGGCCAGGCGCACCATCGATGAAGGCACCTTTCCTTCGCTGGCGGCGCTCGTGAGCGCCATCGCCGACGAAGTTCATCAATATGGCTCGATCGCCAAGGTGCCCGCCGATTCGGTCGGCAACACGCGCAACGACATGTATCTGGCGTCTGAGGCGATCCGGTTCCTGATGAAGGACAAGGAAAGCGACCTCACCGCCGACGACGTCAAGGTGCTCGGCGCCTACAAGACCTCGCTCGACAATGCGACCAAGTTCATTCCGACCTGGGTCAAGGTCGCGGTCGCGATCGCGCTCGGCCTCGGCACGATGGTCGGCTGGAAGCGCATCGTCGTCACGGTCGGCGAGAAGATCGGCAAGACGCACCTGACCTACGCCCAGGGCGCCTGCGCCGAGATCACGGCGGCCGCGACGATCGCCGCCGCCGACGGCTACGGCCTGCCGGTGTCGACCACGCACGTGCTGTCTTCCGGCATCGCCGGCACCATGGCGGCGAACGGCTCGGGCCTGCAGCTCTCAACCATCCGCAACATCGCGCTCGCCTGGGTGCTGACGCTGCCGGCGGCGATGGCGATTTCCGGCACGCTGTACTGGGCGTTCTCGCGGATGTTCTGAGCCGCGCGACAAACAGCGCATTGTCTTCGAGGCGCCGGGACCACCCGGCGCCTTTTTCTTTGGTCGCACCGCACCCGTTTTCTGCTGCGGCGGTTCAAGTACGTTTCCCGGATGCAGCGCAGCACCGTCAGCGCGGTTACGCGCGTCTTCGACGCGCTATGGTGATGCGCTGCAGAACCGGGACCTTCGGAAACTCCGTGTTTGGGACGATCCCGGATCAGCAGTGCACCGCTTCGCGCTGCACTGCGTCCGGGAAACAACGACAGGGTCATAGCGGCTGCCACTCGCTCTGGTGTATGCTCCCCCGCGCCGCAATTGCGGTGCGGACGGTGGGCGCGCATGAACCTGGGCCCCGAATTTCGCCTGTTCTGTCTCGCGCTGCGCCAGCCGCGGCGCGCGGACGATATGGCGGAGATGCGCCGCCTCGCCGTCGCCGGCCCGCGCTGGGACACCATGGTGCGCGGGGCGCGCCGGCACCGCGTCGCGGCCGGTCTCGTGCAGGGCCTGCAGGCGTGCGGCACGCCGCATCTGCCCGACGACGTCATAACCAAGTTGCGCAAGCTCAGCGTGGCGAATGCGCGGCGCAGCCTGGCGCAAATCGCCGAGCTGCGGCGGCTGGCGCAGCTCTTCGCCGCCGCCGGAATTCGCGTTCTCGTCCTCAAAGGCGCGGCGCTCGCGGTGCAGCTCTATGGCGATCCGGGCGCGCGGGTCGCGCGCGACATCGATCTGCTGGTCGATCCGGATCAGTTCGCAGAGGCTCGTCGTCTGCTCAGGCAAGCGGGATACGTGCAGCGCCAAGGCTTTCCCTCGGCGCAGCGTTCGGCGGCGTATCAGCGGAGGATCAAAGAGATCGAATTTCTCGATCCGGCGACCGGCGGCATGGTCGAGTTGCACCACCGTTTGACCGACAATCCGTACCTTTTGGAGTGCGATTTCAGCTCGCTCTGGGGCGAAAGAGAAGAGATCAATTTGGGCGACTTGACCGTGGCGACGCTGCCGCGACAACGCTTGCCGCTGTATCTTTGTGTCCACGGCGCCGACCATTGCTGGGCCAAGCTGCAATGGCTGGTCGATTTCGCCGCCGCCATGCGATCGCAAAACGTCGACGATGCTTTGCAATCGGCCACGGCCGCCGGATTGCGAGGCCCGTTCATGCACGCACTGCTGTTGTCGCATGACTGGCTCGGATTGCCTCTTGGCGATAGTGCAGTGGCGGCGTGCCGCGGCAGCAGCGCGGTGGCGCGCTGCGCCTGGCTGCTGGCGCGCGCTTATTCGGCAACGGAGTGGTACGCCGACCCGGCGCAGGATTCATGGCAGCGCCTGTGGCGCGATTCGCTGTGGACCAGGCTCTACCGTTTCTCCGTCAAATCCGACTGGCGATACCGGCGCAGCCAGCTGGGACGCGAGTGGTTCAGTCCCGCCGACCATGAAGCCATGCCGTTGCCCGAAGCGCTATCATGGCTCTACCCGCTGGTGCGCCCGTGGGGCTGGCTGATCCGGCGTCGATCCCTGCCGCAGTGGCGCAAGGCGCCGCCGCTCGTGGCGCCCGGACTCACGACGCAAAGCCTCACGGCGCCAAGCCTCACATCGCGAAGCCTCACGGCGCCAAGCCCACCAGCTCCAGGCTCAGCGTCCTGAGCCGCGCTCGCGCCTGCGCGTCGTAGGCCTGCGCGTCCGCCTTGGCCTCGTTCTGGCTGTTGAAAAAGAGGCCGCTCCGCCCCTCGAACTCGTCCGACGCCGCGAGCTTCATGATGGCGTCGGCGCCCTGCGCGACGGTCGTTAGCGGCGCGCCGAACTCGGTCACCATCTTGGTCGCCATGAACGTCGCCGGATGCAGCGCATTGACGGTGACGCCCGAGCCGTCGAGTTCGCGCGCGAGATCGAAGGTGAACATGATCTGCGCCAGCTTGCTCTGCCGATAGGCGCGCATGCCGTTATAGTCGTGCGTCAGCATCACGTCGTCGAAGTCGATCGCCTGCTGCCCGAGCGAGGAGACATTGACGATCCGCGCCGGCGCGCTTTGCTTCAAGAGCGGCAGCAGCAGATGGGCGAGCAGAAAACCGGAAAGGTAGTTGACCGCGAAGCGCAGTTCATAGCCGTCGGTACTGACCTCGCGCGCGGCGACATCAACGCCCCTCCCGATGCCGGCATTGTTGACAAGAAGGTCGAGCCGATCCGTCGCCTGCCGCACCGCCGCCGCAAGCCGCCGCACCTCGGCGAGCGAACCCAAATCCGCCTGCAGAAACTCCGCCGCCCCGCCCGCGCCCTCGATCTCCGCCACCACCTCCGCGCCCCGCACCGCGTCGCGCCCATGCACCAGAACGCGGTAGCCGCCCGCGGCAAGCCGCGTCGCGACCAGGCGGCCGACGCCGTCGGTCGATCCGGTGATGAGGGCGGTTTTTACGGACCGTTCCGGCATTTGCGGCTTCCAATTCTGCTTATCTCAATAGGCAATGCGCTTTTGTATCGTCGCCGACGGCCCAACATAGCCGCACACTAAACCAAATCTGTCGTCGTCGAACCGAACCGGACCTTATCAACTTTCTTCTTCGATCGGTACGCCCCTCGCCTTTGCGTATCGTACAAATAAATCAAGGGAGGCGTCGGCACCGGGGTGGTGAAAAAATCGAACCTCGTCTCCGTACTGCTCGGGGACTTCTGCCAGGTTGTGCTCGCATAAGAGCCCCGTACCCCACTTGGAGATCGCTCGTTCCGATCCCGCCATGCGCCCAACATGAGTCCACCGGTCTTGACTGAAGTACATTACCAGATCGCCTTCCGCTCCGATCGTCGCCTCGTCAAAGTGACGATTGGCAATGAGCCATTCAAAAAACTCCGGCCCGGCGTATGTGAGACCTAATTCGTAGCCGGCAATCGCCGTGTATTCCTCGCTCAATTCAAAGCCTAGTGCATACATGCCGCAGGTGAAGCGATCCTCCGAGAGTTCATGATCAAGGACGCATATCGTGTTGGGTATTTCTTGGGTTATGGCTTTTAGATCGTCGCGGTGCTCGTCTGGCTTGCGGCCACTTTCCGTCATCGCCCGCAAGCTCTGGCGAAGTGCCACAAGCCGATGATCGTATTTTAGAAGCAACCGTGGCCTCACGTTAGAGGTAAGGATTCTTGGTGCCAGGACAATAGGTGTCGATTATCTGTTGAGCAACGGCTCGGGCTCGCATCTTTTGTTGAGGACTAGGCGGATTCGATGGCTGGCCGTCAATCACGCTGGGGTATTTCGTCTTGCCGTTGAATAACAAGAATGTGAGATCGAGTTTATGGTTGGAAGCGAATTCGCGCGCAACTGTGTCTAAGACATCGCGTCTCGCCCAAGTGCGCACATTGTCCGACAATTTGTTCTGTTTTCCGAATGAGCCGTAGGTTTGAAAAGGGTAGCCGCCACCGGTTACGCTTTGCTCAAGTGCTCGTTTCAGTCTTTGAGCGATCATGGACGACCCTCCGCCCCGCCGAATATCGAATGCATTATAGACCGCACGCGGCGATTTTGGAGGGGGCAGGCTTGATCCGACCCGTTGCGCTGCTTACGAACCGAAAAGGCCGCGGAGTGAGCGCGTGGGGCGGATTAGCGTAGCGTAATCCGCCGTCTCCGTGGAGACACCGCGAGTTACGGCCGCCGGAATTGCGATAGTGCGGTTCATGGCTTGCCAGGACCGCCGTCTCCGTTATGGCGACCGCCGCTTGACATTTGTCACGATATTCGATACACACCCCAAATCTCGCCCGTCGAGGGACGCCTTCTGGACGGCATGCCTGAGCGCGGGGCGAGAGCGGCGCCCGCGCGCGGATTTGCCATCCGCTCCCGGGCGGCTCCGGGCATCATCTGACCGGCACTATGACCGGTCCGGGAGGTGCGTTCCCTGGACTGGGACTGGCGGGCGCGGGTAACGCCCGTTTAGGAACGCAAGGTCTCCGTGCCCCGGTTGGCGCGGCCTTACAGGATCGAACGTCCCGCCTCGTCCCAGGAAGCCTGGCCTGGAGTTGCGCCCGCGGGCCGAGAGGCCCAACGGCAAGAGCCGCGGTGGAACGCCGACAGGCGAGCGGCCCCCACCCTTCCCTGCCCGCGTGCTTGGGGAGGGGGTCGCGGCCGTGCCGCAGCACGGCATCATGAGACACTGCGTCTGTCGGCGTTCCGCTTCCCCTCGGCTTATCGTCGTGGTGCGTGATGATCTTGGAAAGCTAAGCGATCGCGGCAGGAGAATTAGGTCAGCGATCAATCCAGGCGGGCTTTTCGGGATCAGATAAAACAAAACTCGGGCGCGCACGCGTCGCGAGAACGATGTTGCGTGTCGTCATTGCCGGGCTTGTGGCGTTGGGCCTCAAGTACGTTTCCCGGGCGCAGCGCAGCACGCAGTGGTGCGCTGCAGAACCGGGACCTTCGGAAACTCCGTGTTTGGGACGATCCCGGATCAGCAGTGCACCGCTTCGCGCTGCACTGCGTCCGGGAAACGCGGCAAGCTCGGTGGTGAGATGACCCGTCAGATTTCGGGAATTCTGGTGCGGAGAGAAACATCGCACTGGCGAGATAAGGTACTGATTTTTGAAGGCACATTCAAGTTCGATTTATGCCAATACCCCCGTCGATACCCCCAGATTTCAGTCCTTAAACGGGACCCGAACCTCCACCCCAAGGACTGCCAATTGCGATTTGGGAACCGGTGCTCTACCCGGCTGAGATACGGACCGGGTTTTATTTCTTCGCTTCAACAAATAGTGAGTAGTGTCGACCTTCCCGACTTTCGGCCCTGGCGTCAAAGCTGAAATCATCGACGCGCAACTCCGGATGCGCGCTCTGCTGGAACTGTGACTCGATGGCTGAGGCGAACCCCGCGTCGATCAGCAACTTGCAGAGTGTGTGCGCGTCATAGCCGAATTTATGATTGTAATTTAGATTTTGCGGGCCCGCTCCGCTATACAGCAGAACGTAATCGAGGTTCGCCACGTTCCCATTCATGAAGCCATCGTTCAATGGATAGAACTTGTCGCGGTCTGCGAAGAAATCACCGTCGCCATCGGCATAGGCGGTAAGTAACTTTCTCAAATCTGGAACAACGAAGCGCACGGTCCCGCCGGGCGCGAGGACGCGGAGCACTTCTCGAACAAATACCGGCGCCTGATCGCTATAGCGAAGATGTTCGAGAACATGCGCTGAGTAGGCGAAAGTCGCGCTGTCGTCTGGAAAGGGCAATCCCCAGTTTATGTTGAGCGCGAGGTCCGCACCGCCGGCGTCTATGTTTATCCAACCTGTGATTAGACAGCCCGCCGCGCCGATGTGCAGCTTCAAACCTCGGCTGTGGTCCTCGATCCTCAGCGCCTCCAGCTGGCTTTCGATGAAGCGTTTGCGCCGACCTCGAAGCAAGTCATAAACGACCCATAGCTCACTCTCCGCTCGCAGGAGGCCATCCCGCTCGCCGGTAGTTGCCCCGTGTCTGTTCGGAGCTTGGGACACGGCTCCGCGCGCAGTGGTTTCTGGGAATTGCTCAAACACCGACAGGTAGCCGAAGATTTCGTCGGTCAGGCGCATGATGTTCTGAAGAACATCTTCATTACTTGCGCCATCTCGAACAACGGGCTCCTTTCGGTTGAATCTCGTGACGTCATTAGGGTCGAGCCACTTTAGACGCGCAAGGTCGCAAGGCTGAGTGCTCGCACCCGCCGCCTTTCCGTTCTTTCTTCCCGAGGTTTTGTCCATCCGCTCAACCCGTCAGCTTCAATCCGAAGAGCTTGCGAAGCTTCAGCCGAACGTCGAGAGGAATGGCAGACATGGTCGTGGTCTGGAACTCCTCATCGTACGGCAGTTCTTGGAACATCTCCTCGGAGAGCTTGCTCGCCCCGCGGAGAAGAGCCTGTCCCGCGCCCGGATAAGCGTCAATGATCATCTGCGCGAGGTAATAGAAGTAGGCACGGCCGGACATCCTGCTGGGGTATCGCGCCTCATAATTCTCGCGCGAAAACTCGGGGTAACAGCCGTCGATGACCGCCTTAGGCGTCAGCCAAAGCGGACAAAGCAAATCGACGTTCTTGAGTTTCCCGCGAGGCCTGGGGAATGGGATCTTTCCTGCGCTCATGAAGTAGAGAACGTCAGCCAGACAGTCTTCGAGGTTTGTTCCGATAGCGATGTTTCGGCTTCCGACTTCGCCGGCCACGAATTCGAGAACCTTGCGCACGCCATAGACACCGAGAATCTCGAGGTCGTCGTCGGGGAACGATTTCTCAAAAGCAGACACCCAATCGCTTGTCGGGTCAGCGAAACCAAGTATCCTGGAGGTATCGCGCTCCGCTACAAATCGCAGAGGAAGGCCATACTCCGCGCAGATCGCCGCCGCGCGCTCGGCGCCCTTGTCCCAATCGGGAATGCCCAACATCATCACAGGAATAATGTTGTCCTTTGAGATTAGGCCGGACTTCACGAGGGCACCCAACAAGGCATTGCTATCGCCGCCCCCGCTCACACCAACGACAAGCGGTTGGTCCTCGACTGACGCGAGCTGGAGCGCTTCCTTCACTTGAGCGGCGACAAGGTCCTGCGCCTGGTCGGGGCGTAGGAGTTCCATGACGAACCGCCCGCCGGCTTGTGGATCGTCTTCTCGAAACCTAATCCAGGTCGAGGCACCGGTCCGTTCCCGGACAACGTCTGCACCCCCCAAGAGCCTATCGTAGTCGATGTTTCGATTTGGAAAGACCACGACGGCGGCACCTTTCGCGTACTCCGCAATTGGCCGCCATGGCTGCACGACGAGAGCGAGATCACCTTGTTGGTCCTGTAGATAGGTCGTGATTTGCGTAGTCGGAATGCCGTACCTTCTGCAGACGTCCATGATGGAGTCCGTTTCGTTCGCCACTAAGCGCCGATCACCCTGAGCAGTCCGAAAGATCAGATCGGTCGGTTTATTCACCGGAATGTCGGGCCTTTCAGCGAAAAATATTTAGGGATGATCCAGGTTTTCCCTGGTGGTTTTATTTCGAAGTCAACCTCACTTAACGTGCCCAACTCGCCTCTAGCCGCGAGTCGCCAAGTGGCCGCTTGGATACTCCGGCAATGTTGGTCGGTGCTTGGAACGCCTCAATTACTATCATGTGGGCATGCGCCTAGAACAGGGTGCGCGCGCAAGAAAATAAAACGGGCCAGCATACAATACCGGCCCTCGTGTTACGCCCGTAGGCTACTTTCGTTCAGCCCGAGCAGATCGGATTGCAGGGGTTCAGATACTGTTCGAGGCGAAGCGCTGACACCTTCGGAAGATCACGACTGCCGCTGACCGCCACAATGCTAAAGGTCGCGTCTTCCGCGGTCAGAGTGAAGACCTCACGAAAGAGCGGGGCCTCTTTTGCACTAGCACGTTTCTTTCCGTGGTCGGCGTTGGACTGATAAGTCATACAGCTCTCCTAAATCCAATATTTGGCGCTGAATTTCACCGCAGGCAAATTTCTCGGAGCGTGGCCGCTTGCAGTGTCAAGATCGTGTCAAAAAGTACTCTAATCGGGTGGGGTTGTCGAGAGGCTCATACACCCGCTTAAATCGGTCCCCGCGCCTCTCTAGGCTTCGGCCGCATCGCAGTCGATCGCCTGCCAATCTCCCGCGGCCGCCGACCTATGCATCACTCGGAGCCCGTGGCGCCTGACATCAACGACGTCCGCCCGAGTGTGAAGGAGGGTGCAGTTTTCCCAGATCACAACATCTGACTTCCGCCACGCGTGGCGGTAGACGAAATCTTCGTGCACCTGGATGCGGTGCACCACGTCTAAAATGCCCGCACTCTCGGCGCGCGTCATGCCGAGGATTTGCCGAGACGCCGGAGAGCAGAAAAGGAATGCTTTGCCGGTGTGGGCGTGAACGCGAATTAACGGGTGCGCAAGACCCCTTCCGGGCGGAATCTCCGAAAACGGAATATCGGGCAGATGCCAATAGAGGTCGCTGATAAGCCGTTGGAAACTTGCAGATAACGCGCCATATGCTAGGTATTGGCTGGCAAACAGCGTGTCTCCTACGCCGGGCGCGCAGTCGAAGCAGTGAAGTATGGTTGGACCATGAGGGGTTCGTGCATAGGCGAGGCCGTCGGAATGCCATCCCATTCCATAGTTGGAGGTCGGCGAGTTCGTTTCATTGCTGAGATAAAGGAGGTTGGGGTGTCCCGGCACCTGATGAGCCTCGGGACGTCGGGCTATTCCCGGCTCTAGAACGCCGAAGCACTGCGTCACACGGATCTGCGCCTCCGGCGTCAAGCTTTGTCGGCGAAATACCAAGATCTGGTATCGCGCTAGGGCAGCCCGGAGGTCTCTAGTATAGGCCTCGGTCACGCCGTTCAGATCCAGCCCCGCGATCTCGGCGCCGAAGGCGCCCAGCGAAACGACGGAGAACGGGAGGTCATGGCTCTCAAAAAGAGTCATGATGGACGAGCCTATTCATCGCGCCGCAGCATGCGGCAGGGAGGAGGTTGCTGTGTTATGTTATAGCTGTAACCATCAAGCACCTAAAGACCCTTGTTGGAGCGCTATATGATTGACCTGAAGATCCTCCGCAGCCAGCCCGAGTTGGTGAAGCAAGCGATCCAAAACAAAGGGGCGAAGGTAGACCTAGACCTCCTGCTCAAGCTGGATGGCGAGCAGCTCGCGCTCCAGAGGAAAGTGGAGGACATGCGGGCGGAGCGCAACAGGTTGTCCGCTGCGATGAAGAATAGCAAGCCAGAGCCCGCCGCGGTTGCTTTGGCCCGGGCACTTCGTGAGGAGCTGATGAAGGTAGAGGCGGCGCTGGATTTGGTGAAGTCGCAGTTTCTGGTCTTGTACAAACAGGTGCCCAACCTTCCCACGGACGACACGCCAGTAGGGTTCTCGGAGGAGGAGAACGTCGTGGTTCGCGTCTGGGGTGAGCAGCGGGCTTTCACCTTCCCTCCCAAGAACCATTACGAGATCGCCAGCCACCACGGCTGGATTGACAAAGAGCGCGCGGCCAAAGTCGCTGGAGCACGATTCGCCTATCTGAAGGGCGACCTCGTTAAGCTGCAGTTCGCCCTAATGGAGTGGGCGATGCACAAGTTGACCGACGAAGCTTTTCTGGCGGACATCATTGTTGACGCTCGGCTCGCCCTCCCGGCGAAGCCGTTCGTGCCCGTACTTCCACCCTACATGATCCGCACGAATCTCTATGACGCGATGGACCGCCTTGAGCCGGTTGAAGAGCGTTACAGAATCGAGGGGGAGGATCTCTGGCTACAGGGATCCGCCGAACATGTGCTGGGTTCAATGCACGCCGACGAGGTTTTCGACGAGAAGGACATGCCGGTCCGATATCTGGGTTACGCAACTTCCTTTCGGAAAGAGGCAGGCGCCGCAGGCAAAGACATGGAGGGTATTATTCGCCTCCATCAGTTCGACAAACTGGAGATGGAAAGCTTCTCGACGAAAGACACCGCCCACGAGGAGCATCTGTTCTTTTCGGCAATCCAAGAGCGCCTAATGCAGCTTCTAGAAATACCGTACCGAAAACTGCAGAAATGTACGTACGACATCGGCAAGCCGAATGCGAAAGGCTCCGATATCGATGCGTGGCTGCCTGGGCAAAACAAGTATCGAGAAACCCATACGGCCGACTACATGACCGACTATCAGGCCCGACGTCTCGGCACCCGCGTGCGGCGGTCTACCGGATCGATCGAATACGTCCATACAAACGACGCTACCGCCTTCGCCTGCGGCCGTACGCTCGTGGCAATCATTGAGAATTTCCAGAACGAGGACATGTCGGTGAATATACCGGCGCAGCTTCAATCCCATATGGGGCGCTCGACGATCGGATGATTGATTGGGTTGATCGACGTTTGGAGTACGGGGGATGCAAACAAAAGGCTCGCTGCGAGGCACGCACCGACGATTGCCCGGTTCACACGGGAATTATGCGGTATGCAGCGCGGCTTACGCATGGGGGGATGGATAGGAGAGCCCCGCGTTGGCGGGGCTCTTGATCGCACCGGTGGGAAGCCTCGGCAAGAACAAGCCGATGACAGGCTCCGACGTAGCCCGTCGCACGCCCGCGCCTGCACGCGGTTCGCACCGTGCAACGTCATGATGGCTGGCGATCAGGTAGACGCGGCGAGAACTTGTTTCAGCCTCGCGAAAACGTCATTGATTGAGGCGACGCTCTCGTCGAGGAGTTCCTGGCACAGGAGCTGCGGCTCCTCTTCGTCAACAGTCGTCGCGGCAACCGAAACGTGAAAGCTGCCGTCGGCGAGCTGCGCGAGTTCAAGATTGTAGAACCACACTGCTCTGCGAGTAGTTGCGCTCTCCGCCATGGGTGGCCCTCAACGGCCGCTGCCACGGTTGCGGCGCTGGTTCAATTGGACAGGCTCGTCTCCGGCACTGGCTTGATCGTCGTCGGCGATTTCGCGGCAGACGATTTTTCCGTCGAGCGGCAGCGCCTGCAGCATGATGTTGAAGCCGCCGCCGTCCTTGTGCGGAAACACCAGACCGAGATTGAGCCAGAAGTCGTCTTGGCCCTCGCGCCGGATCACCGAATAGGCGCGGTGCGTCGGCTGTTTCGTTTCACTTTTCTCCGCCATGGAAATCTCCTTTCGAGCGGATTGCGATAGTCCTGCGTGAGCAGGCGCCAGGGACGCACGGCCTGGCGCCTGCCAGCGCGGATCGCAGCTCGGGAGATGGCGGAGACTATCGACACGATACGCGCTGCGGGCGTTTCGTCAATCGTTCCGAAGAGTCGCTTTTTTAATACAGACGGACCTCTCGTCCGGCGCCGTCTTGCCATGCTTGTGCCAGGGGATCGAACACGGCAAGTTCTTCGCGGGTAAAAAACAAAAACAACGCGGGGCCGGGGCTGTGAGGCACGTGAATTCGGCGGAGCGCTTCTTGCATCGATCGCTTGCGTGCGTCGTCGGTGGTGATGGTAAGAACGCGAAACGCCTTCCATCCGAATTGGCGTTCGTGCTGCTTGGCGGCGCAGGCGGTGAGATAGCCACGCATCTTGCGCTCGAAACTGGTTTGCCGAATGTCGGTGCGGACGACGGGCATAGTGCCGCGATCGATCTCGACCACGAAACATCGCCGCGAACCGTCGGCGAACATCAGGCCGAACGCGAGATCGGGCACCACGCCGATGTCGTGCAGCACGCCCGCATGCGACAGCCGGACCCGCAGCGCAAACGGCGAACGCTCATTCACGCGCCGATCCGGAAATCTTGCCACGAGTTCGTCGGGATGGATGATGCGCACGTCGCCCCGGCCGCGCGCCGCACATTGCAGCGCGACATAGAAGTCCATGATTTCGAGCTGGTGCTCGATGAACGGCCGGCCGGCCTCGCGGTTCTTGCGGCTCCACTCGACATTGGCGAACTCGATGCCGTCGTGTTCGATCAGAAGGCGTGCGCCGCGGTCCGCCAGCGCGTACACCATCGGCGCCGATCCGGCGCTCGGATAGTAGTCGAGCTGAGCCCGCGGCCGATCGAGATAGCCGGCGTGATAGAGCCGTGACAGCCGGTCGTTGGTGCGATCGAGCGAACGGCCAACCAGCGCCGCAATATGGGTCGAGCGCAGGAAGCGATGCCGCGCCAACAGCCGCACGATCTCGACATCGTCGGCGGTGAGCCGGAACGCCGGCGGTTCCGACGCACGGCGGAACCGCGGCCGGCGATTGACGACGTGGGAAGCGGCGGCAACATCTGGCATAAAATAAATTATACCAGCGATCGCGCCGCACGCGCGTCGTCTAACAAAATGTGATCTTTGCGCTAGGCGGATCGCTGTCGCACATAGCGAACGCCAGCGAGCGACGACGGATGAATATCAGCGCGCGCTCGGTATCTTGCCGCTCCCCTTACATCGGCCGCACGGATCGTTGGCCGAAGCTTTACCGCTGCCGCCGCACCGCGGGCAGGTTTCGTATTCCGCCTTGTCGCCGGTGCGATTCGGCATTTTCTCGAGTCCCATAACGTCCTCCCTTCGTGGTCAACACGGCCGGCGGTTACGAGCGCCAATCGTCGGTTTCGTTCGGCGTTGCAGCGGACGTGGACGCGGGCAGCGCCGTGGCGTCCGACGCTGGTTCGGGCGTGTCCGGCGGCGACGGCTCGGGACCGGCCGCACCAGTTCGCGGCTCGTCGTGGCCGTTCGCGTCCGGTCGCGGCGGTTCGTGCTCGACGGCGTAGCGGCTGCGATTGCGTGCGATGAGGGAGGCGTGCTGCGCGGCCGACATCTTCGGTGCCCGCTCCAAGGCGCCGAACGGAATGTCCAGCCGCAACGCGTTGGTGGTGTGGTTGCGCACATAGCAGGCGAACTCGGTGCCGTCGGCGCGCTTTTTCATCGCGGTGATGAAATCCGCCGACGTGCGCATGTCGGCGGCGAGCGCGCGGGCATCCTTGTCGGCGACGCCACCGGCGAGCTTGATCGTGGTGTTGGCCGCGACCGCGGCGCGCAAGCCGGGCGTCAGCTGATCGAGATGCTGATGGGCGAGCACCACGCCGAGATTGAATTTGCGGGCCTGCGACAGCAGCGTCTCGATATTGTCGTCGAAATATTCGGCGGCCTCGTCGACGTACAGGAATGCCGGCGGGCGCTCGGTGGTGGCGACGCGCTCGAACGCCGCCTTGATGGTGAGTGCGATCATGTAGCGGCCGAACAGCGCCGAAGCGTCCGACTTGAGCAGTGCTTTGCTGGTGTTGACGAGCACCACTTTGCCGTTCTGGATGGCGTCGAACATGTCGAGCTTGTTGCGCCGCGACGAGAACATACGATCGAAGCTCGGCACGCTGACGACGCTGTAGAGCCGGCGGGCGATCTGTTGGCGCAAGTCGGCATAGCGCCGGGTGAAGAACTGATTGCGGAAATACGCCTGCGAGGTCGGATCGAGCCGTTCGATCTGCGCGGCGAACGCGCTCTGCTCGATTGTCTGCGCCGGGTCTTCCATCAGTTCCCGCAAAGTGTGGATGGTGGCGCCGTCCATCGACAGCATCAGCCGGGTGACGAAAGCGAACGCGGTGCTCTGCCGGCTGGTCATTTCGGCGGCGATCGCCGCGAAGATGTAATTGTAGAGTTCGATGACGCCGGCCTCGATCTGCTCCTTGTGCGCCAGCGAATAGCCGGCGAGGCGCGCGTTCATGGTGTCGAACATGTTGAGTGCCGGCGGATGCGCCACGTCTTCGGGATCGATGATCACGAGTTTGTCGGCGAGCCGGTCGGTGAACAGGCGCAGCCGTTCGATTTTACGCAGCATGTCGCCCTGGCTGTCGATGATGATCAACGCCGGGGGATTGTCGCGTTCCAAGTCGTTGAGGATGAGGCGTTGCAGCAGTTGCGTCTTGCCGTGGCCGGAACCCCCGACCACGTGCATGTGTTCGTAGCGTTGCTGGTCGGTGAACGAAAACGGGATGGCGGCGTCGAACAGGTCCGCGAGCGGGGTGCCGTCGAGATAGGCGCCGACGATCTCGCGGGGGGTGCCGGGGTGGTCCTCGGGCGCGACCGGCTGCGACGGCGCGGCCCTCCGATCCGTGCTTGACGCCGTGTGAAAATTACGATCGAGGCATTTGCGTAGCGACCCGAACAGCCCGAGCTCTTCCACGTCGTCGCGAAAGAACGGGCGGATCAGGGCGCCGACGGCGCGACCCGGCTGCGGCAGCATGTCGATGAGCGGAAAGGTCGCGAAGGCGTTGCGGTTGTCGTCCTCGCTGACTTCGTCGCCGCTGGCGATCGCCATCGGCGGCAACAACCGGATGAAATCGAGGTCGCATTGGCCGAGCGTGGCGTTGAACACTTCCAGGGTGCGCGCCGGGTCGGCAATTTTGCGCTGGTAGGCGATGAGCTGGTCGCGGTAGCGACCCTCTTCGATGGCGTTCGTCGCGGCGAGCGGCGGCAGCGGATTGTTGAGGCTTTCCTGCTCGTACAGCGCCTTGGCGATGTCGGCCATCTGCCGGGTAATGGTGTATGCCGGCAGATTGTCGCCGACCGCTTCGATGAACCGATCGATATGCGCCGCCAGAAATTGGTCGGCGGTCGGAAAATTGGCCGCAAGGGTGCGCTGCTGTGCATCGGCGTAAAGCTCGCCGGTCGGCGTCGGCCGATTGACGTACCAATGTACGGCCTTGGCGATGCCGATGACGGCGACGACCGGCAATAAAAACATGCCGCCGACCACGACCAGGACGATGGCCGTCGTCGCCAGGAACACGGCAATGGCGGCATTGGCGGCCGGATCGGTGGTCTTCGGCCAGCGCAACCAATCGTCGGCGCTCATAGCTCGAAGGTTTGTTTGGCTTGGATTTCCGCGCTGTTCTGGATGAGGTTTTTAAGCGAGACCAGTTCTTCGCGGATATCTTGTTCCAGTCCCTTAGCCGCGGCCGGATTCCAGCCGTGCACGGTGAAGCTCGGATTGGCGAGCAGCTTTTTGACCGTGATCTCCTGCTCCGCCGTCTCGAAACGCTTATCCTCCCGACGCGTGCGGATGAAGCCCCAGATGAAGAGTCCGGCTCCGACGAAGAACAGAAATCCGAAGCCGGTGCCGGCGATGCCGAGAACGATTCCGGTGAGCGCGAGGATGAAGCCGACCGCTCTGATCACGTTGGTGTTGAAGAATTGCACCCTGCTCGGCATTGGCGTCGATGTCCTGACGGTAACGCCTTGGCTATAAAGATCGCGCTGTTTGATGATCGCCTTTTCTTCTTCGCTGAACTCGACGCGGCAGTCGATGTAGCAATCCTTATGATTGCCGAGCACGCCGCTCGCAGTCTCGCGGTGTTCGATGGTGACTCGCATTTCGCTCCCGCCCCTTCGCTCTACTTATAGGTGCACTATGAAATTCAATCTCAAGTGTTAGTCAAGGCGGCTTTCTCGCAATGCACAATGACGCTCATGCGGTGAACTCACGCGCCCATCAGAAAACGTTCGATCCTGCGCTCGACTTCGGCGCGGGGCCGGCTGAACCGCGCGGCGCTCATTTCGACCAGGGCGGCAATCTCCTGCCGCCGCGGCCGTGGCGCCGGAAAGAGATCGAGGCGAACGGGGGAGGTCGGGCCGCCGCGATCTAGAAGGCGGGCCCACGCCTGGCCGTTGGTGAGGTCGAGCAGCGCCGCGGCACCCCCGAGCCCGATCTGTTCGGCGAGGATCGTGCTGTCGCGCGCGCCGGTGCGCAGCGCGACGATCGAGCCGACATTGCCGAACACCGCCGCGCGCAGATCGTCGGGGAGCTGATCGAGGTATTGATGCGCCATGGTCAACGTCAGCCCGTACTTTCGCGCCTCGGAAAGAATGAGGGCGAAGCTCGTGGTGGCAAACGACTGAAACTCGTCGGTATAGACGTGAAAGACGCGGCGATCCGGTTCGGGCGTGTCGGCGCGCGACAGTGCGGCTTGTGCGAACGCCGTGACCAGCAGCGCGCCCAAGAGATGCGACGTGCTCTCGCCGAGACCGCCCTTCGACAGATTGCAGACGACGACCGCGCCTTCATCCATCAGCCGCCGCGGCGTGATGGTGCTGCGCGGCTGCGCCAGCATGTTGCGCAGGCGCGGCTCCATCAGAATCTTGCCGATCTTGTTCTGGATGGGCGAGATGGCCTCGACGCGAAGGCTCTCAGTGTAGCGGGCATATTCGTTGAGCCAAAACGATCGCACGATCGGGTCGGTCACGCAGCGCTCGATCAGCTGCACCCGGAACGTATCGTCGGTGAGAAGCCGGGGCAGCATCAACAGCGTGCCGCCGGGCACATCGAGGAGCGTGCGCACGGCGTTGAGGAGGATGTAGTCGAGGCGGGGGCCCCAGCTGTCGGGCCAGACGTGCTGGAACGCGGAGACGACGCCGTCGGCGACGATCGGCTTGAGCGACTCCGGCACCCGCGACAGGGGATTGAAGCCGATGGGCCGCTCGGCGTCGGCCGGATTGACGTAGACGACATCGTTGCGGCGGCATCGCGGTATCTGAGCCAGAACCAACTCGGCGAGGTCGCCATGCGGATCGAGCAGCGCCAAGCCGGCGCCTGCGGCGAGGTCTTGGGCGATCAGGTTGAGCAGGAGCGTACTCTTGCCAGTCCCGGTCTGGCCGATGGCGTAAACATGCCGGCGACGGGCGTCGCCGTCGAGCATGACGGCCCCGCCCAACGCGTGGGCGCCCAAACAGACCGGTTGTGTCGAAAATTTCATGGGCGGAATGGAGCCGGCGTGCCGTGCGCACCGCAATTGGGAATGGTGCGGGCAGCGTCCGTTTCCCGAACAGGACGCGCCGGGGCTACATGGCGTCGTTTCTCTGATGTGCGTCTGAGAATTGACTGCCGAGCCCCCCGCTCACCGACCGGCTCGTTCCGACCACGATCGTTGCGCGATCGTAGTCATTGCGATTGTACCGCGCGCCAGCGTCGCCGCGTCGCGCCGAAACCCTGCACTTCCTTCGGTCCGTTCTTTGGTTCGGCCGCCGATCGTTCTTCCGTCCCGGCCGCGCCTTGTCGGCGATGCGCGGCGTGCAGCGGAGGTCAAGGACGGCGCGCAGCGCCGCCGCAGGTTCATCCTTGACCGCAGCGAGCACCGTGCGACGCTGCCGGCGTGTCGGGATCGACAGGGGACCGTGCGGCAACGACCGTCACCCGGAAGGGCGGAGACGTACCGCGGCTCCGGTCGCAGTCGTAAGGCTGCGACTAGGGCGTGGCCGGCCGCCGGCCGGAGCCGCCAAAAGCGACAGAAGGATAACAAAAGACCCCCGTCACATGGGGGTCAGTATTCGTCGGCGCGCATGATGGTCAAGACGCGGACGGTGTCGAGCGGATCGGCGGCGTTCTCCGATCCGGAGCGAAGATCGGGCGCGTAGTAATCGATCTTGCCGAAATAGCGCTCGCCGCCATGCTCGACCTCGACAAAGTCATGCTCGCCGTAAGGATCGTTGTCCCGATCGAAGGCATCGAAGCTCTGCATTTTCACCAGCACAGCCGCGCGATCGCTATCGTCCATTGCAGCGACGGCCGCCGTCATCACAACTCTGCCACCAACAAACGACTTCCGAAACGCGTCGTTGAGTTCACGGATGCGCGACGTATCCATCATTGATCCTCCACACAGCCGGCACCCGAGGATCGGGTGCTGGGGCATGGGGAGGACCGCTGCCGGACATTTTAGCACGACGCGGGCGGCGCAGCGTTTTCAATAGGTCGTCGATCCGCGCCGCTTGATGGCGGTCACGACGATGACCTTTTTCGTCTCGTTGAGTTCGTACAGGATACGCCAGTCGCCGACCCGCCGCCGCAGGGTATCGAGACCGCGCAAGAATTTCACGTCGCCGTCGAACGGGTCCTTGCACATTTGTGAGAAGGCCGCGTTGATCGCGTCGCGGTCGTCGGCGGAAAGCCGACGGAATTGCCGCTTGGCCCGGCTAGCGATTACCAAGCCCCATGTCATGCCGCAGTTGGTCGAGGGTCACAAAGTCGCCGCGCTCGAACTCGCGCCGACCCTCGGCGATCGCTTCGCGATCGCCTGCTTCCGGCTCTTCTTCCAACTGGACGATGACCGCGCGAGCGGCGCTGTCCTGCATGGTCGCCGGCAGCTGGCGCAAACGCTGAATGGCTTCTTCAAGCAATTTCGTCATACGGCGTATCATACCATAGCGGGATTTTCGCGCCACGGGCGCGCGCCGGGTTCGCGAAACAGATATTGTGCGAAGTTGGAAATATGGCTCAACAGAGCCAAGAATTGGCGGTGCCCCTCTTTCTTGGCTCTGTTGAGCCATTTTCCGGCTCTGCATCTCTCACGCGATCGTCAGAAATCGAGAAAATCGAATTTCGGAATTCGATTTTCGCAAAACACGATTTGGCAAAAAGTCAAAGGCGGGCGATTCGGCAAAAATCATTTCGAGCGATCGAGTTCGATCGCGCGCAATTTCTTTCCGCAATCGAGAGAACGGCCGAAACCCGCCGCAGACTTGCCAGAAGGTCGCGCGCGTCGGCTCTGCTTTCCGCAGGTAGCCAGGTTCCCCCGTCGGTAACAGCTGCTCTCTATCGGTATCCTGCCCGACCTCAGGACTTTCCCGACGGCTCTCCCCAGAGAGCCGGAAGGGCAAGACCGCACGCGCGAAGACCACGTCGCGCGTTGCGGTCGCAGTCGGCGCGGAGCCCCGGCGGAGCGCCGAAAAGGCATGAGGTCGGGCGGGTAGCCCGACGCGCGCGACCTGACATGGCTCGTCGTTGCCACACATGTCGTCCGCCGACCCCGCCTTACCCTAAAGGCGGGGCGTAAGGCGGGATTCGCCGCGATCATTGCCGACCGGCTTCCTGCATTTCCTTTATTTGAATATGCATTTCCAGACTGGGTATTATTCATATGAGTATTCTTAAATGCGTATTCTTATATAGAGTGAGCGGCAGAATTTGCCGTTCAGTAGCAGCAATCGTTGCCGGTCCAGACCGGCCGAATTTGCCGGTCAGGGGCGGCGATTGGAAGCCTTCTTCACCGCCACGTGAACGCGATACAGGTTGGTTTTGCCGAGGCCGCGTTGCGTGATTTCGAGTAGACCGGCACTCTCAAGCTCTTTCAGATAGGTGCGGACGCTTCTCTCCCCTGCACCCATGTCCGCCGCAAGGGTCGTCTGCCCTGGGAAGCAGGCATCATTATTCCAAAGATATTTGAGGATCATGGCATACGCCAGCTTGGCGCCGACCGAGATGTCATTTTTTGTGAGGATGAAATTGGGGACTTGGGTGAAGCCGTGTCGCGTAACCAGATCGGCGCCGATGATCTCGATATTCCGCTCTCTGAGGATGTCGCCGATGTGGCGCTCTCGGGGAAATTCCATCAACCCATTATACGGCCGGCGGCGGCCAGAGGCGCGTATCCCCTACCCTTGCTGTGGAGAGCTTGCTGCTTCGCGACTAGCGGCTTGATCTCGATCGGTATGTTTTGGCGGACGGTCGGAAGCGCCGAGGAGCGGCGTTAGCATTTCCTGCAAGCGGCCGGTCAGGATGTTCGTCTCTTTGACGCGCTCCAGCAAAACCGTATTCTGTTCGCGCAGAAAGGTATTCTCCTTTTCGAGATGCGCCATGTACCGGTCCTGGAATTCGGACGCGGCCGGACGCGGCTGTTCGCGAACGTTCTCGGGTGCCTCCTGCCGCGACCCGTCTTCCATTTCACTAACGCGAACGACCGCGGCCGGACGCGGCTGTTCGCGGCCGGACGCTTGGCTCCGTTCAATGGTCATCGCGATATGGCGATCAATCGACGCAGGGGTGATCAGGTATCGTTGGCCGTAGGTTGTTTCGACCTTCTGCGATTCGAGGTCGCCTCGGCCACAGTATTTCTGGATGGCGCGAATGGTGCGGGGATGGCCAGCCGCGGCGTAACGATCGGCGGCCTCTTCGACGGAAAGGAAATAGCCGTGTTCGTCGGTGTTCGCGGCCGGACGCGGCTGTTCGGAAGTCATCAGGGAATAGTAGCGCCTTTTACCTTTGAGGCAGTTAGCTTATCCACAGTGGGCATAAACAACAGATCGCGAGCTAGTTACTATTTTGGTCGGCCTTCCCTTACCTCTCGCAACGCCCGACTGAAGAGATGCCGGAAGATGCGGTCCCGGTCTTCGGCGTCCGTCAAAATGATATTTTGTAAGCTGCTATCGCGCTGAAATTGCTTAATGGCCTCTTCAAAGACCCGGCGCGAGAACGTCGGGTAAGCAACATCCGGAGGATTGTTGCGAAGAACTGCCGTCATTTCCTCGTCGAGTGCCTTGCGTTTAACCTGCTCAAGGCGAAGGAAGTCTTCCTCAGTGAACTGAGTTCCGTGGCGCTCGTTGAAGGCCTTCACAATCTCGGACAGTGCTTTGGCCTCATCCTCCGAGTACGGCTTCGCTCCGAATTCGTCGATCGCCGTGAGCGGCGTTGTTTCGCCAGCTTGAAGGGAGGCGGGGCCAGACTCCTTCTGCTGTACCCGAAATGCGCGCAAGCGGAGCATTTCGTCAGTGATGTCAATTTCGGGCGGCTGCTCGCGGTTGGGAAGCAGCCGTTCCAGCCAATCCGCGTAGGCATAGAGCTTTTCAAGATTCGTGTCGCCAAGGCGAACGATCTGCGCGACGAAGCTATAAAATCGCTTGTAGCTCCGAAGGAGCTGCCGAAATTCCTCCTGCCGGCCTTCGTCGTCATCGGCCTCGAAGCGGAAAACGGCGTTGCGGACCAAGGCCTCAAGCGTCACGCGATCTTGCGTAGAAAGCGTGCCTTTGAAGAACGTTGCCGCAAATCGCTCGATGTCATTGGTGTCGAGGTAGCCAAACGCGCGGATGCGCGTCTCTAATTGGTAGATTTGGCTTTTATCGGAGACTGCTTCGAGGCTCGATGCCTGATAATAGGGGCGGAACGCTTCCTTGATGTCATCCATCGTGTTCTGGAAGTCGAGGATGAAAGTCTGCTCCTTATCCGGATACGTCCGATTCAGGCGGGAAAGAGTCTGCACTGCCTGTAGTCCCGCCAGTTTCTTGTCGATGTACATGCCGCAGAGCTTCGGCTGATCGAACCCCGTCTGATATTTTTCCGCGACAATGAGAACTTGGTACTCCGGGCCGTCGAAACGCCTCGGAAGCTCGGTTTCGCCGAATTCATTTAGTCCCGCTTCCGTATAGATGTTGCCGTCAATGCGAAGCTCACCGGAAAATGCGACCAGCGCCATCAACTCGCTATAACCCTTGTCTTCGATATAAGCCTTAAGTGCAAAGTAATACCGGACGGCGCTCTCACGGCTGGTCGTCACGATCATCGCTTTCGCCTGACCACTCAATTCGGGCCGAACGTGCCGGCGAAAGTGTGCTCGATCATCACCTCGACCTTCTGACTGAGCGCGGTCGGATGTAGGGCAGCGAAGCGCGCGACTCTTCGTTGCGCGCGGCGTGTGTGAAGTTCTGGGTCGTCCTCGATGGTTTTTTCCAAGGCGTAATAGGCTTTGTAGGTCATGTAGTTCTGCAAAACGTCGAGAATGAACCCTTCCTCGATGGCCTGCCGCATCGAATAAAAATGAAAGGGATGGGGGAGACCGTCTGCGCCGGCCGAGCCAAACCGTTCAAGGGTGACATTTCGCGGAGTGGCGGTGAAAGCGAAATAGCTGATGTTTGGTTGCGGACCGCGCTGCTTCTGATATTCGGCGATGATCTCCTCGATCTCATCCGGCGTCGTGGCGTCTTCTTCCCGGCTCAGCGCATCGCTTAAAGCCTGTGCGCCCTTGCCCGATTGCGATCCGTGTGCCTCGTCAATCAGCACGGCAAAGCGCCGGGTGCCCTGGCCGGTAATGACACGAAGGTGCTCCGTCGAAAATTTTTGGATCGTCGTGATAATGATCTTGGCTTGCCCTTCGATGGCGGCTTTCAGTTGCCGCGACGTACCATCGATTTTGCGGACGATGCCGGGCGTTTGCTCGAATTGCGCGATTGTGCCCTGAAGCTGGCGGTCGAGAACAATACGATCCGTGATGACAATGGCGGTGTCGAAAACTGGTCTATCAGCATCATCGTGCAGGGTCACGAGGCGATGAGCTGTCCACGCAATGGTGTTGGATTTACCCGATCCTGCTGAATGCTGAATAAGGTAGTTTTTGCCGCTACCGTTTGCGCCGGCGTGCGCGATCATTTTCAGAACGGCGTCAATCTGGTGGAAGCGGGGAAAAATGAGAGCTTCTTTGCCATCGGTGGTATCGAGATGGACAAAGCGGCCGATGATGTCGAGCAGAACGTGTCGGGAAAAAATAGCGCGACCTTCGGGTTGATCGGCCCACAAATAGGCAACGCGAAAATCGTCCTTGATGTCTGGATTCCCAGCGCCGCCGCTGCTCCCGCGATTGAAGGGTAGAAAACGCGTCATGCCGTTCTGAAGACGCGTGGTCATGGACACGTTGTCTTGGTCTACCGCGAAGTGGATCAATGCGCCGCGCTTGAATGTCAGTAACGGCTCATTTGCCGGTGAACGGTCATATCGATATTGCCGCTCAGCGTGCCGGAAGGTCTGGCCGGTCAGCGTGTTTTTCAATTCTAAAGTTGCGACCGGTAGCCCATTGACGAATAGAGCCACGTCGATGGCGTTTTCGTTCTTGGTGCTGTAACGAAGCTGGTTGATGACGCTGAGAATGTTTGCCTCAAACAGAGTGACTAGCGATGGATTGACGCCGGACGCGGGTCTGAAGGCAGCAAGGAAAAATTTCAGGTTCGGAACCAATTTCAGCCCGTTACGGAGCACGTCAAGCGTACCGCGCTGCTTCAGCCCCTGCCCTAGCTGTTTGAAGAACTCGGTTTCGGCAGACGGGCCATAGTGTCCTTCTAGCTTCGTCCATTCGTCGGCCTGCGTCGTCTTGACGAATTCGATCACCAGAGGCTTGTCGAGCGCCGATATGCGGTCGTAATCTTCGGGCCGATGCGGACGATAGCCTTGACGCTCTACCAGCGCCTTGCACAGATGGACTTCCAACACTTCTTCCCGGTGAACGGTGTCTTCGGAGAAGCCCTTGGCATAGGGATGCGAGGTCGACGGCTGTTCGTAATTCATGGCTGATCGCCCCTTGCCATGCGGATCAGCCAATTTTGCTCCACAAGTACCATATTGAGCGCTTGCATCGCCGCTTTGAGGTGATGCAAGTCGATGTGTATCTCATCGAAAATTGGAGAGCCGTCCGCAGCTGCCGGGGTTCCGTAGTCGCCATATCGGAAAGCCAGTGAGCCGGGGTCGATAGCCGCCAACTCTTCGCAGCGCTTGATGACCCATTGGGGGACGGCATGTCCCTTCTGTCCTTTATGGTGAGCATAGCTTTTCGCGAGATTGCCGAGATGATGGATGTTCTTGCCTTCGCGAATCTCGTGAGGAAGACCAGCCTTCAGCAAAAGTTCAAAACTATGCCGATAAAGAAACAGGGCGGCATTTGCGACCTGATAGTCAGCGACCCGTTTATCGAGGATCGCATCGATAAGAGCAGTCGCTGCTTCAAAATACTGCTCCGCCAAAGCACCTTCGCGCTCCGCCCGCATGACGGGTCGGGCGAACCCGCCGATGACGAAACCGAGCGGGCCGCTCCACTCGTCTGGTCGTTCGTGTTCTTCGGAAAGTGCCTCAAACAGTGGTCGGGTCGTTGCCTCTTTTGTTAAAGGGTGAGTGGGCTCGGTCATCGGAACAGCTCCCCCGTCATGGTGGGGATTGTGCGGGGACTCTGGCCGTGCGGGACAAAATCGTTGCGACGCATCCAATCGAGCCAGTGCTCAAGGTCAGGCCTTTGGAACTTTTCCGCTTTCTTCTCGTGCCATTCGTTCAATACGCCCCGGATAATTCTTTCGTCGTCGGGCATTTCGCCGTCGATCAGGGCGTCGTTCCAGACGGCATAAAGCGTCGCGATGGCCTCGACCGATTCGGTCTCGAAATCATGGAGAAGATCGACGGTCTTGCGGAGGGCATCCAACCTGTCGCCAAGCAGCGCTTTGAGGTCGCTCGAATGCTGTCCAGCCTTCGATAGGGGAACATACGCGATACCTTGACCATCGCGATCTGCGGGCTGCGCGCGAAAATAGGAAGCGGCTTCGATACTGCGATCAACTTCGTCGGTCAGCGCTGCATCGTAAGGTCCGGCTGCCCAGCGGAGGTAATTTCCTTGAAGCTCTGTGATGCCGGCGTGAGCTTCAGCCAAGTAGAGCAACTTTTGATTCTTGATACGACCGAACCGCTTTGTATTCTGGTGCCGGTGGATGATTTCCGCGCCAACGGTCAAACGGTACTTGTTGCGGTCAGGTTTGGTCGTGAGTGTGAGGGGCTGCTCACTAATGTCGATCAGACCAGTAACAGCGGCTGTAACCAACGCAGACCGCCGTTCCTTTATGCGCTCGACCGAGGCGGCGACTTTCGCAGCCACTCGCGCCGCATGGCTGAGTTCGCGGTGTGCCTCATTGGCTATGCGTCTCTGCTCCTCCAGCGGCGGCACCGGTAGCACGATGAGCCGGAACTGCTCCCAATAAAGTCGTAGCCGGAAGTCGGCTATGCCCTTCGATCTCTGCCGCATCTGTTCGATGAAGGTTGGTGTCCGCAGCAGGAATTGATAATAGGAGCTGTGAAGATCGCGCGTCGGCCTCGCGACGACATAGGCCGGGCTGACGGCACCTTCGACGGTTGAAACGCCCACCGCACCTTGCCATGCCCGCATCATATTGTAGGCGAGATAACCCGGTCTGACGCGCTTGTAGCTCGACCGATCTTCGATCAAGCTGACTTTCCGGTCTCGCTCTTCATCGCCGAGTTGTCGGTCGGATATGCCGGTGTGAAGGGAAACCGACAGGATCGGGAGATCGTCTGTATTAGGTTCTGCCACCTGTTGAAAAAGTTGGCCTGCGCGCCTCAGAGTCCAGTGCGTCGGAACGCGGGGCATATAATCAAGACCGGTCGCGGCGGATGGACCAAAATCCGCACCTTGGCCAACGACAATTTCGCTCACCGCTTGTCGGGCACGTTGGTCGAGAAGTGTAACCTGCCGCTCTTTCTGCGCGATCAGTTGGTCGATGCGCGCGATCTTATGGTCGAGAAAGGCGGCGATGGCCTTTTGGGTGTTGAGGTCGGGCAGGGCTATCCGCCCGTTCATCATCGTGCGTGTGTCGATGCTTTCGACAGTCGCGCCAAATTGCCGCCATTCTAGCAAGAGGTCAGAGCTTTGGCCTTCAAGCCACCAGACAAAGAATCCACTGTCGATTTCGTTCGCCAGACGGAACGCTTTCATGTCCTGATTAAGCGTGAGTCGTCTGCCAGCAATGGCTACCGGTAGTGTGTGTCTCAGGATACCTGACCGCACCACCATAAGCGGTGAGCCTGCCTCCACATACGTCGTCGCGCTGCCATCAACAGCGTCTTCCGTAATATAGTCTTCAGTTTCGAGAATGATGCGACTTTTCATATCCTTGGGTGAAACCCAGGGCACGGTGCCACCTGCCCAAAATGTCGCCTCGCCTTTAGAAGGTGTTCCACCTCCAACAAGTCGTACGACGTGTCGCAATCGCTTTACGCGCCATGATGGCTTTGCACGAGCCAGTCGGGCTGCCTCTAGCTGACCAGTCATCCAGCAACCTCCTTTAAGAGGCTTGCGATGTCTGCTTCCAGCGTTTTCAGTTCGGCGTCGATCTCCGACAGCGAGCGTGGAGGGACGTAGCGATAGAAATAGCGGTTAAAGTTGATCTCGTAGCCGACACGGCCGATCTGTTTGTCAGCGTCGTCCCGATAGCTCTCGTCCACCCATGCGTCGGGCACAAAGGGTGTCACCTCGCGAGCGACGTATTCCCTCCAATCCTCCTTCAACGGCACCAGTTCAAAATCGCGAAGCTCGGGGTCCGGCTCCGGCCTACCCTCGCTGTCGAGACAAATGGCGGCATTCTCGTCCCGCTCCGATAGCGCAGACAGAATTGCCTTCTTGACCGGCGCACCGATCTTCACGCCTGCGCTCTTCAGCGCCTTCGTCAGAGCGGCCTCGAACGCTGGGCGCTCCTTGAACAGCGTGTCGGGCAGGCGATTGGCGATAGCCTGTAACAGGGCTTCCTGATCGGACGGGTCTAGCCTCAGGAAGGGCTTGGCGAGTTTCAGCCGCTCGACGTGCTCGGCATCCGCTTGGAAGTTTAGACGTAGAGGCCGCTCGACCTTGATTTCGCGATAGCCGAAGTCGGCCGTGTCGAAAATCTTCGACACGTCGGACCAAATCCCGCCGCCATTCGCCATCTCATGAAAAATGTGGGAGATTGTCTCCCGCGCGTCATCGCGAATTTCCCGGCGTTTCGACCCGAGGTTTTTGCGCATGGGCTGCCAGAACCGCTCACCGGATGCATCTATCAACTGCACCTTGCCGTGCCGTTTCGGTTCCTTCTTGTTGGTGAGAAGCCAGACATAAGTCTGGATGCCGGTGTTGTAGAAGAGGTCGGTTGGCAGTGCGACGATGGCCTCGATCCAGTCGTTTTCGAGCATCCAGCGCCGGATTTCGCTCTCGCCTGATCCGGCTCCGCCGGTGAAGAGCGGTGAACCGTTCATGACGATGCCGATGCGCGAACCGGCTTCGTCCGTCCGTATCTTCGAAATCATGTGCTGCAGGAAGAGAAGCTGACCGTCCGAGATACGCGGGAGACCTGCGCCGAAGCGGCCCTGCTTGCCTTTGGTCTCGGCCTCCTCCTTGATCGGCTCCTGATACTTCTTCCAGTCGACGCCATAGGGCGGATTCGACAGCATGTAATGAAACTGTCGGCCTTTGTGGGCGTCATGCGTAAGCGTGTTGCCGAAGACAATATTCTCCGGGTCGTGCCCGGTGACCAGCATGTCGGATTTGCAGATGCCGAAGGACTCGCCGTTGAGTTCCTGCCCGAATAGCTCGACCCGAACATCCGGGTTGAGGTCGCGCATTCCTTCTTCTGCGAGCGCCAACATGCCGCCCGTGCCGCACGCCGGGTCGTATACTTGCCGGATGATGCCTTTACCGGTCAGAGCCTGTGCATCGTTGACCAGCAGAAGATCGACGATAAGGCGGATGACCTCGCGCGGCGTGAAATGCTCGCCTGCCGTCTCGTTCGAGATTTCCGAAAAGCGGCGGATCAGGTCTTCAAACAAGTAGCCCATCGCCAGCGTTGTGACCGACTGGGGCCGCAAGTCGAGAGTCGCAAACTGTTCGAACACCTTCCACAGGATGGCGGCTTCATTGAGCCGCTTCAGCTGGTCGGTGAAGAGGAACTTGTCGAGGAAAACATCGCGGATCGAATCCGAGAAATCGGTGATGTAGGCGACAAGATTTTTGTGTGCGTCCGCCGGGTTCTGCGACCTGATCTTCGCGAACGTGAGCGGGCTTTTGTTGTAGACGCGAATGCCGCCGCCGATGGCGGCGTACAGCATCATGTCGCGCGTTTGCTCATCGATGCCTTTCGGAAGCGAAGCGCAGGCAGCGAGAACCGCGTCTTTTGACGGTTCAAGGATGCAATCCAACCGCCGCAGCACGACGAATGGCAGGATCACCTTGCCATATTCGGACTGCTTGAAATCACCCCGTAGAATTTCGGCGATTTGCCAGACGAAGTTAGCGAGGGCTTGGGCTTGTTGTGCGGTTTTGTCGTCCATGCGGTCTCGTCCCCCGATGCGCTCCGACCGAGCGGATGCGAAGGACCGAGACGCCGCCCGCCCCGGCTCGAAGTGGCGAACGGGCGCAATTGTTAACGAATATGGTTAACGAGCCCTTACCCACGATACGCCACACTCAGACACGGTAAATCAACATAGCGGCGGTCGGCTCAATTGTCTCGGTCGATTTCGAGGCGGAAACCAAGGCGGTTAAAGAGCCCCGGCGTTGGACCGCCGGGGCTCTGCTCCTCGAAGGAAGCGAACGCTCATGCTGCTCGGGGGCGTGAAGCCTTCCAGTCTTCGACCTCGTCCTCCCACCATGCGACCCTGCAGGCGCCAAGCTGCATCCTTCTGGGGAATTGGCCGGCTTTCTCCAGGCGCGCGATGTGCGCGAAGGAATAGGGGATGCCGTGGACGGACTTCAGCTCCTTCTTCGATACCAGTTTTCTGACCTGTTGCATCGACGTGCTCCGATGAAGAGCGACGCCGGCGCCGCAGGGACCTGCACGCTGATGCGCACAGGGCCAACTAGCAGGCGGCACGGAACGTACGCGAAACCATGTTCAACTTCAAGATGAACGTGGCAGAACATAGCGGCTCGAAGTGGGTAAGAAGCGCGGGCGCTCAGGCGGCTCGCTGATGAGCAAGCGCTTGGCTCCTAAATTCGTCCAGCATATCCGCCCATGTCTGCAAGAGCTTCACGCGCTCGGGCCAATATGTTGCCCGATTATAGGCGCGACGGATGGCATTCTTATCCTGATGGCCCAGGGCCGCTTCGATCACGTCGGGATTGAAGCCGCGCTCGTTCAGAATGGTGCTAGCCGTCGAGCGAAAGCCGTGAGAGGTCATCTCTTCCTTGGTGTAGCCCATTCTCCGAAGCGCGGAGTTCATAGCGTTCTCGGAGAGAGGCCGCTTGATCGATCGGATCGATGGAAGGACAAGTTCGCCGTAATCCGAAAGCGGCCAGATTTCTCGAAGAATTGCGAGAGCTTGCCGCGACAACGGTACGTCATGGGGTCGGCGCATCTTCGTCCGTTCGGCGGGGATATGCCACACGGCGGTCTCGAAGTTGATCTCCGAGCGGAGCATGCCGCGCATCTCGCCCGGACGCGTCATCGTGAGCGCCAGCAGTTGCAGCGCAGCACGCAGCGTCGGCCAACCGTCGTACTCGTCGACCGATACCATCAACGTACCGAATTCGCGTTCGTCAACGATGGCGGAGCGGTGCTTCACCTTTGGTTTCAAAAGCGCGTCGCGGAGGGGAGCGGTCGGATCGCTGGTCGCGCGCACCGTTGCGACCGCATAGCGGAACACGCTTCCGATCGCGCCGCGAAGTTTGCGCGCCGTCTCGCGTCGGCCGCTTTTTTCCACGCGCTTGAGAACATCGAGCACCTCGATAGGCGCGATCTCTGCAATAGGCCGATGCGTCAGCGGTGCCGCAAGGACCTGCAGCATCCACCGGTTTTTCGCCATCGTCGTGGCCGCAGTGCCGTTGGCAACCAAGTTATCGAGGTGTTCGGCAGCGATAGCGCCGAACGTGTTTTGCGCCGCCTTGGCGGCAGCGATCTTGTCCAGTTTCCTTTGCACTGAAGGATCGAGCCCGGAGGCCAGCTGCCTCTTCGCCTCGTCGCGCTTCTGGCGCGCAAAGACCAGCGATACTGCCGGATAGGGCCCGAACGAAAGCAGCTTCTCTTTCCCACCGAACCGGTACTTGAGCCGCCAAAGTTTGCCGCCATTTGGCTGCACAGCAATGTGCAGGCCACCACCGTCGGAGAGCTTGTATGCTCTCTCTTCGGGCTTTGCCTTGCGGATCGCGAGGTCGCTTAGCATCTGGGGGTATCGTCAATTGGGGACTGTTCGACACCCCCGAACATACCCCCCTCGCGACGGAGATACAAGTAACATGCACGTTACGGTATGTGTAAGGTTACCCCCGTAAAAGCGAGGTTTTTTGGATTTTTGAGAAGCTATGAGATGCAGTGATTCAACCTTTTGGTGCCCAGGAGAGGACTCGAACCTCCACGCCTCGCGGCGCTAGTACCTGAAACTAGTGCGTCTACCAATTCCGCCACCTGGGCGCCCGTCTGGGCAAGTGCGGGGATAGGTACGGAGCGGGCTTGGCGTTGTCAATCGAGCGCGGCTTCGGATGGTTTTGGCCCGATTTTACGGGCTGTTGCGCCGGTCGAGCCTGCGCCGGCGGGGATCGGCGCGGCACACGCGGCGGACGAGCATGAAAAGCCCTGTACAGCGCGGAACCGATCCTGTATCTCGGCCGCCGATGACCGCGAAATCTAGGTTTGAGACGCTCGTCACGGTGTTCGGCGGCTCGGGATTCCTCGGCCGCCATGTGGTGCGCGCGCTCGCCAACCGCGGCTACCTGATCCGCGTGGCCGTGCGCCGGCCGGAGCTCGCCGGATTTTTGCAGCCGCTCGGGCGGGTCGGGCAGATCCAACCCGTGCAGGCCAATGTGCGCTACCCGCAATCGGTCGGCACCGCGGTGCGCGACGCCGACATCGTCATCAATCTTGTCGGCATCCTGTTCGAGCGCGGCAAGCAGCGCTTCGACGACGTTCAGGCCGCAGGCGCGGCAGCGGTGGCGCAGGCGGCCAATGCGGTCGGCGCCCGGCTCGTCCATGTCTCCGCCATCGGCGCCGACGAGCACTCGACCTCGCACTATGCCCGCGCCAAGGCGGCGGGCGAGCAGCGGGTGCTGGCGTCGGGCGGCAGCGCCGTGATCATGCGGCCGTCGATCCTGTTCGGGCCCGAGGACGACTTCTTCAACCGTTTTGCCGCGCTGGCGCAGCTTTCGCCGGTGCTGCCGCTCCCCGGCGGCGGCCATGGCCGCTTTCAGCCGGTGTTCGTCGGCGATGTGGCGGAAGCGATCGCGCGCGCCGTCGACGGCGCGGTCAAGCCGGGCATCTACGAGTGCGGCGGCCCGGAGGTGCGCACGTTCCGCGAGCTGATGGAATTCATTCTGCAGACCGTCGAGCGGCGCCGGCTGCTGGTGCCGGTGCCGTACGCGCTGATGAAGCTGCAGGCGACGTTGCTGCAATTCCTGCCCAAGCCGCCGCTGACGCCCGACCAGGTCGAGCTGCTCAAGCGCGACAATGTCGTCTCCGACGCGGCCAAAGCGGAAGGCCGCACGCTGGAAGCGCTCGGCATTTTGCCGGAGTCGATGGCCGCGATCGTGCCGGATTATCTCTGGCGCTTCCGCAAGACCGGCCAGTTCCGCAGCCGGGTCGCGTGACTTTCTTCCCCTCTCCCGTGCCCGGGAGAGGACGGCGGTGAGCGCAGCGAACCGCCTTGTGAGGGTAAGTGCGCCGCGCGATGTAGGCCCTCACCCGCTCCCTCGCTGCGCTCGGGAGCGACCTCTCCCGGGGACGGGAGAGGGGACTGACGAGTTGGTGCCGTCTCGTCGTGAAGCTATAGTCGACGGCGTTTGGCGCGACGACGATCGCGTCCCCGTCGCGGCGGCGGAAGCGGGTACTGGATGCCTGACCTGCGTAATTGGCTGAAGGCGTGTGGTTTGGAACCGTTGGCCGGCGTGCTCGCCGCCAATGATGTCGATCTCGACATTCTTCCCGACCTGACCGAGCAGGATTTGGAAAAGCTCGGCATTTCGCTCGGCCATCGCCGCAAGCTCATGAGAGCGGTCGCGACGTTGCGCGATGTCCCCGCTGGCGCGCGAATGCCGACTGAAGCCACGGCGGCGCCGCGCGAGAGCGCCGGACCTGCCGGCGCGCCCGAAGCGCAGCGGCGCCAGGTCACCGTGCTGTTCAGCGACCTGGTCGGCTCGACGGCACTCGCCACCGCCCTCGACCCCGAGGACATGAGCGGCCTGATCCGGCGTTATCAGGACGCCTGTGCCGGCGCGGTGGCGCGTTTCGACGGCTACATCGCCAAGTTCATGGGCGACGGCGTGCTCGCCTATTTCGGCTATCCGCAGGCGCGCGAGGACGCCGCCGAGCGCTCGGTGCGCGCCGCGCTCGCCATCGTCGAGGCGGTGCGGCAGATCAAACGGCCGGACGGCGCGCCGCTCGAAACCCGCGTCGGCATCGCGACCGGCCTGGTCGTCGTCGGCGATATCGTCGGCACCGGCGCCGCGCGCGAAGAAGCGATCGTCGGCGAGACGCCCAATCTCGCCGCGCGCCTGCAGACCTTGGCCGAGCCCAACACGGTTCTGGTGAGCGAGGCCACGTGCCGTCTGCTCGGGCGGGTATTCGAATGCGAAGACCTTGGGGAGCATGCGCTCAAGGGCTTCGCCAAGCCAGTACCGGTGTCGCGGATCGTGCGTGAGGCGCCGGTCGCCAGCCGTTTCGAAGCGGCGCGCCCTGGGCTCGGCCCGTTCGTCGGCCGGGTGCAGGAAATGGGTCTGCTGATGGACCGCTGGCATCAGGCCCAGCACGGCGAGGGTCAGGCCATCGTGCTCACCGCCGAATCCGGCATGGGCAAGTCGCGGCTCGTGGAGGCGCTGTGCGAGCGCATTGGCGGCGAACCGCATCGGCGGGTGGTGACGCAATGCTCGCCCTATCACAGCAACACGGCGTTCTATCCGGTGATGCGTCAGATCGAGCACGCCGCCGGTTTCGTGCTGGAGGATTCGGCGGAGCGAAAGCTCGACAAGCTCGATGCGTGGCTGGCGCAACTGGGAACACCGGCCGTGCCGACGGCCCCGCTCCTCGCCGATCTGCTCTCGCTGCCGGCGGACGGTCGCTATCAACTGCTCGATCTCACGCCGGCGCAGCGCAAGACCGCAACAGTGTCGGCGCTGGTCGAACAGCTGGTGCGTCTCTCCGAGCGCGAGCCGGTCTTGTTCGTGCTCGAGGATGCGCACTGGATCGATCCGACCACGCAGGACTTGCTGACGCGGCTCATCGACTCGATCGTGGCGGCCCGCCTGTTCGTCATCGTAACGGCGCGGCCGGAATTCGCCTCGCCCTGGTCCGGACGCGACCACGTCGGCTCGCTCGCGCTGAACCGGCTCAGCAAGACGCAGTGCGCCGAGATCGTCGCCGGCATCGCCGCCGCGCAGTCGGTTGCCGCGGACTTATTGGAAGAGATTCTCGCCAAGACCGACGGCGTGCCGCTGTTCGTCGAGGAGTTGACCCGAGCGGTCGCGGAGTCCGCGACGCCCAATCGCCTCGCCGTACCGGCGACGCTGCAGGATTCGCTGATGGCGCGGCTCGACCGGCTCGGTCCCGCCAAGGAGATCGCGCAAATCGCCGCGGCGATCGGGCGGCAGTTCGCGCAGGCGCTGCTCGCCGCGGTCGCGCCAGTCGGCGCCGGCGAACTCGACACCGCGCTCGCGCAATTAACCAACGCGCGGCTCGTGTTTCCGCAGACGCGGGCAATCGAGCCGACCTACAGCTTCAAGCACGCGCTGACCCGCGACGTCGCCTATGACAGCCTGTTGCGCGCGCGCCGGCAGCAACTGCACGAGCGCATCGCCCGCACTCTGGAACAGCGATTTCCCGCACTCACCGAGGCCGAGCCGGAAATTCTCGCGCATCATTTCGGCCTCGCCGATCTCCCCGGCCCGGCGTCGCTCTACAGCGAGCGCGCCGGCGACCGCGCGCTGAACCGCTCCGCCTATCAGGAGGCGATCGCGCACTTCTCCGCCGGCCTCAAATCTGCCGCGGCCTTGGTGAACCGACAAGAGCGGATGCGACGCCAACTGGATTTGCTGCTGAAGCTCGGTCCGGCATTGGGCGTGGTGCGCGGCCTGCAGAGCCCGGAGGCCGCGGATGCTTATCGCCGCGCGGCCGAGATCGGCGAAACGCTGGGAGACGATGTCGCCGTCTACAGAGCCAAATGGGGCCTGTGGATCAATGCCAATCTTGCGCGCAAGACGGCGCTGGCGCGCGAGCGGGCCGGCGAACTGGTGACGCTCGCGCAGCGCTCCGGCGACGAGCATCTCCTGCTCGAGGCCTATCATTGCCGCTGGTCCACGGCCTTGTTCCGCGGCGATGTCGCCGCCGCGATCGCCGACGGCCGGCTCGGAGTCGAAACCTACGATATGGCCCGTCATCGCCATCTCGGCGCAGAGTTCGGCGGCCACGATCCGGGCGCTTGCGCGCATGTCGTGAGCGCGCTGGCGCTGCAAATGGCCGGCGACCGGGCGCAGGCACAAGATGTCCTGGCGCGCGGGATTGCGCTCGCCGAAACCCTCGACCATCCCAACAGCCTCGCCCACGCGCTCCACAACGGAGCCATGGGCCAAGTGCTCGTCGGCGACCGTGAAGGCGCGTCCGCGAACGCGCGCCGCGCGGTCGCACTGGCGGAAAAATTCGGCCTGTTGCCGTGGCGCGCCAGCAGCCTGATGCTGATCGGCTGGGCGAGCGCGACCGGATCGGACCTCGCCGAGGCCGCACGCTTGATCGACGCGGAAATCGAGAACGCCACGCGCGTCGGCCCGGTGCCACAATTTTATCTGGGGGTGGCAGGCGAAGTTCTGCTGGCCGCAGGCCGGCCGGCCGATGGCCTTGCTCACCTCGACCGCGCGATCGCCGCAATCGACGAGCCCGGTGTCGGCCTCTATCTGCCGGAAATCTACCGCCTGCGCGGCCAATGCTTGCTTGCGCTCGACCGCGACGCCAAGGACGACGCCCGGCAAGCTTTCATTTTAGCGCGCGACATTGCCAATCGCCAGGGCGCTACGATCTTTCAGCGTCGCGCCGAAGCGTGTCTCGCCGATCTGTAAGTGCGCTTTTACATCCCCAGCGCCAGCGCGATCAGGCCGAGCGCGCCGACGGCGATCCGCCACCAGGCGAACACCGCAAAGCCGTGCCGCGACACGTAGCCGAGCAGCGTCTTGACCACGAACCAGCCGGCGATGAACGACACCGCAAAGCCGATGGCGATAATCAGCATGTTGCCGCCGCCGAGCTGCGCCTTGCTCTTGTAGGCTTCATAGGCGAACGCGCCGACCATGGTCGGCATCGCCAGCCAGAACGAAAACTCCGTCGCGGCGCGTTTGTCGGCGCCGAACAGCATCGCGCCGACGATCGTGGCGCCCGAGCGCGACACGCCCGGGACCATCGACAGACACTGGATCACGCCGATGCCGAGATACATCGGCAGCGTGAATTTGGTGGCATCGTGATACCGCGGCTCGAGGTCGAGCCAGTCGACCACCAACAGCACGACGCCGCCGATCAGAAGCATCGCGCACACGATCCAGACATTGAACAGCACGCTCTTGATCATGCCGTAGGCGAGCGCGCCGATCACCATGGCCGGCAGGAACGCGATCAGAACGCCGAGGATGAAGCGCCGGGCCTCCGCGCTCGTGAACATGCCGAGGAAAAGCTGCCACAGCCGGCCCGCATAGATCGCCAGCAGCGCCAGGATAGCGCCGAGCTGGATCAGGACCGTGAACGCCTTGCCGAACTCCTCGTCGTCGAAGCCGAAGAAATGCCCGACCAGCAGCAAATGTCCGGTCGAGGAAACCGGGATGAATTCGGTCAAGCCCTCGACGATGCCGAGGAAGATGGCCTTGATCACGTCCAAGATCATGATGAACTCCGCGGCGCGGGAAAGGGCGGGGCATGCGGCGGGACCGGACGCGGCTTACCGCATCGGTTCGGCAGACTTGTGACGCACGGCGGGAAATCTGGCAACGGCAAAGGGTTACCTGCGCACAGGTTGCCTGCACACAGGTTGCCTGCGGCCTCGCTTCGCCTGTAAGAGGGTCAGCCCCGGGGGACCTCACACGGCATGCCGACGCTGTTCCATCATCCGTTCTGTCCGCATTCCCGCTTCGTGCGGCTGATCCTCGACGAGTATGGCATCACGCCGCGGCTGGTGGAGGAACGCGTCTGGGAACGGCGCGAAGAGTTTCTCACGCTCAATCCGGCCGGCACCACCCCGGTGCTGATCGACGACGGCATTCCGCCGGTTCCGGGGGCGGACGTCATCGCCGAATATCTCGATGAGACCCGCGGCGAGACGCTCGGCCAGCTGCGGCTGTTGCCGCGCGACGTCGGGGTGCGCATCGAGGTGCGGCGGCTGATGAACTGGTTCCACCACAAGTTTTTCGAGGAGGTCAGCGGCGCGCTGGTGACCGAGCGGGTCTACAAGCGCTTCATGCCGTCGGCGCAAGGCGGCGGGCCGCCCAGCACCGAGACGCTGCGCGCGGCGCGCAGCAATATTAGATATCATCTGGCCTATATCGGCTGGCTGGTCCGCACCCGCGATTGGCTCGCGGGTTCCAGCCTGACTTATGCCGATCTCGCCGCGGCGGCGCACTTGTCCGCCATCGACTATTTGGGCGACGTACCGTGGGACGCAGACGAGACCACCAAGACCTGGTACGCGAGGGTCAAGTCGCGCCCCTCGTTCCGCACCCTGCTGGGCGAGACGCTGGCGGGCCTGCCGCCGTCGCCGAGCTACGCCAATCTCGACTTCTGACGCCGGCGGCGCTCAAGGCGGCGCTGGCCCAAGCCGCCCGCGCGCAGGGCTTTGATGCGTTCGGCGTGGCGCGGCCGGATGCGATTCCGCAGGCGGGCGAACGGCTGCGGCAGTTTCTGGCCGACGGCGCCCATGGCGACATGGCCTGGATGGCGGAGAAGGCCGATCGCCGCGGCGATCCCCGCACGCTGTGGCCCGAGGTGCGCGCGATCGTCATGCTCGGCGTCAATTACGCGCCGGGCGACGACCCGCTCGCCATCCTGCAACAGCGCAGCCGCGGCGCGATCTCGGTCTATGCCCAGGGCGACGATTATCACGACGTCATCAAGCCGCGCTTGAAACAGCTCGGACGCTGGCTGATCGACCGCGCCGGCGGCGACGTCAAAGTGTTCGTCGATACGGCGCCGGTGATGGAAAAGCCGCTGGCCGCGACGGCCGGATTGGGCTGGCAGGGCAAGCACACCAATCTCGTTTCGCGCGACTACGGGTCCTGGCTGTTCCTCGGCGCCATTTTCACCACGCTCGAGCTGCCGCCCGACCAGCCGGAGTCCGACCATTGCGGCTCCTGCCGCGCCTGCCTCGACATCTGCCCGACGGCGGCGTTTCCGGCGCCCTATCGCCTCGATGCGCGACGCTGCATCTCCTACCTCACCATCGAGCACAAAGGTCCGATCCCCCACGCGCTGCGGCCGCTGATCGGCAACCGCATCTATGGCTGCGACGATTGTCTCGCGGTGTGTCCGTGGAACAAATTCGCTGAGATCGGCCGCGAAGCAAAACTGGCGGCAACGACCGCACTGCAGGCGCCGCACCTTGCCGACCTGGCGCGGCTCGACGACGCCGGCTTCCGCGCGCTGTTTGCCAAAAGTGCGGTCAAGCGCATCGGCCGGGCGCGGTTCCTGCGCAACGTCCTGATCGCGATCGGCAACAGCGGCGACGCGGCGCTCGGCGACGAAGCCGAGCGGCTCCTCGACGACGACTCGCCGCTCGTGCGCGGCGCCGCCGTGTGGGCGCTCGGCCGGCTCGACCGCGCGCGTCTTAAGCGCGCCGCGCGCCGCCGCGCCGATGAAGCCGACGCGGACGTGATCGCCGAATGGGACGCCGCACCCGCGGCCAACTGACGAGGTCCGCGCTATTGTATTCCCCTCCCCCTTGCGGGGAGGGGAACAAAGAACGAGCTGATGATGTCCACGCTTCTCTGTTTCGGGCTCGGCTACTCGGCGGAGCATTTTGTTGGCCTTTACGGCGACGGTTTCGAGCGCATCATCGGCACCGTGCGCACCGCCGAGCGTGCCGCGGTGCTCAATTCACATCTCGCCGGGCGGCTGAAAGCGCTTGTGTTCGACGGCCACACGGCGACGCCCGAGGTGCGCGACGCCATCGGCGCCGCCGAGTATGTGCTGGTCTCGGTCCCGCCCGACGACAAAGGCGACGCGGTTATCGCCGCGTTCGGCGACGCGTTGGCGCACGCGCGGCATCTGCGCGCGATCGTCTATCTGTCGACGGTCGGCGTCTATGGCGACCATGGCGGCGCCTGGGTCGACGAGACCACGCCGCCTAGCCCCGGCTCGCCGCGCAGCCGGGCGCGGCTCGACGCCGAACACGCCTGGCAAAAACTCGGCGCGCGGCGCGGCGCCGCCGCCGCCGTCGCCGTCGCCGTGCTGCGCCTCGCGGGCATTTACGGTCCCGGCCAGAACGCACTGGCCCAAATCGCCAGCGGCAAAGCCCGGCGCGTCATCAAGCCGGGCCAAATCTTCAACCGCACCCACGTCGCCGACATCGCGCAAGCGATCGACGCCGCGTTCGCGCGCGCCGCCGACGGCATCTTCAACGTTGCCGACGACGAGCCGAGCCCGCCCGCCGACCCCCTCATCTTCGCCGCGCAACTTCTCGGCCGCGATCCGCCACCGGAAATCCCTTTCGAACAAGTCGCCGCGTCGATGTCGCCGATGGCCCTGAGCTTCTGGCAGGAATGCCGGCGCGTCCGCAACGACAAGCTCAAGCGCGAGCTGGGGGTGACGCTGAGCTATCCGACGTATCGCGAAGGATTACGGGCACTGTTCGAGGCGCGTTGATCTCTCCCTCTCCCCTCGCGAGAGGACGCCGAGCAAACGCGAGACGGGTGACGCGGCCTTGCCCCCCGGCCCGGCTGGCGTCAGCCGAATTTCCTCTCGCCCTCGACCCAGGTTTCGCTGACCTTGATCGCCATGATCTTCTCAGGGTGCGTCTTGTAGGGATCGCTCTCGAGGATTGTCAGATCGGCCGCTTTGCCTTTCTCGAGCGTGCCGATCGTTTCCTCCAGTCCGATCTGCCGCGCCGCGTTGATGGTGATCGCGTTGAGCGCCGCGTCGAGCGTGACGGCCTGATCGGGGCCGATCACCGAATTGTCGATTTCGCAGCGCCGCGTCAGGGCAGTCTGCACCAGGCGCAGCGGGCCGATCGGGGAAGCCGGCGCGTCGGTGTGCAGGGTGAAGGGAATGCCCGCCTTCGCGCAGGCGCCGGCGGGAACCATGAACTTCGCCCGCTCCGGCCCGAAGATCCTGTCGCGATACGCCGCGCCATACAGCAACAGAAGGTTCGGATGGAAGCTCGGCTCCACGCCGAGCCGCTTCATGCGGTCGAGCTGGTCGGAACGCGCCATCGTCGCGTGTTCGATGCGGTTGAGCCCGGTCGCCGCGTTGGCGCCGTACGTGGACTCGATCGCATCCAGCGCGGCGTCGATCGCCGCGTCGCCATGGCAGTGGATCATGATCGGCCAGCCGGCGTCCTTCGCCGCCCGGCACATCTGCGCCATTCGCGTCTCGGCGAAGTTGGTTGCTCCCTTGCGCGTAGTGTGCAGATAGGGCCGCGTTTGTGCGGCGGTCTCCGTCTGGTTCGAGCCGTCGGCCCAGAATTTGATGCCGTAGAGCGACAACCGGCTGTCGGGGATTTTCCTCGCCTTGGCGCCGGCGCGAAGCGCGGCGAACGCCTGGCTCGCTTCGATCGCGTCCGCGCTGAAGCTCGCGCTCAGCCGCGTGGCGAGCGTGTTGGAGAGCTTGGCGAGCGGCTCGATCCATTCCGGCTTGACGGTGCCGGGCTCGTGCAGCGTCGTGTTGCCGACGGCCGCCACCCGGTTCGTATATGAAACGAGTGCCTTGGCCATCATCTCCGGCGTGATGGCGGGAATGGCGACGGCGAGGAAGCGCGCCAACGCTGGTTCTTCGTAGATCCGGCCGTTCAACTTGCCGTCCGGCCCTCGGCCGAAGCGGCCGCCGCCGGGAAGGTCGCCGACACCGTCGGGAATGTTGGCGAGCGTGAACGCCATCGAATTAGCGGCCGCGGCGTGTCCGTTCACGTACAGGACAAAGATCGGATGCGTTGTCGATATTTCATCCAGCTCCTGCATCGACAGGTCGCCACCCTGCAGCAGGTTGTCGAAGTTGCCGGCGCTGACCCACTGACCCGGCGGCGTCTGCACGACTACCGACTTCAGCGCGGCGATCATGGCCCTCCGCTCTGCATACTTCGTGTATCCGACATCGACCAGGAGGTCGGCGAAAAGCGCGGACAGGCAGGTGTGATGATGCGGATCGATGAACCCCGGCAGCAAGGTGCGGCCCTTAAGGTCGACGATCCTGGTCGCGCTGTGACCCAAGGCCGAAACGTCCAACGCCGATCCGACGCCAAGAATTTTGCCGCCGCCGATCGCCAGCGCCTCGACCGCGTGTCGCGCGGCCGTCATCGGAATGATCGTGCCATTGCGGAAAATCACTTCCGCACCGTCGGCGGCGTTGGCTTTGCGAGGAGCCGTCATTGCCGCGGCGGTGGCCGTGACCGCGTAGGCCATGAACTGGCGCCGGTTGGCGGCGGCCGGCGCAACGCCGAATGTCAGCTTATCCGTGATGAGTGAACTTACGCATGCTCGGCACATAATCGAGATCCGCTTTCAGATCGAAGCGGACATTGACCGAGACGCATGGCGGCCGCGTCGTATTCCTGAATTGATCACTTACATCGGGTTAATGACGATAGCCCCGTCACACATCGACGCTGGCGGTCAGCGCGTGTTCTTCGATGAACAGGCGGCGCGGCTCGACCTTGTCGCCCATCAGCTCGTCGAAGATGGTGTTGGCGTCGTCGATTTCCTTGACGCTGACTTGCAAGAGCGTGCGGGCGTTGGTGTCGAGCGTGGTTTCCCAGAGCTGCGTCGGGTTCATCTCGCCGAGGCCTTTGTAGCGCTGCAGGCTGACGCCCTTGCGGCCGGCGGCGGTGACGGCTTCGAACAGGCCGACCGGGCCGTAGACCGGCGTATCCTCGTCCTTGCGCCTGAGCACGCCGGGGCGGGCGTAGGCGGCCTGCAGCGAGGCGGCGTATTCGTCGAGGCGCCGGGCGTCGGCGGAGCCGAGCAGCGCGTGGTCGAGCATGGCGACTTCCTTGACGCCGCGCACGGTGCGCTCAAACTGGAAACCTTGGCCCTCGGTGAACTGGCCCTGCCAGCCGCGCTCGGTTTCTTCCGCCAGCGCATCGAGCCGCCGCGCGATATAGGGCGCCGCGGCCGCGGCCTTTTCCGGATCGCCGAAGATCTTTGGGCTGAGCACGCCGAGGATCGCCGCCTGCTCGACCACCTGGCGATTGTAGCGGCTGTGCAGCCCGCGCAGAATATTGCGGATGACGCGGGCGTCGTCGACCAGCGTGCGCAGATCGGCGCCGGCGCGGACCTCGCCCGAGGCGAGCCGCAGCGACGCCTCTTCGAGCCCCGTGGTGGTGAGATAATCCTCCAGCGCCCGCTCGTCCTTCAGATATTGCTCGGACTTGCCGCGGGCGATTTTGTAGAGCGGCGGCTGCGCGATGTAGAGATGGCCGCGGTCGATGAGATCGCGCATCTGCCGATAGAAGAACGTCAGCAACAGCGTGCGGATGTGGGCGCCGTCGACGTCGGCGTCCGTCATGATGATGATCTTGTGGTAGCGCAGCTTGTCGACGGTGAATTCGTCGGCGCCGATGCCGGTGCCGAGCGCGGTGATCAGCGTGCCGATCTGCTCCGAGCCCAACATCTTGTCCATGCGCGCGCGTTCGACGTTGAGGATCTTGCCGCGCAGCGGCAAGACGGCCTGGAATTCGCGGTTGCGGCCCTGCTTGGCGCTGCCGCCGGCCGAGTCGCCCTCGACAATGAACAATTCGGATTTCGCCGGATCGCGCTCCTGACAATCCGCGAGCTTGCCGGGCAGCGAGGTGACGCCGAGCGCGCTCTTGCGGGTCATCTCGCGCGCTTTTCTCGCCGCTTCACGCGCTGCGGCGGCCTGGATGACCTTGCCGACGATGGTCTTGGCCTCGCCCGGATGCTCCTCGAGCCAGGCCTTGAGCATGTCGTTGATCACGCCCTCGACCACCGGGCGGACCTCGGACGACACGAGCTTGTCCTTGGTCTGCGAGGAAAATTTCGGGTCGGGCACCTTGACCGAAAGCACCGCGGTCAAGCCTTCACGGCAATCGTCGCCGGTCAGCGCGACTTTTTCCTTGCGGGCAGCGCCGCCGGATTCGGCGTAGCCGGTGATCTGCCGCGTCAGAGCGCCGCGGAAGCCGGCGAGGTGCGTGCCGCCGTCGCGCTGCGGGATGTTGTTGGTGAAGCAGAGCACGCTCTCGTGGTAGCCGTCATTCCACCACATCGCGCATTCGACGCCGATATTGTCGCGGTCCGCCTTGATGACGACGGGCTGCGGAATGAGCGGCGTCTTGTTGCGGTCGAGATAGCGCACGAACTCCTCGACGCCGCCTTCGTACAGCATGGTCTCGCGCTTCTCGACCGCATGCCGGGCGTCGATCAGCGAGATGGTGATGCCGGAATTGAGAAACGCGAGCTCGCGCAGCCGGTGCTCGAGCGTAGCGAAGTCGAACTCCGTCATGGTGAAGGTTTTTTTCGACGGCAGGAACGTCACCTCGGTGCCGCGGCGATCGTAGGCGGCGCCGGTGACGGCGAGCGGCGCCACCGCCTCGCCGTCGCGGAACTCCATGGAATGCTCGCGGCCATCGCGCCAGATCGTCAGCTTGAGCCACTCCGACAGCGCGTTGACGACGGAGACGCCGACGCCGTGCAAGCCGCCGGACACTTTGTAGGGATTGCGGTCGTCGCTGCCGCCGAACTTGCCGCCGGCGTGCAGCTGCGTCATCACCACCTCGGCGGCGGAGACGCCTTCCTCGTGCATTTCGGTCGGAATGCCGCGGCCGTCGTCGCGCACGGTGCAGGAACCGTCGGGATTGAGGGTGACCGTGACGTGCTTGGCGAAGCCGGCCAGCGCCTCGTCGATGGCGTTGTCGACGACTTCGTAGACCATGTGATGCAGGCCGGAACCGTCATCGGTGTCGCCGATATACATGCCCGGCCGCTTGCGCACGGCGTCGAGCCCCTTGAGCACCTTGATCGATTCCGCGCCGTAGGCCTCGGCGCCGGCGTCTCTGATCGCGTCTTGGCTCGTTTTGTCTTGGCTCGTTTTATCTGGGCTCGGTTTGCGGACGGGTTCGGCCATGCTTGTCGCTTTCGAATCACTGGCAAAAGCACGTTTCGACGAAGATTTGTTGTACACCAAAAGGGGGCCTCGTACAGGGCAAAGTCGCCTTCGCTAAGATATTGTCGCAACGCCATTTTTTCAAGATTTCGGGCGGCCAGAAAAGGGACTGCCAAAGGCGCCAAGAAGGAGGTCAAGAAGGCGGTCAAGAAAGCGCCGAGCGGCAGCCCGGCGGCGACCGTCGAAAAGACGGTTTTTGTCGCTGATAAACGGTAACCCGCAACCGCGAACGCAGCGTTGGCCGGCTCATTGTGACGGGCCGCCGCGTGCGGAGATCAGGATCGCCCACGCCGGCTTTGCCGGCGCGACGGGGTCGGTAACAGGTGCGCGTCGTCCGGTTGGTATTCAGGCACGGGGCGCAGGAAGCAGCCGAGCGCGGCGGTCCAAATCTCAACGCGGTCCAAGTCGTCATGAAGCCGCGCCACGGCTTCCATGAGGTTGCAGACGATCAGATCCTCGGCGTGCTCCATGCCGCCAGCCGGCGTCCGATCGTGCCCCTGATCTGCTGGGTGTCGCTCTCTCAGGATCGATCTCTCTCTGTTCTATCGATCTCTCTCTGTTCTTAAGGGATTAAATGCGGCTTGCCGTTCTTGTTCCATGGCGGGCGTCGATCGCTGACATGAGCGAACGGGCCAGTGCGCCGCACAATGCGCAGTACCGGCCTAGTTCCGGGCGCGCAGCGGTTGCCGCGGCGCAATCTGCCCGGCGCGGATTTCAAACATTGCCGCCTTGTCGCCGACCTCGACGAACAGGGCCGGATCGGCGCCGGTCATGAAAACCTGGGTGCCGAGCTGCGCCAGTTCCCGGTGCAATGCGGCGCGCCGCGAGGGATCGAGATGGGCGACGATTTCGTCGAGCAGCAGGATCGGCGCGATGCCCGTCATCGCGGCGATCAGCCGCGCGTGCGCCAGCACGAGGCCGATGAGGATGGCTTTCTGCTCGCCGGTCGAAGCCTCGGCCGCGGGAATTCCCTTATCGGCGTAGATGACCGACAGGTCGGTCAGATGCGGGCCGTCGAGCGTGCGGCCGGCGGCGGCGTCGCGGCCGCGATTGTCGCGCAGCACGCCGCGGTAGCGCTCCTCGATGTCGACCGCCGGGTGCTCGGGCAGCAGCTTTTCCATCCAGCCGTCGAGCGAAATTTCCGCCGGCGGAAAGGCGGTTTCCTTAGCGCCGGCGAGCACGGCACCGAGCCGGCGCACCGTTTCCGCCCGTAATCCGGCGACCGCAACGGCGAGTTCCGCGGTTTCGTGCTCGACGGCATCGAGCCAGTGCGGATCGGGCCGGGCCTCTTCCAACAGCCGATTGCGCGACCGCAGCGCCCGATCGAGCGCATTGACCCGACTGCCATGCTCGGCGTCGACTGCGAGCGCCAGGCGATCGAGAAAACGCCGGCGCTCCGATGGCGCGCCGACGAACAGCGAGTCCATGGCCGGAACGAGCCAGAGTACGCGCAGGTGATCGGCGAACGCCGCGGCGGATTGGACCGGCTCGCGATCGATGCGGCAGGTGCGCGTCAGCGCGGAGCCATCGTCTCGCCTAGGCTCGATGCCGGTGCCGAGCGTGGCCAGCCCCAGCGCGCCTTCGACCTCGGCCGCGACCGCCCAGGAGCCGTCGCCCTCGCGGAAGGCGACCTCGTCGAGGGTCGCCCGACGCAGCCCGCGGCCGGGCGCGAAGAACGACACGGCCTCGATCAGATTGGTCTTGCCCGCGCCGTTCGGCCCGACCAGCACGATGGTGTCCGCGCCGGTCTCCAGCACCGCCGCATGGTAGTTGCGGAAGTTATTGAGAATGAGGCGGCAGATCCGGGCAGAGGTCATGCGCATCGCTTGTCGTCGTCATGGCCGGGCATGGCCTTTGGAAGAACGGCGTCGCTCCGCTCCGCCTATAGCGGTTCGAAGAACGGCGTCGCTCCGCTCCGCCGATGTCCCGGCCGTCCACGTCTTATCTGAAATAGGGTGCAAAGATGCAGATGCCCGGCACGAGGCCGGGCATGATGCAGACCGCACGACCGGCCGGCTACACCCGCATCGGCATGAGTACGTACAGCGCGCCGTGCGGGTCCTTGTCCTGGATGAGGGTCGGCGAACCCGGATCGGCGAGCTTGAGCACCGCGGCCTCGCTTTCGATCTGGGCCGCGATATCGAGCAGATAGCGCGAGTTGAAGCCGATATCGAGCGGCTCGGCTTCGTATTCGACTTCCAGTTCCTCGGTCGCGCTGCCGGAATCGGGGTTGGTGACCGACAGCAACAGCCGTCCGGCGGTGAGCGACAGCTTGACCGCCCGCCCGCGCTCGCTCGACACCGTCGACACGCGGTCGACCGCTTCCTCGAATTCCTTCTTGTCGACAATGAGCTCCTTGTCATTGCCGACCGGGATGACCCGGGCGTAATCCGGAAACGTGCCGTCGATGAGCTTCGAGGTCAGGATGACCTCGCCGACGGTGAAGCGAATTTTCCCCGCCGACAGCTCGACCGTCACCTCGGCGTCGCCGGTGTCGATCAGGCGCTGCACTTCACCGACCGTCTTGCGCGGCACGATGACGCCCGGCAGGCCGGCGGCGCCGGCGGGCAAAGCGAGGTCCATCTGGGCCAGGCGATGTCCGTCGGTCGCTACCGCGCGCAAGGTCGGCGCTTGCTCCGTGCCGGCGGCGTGCAGATAGATGCCGTTGAGGTAATAGCGCGTTTCCTCGGTCGAGATGGCGAACTGGGTCTTGTCGATCAGCCGCTTGAGATCGGGCGCCTTGAGCGCGAATTTGTGCGTCATCTCGCCCGGCGCCAGATCGGGAAAATCGCTCTCGGGCAGGGTCTGCAGGGAAAAGCGCGAGCGGCCGGCGCGGATCGACAGCGCGGCGCGGTCGCCGGAGGCCTCGAGCACGACCTGCGCGCCCTCAGGGAGCTTGCGCACGATGTCGTAGAACATGTGGGCCGGAACCGTGGTCGATCCCGCGGGGCCGACTTCGGCCGCGATGGCATCGACGACCTCGAGGTCGAGATCGGTGGCCTTGAGGCTCAGCTTGGAGCGGTCGGCGCGCACCAGCACATTGGCGAGGATCGGAATGGTATTGCGCCGTTCCACCACGCGATGGACGTGGCCGAGCGACCGCAACAATTCGGAACGCTCTACGGTGACCTTCATCACGGAACCCGGTTCACAAGGGACAACAAAAGTGGCGCGGCATGCGGCTTTCGGCAAGGGCGGCAGCGCCGACGGGCGGCCTTTTCCCCTGCGTTTCACGACCCCCGCGACGGCGGCGGCTTAACGGCGGCGGTAAGGCGTGCGACCGACTTTGCTGCAGGGGCCTCAGCGGTGTCGACCTCAATCCTGCAGCTGGCGCTTGAGCGTCTCGATCTCCTCGGCGAGAGCGGTGTCGGTTCCGGCGAGGTTTTCGATTTTCCGCACGGCGTGCAGTACCGTGGTGTGGTCGCGGCCGCCGAAGCGTCGGCCGATCTCCGGGAGCGAGCGCAGCGTCAGAATTTTGGCGAGGTACATTGCCACCTGGCGCGGCCGCACCACGTTGGCGGTGCGGCGCGACGACAACAGGTCGGCGCGGCTGACATTGTACTGACGGGCCACGACGCGCTGAATGTCTTCGATCCGCACGCGTTTCGGTTCGACCGGCCGGATCAGGTCGCGCATCTCCCGCTCGGCCATTTCGAGCGTGATCGGCTGAGCGGTGAGCTTGCTGTGGGCCAGCAAACGGTTGATCGCGCCTTCCAGGTCGCGGCCGTTGTGCGTGACCGATTTGGCAATGAAGGCGAGCACCGGCGCGGGAACATCGAAGCCGGGATGGTGAATGCACGCCGCGGCGATCCGGCTCTTGAGGATTTCGAGCCGCAGCTCCTCGCCGAGCGAACCGATCTCCACCACGAGCCCGCCGGCGAGCCGGGAGCGGACGCGGTCGTCGAGGCTTTCGAGGTCCGCCGGCGGGCGATCGCTGGCAATCACCACCTGCCGGCCGGCATCGATCAAAGCGTTGAGGGTGTGGCAGAACTCGGCCTGCGTCGAGCGGCCCTGCAGGAATTGCAGATCGTCGATGACCAGGACGTCGATGGCACGCACCGCCTCCTTGAAAGCGAGCGTCGTCTGCGAGCGCAACGCCGAGACGAAGCCGTACATGAAGCGCTCGGCGGTCAGGTAAAGCACCTTGCGGTCGCTGCTGTTGCCGACCCAGGTGATCGCCTGCAACAGGTGCGTCTTGCCGAGGCCCACGCCGGCGTGAACGTAGAGCGGGTTGAACATCAAGGACTCGCCGCGCCGGCTGGTCGCGACTTGCTTGGCGGCGGCATGGGCGAGCGTGTTCGAGCGGCCGACGATGAACGTCTCGAACGTGAGGCGGGCGTCGAGCGGAGAACCGCCGAGCGCTTCATGCACGCTCATGAACGGCACGCTGGCACGCATTTCGACGCTATTGTGGCCCGGAGCGTGCGCATCCCCGGACGCTGCCGGCGGCGCCGCGGTCTTGGGCTTCGGAGCGGCCGGGCGCATCGCCGCCGAGCGGACGCTCAATTCCAAGCGCGTGACATCGGATTCCTCGGCGCGCCACAGGTTGAGCACGCGGTCGCTGTAATGGGCCTGAATCCAGGTGCGCAAGAAGCGCGTCGGCACCGACAGCCGGACCACCCCTTTATCAACGCCGTCGAGTTCCATGCGAGCGAACCAGCTCATGAAGACATCGTCGCCGAGTTCGGTGCGCAACCGGCCCTTAATTCGCTGCCAGCGCTCCTGATCCGTACCCATCATTTGGCCTGCTTCTTTTCGGGAAAGGACTTTTTCGGGAAAGACTCGGCGGACGAGCCCGGCAGAGCATAGCCCACCCTGCCTGACTTCGCGGAGACGCAACTTACGGAGAGAAGGGAACTGTGCCGGCGGCGCGTCCAAGCCTGGAACGGCCCGCGGGCGCTTGACGCCGAACGTCAGCCGCTGGGCGCCGCCGTCATCGCGGTCAAACGGCGTGGGGCACGCAGATAGACGGTCGCTCGCTCTGAGCGGCGTTTGCGCCGGTTCGATATGCCGCTATCCTCGTTCCAGCCGAGGATGGCGTAAGACGTATGGCGGATTATCGTCTTCATGCCCCCACCTCCATCGCTCCCAGATTCGATGGTTCTCACCAGGTCGTTCCAAGTCGTCGTTCCAAGTAGTCGTTCCAAGTAGTCGTCTAAGTATCCGAGCCGTCACCGGGACCGCATTCTTTGTACTCGGCGTACTCGGCTCAGCCTACTAAGAACAGACGCACAGTTCTACGCAAGAAACTTACTGCTACATACGTTCGCGGGCGCGCACTGGAGCACACTGTACTGGACACAATTCGCCTACTCTCATTTTTATGAGCTTTCCGCCGCGAGCCGCTATGTGAAAGATCTTCGGGCGACCCCGAAGAACGTACGAACGATAGCATGCCGTCCCGGGGCCGCAACAGCGAAAGTGATCTATTTTTGGTTCGGACGGCGCGAACCGTTTGGTCGCCTGCGTGCCCGAAAGCAGCCCCAAGGCGCTTGAATTTAAAGCTTAATTAATCACGGCCGTGAGGCCCAAACCTGCGGTTTTTCGGTATTGTCGCGCGGTCGAAAAATGGCCGCCCGTATTTAACGGAATTGTGGCTGACTCAAAGTCCCACCGTCCTCGTGCCCATTAACTCCTTCAAGGCGCGGCAATTATTTTGCTCAAAAATTCAGGGATGCCGTCAGATATCAACGCGGCAGTACCGTGAAACGGTCAGGGTCAGGGCCGCGGCATTAACATACCGTCAACGCTTATTTTTACGGATTATTGCGACAATTTTGCAACAGATTAATTGCAATTCAATATCCGCGCAAAAACCCGCCCGTGGAGCGGCTCCACAGGCGTCATCGCGACCAAAGGGCTGAAGCCGTTATTGCCCCAACTTGGCGATGCGGTGCGCGAGCCGCGACACCTTCCGCGACGCAGCATTACGATGGACGATGCCCTTCTGCGCGGCGCGAACGATCACCGGCTCGGCATCGGTCATCGCGGCCTTCGCGCGGGTGCGATCGCCGGCGGCAATCGCTTCTTCCACCTTGCGTACGGCTGTACGCAAGCGCGATCGCCGCGCCTTGTTGATCACGGTACGGCGCTCGATTTGGCGCGCGGCCTTCTTGGCGGACTTTGTATTGGCCATAACCTGGAACACGAAGCGTGTGAGTGAGGGGCGCTTATAGGGGCGTGGCGCCGCGGCGTCAACGCCTGCGTCGGACCTCTTGGCCGTTCCTAGAGGGTCGGGCGATTTAAGGTCCGGATGCCAAATCCGGGTTACAAGTCCGACTGGCGGACGGTCGAGGCCTTTGGAGCGGGCGAAGGGATTCGAACCCTCGACCCCAACCTTGGCAAGGTTGTGCTCTACCCCTGAGCTACACCCGCATCCGATGACGCCGTGCCTGCGAGGCACACCGCTGGCAGTGCTATGCCAAAATACCCCGGCGTTTGCAACCACCGCCGGGATCGGGCGCGGAATGGGTCGTCCGCAGCCCGGATCGCCGTTCGACTCAAACCCGCGGGCCGGCAGCGATCGCAGTCAAAATACGCCGGGGATCAAGCGCGAATGGACTTTGTCGCGGTATTCGGCGTATCCCGGCAGGCTCTTGGTCAAGAGCTTCTCCTCCTCGGCGATGCGCCAGATCAGCACGCCCAGTATCGGCACCAGTACGGCGAGGCCCCAATAGGAGCCGAGCGCGAGCGGCATGCCGAGGAGGAACAAGAGCGAGCCGGAATACATCGGGTGGCGAAGCAGCGCGTAGGGCCCGGCGGAGACGACGGTCTGATCGGCAGCGATCTCGATCGTCGCCGAGGTGTAGGTGTTCTGCCGGTATACGAGGAAGACGATGTAGAATCCCGCCGCCACCAGCACGTTGCCGGCGACGACGGGAACCAGCGACCGCGTCGACCAGTCGTAGCGGTGGTCGAGGGCGGAAATAACGAGCAGCCCGGCAAGGCCGACCGTCGCGATGCCCATGACGGCCTTCTGAGTCGTCAGTTTTTCTGCCGTCGGCCCCGCTTTCACGCGGCGACAGAGCAGCGACCGGTCATGCCTGATGAGGTAGAGATTGGTGAGCGAGGATCCGGCCACGAAAAGGACGAGGAACTCCCATGCCTGCCAGTAGCGAACGGTTCCCGCCGGGATGAAGATGAGCAACGCCATAGCGAGGGTGAGGGCGCCAAGCTCGGCCCACGCTTTCACATGCAACTTGTCCATGGTGCATACTTTTCAGCATGCCCCCAGTCTCTCACGATGATCTGTTCGCCTATCTGGATAGGCTCGGTATCCCGCACAAGACCGTGCATCACCGCCCTGCGTATACGGTAGAGGACGCGCGCGCGCTGCGCGGCGAAGTCGCCGGCGGCCATACCAAAAATCTGTTCCTGCGCGACAAGAAGGGAACCCTGTACTTGGTGGTGGCACCGGAGGACGCGGTGATCGAACTCAAATCCCTGCACCGCGCGCTCGGCGCATCCGGGCGCTTCTCCTTCGCCGCGGCCGATACCATGCGCGACGTGCTCGGCGTGGAACCGGGCTCGGTCACGCCGTTCGCCGTCATCAATGACAAGGCCTGCCGGGTGACCGTGGTGCTCGATGCCGGCATGATGGCGCAGCCGGTGCTCAACTTTCATCCGCTGGTGAATACCGCGACGACGACGGTTTCGCGCGAGGATCTGGTGAAATTCCTCGAATCCACCGGCCACGCGCCGCGGATCGCGGCGGTTTCAATGCCGCCGGCCTGACGATTGCATTTATAGTGGTTTCCCACCATCTAGTCGGGCAAATACGCAAACATTCGCCCCGACGGGGCCGAGGGCAAGGCAAAATGCTGCAACAGGCTGGAACCGCCGCCGCGCCGGCGGACGCTTTCGTCAAGGAAACGACCACCCAGACCTTCGTCCGGGACGTCATCGAGGAATCGAAACGGCAACCGGTGCTGGTCGACTTCTGGGCGCCGTGGTGCGGCCCCTGCCGGCAGCTGACCCCCATCCTCGAGAAGGTGGTGCGGGCGGCCAAGGGCAAGGTCAAGCTCGTCAAGATGAACATCGACGACCACCCGCAGATCCCCGGCCAGATGGGCATCCAGTCGATCCCGGCGGTGATCGCGTTCGTCAACGGCCAGCCGGCCGACGGTTTTATGGGGGCGCTGCCGGAAAGCCAGGTGATGGCTTTCCTCGAGCGGGTCACCAAGGACCGCATCGGCGGCGAGGCCGAGGACTTGCTCAAGGCCGCGGATACGGCCCTGCTCGAGGGCGACCCCTCGGGCGCTGCGAACCTCTATGCCGAGCTGCTCGCCGAAGATAACACCAATGTGCATGCGCTCGCCGGCTTGGCGCGCTGCTATGTCGAAACCGGGGCGCTCGAGCAGGCGCGGCAGACGCTCGCCATGGTGCCGGAGTCCAAGCGCAACGAGCCCGCGGTGACCGCGGCGCAGGCGGCGCTCGATCTGGTCGAGCAGGCGAAATCGCTCGGTCCGCTCGCCGAGCTGGAACAGAAGGTCGCCGCCGATCCGCTCGACCATCAGGCGCGGTTCGATCTTGCGCTCGCGCTCAACAGCAAGGGCCGCCGCCTCGAGGCGCTCGAGCACTTGATCGCGATCGTCAAGCGCGACCGTAAATGGAACGATGACGGCGCCCGCAAGCAGCTCGTTCAGTTCTTCGATGCCTGGGGCCCGACCGACGAAGCCACGATCGAGGGCCGCAAAAGGTTGTCGTCGATTTTGTTCGCGTAGCCGCTTAATCTTCGCCGGCGAAGGCGAGGCGCGGTCGCTCGCGTGCGGAGTGCGACATGCCGATGAATGCCGTCTATAGGGGGCCGGCCGATCTGCCCGACGTGATCCCGGTATTTCCGCTGCCGGGCGCGCTCTTGCTGCCGCGCGGGCAGATGCCGCTGAACATCTTCGAGCCGCGCTATCTGGCGATGATCGACGACGCGTTGCGCTCCGGCCAGCGCCTGATCGGCATGATCCAGCCCGATCCTGTGCACTCCAAGCCGGACGACCAAAAGCCCCATCTGTTCCGCATCGGCTGCGTCGGCCGGATCACCCAGTTCGCCGAGAGCGGCGACGGGCGTTATCTCATTCAGCTCACCGGCATCGCGCGCTACCGGCTCGACGAGGAACTGGTCGTCGATACCCCCTATCGCCAATGCCGGGTGAATTATCGGCCGTTCGTCGACGACTTCAAACCGCGCAAGGGCGAGGACGCGGTCGACCGCGAGGCGCTCTTGCACGCGCTGGCGGATTTTCTGAAAGCCAACAATCTCAAGGCCGACTGGGACGGCATCGAGAATGCGCCCAACGAGGCGCTGGTCAATGCGCTGGCGATGATGTCGCCCTATGGGGCCGCGGAGAAGCAGGCTATGCTCGAAGCGCCGGACCTGAAGACCCGCGCTGAAATCCTGGTCGCCGTCACCGAGATCGAGATCGCCAAGAGCAGGACCGGCGAAACGCCGCTGCAGTGACAATCCCGGAGCATTTTGATGTCCTCACCCTCCGCCGACCGCGCCGCCGAAGGCGTCGACCCCAAGCTTGTCGACCCGAAGCTTCTGGAAATCCTGGTCTGCCCGGTGACCAAAGGTCCGCTCGAATACGACGCCGAGCATCAGGAACTGATCTCGCGCGCCGCCAAGCTCGCCTATCCGATCCGCGACGGCATTCCGATCATGCTGCCCGAGGAAGCGCGCCGGATCGATTGATGGATTTGGTAGGCGTCGCCCGCGCCGCGTTTCCCGGATCGTCGCAAACACGGTGTTTCCGAAGGTCCCGGTTCTGCAGCGCATCACTGCGTGCTGCGCTGCGCCCGGGAAACGTACTTAAACGTAACGTCCGTGCGCGCGGCGGCGCCGCATGGATTGCCGGATCAAGTCCGGCAATTGACGAATTCGATGGGAATTGGGAAGCAACATCCATGATCAAAATCTGGGGCCGCAACACGTCGTCCAACGTGCAGAAAGTGATGTGGGCGGTGGCCGAAATCGGCCTGCCGCACGAGCGCATCGACATCGGCGGGCCGTTCGGCAAGAACCGCGAGGCGGAATATCTGGCGATGAACCCCAACGGGCTGGTGCCGACGCTGCAGGAGGAGGACGGCTTCCTGCTGTGGGAATCGAACTCCATCGTGCGCTACCTCGCCGCCAAGCACCGCGCCGAGGTCTTGGAGCCCACCGACCTGCGTGCGCGGGCATGGGCGAGCGCCTGGATGGATTGGCAGCTCAGCGTGCTCGCCCCGGCCATCTTCGAGTGCTTCTGGGGCCTGATCCGCACGCCGCCGGCACAGCGCAATCATGCGGCGATCGAGGCCTCCAAGAAGCGGACCATCGCGGCCGTGACCATCCTCGACGCGCAGCTCGCCAAGACCGCCTATCTCGCCGGCGAAAGCTTCTCCTACGGCGACATCCCCTCGGCCGTGCTCGCCAACCGCTACCGTCAGATCGTGCCGGAACGGCCGCCGCTCCCGCATTTCGAGCGCTGGTTCGCCGCGATCGCGGCCCGGCCGGCCTTCCGCGACCAGGTCGCGGCCGTGCCGCTGGCGTGAGGAGACTTGGCGCGCCGTTCTGGACAGCGGCGGAGCGAGCCACTATAACCCACCGCGCTCTTGCGGACCCCCTCCGGCGGTCGCCGCGGCGAGCGCTCAAAGTGGGCCCAGGTAGCTCAGTTGGTAGAGCACTGCACTGAAAATGCAGGTGTCGGTGGTTCAATTCCGCCCCTGGGCACCATATTTCCTTAAGCGACAGCTCCTAACCTACAATTCGCCGAAAATTCCCGACACCCTCTATTGCTGTCAGGGGCATCAGCGAAGCTTGAATGCTGCCGCGCATCGATCGATCGAAGAGCCGTGACGGCCTGAGCCGTCGTGCTTTCGTGCTGGCGTTCGGCGCCGCCGGCGCGGCGCTTGCCGGCTGCACCACGGCCTCAGTGACGTCAGGCGAGGGCGACACGGCGCCGAATTTCAAGGTCGTCCGCTTCGATCGGGCCGAGCCGCCGGGCACCATCGTCGTCGATCCGTCGAGCCACCTGCTCTATCTGGTCCAGGGCAGCGGGCAAGCGCTGCAATACGAGGTCGGGGTCGGCAAGGAAGGTTACGGCTGGTCCGGCGAGGCGACCATTCACAGCAAACAGGAATGGCCGGACTGGTACCCGACCAAGGAATATCTGGACCACAGGCCCGAGATCAAACAGGCGATGACCGAGCTGCCGAGCGGCACCGGCATGCGCGGCGGACCGGAAAATCCGATGGGCGCCAGGGCCATGTATCTGTGGCAGGGCAAGACCGACACGCTCTACCGCATTCACGGCACCAACGAGCCCGACACCATCGGCCATGACGTTTCGGCCGGCTGCATCCGCCTGCGCAACGCCGACGTGGTCGATCTGTACAATCGCATACCGGTCGGAACGCGGGTCGTCGTGCTTCCTCTCCATTCCGCCCAGACGCACTTAAGCTCGCTTACGCGTACATAAGAAAAATCGATCGGCTGGCGGTTTGCCGGCGGCCGGCCCGCGGTTGATTAACGACCCGTAAATGGATGTTGGGTAGCTATTTACTAGGCGCAGCAACCGACAGGTGCGAAAGGCGATGTTGCGGATCCTCAGGCGCTTCATGCGAACAGCGACAGGCCGGCTGTTCGAGCGCAAAAGCCGTCTGCTCGAGCTCCTGCTCAACAACACGACCCAAGGCGTGGTGATGTTCGACGCCGCGGGGCGCCTCGTGTTTTGCAACGATCAGTATGTGTCGATGTATGGGCTGTCGCCGGATGTCGTCAAACCCGGCGCATCGCTGCTCGATATCGTCCGCGATCGGGTCGAGTCCGGCAGCCTGGATCGCGATCCAAAGAAGTACGTCAGCGAACTCCTTGAAGCCATGGCCGCGGGCAAGACGGTAAGCTTCGTGACCGAGTCCTCGGCTGGGCGCGCCATCTCGGTCATCAACCGGGCGATTCCGCACAGCATCTATTGGCTCGGCACCCACGAGGACATCACCGTGCGCCGCGCGGCGGAGCGAAAGAGCGCGTTGCTCGACGAGCAGGAAGCGCGCCGCGCCGCCATCGAGGGCGCCATTTCGTGGTTTCGCGGCGACATCGAGGGCATTCTGGCGACCGTCGCCGACAGCGTCGTGGCGATGAAATCGACCGCGACGCTGCTGTCGGCCGCCTCCAACGAAACCACGGTGCACACGACGGGCGCCGTCGCGACGTCCAATCAGGCGTTCGGCAGCGTCGAAATCGCTTCCACCGCGGCGGACGAATTGTCCAAATCCATCGCCGAAATCAACCGTCAGCTTGCGCGCGCCGCGGAATCGGTCAGCGCGGCCGCGGCACAGGCTTCGTCGACCAACCAGGACATCACCGACCTCGCCCAAGCGGCGCAGAAAATCGACGATGTCGTCAAGCTGATCCAGAGCGTTGCCGGTCAGACCAATCTGTTGGCGCTCAACGCCACCATCGAGGCGGCCCGCGCCGGCGCGGCCGGCAAGGGCTTCGCCGTCGTCGCTTCCGAAGTCAAAGCGCTTGCGGTGCAGACCGCCAAGGCAACCGAGGTCATCGCCGGCCAGATCGCCGCGGTGCAATCCTCGACGCAGAGCACCGTTCGCGCCATGGGCGACATCGCCGGCCGCATGCAGGAGGTTCGATTGTTGACCGCGTCGATCGCCAATTCGGTCGAACAGCAGAACGCCGCGACCTGCGAGATTTCAACCAACGTCGCCGCGGCCGCCTCGGGCACCAAATCGGTCGTCGCGGTGCTGGAGCGCGTGGCCGGCGCCACCGCCGACATGCGCAGGTCGGCCGACACGGTGCTGACCGCATCGCAAGCCGTCGAAGCCGCCGCCGACAGCCTGCGCGGCAGCGTCGACGGTTTTCTCCGCAAGGTCGCGATCTAACCCGCTTCTGATACCGCGGGTTGCGAAACGAGTGATTGCAGCGGGAACGCGTCGTCGCGAACCTGGGCGAAGGTCGGCGAGCGCCCGCGATCCAGCAGCCGCCGGGCGATCATGTGATCCTGCGCCCGGTTGAGGCTGTCGACGCCGATCAGCATGTCGCCCCGGAAATAGAATGCGGAGAAACGAAAATCGGCGCGATCGCCACGGAGCTCGACATGGTCGTGCCCGCCGGACTGTCCCGCCATCTGCAGCTTGATGTCGTATTGATCGGACCAGAACCAAGGTGAGGCGGTGAAGGGGCGCTCGCGCCCGACGAGGCTCGCGGCCGCCGCCTTGCCTTGCTCGACCGCGCACTGCACCGATTCGAGCCGCAGCAAACTTCCGTCGGGCAGGCGCCGCGCCGCGCAGTCGCCGGCGGCGACGATGCGCGCATCGCTGGTGCGGGCGCATTGATCGACGATGATGCCGTGCGCGCCGTCCAGTCCCGCCGCGACGGCAAGCTCCGTGTTCGGCACGAGGCCGGCGCTGAGCAGCACGAGGTCCGCCGCAAACGTCCGCCCGTCGGCGAGACGCACGCCGCGCGCGCGGCCGCCGTCGCCGACGATTTCGCCGACCACGGCGCCTAGCTCGATGTCGACGCCGCGCCCGCGATGCAGATCCGCAAACACCTCCGAGAGGAGCGGCGACACCGCGCGGGCCATCAGGCGGGGCGCGGCCTCGAGCACGGTGACGCGCTTGCCGAGCATGCGCGCGACCGCCGCGACCTCGAGGCCGATGAACCCACCGCCGACGACCACCACGGTCTCGGCGCTCGCCAAGGCGCCGCCGATCGCCACGGCGTCCTCGATGCCGCGCAGCGCGAGCACGCCGGCAAGATCGCGGCCGGGGATCGGCAAGCTCCGCGCGCGGCCGCCGGTCGCGAAGGCCAGCCCCGCATAGGGCAGGACCTGGCCGTCGGCGAGGTGCACCGTCTGATCGGCGCGGTCGATCGCCGTCACGGCGACGCCCGGCATGAAGGTGATATCCTTGCGGGCAATCGCCTCGGGCGAGCGCAAGGTCAGTCGCGCCGGGTCCATCTTGCCGAGCAGCACGGCCTTCGACAGCGGCGGCCGCTGATAGGGCGGATGCGGCTCGCCGCCGATCAGCGTGATGGCGCCGTCATATTGCTCGGCGCGCAGCGCCTCGGCGATTTGCAGGCCGGCCTGGCCGGCGCCGACGATCACGATTCCCGCCGGCATCGATCAGCCCTGGGTCTCGGCGACGCGGACGATCAGGCCTTCGAGTGCCGGCGCGGCCGTGATCTGGCAGCTCAGGCGGCTGTTGGGGCGAAGTTCGGCGGCAACACTGTCGAGCATCAGTAATTCGTTCTCCCCGGCTGGCGGCACGTTCGCCGCCGCGGCGCCTTCGATATACACGTGGCAGGTGGCGCAGGCGCAAGAGCCGCCGCATTCCGCCTCGATGCCTTCGACCCCTTCACTACGCGCCGCCTGCATCAACGTCCAGCCATCAGAGACGTCGATGCCGACGGTGCGGCCGCCCGGCTCGATGAAGCTGATGTTGGCCATGATCGGGCCCTAGGCGGCGGCCGCCAGCTCGTAGACCAGCGGGCTGCGGAAGGTCGAGGACGGCATCCAACGCAACGCTTCGTCCGCGGCGACCTGGCCGTAGTCGGGAACGACCCGATGGAACTCCTCCATCGCGATCCGTGTCGCCATCCGGGCGATGGTGGCGCCGAGGCAAGCGTGGACCCCGCCGCCGAAGCCCAGATGGCCCTTCGGCCGGCGATCGAGATTGTAGACGTCGGCATCGGCGAAGTGCCGCTCGTCGCGATTGCCCGACCCGTAGGCGAGGCAGACGAAGTCGCCGGCTTTCATGGTCTGACCGTGCAGCTCCACATCCTTGGTGAGGCAGCGGCGGAAGCGTTGGGCCGAAGTGTTGTAGCGCAGCGATTCCTCGATGGCGTCGGGGAGCCGCGCCGGGTCGGCGACGCAGGCGCGGCGCACGTCGGGCAGGCGGGCGAGATTGTAAGCGAGCATCGCCATGAAGCCGCCGAGCGACTCGATGCCGGCCATGATCAGCGTGGTCGTGGTCAGCAGCACTTCGCGCTCGTCGAGCCGGTCGCCGTCGATCTCGGCCGCGGCAAAATGCGAGATCAGATCGTTGGCCGGTCTGGCGCGCCGCTCGGCAATCACATTGGCGGCGTAGTCGCGTACCCAGTTGAACGCCGCGATGTGCTCGGGACTCTTGGCGCGGGTCTTGGGATCCGACTGCACCATCAGCACCGCCTTGTCGCGCACGGTCGCCTCGTCGCCCCCGAGCGGCAAACCGAGGGCGGCAAACAACACCCGCACGGTGTATTTCGAAGCGAAGTCCTCGATGAAGTCGAAGGTCGGCCGTCCTTTCAGCGCATCCGCGCAGTCCCGCGCCATGGTTCGCATCGGCTCGGCCAGCGCCTCGAGATTGCGCTTCAAGAAGGCATGCTGGATCAGCGCCCGGAGCCGGTCGTGACGCGGCGGATCGCTGGAGCCGAGCGTCGCGCCGGCGCGGCCGGGCAATTCCGTCATCAGATTGCCCTTGGCCGAGGAATAGGTCTGCCAGTCGTTGAGCGCGCGCAGGATGTCGCCATAGCGCGACAGCACCCACATCCCGGCCTCCTCCGACCAGAAGCACGGTTGGGTGTCGCGCAATTCCTTGTAGGCCGGAAAAGGATCGGCATCGATTGCCGGCGAGAATGGATCAAATCGCAACATCACTTCCTCCCGGTAGCCAAACGTGTGTTTGAACCTTGCGGGAAAAGTGCGGGCTGCCGGCTTTGCGAACAATGGACAAGCCCGGCAATTCTCTGTACTTTTCGTTCATTCTGCGAATGGACCGCCGCCGCTGCCTCGACCCGGCAGGCCAGTAAAAATGCGATCAAGTCCGGCTATTCGGCGCGCGCGCCGCCTCGAAATACCTGTGTTTTCCCTCTACGGCGAGGCGCGCCTATCGGCGCCCGAACGCTTTCATATCGAGGACATTCGCTCGCGCTCGGAGCGCTACGATTGGGAAATCAAGTCGCACAGCCATCGCGGACTGTTCCAGATCATCTTTCTGTTCGACGGCAAGGCGCGGGTGCGGCTCGACCATGTCGCGAGCGAGGCCGCCGCGCCGTGCGCGATCATCGTGCCGTCCGGCACGGTGCACGCCTTCAGCTTCCAGCCGCACGCGCACGGCTATGTGCTCACCGTCGCCGAAAGCGAGTTCGTAGCGCGCAGCGGCGGCGCGCCGTCGGCGCCGGCGGCGCAAACGCTCGCGCCCGGCGTCGTCGATCTCTCCGGCGTGCCGGGCGAGGTGTCGCGCATGGTGCATCTTCTCGCGGAAATTCAAACGGAATTCCGCGCGCAGGCCGCCGGCGTCGCGACCGCGCTCGAAGGTCTGGTCGGCGCTTTGTTTGTTCTGGTCGGGCGCCGCAGCGCCGCCGGCCACGATGCCGACCCGCGCAACCGGCGGCGCTCCGAAGCGTTCGCCCGTTTTCGCAGTCTGGTGGAAGCGCATTTCACCGAACACCGTCCGGTCGGCTTTTATGCGCAGGCGCTGCACATGACCGAGAGCCGGTTGAACCGGCTATGCCGCGCGACCGTCGGTAAGTCCGCGCTCGAGATCGTCAACGACCGTTTGTTGCTCGAGGCGCAGCGCAAGCTCACCCATATCGCCGCGCCGGTGTCGCTGCTGGCTTATGAGCTCGGGTTCGCCGATCCCGCCTATTTCTGGCGCTTTTTCAAAAAGCACGCGGGCCTGACACCGTCGCAGTTCCGCGCCCGGCAGCATTAGCGTTCTGTCGTTGTGGTATCAGATAACGGCGCGCGGTGCGCAAATACCGGCCAACAAATTTTTGCCGCGGCATTGTCGTCGACGTGATCCGGGCGCATCGTTCTATCGTAAACAAACATACGTCAGACCAAATCTGATGGTCGGCCAATGGCGACTTGGCGGCACATCGTGTGGCGTCTGGGTATGGCGCTTCTGGCGGCGGCAGCGTTGCTGTTGCCGCCGGCGCCGGCCCGAGCCGATTGCAGCTTCAATGATTTTTTGAATGCCGTCGAGAATGCCGCGTCGGCAATCTCATCGCCGGCGTGCGACGCGGCTTATTCGGACGGCGTCGGCGCCGGGTTGGTCGTCGGTTTGGGTGCGGCTCTTGCCGGCGTGATGGCCGAGGACCCGAACGCAGGCAATCAGATCTGCCAGCAGATCCAAAACGATTTCAACAATCTCGGCACTGCGCAGAACGACGCCGGCACCATCCAGAATATTTTGAGCAACTATCCGGCGGCGAGCGGCATCCTGCAAACGGTGCAGGACACCCTGGGCAATGTCGCCAACCCGCTCGGCGCCGCGGCGTGCGCATGCAACTGGGTGCAGGGCGTCGGCCAGCTGGGCGGTGACGCGCTGGCGTGCCTGCAAGGCGCGATTTGCGGACTGCAATCGGATCTGGGCTGGGGCGGCTGCGGCTGCACGCCGCCGACACCGGTTCAGGCCAACTGTTCCCCGCCGATCGAGACTTGCACGGGCTACAACGCCAATCCCAACGATCCCGCCTGCCAGAACGCGCTTTATGGCCAGAACGGCGTCAACCCGCCACCGGTCGTCGTTCAACAAACATCGAACGGGACGATCGCGATCGACGTGACCGACGGCTGGGACGGCCACAGCCAGTATTGCGCGCCCGACCGGTATTGTTTTTGTCCGGCGCCGCTGAACCTAGTTGCTGTTCCGAACTACTACATGGATGGCGGCAACGTGAACAACGGCTACGTCATGTACGTATGCGAGTGTCCGAGCGGGACGACCGCGGCGGCGGCGTCGGGCCCGCTGGCGGAAGTCTGCATGTGCAACAATACCGGCTTGCCGGCGGTCGCGCCGGTGAAGTCGACCGTCAATCCGGAAGGGTCGCCCTGTCCAATTCCGCTGACTGGAATTCCGTGCCCCAACGGCCAGGAACGGGTCGGCAGCAAATGCGTGCCGCCGTGCACCGTTGCGGGCGAGGTCATGACGCCGGCCGGTACGTGCTGCAATCCCAACCAGGTGACCTCCTGCGGCCAGTGCTGCCCGGCGGGAATGGTCCCCGACCCGGCCAACGGAACCTGCACCCCGCTGCAGACAACACAGTGAACGCCCATGGCTTTTTGGAGCAAAAAGTTTCGAACGAAAGGTTATCGATGGCGGCGCTTGGCTGGTCGGCCCATCGCGTTGGCAGCAAGTTTTGGGCTTCTTGCGACGATAGCGACGCTGCTGCCGACCGCACCAAGCCGGGCTGATGGCTGTAATCTTGGTGACGTTTTCCAAGCCGCCCTAAATACAGGCGGGGCGTTGACGTCCGCCGCCTGCACGGAAGCGGGTCAAATTGGGGAAGGCACCGGATATGGTCTAGCCGGCGGTGTCGCTGTTGGACTCGGTGTCGTGCAGGCCAACGGCGGCCAGAGTGCGGTCGATAACCTCTGCAACGACCTGAATGCTGGGCAGCAAGACGTCGGCACCATCGGGCAATGGCTGGCCAATGCCGGTGTTTCTCAGGACGTGACCGGAGAAATACTTGCACTCGGAGGTCCGGTGTTGAGCGTTCTTGAATGCGGTTGCTCGCTCGAGCAAGGCATCGATCAGCTCGCCTCCGACGTCGGCGCCTGCTTGTGCGACCTCGTGAGCTGGGTTCCCGGCGTCAACTGCAACAATTGTACGCCGCCGCCTCCCGTACAGGCCAATTGCGCCCTGCCCACGACCTGTTTTGCGGGCTCGAGCGATCCGGCTTGTCAAATGAATAATACCCTTCCCGGATGTGGTACCGGTCCTTTCAACACCACCATTTGCCCCAGCAACGAACAGGACGGGCCGGGTGGCGCGTTCGTGAGTACGCAGACTGGTGATCCCAACTGCCCAACTCTCTTGTATTGCTACTGTCCGAAGCCGCTAGTTCCTACTTGGACTTCAGTGCCACCGATGCCTGGGAGCTTCAACAACCCGTCTGCGACCGGGGTCTTCACCTGTGCTTGCCCCGACGGCACCTACCAAACCGGCACGGCGGGTGGCATCCCAATCTGCCTGTGCGATTACACCAATCAGCCCCCGAAAGTAGGCGACACCCCGCAAGAACAATGTCCGTTCAATTTGCTCGGCCAGCCGTGTCCGCAGAGCGGGCAAATCCGTGTCGCCAACGGCAAATGCGTCGCGCCGTGTTCCGGCTCGAGCGAAGTGATGACACCGGACGGCGTTTGTTGCGATCCCAACCAGGTGAGTTCGTGCGGACAGTGCTGTCCGTCAGGGATGATTCCCGATCCGGCAAACGGGACCTGCACCCCGCTGCAGTCGACGCAGACGCAATAGGTGAACCATGGCTCCGAGGCGCGAACATCATTTCGGGAATCAATGCCGAACGGGGCGCAAAACTCTGGTTTGGGTCACGGCGGCTTTGGGTTTCGTATTCATCCACGTCGCTCCCGGGCAGCTGAACGCGCAGCAGCCGGCCAGCGTCGTGGTCGCGCAAGGCAACGCCGCCGTGACCGGCTTCTCCGGCGCGTTGCCGCCCATTCAGATCGCGCCCGGTGTCGATCCCAACCAAAAAACCTTCATCGATCTGAACGGACCCGCGCTGCGCGTCGTCGATCTCCAGCACATGGGCGGACCGACGCAGGCGCAGTTCGTCGGCGCGCCAAAGCCGTTTACCTTCAGCGCCACGAGGCTCGGGCAAGTGTTCGGTGTCGCGCTCGACGATCATTCGCCGCCCAACATCTATGCGGCGGCGACCTCGGCCTACGGCCTTCCGATCGTTACGCCGGACACCGACGGTCAGCCGCGGCACGTTCAGGTCGGCGCGGCCAACGCCACGTTCATGAACGGACTATGGGGACCGCAAGGCGGCCCGGGCTCGATCTGGAAGATCGATGGCGTGACCGGCAAGGTGACGCTGTTCGCCAATGTGGTGCTCAACGGAAGGGCCAATTCCGGCGCCGCACTCGGCGGGCTGGCCTTCGATCCCGATGCGCAATCGCTATTCGTCGCCGATCGCGAAACCGGCTTCATTCATCGCTTCGGCATGGACGGCCGCGAGCTTGGCCGCTACGAGCATGGCGTGACTGGGCGTGCGGCGCAGGGCTTGCCGCCGGTGCAGTGGAACCCGCAGCGGCACCTTGATATCAGCAGTTCGCAGTTCGACAGCGCGCAGCCCGCGACCTGGAACTACGCCGCGCCCGAGCGGCGCGTATTCGGACTCGCCGTTTATCAGCATCGTCTGTATTACGCCGTGGCCGACAGCCTGCAGGTCTGGTCGGTCGGTTTGAAATCCGACGACGGGTTCGACGATGATGCGGTGATCGAACTAACGGTACCACCATCGTCCGGGCCAACCGAAATCTCCAAGATCGCGTTCGATGAACAGGGGCGCATGCTCCTTGCCGAGCGGCCGGCGCCGACCGGCGCGCTCGATTTCGAGGCGCTGGCCGTTCCGGCGATCGGCCGCGTGCTGCGTTATGCGCTGGTCGGTTTGCCGCAAGACGCACGTCACATCTGGCAGGAACAGCCCGACGAATACGCGATCGGCTTCCCACGCGATCTGCGCAACGGCAATGGCGGCGTGGCGATCGGCTACAATTACGACCGCAACGGCGAGATCGTTGCGGTGTCGTGCGGCGGCTTCATATGGGCCACGGGCGAAGACCTGCGCCATTCGTCCGACGCGGCGCTGGCCGCAAGGCTCGGCAAATCAGGCCCGTTGCACGTCGATGGCCTGCAAGGCAACGGTACGTGGCGCGTCAAGCCCAACAACGCGCCGCCGCTCGAGAGCTATTTCATCGACTACATCGATGAAGCCCAGGATGAAGCCGCGCGCGGCCACATGGGCGATATCGCGATCCTGCGCAGTTGCTCGCCGCCCGCGGAGACCTATCCGACCCAGCCGCCGCGTCCACCTGCCGGCGCGCCGCCGATCCGGCACGGGAGCCCGGGAACACCGCCCGGAACACCCGGAACACCGGGAACGCCGCCGGGTGGCGGCTGCCAGCCCAACCAGCTGCGCGATGTGAAGGACGGCAGCTGCGGGTCCGGCTGTTCGCGGCCGAACATTCAGGTCAACGGCAAATGCTGCCCGGTGGCGACGCTTGCCGCGAACGCCGCCTGCTCCAACTCCAGTTGCCAGCCCGGACAGACTGCGATCGGCCCCAGCAATTTTTGCTGCAATAGCGGCCAAGTCTACACCGGCGCGAACGGCGCACCGGCCTGCTGCAGCGGCCAGGTCGCCAACGGCCAATGTCAGCCCTCGACCACGCCGCCGACGTGCACCCCGAGCGCCGGCAATCCCTGTTGCGGCAACGGCTACGTACCGTCCGGCGGCTCGTGTTGCCTCGCCAGCCAAATGACGTCGACCGGCATGTGCTGTCCGAGCGGGCAGGTGCCGAGCGGCCCAAACAAAAGCCAATGCAAGCCGCGTATTCTCATTCCGAAAGGGCCGCGATGTTGCGCGGCCGGCCAAATTCCGCTCGGCGACGGCTCCTGTTGCGCGGCGGCGAACGTGACGACGGCCGGCGCGTGCTGTCCGGGCGGTGTGGACCAGAGGGACCGCGGCAAATGCCGGGTACTGATTCCGCTCGGCGCCTGCGCCACCGGCTACACGGCGATGTCGGACGGCACATGCTGCAACAATCGGTTCATCAGCGACGACGGCCGCACCTGCAAAACCGGCAACCAACCTTGTCCGGCCGGCCAGTTCCGCGATACCAGCGGCGCCTGTACGCCGGTCCCGCCCAGCACGGGTTGCGCGCCCGGCGAAGCGCTCAGCGCGCGTGGCGACTGCGTGCCGGTGCCGCCAGCGGGTTGTCCGCCTGGCGAAGTGGTGGGTCGGCGCGGCGAATGCGTGACGATCGAAACGCCACCGCCGCCGATCGTGCGCGGACGCGAGCATCATCACGATCACGGTCGGCCCGAACCGCCGCGCCGGGCAAGCCCACGAAGGCCGCACGCCCCGGGCGGACCGCCAGGTCTACGCGGCAGGCCTTTCGGGCCAGGTCCCGGATTCCGTGGCGGCGGCTTCTTCCGTCGTAGGTGAACACAGATGACAAGCAATGGAGAAAGCTCGTGAGACCTCAGTTCTTCGTCAGTGGAGCGATCGTCGCCGGATTGTTGTTGTTCCCACAGTTTGGCCGCGCGCAGGATTTGCGCGGCGAGATCGAGGCGATCGTCAAGGATTATCTGGCGACGCATCCCGATGAAGTCGGCGAGATCGTTAAGAACTACATGGTCAAGCATCCGGAGGCGGTCGGCGAGATTTTGGTCGAAGTGCTCAAGCGCCGTGCGGCGGCCAAGTCGAACGCCGGCACGGGTGCCGCGCCCGCCGCCCGCGGCGCGCCGCCGGTCGATCGCAGCGCCGCGGTCGCGAGCAATGCGGCGGCGCTGTTTTCTTCGCCGCATCAGGTCGTGCTCGGCAATCCCGACGGCGACGTCACGCTGGTCGAGTTCTTCGATTACAGCTGCGGCTTCTGCAAACGCGCGTTGCCGGACATGACGGCGCTGCTGAAGGACGATCCGAAATTGAAGATCGTCCTGAAGGAATTCCCGATCCTCGGACCCGGCTCGGTGACGGCGGCGCGCGTCGCCATCGCGGCGCGCATGCAGGATCCCGGCGGGCAGAAATACCTCGCCTTCCATCAAGAACTCTTGGGCGAAAGCGGCCCCGCCACCGAAGACAAGGCGCTCGCTGCCGCCAAGGACCAAGGGTTCGACCTGATACGGCTCAAGCAGGACATGGCGAGCGAGGAGGTCGCAGCGACGCTCAGCGAAGACACCAAGCTCGCCAGCGCTCTTGGCATCACCGGCACCCCCGGCTATGTCGTCGGCAAGAATGTGGTGCTCGGCGCCGTCGGCCTCGCCACGCTCAGGGACCGCATCGACGCGGCGCGGGCTGAACGCTCGAATTGAGCCGCGTCAATTTCAAAGTGCGCGTTGACGCGCCGGCTCCAGCGCGATGCGGGCGAAAGTAGTGATGATCCGCAGCCCGGCGCGGAGCGAGCCGGAGAGCGAGCCGGCGACCTTGGATTCGCCGCCGATGCGGCAGCGATAGGCGACCGGCAGTTCCAACACGCGCAGCCCGGCGCGCGCCGCCCGCATCTGCATTTCGAGATTCCAGCCATAAGTCATTTCGCGCATGCCGAGGCCGAGCAGCGTGTCGCGGCGCAGCGCGCGAAAGGCGCACATGTCGGTATAGCGCACGCCATATAGGAGCTTGATCAGGGCTCCCGCCGCTAGGCCGGCGAGAATCTGGTGGCTCGCCATGCTGCCGCGCTCGCGTGCGCCGCGGGCGCGTGAGCCGATCACGAAATCATAGTCGCCGGAGCGCAGCGCCGTGACCATGGTCCCGATCGCGGCCGGATCGTCGGCGCCGTCGCCGTCCATGAAGACGACGATGCCGGCGGTGTCCGCGGCCTGCGCGCCGGCAAGGCAGGCGCGGCCATAGCCGCGGCCGACCGTGATCACCTCGGCGCCGGCGCTCCGTGCGTGGTCCACCGTCCCGTCTCTGCTGCCGCCGTCGACAACAATGACCCTGCCGATGATGTCGCGCGGCAGGCCGCCGATGACGGCACCGATCGATTCGGCCTCATTAAAGGCCGGAATAATGACGGTAACGCCGCCTCCGGCGGCTATCTCAGGCGCGACCGTTGCGGCCATCGCTACAGGCTCCAGCGCAAGCCGCAGCTCGCGCAGGCCGCCGGCGGCTCGCCCGAAACGAGCGCTTTGCGGAAATCGCGATAGGCGTCACCGCTCCAGATTTCGCGCAAGGTCTGCTGGGTCGCGTCACCCAAGGTGTAGTTCTCGTAGCCGCGCTGCGAGAACGGCGCGATGCAGCACGGCAACGCGCGGCCGTTGGCGGTGATGTACATCACCGTCCAAGGCCGGCGGCACAGCGACCACGGCGAACCGTTGTCGCGGCGTTTCAGGCTCATGCCGGGCTCGGAGGCGGCGCCCGAGGCGCTGAAGGTGACGCCGAGCAATTTGGCGAGCGCGGCCGCGCGCTCGATGTGAATCGCTTCTTCGCCGGAAAGCTGCTCGTAGAGTGCCTGATCGGGCCGCGCCTTGCCGATCGCGTTGTCGTTGAAGAACACCAGGCGCTGCAGGTACACCTCCTTGACGCCGGTGTCGGCCGCGACGCGCACGAAATCCGGCAGCTCCTCGATGGTCTCGCGCAAGCCGGTCAGCCACGCCGAGACCCGCGGCTTGCGATGGCCCTCGCGCTCCTGCAGCTCGCGGAAGGCGCGCACGTTCTTGAGGATGCGGTTGAAATAATTCTTGCCGCGGACGGCGCGATAGGATTGCGGATTGGCGGCGTCGAACGAGACCCGCAGCTCGTCGAGCTCGGCCGCGATCAAAGCGCGGCCGTTCTTCTCGTTGAGCACGGTGCCGTTGGTGTTGAACAGCACATAGGTGCCGCGATCCTCGAGATAGCGCACCATGCGCGGCAAATTTTTCACCAGCATCGGCTCGCCGACGCCATGCAGCACCGCGCGATTGAGGTTGGGTATCTGATCGACGATCGAACGAAACAACTCCCAGCTCATGTCGGCCGGCGGCTCGAGCTCCTCGTAGGTGCGCGGGCAGGTCGTGCACAGGAGATTGCAGCGGTTCGTGGTCTCCAAATAGAGACACACCGGTTCGTGTTCCGGAACATCGCTCTCCGCCGGCACGGCCTCGAAATAACGCCGCGGGTCGACGGCCGTTTTCACTGTCGGCTCCATTATCGCTTCGTCCTCAATGCATGGCGGATCACTGACATCACGGATGCTCAAGCGTGTTTCAGCGCCGCCGCCGCCGCCGCCGGGCCGGCGGGGCGGATGTCTAATCCAGCGTCCAGCCCAAGCTCACTCAGCAGTGCCGCCGTATGTCTGGCGTGGTGTGGCTCGCCGGGACCGAGCTTTGACTTCCGCGCGGGCGCGCGGCGGACTTGGCCGCTGAGCCGGCGCAAATCCTCGATATCGTCGACATCGTACCAGGCCGGCAACACCTCGACATCGAGCCCAATCTCTTTGGCCCGCGCCAGCGTCTGTTCGGCGACGCACGCGGTGCTCCAGGCGATGCCCTCGAACAGCCTTTGATGGGGGGCTTTGAGCCCGAGCAGGTAGTAGCCGCCGTCGGTCGACGGACCGAGCACGGCGCGATCGCCTGGCCGGGCGAGAATTTCGGCGGTCTCCACCAAGAGCGCTGTCGGCAAATTCGGGCTGTCGGCGTTCAGCACCACGGCCGAGCCGTGCCCGCGGCCGAGGATTTGGCGGATAGCATGCAACAGGCAATCGCCGAAATTCGGCAGCCAGGCGTCGATCAGGCCGATCGCCGGCGGCAGAATTTGCGCAAAAAAAGCCTCGCTGCCGGGCGGACCGAAAGCGGCATAGCCGCAGATGCCGGCATGCTCGCCGGCGCGCAGCATGTTGCTGGTCACGTCCTGCAGGAAAGCGGTATTGAGCGCCGCGGCTTGTTCGTAGGTCAAAGGCGGCACCAGCCGCGTCTTGGTGCGTCCCGGCGCCGACGCTTTGGCCATGACCGCGATGCCGCAGGTCAATGCGGCGTCGCTGCGCCGTTGATGCTGTTTCCGATCGGATCGGCTGTTCAATCGCCCGGCGCGGTTCACGCGATGCCCCTCCAGAAATTGGCCGTGAAAATCGGTAATCACTGCCAATACGCGTAGTTACGGCTTGTTTGGCAAAGTTCCCTGCGGCCCGCCAATCAAGTCCGCCTCACCTGCGACAAGCCGGCAAACACCAAAAAGTTATCGACCTCACCGAGTCGTGATCCTTAGTAGCCCCGGCACAGGGCGACCCGGATGGTCGCGTCCGGCGGGAGCGCAGTCGCGTCGCCTCCGTGCCAAGTCGGCGCGCCCGCATATTCGCTGCGCGGCATATCGAGCGACGCGAGTTCACGGCCGCGAATGCCGACGACCTCGATCGGGACGGCGACCGGACGAACGCCCCAGCCGAACAGCCCGCCGTACCCGATGATGAGCTCGATCTTGTCGTTCCGGGTGCGCACCACCTCGCGGACGTAGCCAAGGGTGCGGTGACTGTCGTCGAGCAGCGGCAGTCCGATGAGATCGCCGACCCGGACGGGCTGCGGAAACCGTGCCTGCATGCGCGCTTCCGGCGTGAGCACGGCGGGGCTCGCCTTTGCCGTGCTGGTCGGGACCGCCGCGGCGATCGAACCGACCAAAACAAAAACCGCAATGAGCATGCGCGCGCCAGCCCTCGCCATGTGTCGGCTCCTCATCAAGAACGCCGCGCGAATTTGTGAAGCGGCTTGCATTGCCCGTGACCCATCGCGCCCATACTGTCCGCCCATCGTAACTGCACCGGGAGAACATTTTGATGACGACGCGTCGGGTCAAATCAAATTCCCGCCAGAAGCCGTTGAAGCGGCCGGTTTCGCGTCGCCTGCACCCGCTACCGGTACGCGTGATGCACTGGATCAACGCCGTGGCGATCTTCATCATGATCGGCAGCGGCTGGAAGATCTATAACGACGACGTGATCTTCGGCTTGCTGCATTTTCCCGATGCCCTGACCATCGGCGTATGGGCGCAGCATGGCTTGCAATGGCATTTCTTCGGCATGTGGATCTTCGTGCTCAACGGCCTCGCTTACCTCACATACGGCATCGCGACCGGCCGCTTCCGGCGCAAGCTCTTTCCTATTTCGATCCGTGAAACTCTCGTGACCGTCGGCGAAGCGCTGCGCTTTCGTCTCGGCCATGACGACCTGACGCATTACAACGCGGTCCAGAAAATTCTCTATCTCGGCGTGATTTTGATCGGAATTTGCATCGTGATCTCGGGCCTGGCGCTGTGGAAGCCGGTGCAGTTCTCCGAGCTGGCGGCTTTGTTCGGCAGTTTCCAGACCATCCGGCTGGTGCATTTCCTGTGCATGTCCGCGATCGTCGGCTTTTTGCTCGTCCACGTGGCGTTGGCGCTGCTGGTGCCGCAAACGATCCTGGCGATGCTGACCGGCGGGCCGCTCGTGGACGCCGCGCCGCCGCGCGCCGTGCCGGCTCCCGTCGAAACGGCGCGCTAAGGCGATAACAGACGAAGGGATGACACCATGGCGATACGCACCCGCACGCCGTCGCTGTTTCGCCCCGATAAGGCGATCGACCAGAGCGTGCTGACGCAGAACCGCAAGCTTCTGGCTGACATCGACCGCCGCAATGTCCTGCGCGGCGCGCTCAGTCTCGGCGCGCTGACTTTGTTGACCGGCTGCGACGTCACCGAGGAGGAGCCGGTGCAGAAGGTTCTACGCGCGGTGTCGGCGTGGAACGACGGCGTGCAGGGGGCGCTGTTCCGGCCGCACCATCTGGCGCCGACCTTCAGCCCGGCCCAGGTGGTCAAGCCGCCGCGCTTCAACGCCTATTACAGCATCGAAGACGTGAAGCCGCTGAACGGCGCGACGTGGCAGCTGGAACTCGCGGGCCTCGTCGCCGACAAACGGCCGTGGAGCGCGCAACGGCTTTACGAGCTTCCCGAGCAGGAAGTCATCATCCGCCACGTCTGCGTCGAAGGCTGGGATTACATCGGCCAATGGTCCGGGCCGAATCTGAAAAGCTTTTTGCAACGGGTGGGCGCGGACCTGACGGCGAAATACGTCTATTTCCACTGCGCCGACGACTTCACCGAAAGCATCGACATGGCGACCGCGCTGCATCCGCAGACCATCCTCGCCACGCGTTACGCCGGCGACATCATCGCCGATCCGTTCGGCTATCCGCTGCGGCTGCGCACCTCGACCAAGCTCGGCTATAAGAACGCCAAATGGATCAAGGCGATCGAAGTCACCAACACCTTCACCGAGACGTTCTGGAGCAAACAGGGCGAGAACTGGTTTGCGGGAATCTGATAGATCTTCCCGGGCTCTCGATCGATCGCAAGCAGGGGCCGAAGGGAACGCGATGAACGTATTCATCGTCCATGCGCACCACGAGCCGACCAGCTTCAACGGTGCCATGACGCGGCTTGCGGTCGAGGTGCTGGAAAAGGCGGGTCACTCGGTCGTCGTGTCCGATCTTCATGCGATGGGGTTCGATCCCGTGTCGGACCGGCGCAACTTCACCAGCATCGCCGATCCGCTGCGCCTTCGCCAGCAGACGGAAGAGGCCTACGCCAGCGCCAACGACACGTTCGCGCGGGATCTGCAGGCCGAAATGGACAAGGTCGCCCGTTGCGACGTGCTGATTTTTCAGTTTCCGATCTGGTGGCTCGGACTGCCGGCGATCCTCAAAGGCTGGGTCGACCGCGTTTTCGCGGTCGGCCGCGCCTATGGCGGCGGGCGGTGGTTCGCCGGCGGCGTGTTCGCGGGAAAGCGCGCCATGTGTTCGGTCACGACCGGCGGATTGCCCGCGGTCTATTCAGAGGCCGGACATTATCCGCCGATCAACGAGGTCCTGCTGCCCATCCATCTCGGAATATTCGCCTTCACCGGCTTCACGGTCATCGAGCCTTTCGTCGTCTATGGCCCGAACCGCGTGAGCGAACAGGAGCGTGCCGCGTATCTCGACCGTTACCGCGATCGCCTCCTCACGCTTACTTCCGCGCCGACACTCTCGTTCGCCGGCTCGGCGTCGGCGTCACAAAGAGCGAAAGCCTCGGCGTCATAGCGGCGTCAAGCCACGCCGCTTTCAATCGCCTTGGCGGGATTTGATGGTTTCCGCGCGCACATAAATCCGCCACGCGCCGGCACGGCTATCCGCCAGCCGATAATCGGCGCTGGCGCCGAACGGATCGTTGGTCCAGGCGCCGTCCTGCGCGGTCACGACAATGACGTCGCAGCCGTAGGTCTTCGCCAGCGCGCCGACATCCTCCGGGGTGCCTTGCCCGGCGAACACGCGGACGAACTGTGCGTTGATTGCCTCGCGGCGGTGCGGCGGCAGCGGCGTGTAGGCGAGCGCAAGTTCGCGGCCGGCGAAGCAGGAGCTGCGGTCGGCAAGGAGCGCCCAGGAAATGTTCACCGGCCAGGCGGTGATGTCGCTCAGAAACAGCGGATTGTCGGCGACGCGCGTGCCTGGGCCGGCATAATTGCGCACCGCGGCCCACATTACCGGAGTTTGCGCGAAGACTTCGCCGCCCGGCCGGGACAGGCCGAGGAAATAATCACGGATGGTGATTGTCGTGTCCGGGAGAGACAGCACGAAGCCGCCGATCGCGAGTGCGGTGATCGCAAAGCGCCGGGGTGTCAGCGTCAAAGCCGCGGCGGCGCCGACGATCAGAATGACTTCGCCGGGAATGACGGCGCGCAGCCCGAGATCATTGTTGTCGCCGAGCGTTGAGACCAACAGCCACGACGTACCGAGGCTCGCGCCGGCAAGGCAAATGAGGGCCGTCACCGCGAGCTTTTCCGGTCGGGGCATCGTGGCGCGCAGCATGGCGCCAAGGCCGATGACACCGGCGAAATAAGTCGCGGGCAGTTCGATCGGCAGCAGCACCAGCCAATAGGCGGGAAGGTCGAGCCAGCGGCGAAGCGGCTGCGGTACCCATTCGCCGAACACTTCGTAAGGCGCGACGAGGAGCGGATGGCCGTTGCCCCGCGCCGCCACGGTTGCCAACTGATCGCGAATGAATGGCGCGGCCAACGCAGCAGCCAGCACCGCGGCGCCCGCCAATCCGGCGACAAACCGAAGCCGTTGCCCGGGTGCGACTGCGGCGAAGATAAACGGCGCCGCGCATGACGCACCGATGGCGAAGGTCACGCCGCCGACAAAGGTCGAGCTTTCAAAGCCGGCGACGATCGTCAATGCGAGCGTCGCCAGCAGCAGCGGACTGTGGCGCCGCGCGACAAAGCTGATCAGCACGACAGCGGCGACGGCGCAGGACGCCGCCATCAAATGTTGCGGCACCCACGCAGCCTGAAACAGCCAACCCGACATTCCGATCGGTTGTGCCAGCCACGGCGTGAGATTGTCGGTGTGGAAGATCCAGCCGAACGTCGTCCACAGCGAACAGGCCATCGCGAGCACCACGACCCAGATCGCGGCGGCGGATCGCCGGCTCAGCCAGACGGCGAGACCCATCATCAAGGCGAGCGATGCGAACGCGGTGAACCACGTCACCGCGACGTCGCCGTCCCATCCGCTCACGGGCAGCGGCAAGGCGAGCTGCGCCGCGCTGAAATGCCAAAGATAATAGTAGACGAGGTGCCCCGGCGTGCCGGGCTCTGCGAACACGGGGTTCACCGGCGGCAGGCCGAGCCGCATCATCGCGTCGATAATGGCGACCTTGGCATGGTCGAAGATCGGATCCGAGAGTCGCACGGACCCACCGGCGAGCTTCGGCAGGATCGCGGCCGCGGGTGCCGATGCCAAAACCCCTGCCGCCGCGAAGGCCCATAGCGGAATCGTCGCTGCTTTGTCGGCTTCGCGCTGCGGCGCCGGCATCCACAGCGAGACGCCGGCGACCGCGACGCAAAAGGCGGCGGTGGCGAGGACGACAACAGGATGAAAGCCGATGGCCGTCAGAATCGGCAGCGTCGCGGCGCTATGGACCGCCCAACCGATGACCGGCGCCGTGCCGACGGCGAGCGCGCGCGGCAACAGGCGGCGCGTCAGCGCGTAGCCCAGAAATGTCCAGAAAGCCGTCGCGATAAGCGCGCAAAGGACGGCATTGACCGGCGTGGCCATGAGGGGTCGGGCTCTCGTCGCGCAGTTCGGCGCTTATGGTAATCACCGGCGCCTGTTCAAAGCCATCTTGTTCAGAGCCATGGCGCATTCAATGGCACATTCATAGGTTAGAGACACCGATCGGGTGAGATGCCGCGATCGAGGATCGATCTTGGCCGGAGGTTCGACACATGCCGATCGGCAATATGAGCAGGCAAACGCAATTTCATATCGGCTATTGGGTCGCCGCGATCATTGGTCTGATGGTGCTGCAATATTTCTATATCGCAGCGCAAAACATCGCCTCCATCCCCTACAGCCAGTTCGAGCAGCTCTTGCACGACGGCAAGATCGCCAAGGTCGGCGTGTCCGATCGCTACATCCAGGGCACGCTCAAGGAGCCGCTGGACGGCAAGTCCGAGTTCGTCACCACCCGGGTCGACCCGCGCTTCGCCGACGACCTGCAGAAATACAATGTGACCTATACCGGCGAGGTCGAAAGTTCCCTGTTGCGGGACCTGTTGTCCTGGGTCGTGCCGGCGGTGCTGTTCTTCGGCATCTGGATGTACCTGTCGCGGCGGGTCACGCAAGGGTTCGGCGGCGGCTTGATGTCGATCGGCAAGAGCAAGGCCAAAGTCTATGTCGAGACCGATACCGGCGTGACGTTCGGCGACGTCGCCGGCGTCGACGAGGCCAAGGACGAGCTGCGCGAGATCGTCGATTTCCTGCAGGACCCCGCGCGCTACAGCCGGCTCGGCGGCCGCATGCCCAAAGGCGTGCTGCTGATCGGGCCTCCCGGCACCGGCAAGACGCTGCTGGCGCGGGCCGTCGCCGGCCAGGCCAAGGTGCCGTTCTTCTCCATCTCCGGCTCCGAATTCGTCGAGATGTTCGTCGGCGTCGGCGCCGCGCGCGTACGCGATCTGTTCGAACAGGCGCGGACCAAGGCGCCGGCCATCATCTTCATCGACGAACTGGACGCGCTCGGCCGCGTCCGCGGCTTCGGTCCCTATGGCGGCCACGACGAAAAGGAGCAGACCCTCAACCAGCTCCTGGTCGAGATGGACGGTTTCGATTCGCGCAGCGGCCTGGTGATCCTCGCCGCCACCAACCGGCCCGAGATTCTCGATCCCGCTCTGTTGCGGGCCGGCCGCTTCGACCGCCAGGTACTGGTGGACCGGCCGGACAAGAAGGGCCGCATCGACATCCTGCACGTCCATCTGCGCAAGGCCAAGCTGGCGAGCGACGTCGATCCGGAAAAAATTGCCGCGCTGACGCCCGGCTTCACCGGCGCCGACCTCGCCAATCTGGTCAACGAGGCCACGCTGCTCGCGACGCGGCGTGGCGGCGATTCGGTAACGCTTTCCGATTTCAACAACGCTGTCGAACGCATGGTCGCCGGCCTCGAAAAGCGCAACCGCCTGCTCAATCCGAAAGAGCGGGAAATCGTCGCCTATCACGAGATGGGCCACGCCATCGTCGGCGTGTCGCTGCCCGGCAGCGATGTGGTGCACAAGGTGTCGATCATTCCGCGCGGCGTCGGCGCGCTCGGCTACACCATCCAGCGTCCGACCGAGGATCGCTTTTTGATGACGCGGGACGAGCTCGACAACAAGATGGCGGTCCTGCTCGGCGGCCGCGCCGCCGAGTTTGTCGTGTTCGGGCATTTGTCGACCGGCGCCGCCGACGATCTGCGCCGCGTCACCGACATCGCCCGGGCGATGGTCACGCGTTACGGCATGTCGGACAAGCTCGGCGGTGTCGCCTACGAGCGCGACCCGCATACCTTCATGAACGGACCGGATATGCCGCCGTGGCCGCAGCAGCAGGAAAACTACGCCGAAGAGACCGCGGCGACGATCGACCGCGAGGTTCGCGGCCTGGTGCAGGCGGCGATGGAACGCGCGCTCGGCATCCTTCGCGACAAGCGCGACGTTCTCGAACGCAGTGCCCGCAAACTCCTTGAAAAAGAGACGCTGGAGGAGAAAGATTTGGTCGAGCTGATCGGGCCGCCGGCGGGTCCGCCGGTGCGCGTCGCTGCCGAATAGGGCCGACGACGCGAGAGGAGGTTTCGATGTCGATGGACTATGACAATAGCGCCAAGCCGGGCGCGTATCGGGCACTGACCGCCGCTGCGGTTGGGATCAATCTCCTGTGCGGCGTCGAAGTTGTGTACGCCGGGCCCTGCACCACGGAAATCGCGCGCGTCGAGCAGAAAATCCGCCAGGTGCAGGCGGTTTCGCCGCCGGGCGGCCCGGGCGAGCCCAGTCTGCCGCAATCGGTGGGCGCTCAGCTGCACCATCAGCCGACGGTCCGGTCGGTCGAGGGCGCCGAGAGCAAGGCCAACGCGGAGGCCGTTGCCGCCCTCGATCGCGCCCGCAAGGCCGATGCCGCCGGCGACGCGAACGCCTGCGCGAACGCGCTGCAAGACGCCAAGGACCTTTACGGGATTGATTAAAAATAAACGCAGTAACGCGCGCGCGGCGCTGCCAAGCCCCTCAATACGCCTCTTCCGCATAAATCGGATCGACCGAGCCGGCCCACGGCCCGTGAAACTTTTGCAACAGCTCCTGCGCCGGAACGGTACCGCGTGACAGGCGATCTTCGAGGGGCTGGAGAAAACGCGTCTCGTCCTGCCCGCCGATATCGAGACGCTTGCGGCGCGCCAGTCCCGCGCGCGACAATTCGAGAACGTCGACCGCGATTTCGAAAACGCTGCGGCCGCCGATGGTGGCGGCGAGACCCTCGCGCGGCACCGCGTCCCGCAGCTGCTGGCGCTCCTCTGCGCTCCAGTGTTTGACCAGATCCCAGGCGCCGTCGAGACTGACGTCGTCATAAAGAATGCCGACCCACAGCGCCGGCAGCGCCAGCAAGTCCGGCAACGGCCCGGAATCGGCACCGCGCATTTCGAGATAACGCTTGAGCCGCACTTCCGGAAAGATCGTGCTGATATGGTTCGACCAGTCGGAAATCGTCGCCCGCACGCCGGGCATGCCGGGAAGCTTGCCGGCCATCAGGTCGCGGAACGATTGGCCCGAGACGTCGACATAATCGTCCCCGTGCTTGATGAAATACATCGGCACGTCGAGCGCGTAGTCGACCCAGCGCTCGAAGCCCATGCCCGGCTCGAACGCCCACGGCACCATGCCGGTACGGGCATGATCGGTGTCGCGCCAAATCTCCGCCCGGTAGGAGAGAAAGCCGTTGGGCTTGCCTTCGGTGAACGGCGAGTTCGCGAACAAGGCTGTCGCTACCGGCTGCAAAGCCACCGACACGCGCAGCTTCTTGACCATGTCGGCTTCGGACGAGAAGTCGAGATTGGTCTGCACGGTACAGGTGCGATACATCATGTCGAGGCCGAGCGTGCCCACCTTCGGCATGTAGGCCGTCATGATCTTGTAACGGCCTTTGGGCATGCGCGGCATCTCGGCGCGCGTCCAGCTTGGCGTCATGCCGATGCCGAGAAAGCCGATGTGCAGCGGCTCCGCGATCTCGCGCACCTGCGCGAGGTGCGCCATCAGCTCCCGCGACGTCTGGTGCACGGTTTCGAACTGCGCGCCCGACAGCTCGAATTGGCCGCCCGGCTCCAGCGTGATGGCGCCGCCGCCGGTCACGTCGAACAGGCCGATGATGTTCGGCCCTTCCATGATCGGCTGCCAGCCGAGCAGGTGCTCCATGCCTTCGAGCAGCGCGCGAATGCCGCGGGGCCCTTCATAGGGCACCGGCCGGTGGCCTTCGAGCGTGAAGGCGAATTTCTCGTGCTCGGTGCCGATGCGGAATTGGGACTTCGGCTTGATCCCTTGAGCGATCCATTCGACGAGTTCGTCGCGCCGCTCGATCGGCCTCAAATCGACTTGGTCACGCGCCATAGAGGGTCCCGGAAGCAATGCGGCGCGACCTTACACACAGCGCGACAAAGCGCAATCCGGCTGTTGCGCGACCAGGGTCGTGTCAGGGCAGACGCCCCTTCACTGATCCGATCCGGGAGGTCATCCCCCCTGCCACCGGTTGAAACGGTTCAGGCACGTTGTGTGCGGCCGGTAGCGCTGGCAGCAGGATCGGGGTGCCGCCGTAGTCCCGGTCGCAGCACCCCTGACGCTCATAATGTTTCGCTTTCGGAACCTTGGGGAGTTCTCATCCCCAGTTGGTCTTCAGCTTGACCGGCGCAAACTCGGAGTAGCCTATTCCGTTGACGGCATTGAAGAAGCCATTTTGCCACTGACCCACCGTGTAGACGTTGTCCAGCGTCTGCCCCGGCAAACTGAGCTCACCCACAAGGGTCTTGAACTTGTTCTTGCGAATGTGATCGGCGATTGCCATCCGGTCCGTTGAACCGAGCGTCTCGATTGTCTCCGTCAGCATCTGGAGCATCGCGTAATACACCGGGCTGCCCGCGTAGTCGGCATCGACCTTGGTGACTTCCTTGTGCCGCTTGTAGAAGGCGCGTATCTCCGGCGTGTCCGCAATCCCCCCGACCCCGAGCACGTTTTCGATAGCGGCGCCGTTTTTCAGCGAGAAGCCCGCGAAGGCGCAGCCGATCGCGCAGTAATAGGCCTTCACGCTGAGGTTTTCGATCTTCGCCTGGTCGGCGAGACCGAAGGTGTCCGGCGGATACGACCAGGCGACAAAGGCGTCCGGGTTGGCAGATTTCGCGGCCTTCATCACCGGCGCGTAGTCCTGCGTGCCGAGCGGATAGGATTTGTCGTAGACGATGTCGAAGCCGGCTTGCTTGAACAGCGGCCGTCCGGCGTTGGCGAGCTCGATGCCGAAGTCGTCGCCGACATTCACGACTGCGACTTTGTTGCCGATCTGGCCGCTATCCTTCAGCTTTTTGAGCACGGCGATCGCGGTCTTGGCGTAGTTTGTCGTCGACGCATTGAACATGAAGAAGTTGGGATACTTCTTGACCAGCGCCGGCGCCTGATCTGTGATGCAGGCTGGAGCGAGCTGCGGATATTTGTATTTGTCGAACGTCGGCGCGGTCGCGAGATTGAAGCCGGTAGCGTAATTTCCCCCGATCCAATCCACCTTGTCGATCGTGGCAAGGCGCTCGACGGCCTTGATGGCCTCGGGCGGCTGCGTGCGATCGTCGTATTCGATGATCTCGATCTTGCGCTGGCCGTCTTTCAGCTTGAGGCCGCCGCGCGCGTTGACCTCGCTGGCCCAAAGTCGATAGGGCGGAAAATGGGTGACCGCCGCGCCCGGTGCAAGCGGGCCGGTTTTGGCGCCGACCATGCCGACTTTGTAGACGCCGGTATCAGCACTGGCAGCACGCACGAATGGTGCGGCGACAGCCGTTGCGGCGGAGTATTTCAGGAATTCGCGTCTTTTCATAAAACCCTCCCCTGGATGAACGACCTGCCGGGTTGTCACCCCGTGTTTGTATTTGCGAAAACATCATAGCGATATTGACATTAGTTGCATAGGTCCGCCGCTATTGTGCAGGTTTCTCGGATGCCGGGATGATGACCGATGCACTTGCGCGGGTCGCCGGCGTCCGAGAAGCGCCAAGGCACGAAATCGCGGTGGGTGATGTGGCGGGGGTGCCGCGCGCGCTATGGGGA